>Ga0335077_10005204_pt1 | contig 15925 bp, 12 predicted proteins | sample Lox_Sample_31_FD_207151 | JGI IMG/M metagenome (GOLD analysis project Ga0335077, IMG submission 207151) | Soil microbial communities from Loxahatchee National Wildlife Refuge, Florida, United States - Lox_Sample_3.1 | ecosystem: Environmental > Terrestrial > Soil > Wetlands | place: USA...
CAGTCCAGGTGTCCGCGGAGCAGGCCGGCCGCGGCGGCGTCCTCGTCGGGCGGCTCGTCCGGCATGGCGACCGGGCACGGGTGATCCGGTACCAGCGCCGCGTCGGGGAACAGCACCTCGATGACCGCCCGGCGCTCCACCGCGCACCACAGCTCGCCGGCCGGGCCGTGCACGGCGGCGGCCCGGCGCTCGCGCACCAGCTCGGCGAACATCGGCTGCCAGCCGGGGGAGGGCCGGAGCGTGATGGCTGTCATCAGGAGGTCGTGCAGCTCATCGCGGTCGCGCGGGTCGGGCCGGACCTGCGCGGTGACCTGCTCGATCGCGGCCGGGTCGAGCCGCCCCAGCTCGTGCGCGGCCACCGGCAGCCCGCGCGGCAGCGGCACCGCCCGGCTGCGCCGCTCCTCCAGCGGGGCGTCGTCCAGGAAGGTGAACGGGCGGCCGTTCAGGATCTCGTGCGCGAGCACCGACGGCTCGGTGGTGTCCCGGACCGCCACGGTCACCCGGCCGGACTCGATCCCGCCGAGCAGTTCCTTCAGCCCGTCGATGTCCATCGCCTCGCGCAGGCAGTCCTCCAGCGTCTGGCGGACCAGCACGTGGTCGGGGATCTCCAGCGGCCCCGGGGCCACGTTCTCCTGGCAGGCGGCCAGGGTGGGGAACACCGCCGCCATCAGGTCGTCGGCCTCCATCCGCTGGATCGCGGGCGGGTTCTTCTTGCCGCCGCGCATCCGCAGCACCGCCAGCGAGCGGTTCAGGTTCCACCGCCACCGGGCGGCGAACATCGGCGAGGTCAGCACGGCCTGGCGGACCACGTTCTCGACGGTCGCCGAGGCCAGGAACTTCGGCACCCGCTCCAGCTCGAAGCTGTGCTGCGGCCCGAGCGACAGCAGGATCGCGTCGTCGCTGGCCGCCGCCTGGAGCTCGAAGTCGAACGTGACGCAGAACCGCTTGCGCAGCGCGAGCCCGAGAGCCCGGTTCAGCCGGGCGCCGAACGGGGCGTGCCCGACCAGCTGCATCCCGCCCGCCTCATCGAAGAACCGCTCGAGCACGATCGTGTCCATCGTGGGCAGCACCCCGAGCTGGGCCAGCCCGGCGGCCAGGTAGGCCGCGATCGTCTCGGCGGCCGCGTCGCCGATCCCGCACTCTGCGCGGAGCCAGGCGACGGCGGCGGGCGGGCCGCCCGCCGCCAGGTGCCCGGCTACCGCCGCGCGCAGCGCGCAGACCTCCTCGGACAGCTCCCGGGTGCGGCCCGGGGCCTCGCCCAGCCAGAACGGGATCGACGGCGGCGCGCCCTCGGCGTCGACGACCCGGACGACGCCCGGCTCGACCCGGCGGATCCGCCACGAGTGGGTGCCGAGCAGGAACACATCGCCCGCCATGGACTCGATCGCCCAGTCCTCGTTGACGGTCCCGACCAGGGTGCCGTCCGGCTCGGCCAGCACCCGGTAGTCGCCGAGCTCCGGGATCGCGCCGCCCGAGGTGAGCGCGGCGATCCGGGCCCCGCGCCGCCCGCGCAGCCGCCCGGTCACCTGGTCGCGGTGCAGGTAGGCGGCGCGGCGCCCGCGGCCGGTGCGGATCCCCTCCGAGACCAGCTCGGCGACCTGGTCGAAGTCCTCCCGGGACAGGCCCGCGAACGGCGCGGCCCGCCGGACCAGGGCCAGCAGGTCGGCCTCGGCCCAGTCCGCCGCGGCGCACTCGGCCACGGTCTGCTGGGCCAGGATGTCCAGCGGCCCGTCGGGGACGATCAGCGCGTCGAGCCGGCCCTGGCGCACGCCGCGCAGCAGGGCCGCGCATTCCACCAGCTCGTCCCGGGACGTCGGGTAGAGCCGGCCCGCGGGCGTGCCGGTGCGGGTGTGGTTCGACCGGCCCACCCGCTGCAGGAACGTGGCGAAGCTGCGCGGGGAGCCGATCTGGCACACCAGCTCGACCGGCCCGATGTCGATGCCCAGCTCCAGCGACGCGGTCGCGACCAGGGCCCGCAGGTCGCCGCTGCGCAGCCGGGATTCCACCCGCTGGCGCCGGTCCTTGGACAGGCTGCCGTGGTGGGCGGCGACGTGGCCGTCGCCGAGCCGCTCGCCCAGCTGATGGGCGACGCGCTCGGCCATCCGGCGGGTGTTCACGAACACCAGCGTGGTCCGGTGCCGCTGCACGTGCCCGCCGATCAGGTCCAGGATCTCCGCCATCTGCTCGGCGGACGCGACCGCGCCGAGCTCGTCGCCGGGCAGTTCCAGGGCCAGGTCGAGATCGCGGCGGTGCCCGCTGTCCACGATCGCGCAGCGCGGCGAGCCGTCGGGATCGCGGCGGTCCTCGCCGACGCCGACCAGCAGCCGGGCGACCGTCTCGACCGGCCGCTGGGTGGCCGACAGCCCGATCCGCTGCAGCGGCTCGGCGTGGCTCTGCGCGGCCAGGTGCTCCAGCCGCTCCAGCGTGAGGGTCAGGTGCGAGCCGCGCTTGTTGCCCGCCACCGAGTGGATCTCGTCGACGATGACGGTCCGGGTGGCGGCCAGCATCGTCCGGCCCCGCTCGGATGTGACCAGCAGGTACAGCGACTCGGGGGTCGTGATCAGGAAGTCCGGCGGGTCCTTCAGCATCGCGGCGCGCTCGCCGGCCGCGGTGTCGCCGGTCCGCACCGCGACCCGGATCGCCGGCGCGCTCAGCCCGAGCTCGGCCGCGGTGCCGGCGATCTCGGCCAGCGGCCGCTCGAGGTTCAGGTGGATATCCACCGCCAGCGCCTTGAGCGGCGAGACGTAGACCACCTGCGGCCCGGCGCCGGGCTCCTGGCCGGCCTCGTGCGCCCGGTAGATCCGGTCGATGCACATCAGGAACGCGGCCAGCGTCTTGCCCGAGCCGGTCGGGGCCGCGATCAGCGTGTGACGGCCAGCCGCGATCTCCCGCCAGCCCGCGGCCTGGGGCGCGGTCGGCCCGGCCGGGAACCGGCGCTCGAACCAGGTCCGCACGGCGGGGTGGAGCGACTCAAGCACCTGGTCACAGTAACCCAGACCGCCGACATTCCGTCCCGTCCCGCCATCGGTGCTGGCCGCCGCGCCGCTTTCCGCGCCCGCCGCGAGGAAACTCCCGCCGCCGCGCCCGCCCCCGCGCCCCGCCGCGAGGGCGCCCCCGCCGCCGCGCCCGCTTTCCGCGCCCGCCGCGAGGAAACTCCCGCCGCCGCGCCCGCCCCCGCGCCCCGCCGCGAGGGCGCCCCCGCGGTGGTTGTACCGTTGCGTGGCCTATAGCCCATGCGGAGGTTCAACCACGACCGGCGGCCCGGCGTCGCCGGCGCCATCCGGCCGGATGCCTCAGACCCGGCGGAATCCCCAGTTCAGCAGTTGCTCGGCGGCCCTGACCGCCGAGGCCAGGCCGCCGCTGGTCGGGTCGGCGTGCAGGACAACGCCGATCAGGGTGTGACCCCGGCGGCGCGCCTCGAACAACAGGCAGAACCCCGCGGCGATGGTGTTGCCGGTCTTGATGCCGATGGCGCCGCGGTAGTTCCCGATCAGCCCGTTGGTCGTGTACCACAGGTAGGCGTGGTGGCGGCCGGTGGCGGGGAGGAAATAACTGCGCTGCGCGACGATGCCGCGGAACACTGAATTGCGCATCGCGCGCTCGCCTAGCCTAATAAGGTCAGCCGGCGATGAATAGGTCGAGAACTCCGTCGGGAAAGGCATCCCGTCGAAGCTCGCGAAATGACTAGACGTCAAGCCTATTGCCCGGGCCATCGCGTTCATCTTCCGTATGAACGCGGCCCGGCCGGGCCCGTAGGCGGTGGCGAGCAGGTAGGCGGCGTCGCACCCGGAGGGAACCAGCATGGCCTCCAGGAGTTGCCGGGCGGTCAGCACGTCACCGGCGATCAGGCCGGCGCTGCTCGCTCCGGTGGAGTCCACGTACCGGACCGCGGCGCGGGTGACCCTGATCTCCCGGCCCAGATCGCCGGCCTCGAGCACGACCAGGGCGGTCATCACCTTGGTGATGCTGCCCATCGGCCGCGCGACGTTGGCGTCCCTGGCCCACAGCCGACGGCCGGTGCCGGCGGCGACCAGTTCGCCGCCGCTGACGCCGACCAGGGGCGCGGCCGCCGCGGGGAACTGCCCGGCGGCCGGCGCGGCCAGCGCCGACGACGGCGCGACCACGATGAGGGCCGCCGCCGTCGCGGCCACCATGGCCACGCCGTGTGCCCCCAGCCAGCGGACCACGCCGTGTGCCCCCAGCCAGACCAGGCCACGTGCCCCCAGCCAGACCAGGCCACGTGCCCCCAGCCAGCGGCCCGGCAATTTCCTTAAATCCGGCCGCGAGGTTAGCACGGCCAAATTAAATCAGACCTGAAAAGCTAACGCCAGTAATCGGCGAGGTAAAAGTAACGGATCCGGCTCGTCATTGCGCCCTAGCGTGCGGACCGCGGCAGCGCGGCCCGCCATTGGGCCCGGGCTCAGTCGCCGACGGTGACCGTGATCCCGTCCTTGATCATGGTGCCCGGCGGGCAGAGCCACGTCATGGCCTCCACTTCCAGCCGGCCAGCCTGAACGGCCGGGTCGGCGTTCGCGAGTTCCCGGGCCCGGCCGAGCGACTCCGTAGCGAAGATCGCTATCCCGCGCAGCGCCTCGTCCGGCTGGTCGAGCACGGGCCCGTTGGTAACCACGTGCCCCGCCTCCCGCTGGGCCGCGTAGAAGGCCAGGTGGTCACGCTGGATCCGGGCCGAGGTCTCGTCGTCGTAGCTGGGCGCGCGGTCGCTGCGGCGGAGCAGGATGAGCTGGAACTGATGCAGAGCGATGGCCATGGCTCAGTGTCCACGCCGGCCGGGTCCGGCGCATAGCGGGCGCGCGGGGCGAAAGCTCTGGCAAGATTCGGGGCAGTCTTCAGGCAGGGCCTGCCGTGCGCAGGCCGGGGAGGGGAAGGCCCGCCGATGTCAGATCCTGAACGGGGCAATGCGCTGGACCACGTCGTGGTGGTCATGTTCGAGAACCGCTCGTTCGACAACCTGCTCGGCCGCCTGTACGAGCCGGGCGAGGTGGCATCGTTCGAGGGGGTGACCGGGCGGGAGCTCAGCAACCCGGTCCCCGCGTGGGCGCCCGACGCGGCGGGCCGGACGGTGGTGCCGTACGGCGTGGCGACGGGCATGAACACGCCGTCGCCCGACCCGGGCGAGGAGTACCAGCACGTCAACACCCAGTTGTTCGGGATCATCGACCCGCCGGGCAACCGCGGCCTGCGCCCCGCGAGCATGGCCGCCCCCTTCAACGCCCCGCCCGACGCTGGCCGGCCGCCGACGATGGACGGCTTCGTCGCCGACTACATCAGCACGGTCACCGCCGAGACCGGCCGCCAGCCCGGCTACGACGAGTACGCGCAGATCATGACCGGGTACACCCCGGCGCAGATGCCGGTCATCTCCGCGCTGGCCCGCGGCTTCGCCACCTTCGACCACTGGTTCTGCGAGGTGCCGTCCCAGACGTTCGGCAACCGCTCCTTCTTCCACGCCGGCACCTCGTCGGGCTACGTCGTCAACGTGTCCCCGCCCGACTCCTTCCCGGTGCACAACACCGCCGAGACGATCTTCGAGCGCCTGGAGGCCCAGGGGCTGACCTGGCGGGTGTACTGCGACCCGCCCAGCCACCTTTCGCTCACCGGCCTGATCCACGCCCCGCGGCTGCTCGGCCGGTTCGCGACCAACTTCTTCACCACCGACCAGTTCCTCCGGGACGCGGCCAGCGGCCAGCTGCCGGCCTACTCGTTCATCGAGCCGAACCTGCTGTACGGGCACAACGACATGCACCCCGGGTTCGACGCGCTGTACCCGGGCGTGGACTTCGACCCGCCGTCGTCCCTGCTCGGCGGCGACGCGCTGCTGGCCAAGATCTACGACGCGGTCCGCTCCTCGGCGTCGCCGGCCGGGTCGAACGCCTACAACACGCTGCTCATGGTCAACTTCGACGAGCACGGCGGGACCTACGACCACGTCCCGCCGCCGCCCGCCCCGCCGCCGGTGCCGTCCGCCCCCGTCGGCCAGCTCGGCTTCGGCTTCGACCGGTCCGGCGTGCGGGTGCCGGCCATCGCGATCTCGGCGTGGATCCCCGAGCGGACGGTGGTCAGCGCCGAGTACCGCAACACCTCGGTGCTGCGCACGCTGCGGGGGCGCTGGGGCCTCGGCCCTCCGCTCACCGCCCGTGACGCGGTGGCCAGGGACATCACCCCGCTGCTCACGCTGGACAGCCCGCGGCCGCCCGAGCAGTGGCCCGCCCCCGTCCCGCAGCCGGTCCCGCCGTTCCAGCCCCAGGCCATGCCGCGAGACGTCCCGTTGCGGGCCCTGTCCAAGGCCGCGCTGTTCGCGGTCCTGGAATGCGGCAAGGGGCTCGGGCTGCGCGTGCCGGAACTCCACCACGACGAGGACGTGCTGTTTGCCGACGGCATGGCCATCGTCAGCGAGTGCTTCGGAGACCTGTTCCCGCACCTGCACGGTGTCTAGCGGCGGGCCGCCGGCGTCTTGCGCCGCAGCCGCCACACCAGCAGCCGCCCGCGGCGGAAGGTGGGCCTGCCGAGGATCGCGGCCAGCACCGCCCGGGCCGCCGAGTGCCACCTGAGCACCTCGACCACCGCGGCCGGATGCCAGAGCCGGAGGTCGGCGCGGATCTGGGCCGCGGTCCGGCTCAGCATGGGCCGCCGGCCGGCCCACAGCGGATCGAGGTACTCCGCGTCGAGCGTGGCCAGGTCCGGGCTCACCCGGGTCGCGCGGCCGGGGCCGGGCCCGAGGAAGTACCCGCCGACCAGCGAGCCGGGCTCGCCGGTGTCGGCCTGCCACCGCATCACCTCGGTGAACTTGCTGGCGGGAATGGGGACGACGAGCACGGGGGCGCTGGGGGCCAGGCGCAGCCGGGCGAAGGCCGCGTGCCATCCGGTTGGCAGCGCAGTGACCGGCGCGGCCGGAAGCGGCAGCGGGATGAGCGGCACCACCGCCAGCACCGCAGCCGCGCCGGCCACCCGTCCGCCCAGCCGCGCGGCGCGGGCGTGAATGGCGGGCCGCGCCGCCGTGGCGCGCGCCCGGTCCAGCGCGAACGCGAGCACGGCACCAGCCGCGCCGTCGGCGAGGATCGACAGCCGGTCCGGAATCAGCTGGCCGAGCATCGGCAGCGCGTGCAGCCAGTGCGACGGCAGGAACGGGTACTGGTCATCGAGGCTGAGCAGTTCGAGCGCGGCGAAGGTTACCGCGCTGACCCGGACCCGCCGGTCCGGCCAGCCCCAGATCACGGCGATGACGAGCCCGGCCAGCAGCGGCCAGCCCAGGTAAGCGAGGTACTCGGATAGATGCGACGGATAGCTGGCGGCGGCCGCGGCGCTGGCTCGCGTGTGGAAGAGCAGGTCACCGGGCGCGGTGACGAAGACACCCGGATGAGCCGACAGGTAGCTGAAGTAGTGGCCGTAGCGGGCGACATAGCGCTCCCGGAGCGGGCCGCGGAACTGGGCCCACATCGCGGGTCCGGCCAGCAGCAGCGTGACCGCGCCCGCTGTGGCCAGGCCGGCCAGGACGCGCCCCGCCCGGGCCGCCGCCGCGCGCGGCGCCGCGGCGGCTAGCGTCACCGTCAGCACCAGGCCGGCCAGCGCGGTGTCGGTCAGCAGTTCTTCCCCGGTGAACAGCTGCGCGACGGTCAGCAGGCCGAGCCAGGCGCCCGCCCGTAACGCGCCGTCGCGCCCGGTAAGCAGGCGCAGCAGGGCATGGACGAGCAGCGGCGGCAGCACCGCGAACTGCAGGTTGTAGTGGCCGATGCCCGAGTTCAGTAACGCGGGCGAGAACCCGTAGACCGCGCCGCCCAGGGCCGCCGCGGTGAGGCTGGCTCCCCACCGGCGCAGCACCCACATCAGGCTCGCCGCCGATCCGGCGAATCCCAGCGTGAGCAGCACGGTCAGCGCCACCTGGGGGCCGGCCAGCAGCGTGACCGGGGTCAGCAGCATTCCCGGCAGCAGCAGCGAGGTGTTCCACATCAGGCTGATGCCCTGCGGCGGGTTCATCGCGGTGGTGGCCAGGGCCGGGAGCCGGCCGTGCACGACCGCGGTGGCCTCGTAGCGCATGAACCAGGCGAACAGGTTGACGTCCTGGGTGTCGCCGACCTGCACCCGCGCCGCCGGGTCGGCCCACAGCCGCCAGGTCAGCAGAACCGCCGCCGCCAGGTAACCGAGTAAGATCAGCCACTGGACGCCGTGCGCCCGGATGACGGTGCGGCGCTCAGCGACCGGTGACGGTTTGACCAGGGTCGCGACCAGGCTCACCGGTTCCTGCCCTTCCCGGCCCCACGGCGATCGCCATGCACAAGCCGGTATATTTCTAAACGTGACGATTCAATCACGAAGAGTAGCGTCATCTCGGTGCGCAGACCCGGGAATAACCCAACGTCGGCGTGGCGGCCCGGGGCCGGGCCGGCCCAGCCCGATCGGGCACAATCATGGCCAGGCCGCGGTCACGGGCGGGCCGATCGAGGCCGGCCAGCTGGCGCGATGATCCGGGATGCCGTGCAGCACGATCGCGGGGAGCGGGCGGTGGCGCCCATCACCTCGTGGCCAGCCGCCGGCCGTCGGGCAGCGCGATCTCGGCCACAGCGCGGATGCTGACAGCTCGCTCGAAAGGGATGTCTGAGGTGACACGCTGGGCCGGCTGGATCGCCGCCGCCGTGGTCACGCTGGCGACCGGCGTGCTGGTGATCGGTGACGTCTCCGACGCCGGGCTGCGGCGCTGGTGGAACGGTCACGCCCTGACCACCGACACGGTGTCCGGCCTGCTCGTGCTGCTGATCACGCTCTTGGTGGTGGACCAGGTGGTCCGGCGACGGCAGCTCAAGGACCGGTCCCTGGCCGTCGCGGCCCAGGCGGCCATCATGGTGAGCCAGGCCGCCCGGTCCGTGCGGGCGGTGTCCGCGGCGCTAGACGGCTCGGGAGACCGGGACGAGGCGTCCGACGAGACCCGGACCTATATGGTGATGCTGCTGGTAGGCGCGCCGGTACTGATCGACGCCCGGCTGTCGAGGAACTTCCTGGAGCAGGCTCAGCGCCTCGGCGGCGAGATGGCGCACGCGCTGGTGACGCTGGCCAGGACGCCGGGCGTCGCAGCCCATGAGGCCGCCCGGCTGGACGACGCCGTCCAGCGGCTCAGGACCGCGTCCGCCCCGCTGCTGCGGCGGCTCAGCCCCGCGGAGCGCAGCGCCGCGGAGGGCGATGGGCAGCCGGCCGGCGATGGGCAGCCGGGCGGCGACGGCCAGCCGGGCGGCGACGGCCAGCCGGGCTGCGACGGCCAGCCGGGCGGCGACGGCCAGCCGGGCGGCGACGGCCAGCCGGGCGGCCCGCACTCCTAATCGACGTCTTCGGGCGTTCCGTTGGTGATCATCACCAGCTCGCCGAAGCTGGTGGCGAACATCGCCGTCTCATCGCCCGCCCCGGCCCACACGACCGGAAAGGCGGCCAGGGCCCGGTCGACGACCGTGCGCAGCGGCCGCGGATGGCCGACCGGCGCCACGCCGCCGACCTGCTGCCCGGTGTGCGCAAGCACGAAGTCCGGGCCGGCCTGCCGGATCTTGCCGGTGCCGAGCCGCCGCGCGAGCCGCCCGGTGTGCACCCGGTGCGCCCCGCTCGCCAGGACCAGCAGCGCGTCGCCGTCGGCCGCGAACACCAGGCTGTTCGCGATCGCCCCGATCTCGCAGCCCAGCACTGCCGCCGCGGCCGCCGCGGTCGGCACCGGCTCGGCGAACACCCGGATGTCACCCCCGGCTCCCGCGGCCTTCAGGTGCTGCTCGACGACGGAAACCGTAGCTGGGTACATGCCGCACGACGCTAACCGCGGCCGACGGTCCGGACAACCGGATTCCCGGGCGCCGGGGGTGATCAGCGGATGGGCGAGGACGGGCTGCCCAGGATCGGCAGGGCGCCGCCCTCGGCCGCCTCGCGTTCGTCCTTGTCCGGCAGCCCGCGGACGGCGTTGATGATCATGACGGCGATGGCGGCTCCGATGATCGGGCCGGCGATGTACACCCACCAGCCGGTGAAGTCGCTGCCCACGATGTCCGGCCCCAGGGTGCGGGCCGGGTTCATCGAGGCTCCGCTGATCGGGCTGGCGAACAGGCCGAGCAGCGCGACCGTCGAGCCGACCGCGATGGCGGCGTTGTGGCCGATGCTGCGGCCGCCGGTAGCGGTGTTGAGGATGATGCTGACCAGGATCGCGGTGAGGACGGTTTCCATCACCAGCGATCTCCAGTCGCCGCCCGGCTTGGCGATCGGGTAGTTCCCGCCCTCGCTGACGTGACCGAACATGGCCTGCAGGAACACCGCGGCCAGGATCGCGCCGGCCATCTGGGCGATCCAGTACGGCACCACCCAGGGGACGGGGAACACCCGCCGGCTGGCGAAGGCGAAGGTCACGGCCGGGTTGATGTGCAGTCCCGACAGCGGCCCCCAGGCGTAGATCATGGCCATGACCACCGCCCCGGGCGCGATCACGGCCGCGGTCCGGCTGATCGGGCCGCCGCCCACGTAGTGGTTGATCACGCCCGACCCGGCCGCCACCGTCACCAGCACGCCGGTGCCGAGGAACTCGATGATCAGCCGGATCCACAGCGGACGCGGCCGGAGCGTGTCCTCCTCGAACCGGATAAGGTAGCGCCGCCGCAGCGCTGCCTCGTGCTCGGCGTCGGTGTTGTCGGTGACGTCAGCCATGCTGCCTCTCCCCGTTGCCGTCCTATATCCACAACTAGGCCGGTATCAGTGATCGCGGATCACCCCGGGTGGGTGAGCCGGGCGGGAACAGAAGATGACGACGGGGTGACCAGCCGGCCAAGCGTGCCCGAACGTCCGCGCCGCCGAACTGGCCCTCCCGCGCAACCTGCGCCTGGTCGCGACCAAGCCCTGAGCAAGGATCATCGGCGGCCCGGATGATCCGCCACCGCCGGGTCCTGGAAGCCGCCCTCGGCTTCACCCCTAATGGGTGAAGCCCGGGCAGAGCCCGGCCGCGCATCCTTCCGGAAGACCGGGAGATGTGCGGGGAAGAGACAATGGGCGACTCCTTTGACGTGATCATGGCGGCCTACCCGTCCGCGGGCCCGGCGGAACGGGACTTTGACACGCTGACCGGGCTGGTCAAGGGCAAGGCGGTGAAGTCCGAGGGCGTCATCCTGGTCGAGCATGACGCCGGCGGCCAGGTGAGCGTGACCCAGACCGGTGACCACCTGGGCCGCAAGGGCCTGGGCTGGGGCGGCGGCGTCGGGCTGGTGGTCGGCCTGTTCTCGCCGCCGCTGCTGGCCTCGGTCGTCGTCGGCGGCGCGGCCGGCGCGCTGATCGGCAGGTTCGCCAAGCACAAGGTGGACAGCGGCATCGAGCATGGCCTCGGGGACAAGCTGCAGCCGGGCACCGCGGTCATCATCGCGATGGTCGACGACGAGGACCGGCTGGCCGCCGAGCAGGCGCTGGCCGGGTCGCTGGCGAAATCGGTCGCGCCCATGAGCAAGGCCGGCATCCGGGGGCTCAAGGACGCGCTGGCCGAGGCGGCGGGCAAGTTCAGCCCGGACCGCACGGTGCTGCCGGTCCCCGACCGCAACTTCGGCGGGGCGATGGGCCGCACGGTCGACCAGTCGGTCGCGGACTGGTCGATGATCCCGGGGCCGCAGGCGCCGGAGAACGCCCCCAACGTGCTGGTCGTCCTCATCGACGACGCGGGCTTCGGCAACACGGACACGTTCGGCGGGCCGATCGCCACGCCCAGCCTGACCCGGGTACGGCAGATGGGGCTGACCTACAACCGGTTCCACGTGACCGCGGTCTGCTCGCCGACCCGGGCCGCGCTGCTGACCGGCCGCAACCACCACCGGGTCGGGTTCGGCTCGATCGCCGAGTACCCGGGGCCGTTCCCCGGGTACACCGCGGTCCGGCCCCGGACCTGCACGGCGCTGCCGCGCATCCTGCGCGAGAACGGCTACGTCACCGGCGGGTTCGGCAAGTGGCACCTCACCCCGGACAACGTCCAGGGCCCGGCCGGGCCGTTCGACCACTGGCCGCAGTCGTGGGGATTCGACCACTGGTGGGGCTTCCTGTCCGGGGCGGCGGGCCAGTACGACCCGATCATCACCCAGGACAATTCGACGCTGGGCGTGATGGACGGCAAAAATGGCCGGCCGTACTACTTCCCGGATGATCTGAGCGACAAGGCGATCGAGTGGCTGCACGGCGTCCGGGCCCAGAACGCGGCCAGGCCGTGGTTCATGTACTACTCCACCGGCTGCGCTCACGCGCCGCACCACGTGGCCCGGGCCTGGGCGGACAAGTACCGGGGCCGGTTCGACGAGGGCTGGGACAAGCTGCGTGAGCAGACCCTCGAACGGCAGAAGCGGCTCGGGATCGTCCCGGCCGACACCGAGCTGACCAAGCGGCCGGACCTGTTCCCGGCCTGGGACTCCCTCGGCGAGGCGGAGAAGAAGCTGTACGCCCGGCAGATGGAGGTGTTCGCGGGCTTCTGCGAGAACGCCGACTGGAACGTCGGGCGGCTGCTGGACGCCATCGAGGAGATGGGCGACCTCGACAACACGCTGATCTTTTACATCTGGGGTGACAACGGCTCCAGCATGGAAGGCACGGTCACCGGCTCGTTCAACGAGATGACGTTCCTCAACGCTCTGGTTCTCGAACCCGAGCAGCAGCTCAGGCTCATCGAGCAGTACGGCGGCATCGAGGCCCTCGGTGGCGATCACACGGCGCCGCACTACGCCGCCGCGTGGGCGCACGCGGGCAACACCCCGTTCCAGTGGGGCAAGCAGCTGTCCAGCCATCTCGGCGGCACCCGGAACCCGATGGCGGTCGCCTGGCCGGACCGGATCAACCCCAGCCCCGAGCCGCGCAGCCAGTTCACCCACTGCATCGACGTCGTCCCGACGATCCTGGAGGCTGTCGGCCTGCCCGTTCCGGTCACCGTGGACGGGATCGGGCAGGAGCCGATGGACGGCACCAGCTTCCTGGAAACCTTCGGCGACGCGCAGGCCGCGGAGCGGCACACCGTGCAGTACTTCGAGATGTTCGGCAGCCGGGCGATGTACTCCGATGGCTGGTGGGCGTGCACGAAACTGGACCGCGCCCCGTGGGACTTCTCGCCGGAGACCCTGCGGAGGTTCGCCCCCGGGGCCTACGACCCCGAGCAGGACGTCTGGGAGCTGTACTACCTGCCCGACGACTTCTCCCAGGCGCACGACCTGGCCGCCCGGCATCCGGACAAGCTCGCCGAGCTCAAGGAGCTGTGGTGGGCCGAGGCCGAGCGCAACCGGGTGCTGCCGCTGCTCGGCGGCCTGAGCGTGCTGTTCGGCATCCTGCCGCCGCTGCCGACGGTCACCCGGTTCACCTACGCCGGGGACGTGCAGAACGTGCAGCGCGGCATGGTGCCAAGGATCCTCGGGCGGTCCTATGCCATCGAGGCCGAGCTGACCGTGCCCGAGGGCGGGGCCGAGGGCGTCATCGTGGCCAATGCCGACTTCATCGGCGGGTTCGGGCTGTGGGTCGATGACGGCGGCCTGCTGCACCACACCTACTCGTACCTGGGCGTGGAGACCTATAAGCAGGTGTCCACCGAGCCGCTCCCGGCCGGCGACGTGAGGGTGAAGATGCTGTTCGCCGCGGACGAGGCCAAGCCGGGTACCGGCGGCATCGTGACCCTGTGGGCGAACGGGAAGCTGATCGGCGAGGGCAAGATGCCGCACACGGTGCCGATCGCCTTCTCCAGCTACGCGGGCATGGACATCGGCCGCGACAACGGCCTGGTCGTCGACCTCGCTTACGAGGACAGGGCGCCTTACGCGTTCACCGGCACCGTGCAGAAGGTCGTCTTCGACCTCAAGCCGGCCACGCATGAGGACGAGAAGGCGCTGCACGAGCACGCGCAGGGGCATTCGGTCGGCCAGAGCGCCGCCGGCTGAGGGCAGGCCAGGGTGGCGTTTCGCGGGCCCGGGGCGGCCGGCTGAGGAATCCTGGCCCCGGCAGCGGTTCACCGCGGACGGGCGGACGCTGATTTCCGGCCCGCGCATCTTCCAGGTCTGGGCGCGGCGATGACCGTGCGGTCCGCTCCGGTCACATTCCCGGGCTGACGGGGCTCATACCGGCGACCGTGACGTCCTGGCGGAGGGAGCGTGACCCACGATGGCCCGTACGCTCAGTCTCATCGTCCGCAATCTCGTGTTCACGCTGGTGGTCCCGGGGCTTGGCGGAGTCTGGCTGCCCTGGCGGATCCTGACCCGCGGCGGCCACGCGGCCACCCCGGTCGCGTGGGAGGCGGTCGCGGTGATCGCGGCCGGGGCCGCGCTGTACGCGTGGTGCGTCTGGAACTTCGCGGCCGTGGGCGGCGGCACTCCCGGCCCGTGGGATGCCCCGGCGCGGGTGGTCGCAGCCGGGCCGTACCGCTGGGTGCGCAACCCGATCTACCTGGCCGCGCTCCTGGTCGTGCTGGGGGAGGCGTGGCTGTTCGGCTCGCTGGCGCTGCTGGCGTACGCGGCCGCGATGGCAGTGTGCTGCCACCTGTTCGTCACCGGCTACGAGGAACGGACGCTGCGCCGCCGGTTCGGCGACGCCTACCTGGACTACCAGCGCTCTGTCCCGCGCTGGATCCCGCGGCCGCCCCGCCGCGACCAGGACCTGGCCTCGGGACGGAGGTGATCCCGGCTCGCGGTGCGGCCCGGGTCCTGCTGCCCGGCGAGACCGGGCCGCGGCCCGGCCCGGGCGGGGCCGGACTGGCCGGCCAGGCCTTCCTGGCCGTCATCGAGGGCGTGCTGAGCATGGACCTGCCGCCGCGGCGACGGCGGCAGGTCATCACCCTCGCCTACCAGCGCCTGGTCGGCACTGAAACGCGGCCCGCGGTCCGCTGAAATGGTGACGAAAGCCTCTGGCGGCGCGAACTAGCTGGGGCGAGAGTGAGGATTGGGAAAGGAGGATGCCATGACGGCAGTAATGCATGAGCCCTCCACGGACATGCCCGATCGCCGCAGTGTTTGGTCCCGGCTGCTGGTGCCCAAGTTCTGGGCTGCGTTGACCATCGTGGTGATGTGGCTGACGGTGCTCTTTGTCGGCGTCTTCGGCGGCGACATGGTTTTCAGCAACCCGCCCAACATGACGACGATCCCGTCGGCGGTGATCGTTGCGGTATTCGCCGCCATCGCGACGGGGTCCGTGGCCAAGCGCGTCTTCGGCCGCAAGGGCCACTGACAACAGCAGGAAACCAGGGGGCCCATGGCCCCGAGACTCCCGGCGTGAAGGAGGGGGTCGAGATGACGAAGATCATTGAGGACACACCCGCGGACACCGGCCTGGATGCCGCGGCCGGCGACGGGCAGGAGGTTCGCCAGCAGGCGATCAAGCAGATCGAGCGCAGGCGCCGTTACTGGATCCACACCGCGATCGCCACCGTCGGCATGCTGCTGCTGGCGGCGATCTGGGCCGTCACGGAGTACCACAACGCGGGCGGGTGGCCGACCCAGGGGTTCAGCCAGAGTTCCGGCATCCATGACGTGTGGAACATCTGGATCATCTACCCGGCCATCGCGTGGGCGTTCATCACGACCGCGTACGGCCTGGCGGTCTACCTGCGGAAGCCGATCTCGGAGAGCAAGATCCAGCGCGAGATCGAGCGTCAGGAGCACGCGTCACGCTGACCCGGCGCTCTCCTGACCATGGCCGGACTGGCTGCGCGGTGAGCGCCGCGCGTGCTGGTCGCGGCCGGGGGCATACAGTCGTGCCCGCTTACCGAGCAGGGCGGCGACGGCTGCCAACGAGCAGGCGGACCCGGCCAGACCGGCCAGCAGCTGCCGCTGACCAGCAACGAGCTCGCGCAGCTCGTCCAGGTGCCCGGCCAGCTGCCGCCTGGCATGGTCGTCTCCGGCCTCGGCGCGCTCGCCAAGCTCACCAGCCTGGTCGTTCTCGGCCAGCAGGTAGGCCC
>Ga0335077_10005205_pt1 | contig 15924 bp, 15 predicted proteins | sample Lox_Sample_31_FD_207151 | JGI IMG/M metagenome (GOLD analysis project Ga0335077, IMG submission 207151) | Soil microbial communities from Loxahatchee National Wildlife Refuge, Florida, United States - Lox_Sample_3.1 | ecosystem: Environmental > Terrestrial > Soil > Wetlands | place: USA...
TCCAGTGCTTTTTCATCTTCCAGTTTCAGCGATCCTGCTGCGCGGGCGGACAAACAACACGGGCTCATGATGTACAAGCTTCCGAACACATTGGAATGCTTCATCCCGATGCGGGTCGCGCCGTAGCCACCCATGGAGTGGCCAACCAAGCCGCGGCTGAGGCGGTTCGGAATCGTCCGGTAATGCACATCGATGTAAGCGACGAAATCGTGGGCGATAAACTTCTCGAAATCCCCGGTGGTCACCGAGCTCGAATACATGGAGCCGTTGTGCACCGTCTTCGAATCAGGAAGCACGATGATCATTTCTTGAGCGCCCTGGGCGAAAGCGCCTTCTATGGTCTGCGGCACATGGATTTCGCGGGTCCACTGCTCTGCTCCGATGGAATAGCCGTGGAGCGCGTACACAACTGGGTAGCGGCGGGATTTCTCCTTGCCATAGCTGGGCGGCAAAAATACGAAGACGTCGCGATCCGCGGCGTCTCCTTCCAAATTGCCTTCCAGCGCCGTCCCGTGCACCTTGATGTGCTCCACGGAGACCGGTCTTGCCCCTGGAACCGCTTGAGGTACGTCGGTCTGGACTTGTGCGGGAACCCAAGGGCACAAAGCAACGGTGATCGCCAGCGTCATTAGACAAAACAGCTTCGTTGTCTTCATCGATATCATCTCTCGAAGTGAAAGATCATGATTGTGTGTCTCGGTTTCGATCATTGAACGATCTTGCGAAGAGTGCCGTCCAGAATGATGGGCTTGCCGGGTCGAATCTGAGCTGCGGTCGATAGGTGGCCGTAGGTTATCCGATATTCCACCGCATGGCCCGCGTGCAGCCTAAGTTCGGCAAGCCTGCCTTGGTTCCATGTGATGTCCAGCTTGGCACCGCCTCTGACCCGGACTCCGTTCAGGCTGCCGCTCGACCATTGACGTGGAAGGGCTGGGAGCACTCTGATTTCATCGGGAGTGCTCTGCACCGGCATCTCAGTAATCGCGGCCGGACCGCCCAGGTTGCCATCGATCTGGAAGGGTGGGCACAGATCGAACATATTCGGTAGAGTGCTGGTGGTAATCAGAAACTTCAGATTGGCATACGCGTGCTCCGGGTTCTGGAGCCGCGCCCAAAGAGCTGCCCTCCATACGGACGACCAACCTGTTCCGCCGTCACCGCGCAGTTCGAGGCTCTTCTCGGCAGCTGCCGGGAGTTCCGGAGTATCTCTAAGGCTTATGTCGTGTCCCGGATAAAGCGAGTACAAATGCGAAACATGCCTGTGCGTCGGCTCATTTTCGGGATAATCATCAATCCATTCCTGCAGCTCCCCACGCTTGCCAATTTGCAGCGGGGGCAATCGCTTTTCAGAGCTACTTAGTTCGGACCGGAACGCAGCGTCTGTTCCCAGGATTTCGGCAGCGCGTCGACAGTGTTCAAAAAGCTCTCGAATGAGCTCGATGTCCATTGTCGGAGCGTAGGTCAAATGATGAGGCTTGCCATTCAGAAGGTACTGGTTCTCCGGTGAAGATGAGGGATTGGTGACCAACCTCCCCGTGCATGCCGTGCCAGCAGGCGCCTCGACCAGGACACCGAGCACGAACTCCGCAGCCTCTTTCATCGCGGGATAGGCTTGCCGCCGCAGGAACTCCCGATCGCCACTGAACTGGTAGTGATCCCACATCTGGTTAGCGAGCCATACTCCACCCGTTGGCCAGATTCCCCAGGGGCCATCCACCGGCGTAGTCGCGCGCCAAAGATCGGCATTGTGGTGTAGAACCCATCCCTCGCTTTGGTAGTGCACGCGGGCTGTATCGGCGCCAGTGACGCGCAAATCGCGGATCAAACTCCACAGTGGCTGTTCCGTCTCCCACAGATCGCCGGCATCCGCCTCCCAGTAGTTCATTTCCAAATTGATATTTGTCGTCCACTTGCTGCTCCAGGCAGGAAGCAGGTCCTCGTTCCAAATTCCCTGCAGGTTTGCGGGTTGGCCTCCTGGGCGAGACGAGGAGATCAACAAATACCGGCCAAACGGAAAGTACAGTGCGAGCAAGCCAGGATCCTCGTTTTTGGCAAAACTCTTAAGCAATTTCGGCCTACCCATCAGGCTTTCCGAGAGCTTTTCCGCCTCGTCCACTTTGCCCGCGAAGATTAGCTGCCGAATCTCGTCGAGATTAATGTACGCCTCAGGATTCGTATAGTGGTGCGGACTGCCACCCCAAAGGGTGCTCTCGTTAATCTGAAGACGCTCGTCTTCGGTACCGCCAAATAGCATCGCACCGATACGGCCGTTGCCGAGCGGCAAAGCTTCGGTCCATTTGGTGGCGGGTTTGTTGAACGTGAGCTCGAAACCAGAGTTGGATGGTCGGGCCGCGGCGTGCAGCGCCGTTGCAGCCACTAAGACCAGCGACCCAACTGCGGAAGACTTTCGCCTCTGTAGCACGTGGTCTGAAGCCCGCATCGAGTAATCGTTTTCCGGAACACGAGACGTCGCAGATGAGCAAATCCTTGACGCTGTATCCTGTCACTTAAAGGGGCGCGAGTACAACGGGATTCTGAACTTGTTCGCCGTGGCTCTCCGCGGTATTAGTCGTTTCTTATTGCACGTTTTTGTGCTAAATGTTGCATTTTCTGATCTCCAGTGATTACTCCAATCGGACGAAACCTGACACGGAAGATGATTTGGACTCTTCCGCTCGTGCTGCTGGCAGCTGTCGCTTTGTCAGCACAGCAACGCGTCACCATCAAAGTCGACGTATCCAAACCGATGGGGATCTTCGAACCTGTATGGGCGTGGGTTGGACACGACGAGCCGAACTACACGTACAGCGAGGAAGGGCGCGATCTTCTTACGCGACTTTCTCAGCTCAGTCCTTATCCGGTGCACGACCGCACGCACAACTTGTTAACCTCGGGCGATGGTACGCCAGCACTGAAGTGGGGTTCGACGAATGCGTTCACTCGTGATGCGTCCGGAAGGCCGGTTTATAACTGGAGCGTCGTCGACCAAATTTTTGATATCTATCAAGCGACAGGCATAACACCTTTCGTTGAGATCGGATTTATGCCCGAAGCTCTCTCTCCGCACCCAGAGCCATACCGGCACCATTGGCCGCAGGACTTCGGCACGGGCTGGGCTTATCCACCAAATAACTATCAGGAGTGGTCCGATCTCATCTACAGCTGGGTTCGAAATATGGTGGATCGCTACGGAACAGCCCAAGTCGCGAAATGGGAGTGGGAGGTTTGGAACGAGCCGGACATTGTTTATTGGCACGGAACCGTGGACGACTACAACAAATTATACGATCACACCGTTGCGGCAGTACGACGGGCCCTGCCGAATGCGCGTGTGGGTGGACCTGCCACCACCGGCCCCGCCAACCAGCGAGCCGCCGCCTTCCTGCGCGACTTCCTGGAGCATTGTGCGAGCGGCCAGAACTATGCGACGGGGAAGAAGGGCGCTCCGCTGGACTTCATCTCGTTTCACGCGAAGGGAACAGCAAAAGTCGTGGACGGTCATGTGGAGTTGAACATAGGAAACAATCTGCGCGACATCGATCAAGGGTTCGTTATTGTCGAGACGTTTCCCACATTCCGCCGGCTACCTGTGGTCCTCAGCGAATCCGATCCCGAGAGTTGTGCCGCGTGTGACGCGACGTCGCACCCCGAAAACGAGTATCGTCTGACTTCGCAATATGCCAGCTATGAGGCGGAGCTTTTGCACGGAACCCTGGCTCTTGCCCAGCGGCACCACATCAGATTGGAAGGCTCGATTGCCTGGGCTTTCACCTTTCCCGGCCAGCCCATATTCGCTGGGCTTCGCTCTTTCACAACGAATCATATCGACTTGCCACTGCTGAATGCGTTCCGGATGTTCGGGCTTATGAGCGGAGAACGTGTGACCGCCGAAAGCACCGGTGCGCTGGATGTCGGAGATGTTCTCCAATCGAGCGTCAAAACGAAATCAGACGTGAACGCAATCGCTACTCGCGACAGCCACAGAGTGATTGTGCTGGCTTGGAGCTATCACGACGATTCCAACCAGTGTGCTACGGGGGGGGCGATTCGTCTGAGAATCGAGGGTCTGCCTCAAGGCTTGTCACGAGTGCTGCTGGAGCACTGGGGCGTGGACCATGATCACAGCAATGCCTACACCGCTTGGCAGGCAATGGGATCGCCTCAAAACCCTTCTGCGGCTCAGTATGAGCGCCTTAAGACTGCGGGACAGCTGCAGTTGCGCGAGTCTCCACGTTGGGTTGTTGTTGAGGGCAACGCTGTCGAGGTCATGTTCACTCAAGCAACCCAGGGGCTATCGCTCCTGGACTTGACCTGGTGAGTGGAGGCAAATTCTGGCGCACCAAGCTGAAGAAGTCCAACCCGATAGAACTGTTGACTACACCGGAAGGGAAATCTCGATCGCGGCCCCGTGAGAACTGGAGCCGATACTGACCAGGGCGGTTTTGGTATGAAAGCACTTGTACTTCAGAATCCAGGGCAAGTCTCGATCCAGGAAGTTCCAGAGCCGGTCGTGACGGACCAGCAGATACTCTTGAAAGTTCGCATGGTGGGTTTCTGCGGAAGTGATTTGAACTCCTTTCGCGGACTCAATCCACTGGTTTCCTTTCCGCGGATTCTGGGACACGAAGTGTGCGCGACAATCGTGCAAGCCGGCAGCGACAGCGGGCTGGCGGTTGGAACGGATGTGGCGGTCTCTCCTTACACAAGTTGTGGTAAATGCGCGTCATGTCGTCGAGGACGTCCGAATGCCTGCCAATTCAACCAGACGCTCGGCGTGCAAAGAGATGGGGCCCTCACTGAATTCATCGTGGTGCCGCGAGAGAGGTTGTATTCTGCCCAACTCACGACGAAGGAATTGTGCCTGGTTGAACCATTGACCGTGGGATTTCATGCTGTTGCACGCGGACGCGTCGCCGCAGACGATACCGTCGCAATTCTCGGGTGCGGGGGAGTCGGGCTGGGAGCCATCGCTGCATCGGGCTCCCGGGGTGCAACAACGATCTGCGTTGATCTGGATGACGAGAAACTGGAACTTGCTCGAGCGGCAGGTGGAGTTCACAGCATCAACACTCGGCGACAATCATTGCACCAACAGTTGCTGGAGATGACCGAAGGTCGCGGGCCAGACGTCGTGATCGAAGCGATTGGTACCCCCGCAACATTTCAAGCCGCTGTCGAAGAAGTCGCATTTACAGGCAGGGTTGTGTACATCGGATATGCCAAAGAACGGGTCAGTTACGAGACGCGGTTGTTCGTACAGAAGGAGTTGGATGTTCTCGGGTCGCGAAACGCCCTGCCGGAAGATTTTCACGCGGTCATCAAGATGCTGGAAGCGCGGAAATTTCCCGTAGATCAAGCTGTGAGTGTAGTTGTGCCTCTGGAGGAGGCGGGACAGACTTTGCGTTCCTGGAGTGAAAACCCATCCCAATTCAGGAAGATCCTGGTCCACTTGGACTAAGGTGGCCCTCCGCGTCGATTCAAAACAACAGACTATTGCAGCGGGAACGAATAGATATTGACGCTGAAGGGCGGAACAGACATCGAATCCGGGATCGAAGTCAGTGCCTGCTCCTGCACTTCAACTCCCGGCTTCTGGCCGACCGTGATGGTTGCCTCAACGCTCGATGGCGCCATGTGCCATAGATGACCCTGGTTTGAGAGCGTTGCGCCATTAATCGAAATGTTCAGGCGCTGCTCGGAATCCGACGGATTCAGCACGGCGAAGGTGAGCGTCTTGCGATCGTCAGTCAGAGCCGCGCTCACATCCAGAGGATAGGTGTCGCTGCCCGGATTGACTGCGGGTTGATCGCCTCCGGCGGGATATAACGGCTTGGGCTGCGGCGAATCTCCGGATACCTGCACCGGAATCGTACCGAAATGTTCACGATACATCTTGAACAGAAGACCCGTTGGGCTCAAAACTGCATTGGTTCGGTCTTCGCTGATCATTGCCGTAGCGAACGTGAATGCCCCTAGCTGATACAGGTCAGAATGGCGAAACATCTCATGAAACGCCCAAGCGTAAGCAGGCACCACCTTGTACGAGTTTGGCGGAACGCCGATGTAGGCCCATTCGTCCAGACCGATCGGGACTGGTTTTTCTTTGAGCCCAGGAATGCGCTTCAAATACTCCTGATAGTGCTCGTATTTCGCGCGGACCTGAGTGGCGGGTGCGCGCTCCCATTCGATAAGCGTCTGCGGTCCGGTGCTCACTTTCTCGCCTTTCTCAAGATCGGTTCGCTGGCCGCTGGTGGAGTAGAAGTGCTCGCTGAGCAGATCGATGTTGTCCAGACAGTGGGCGAGCAGGTTGCCACTCCAATCTGCCGGAGAGAGGTAGTCAGGCACGATTTGGCCGCTGATGCGCTTTGCCTGCTTGGAGCCGGTCATGGCGTCCGGCATTGCTCCAGCGGCGATCAGCTTGATGGTTGGATCCGCCTGCCGCATGGCTCTGGCGAAAAGATTGTGTTTCAGTTCAAATTGCTCGACGGGCATGAAGCCTAACTGCCATTCGCCCCAGGGTTCATTACCCACGCCCCAGAACTTGACCTTGTACGGTTGCGGGTGACCGTTCGCGGCACGCAATTTTCCCATGGGCGTGGTGATCGCGCCATTTGCGTACTGGACAAGTTGGGCTGCCGACCAAGCGTCGCCGAAACCAGCATTGACAGTCACGTAAGGCTCCACATCCAGCAGCCGGCACAGCGTCATGAATTCGTCCGTGCCTACATCGTTTGGCTGAAGCGCGTGCCAGACAGGGTCCATGATTGGCGGGCGCTTGTCAGGATCGCCTATTGCATCGCGCCACTCGTGCCCGGACACGAAGTTTCCACCCGGAAAGCGGTACACGCCGGAATGCAGTTGCTTCAGTGAAGCGATTACTTCCGCACGAAAGCCATTCACATTGTTGGCGGGCATTAACGAGACGGCTCCAACGTGAAAAACGCCAGTGCCCGTCCCGACAATCTCAAGCCGGGCATTATCGCTGTCGCCCTGCGCTTGGAAGCTTAGCGGAAACTTGACGTAATCACCGCCAAGCTTGCCGATGACAATCGTTTGGCGTTCACTCGCTGCATCTCCCCAAGCCAGGGTTATCTTCACAGTTGCGCTAACAGCACCAGCCAAGATTGCGCGGCCCGTGTAGGACTTGCCTTTGCGCACGGCCAATCCAGCTTGCTGGATTCCGTGCGCCTCGGCTGGGCTAAGCTTCACCATGGGCGTGTGTTCGCCGACGTAGGGCCGATTGGTATCCATGGTCACGACTTCATCGGCGCCGATCGGTGTCCAATGGCGTAGCGCAGTGCGCTTCCAAGCCGGCCCAGTTGGTTCGACGGGGGGATGCGAGCTGATTGGATAGTAGAACTTCCGGTCGTCCAGCATCTCGCCCCATATGCCGTTATTGACGATCCCCCCGATGTGCTCCAGAAACTGCCCATAGATGTATTTCGAGATTTGAGCATCAGTTTTCGAGGCGTCGATGGTCGCATGAACAGGTTGTGTTTGAGCAGAAGTAAAGGTTGAGAAAAGAAGCGCCGCCAGCAGCAAGACATGCCTTGTCACAATTGGATTTGTAGCTTTCGAATGCACGGTACGGTGCCTCCCCTTGTAAAACCTCAGTACAAAGCACGCGTCGTAGCCCAAAAGTGCGGAGCGCACTCAAACCCTCCCGGCCTTGTCAATGAGACCTACGAAGACCCGCAACCTAGACTTTACCGTTACAGATCGTGAGATGCAGTCTAGTGTCATTGCTCAACTGAGATAACGGTCACCGACTTCGGCTCCAGCTTCAGAGCTAGCTTGGCCCCTTGAACTTTTGCTGTAAATGGCTTGGGCACGACGGTACTAGGTGCGTCGAAAGTGTTGACGCTGTCAGCCTTGGGCGCGGTTACCGTTTCTCCAGCCGCCGACTTGGCCGTGATGCCGGCCAGGCTTGCCGCGACTTCAATGGTCTGATTGGGATCGAGATTCGTTATGGCTAACCACAGCTTGCCGGCTGCGTCCTCCGCGGCGATGGCATCCACGCGTGGCAACGTGATGTCGCCCTGCGTATAGGTGCCAGCGTCGAAAGCGATGGGCACAAACGTGGAGTCCTGGAACGGCGCATACATTTTGAAGACGTAGTAGGTAGGGGTCAGCACCATTTTTTCTTTGTCAGTGATAATCATGGCTTGCAGCACGTTGATCATTTGGGCGATGTTTGCTATGCGCACTCGGTCCGCGTGGCGGGCAAAGATGTTCAGGTTCAGTGCGGCCAGGATTGCGTCCCGCAGACTGTTCTGCTGTACCAGAAAACCTGGATTGCTGCCGGGCAAAGGGGCATACCAGGCGCCCCATTCGTCCACAACGAGCGCAACCTTCTTTTCCGGGTCGTATTTATCCATTATGGCGGAGTGCTTGCTGATCAGATCTTCCATCGCCAGCGTGAGTTTAAGGATCTGACTGTACTCGGTCTCGCCGAAGTTTGCGGATGCGAATGACGGCGGCCACTGCCCCACCGTGTAGGAGTGCATCGAAAGACCATTAATATCCCAGCTCCACTGGTGATGCTGGTAAGCCTTCATGATGGTCTCGGTCCATTCGGTCCACCTGGGCTCACCGGCGCCCGGGCCTACGGCGATCTTCAGCATCTGTTGCTTGTCCCGCTGTGCTGGATTGAAGTTGCGGACGAAGCGACTGTAGATCTTAAGCTGGCTCAGATAGTAGTCCGGTTTCATGTTGCCGCCGCAGTCCCAGCTTTCGTTGCCGATGCCAAGATAGGCGACTTTGTAGGGAGCAGGATGACCGTTGGCCGCGCGCTCTTTGGCAAGAGTCGTCGGCTGAGCGGCGGTCATGTATTCCAGCCATTCCGCCGCTTCCCGGGGAGTGCCAGCGCCGACATTGATTGAAATGTAAGCTTCTGCTCCAATCTGGTCGAGGAAGTCCATGAATTCATGTGTTCCAAAACTGTTCGTTTCTATCACGCCGCCCCAGTTGGGATTGAGCGTTAGCACTCGTGGACTGCCAATTCCGTTGCGTCAGTGGTATTCATCTGCGAAACACCCGCCTGGCCAGCGAACGTTTGGTACGTGGATCGCCTTCAGAGCGGCAACGACATCGTTTCGAATACTCCGGGTATTGGGAATTGTCGAGTCGGGCCCGACCCATATCCCTTCATAGACGCCGTGGCCAAGATGCTCCGCAAACTGGCCAAAGATATTACGGTCGATCTTCGGGCCGGCCTTCGACGCATCTACGGACAATTCAACTTTCTGCGCGTTAGCAAAAGGCGCGGTCGCACTTGTCGCCAACAGAGTGAAACCGAGAAGAAGCGCGCGGATGACGGACGCGCCCATGTGAGTGAAAACCATGAACGGCAGGACAAAACGACGACTGAGACTTGAGCTTCTTGTGGACGAGAAAAACATTCTTGTTCTCCATAACTGGCCGACGCCAGGCTTGAGCGGCAAAGTAAGGCCGCTGGACCTCGTGGTCGCAGCTACTTCAACGGAAATCGCCTGCTGAATGGTGCCATAATTGTCAACGTTGTGCACCCAATCAGAAATCGTACCGAACATCGAGACGATGTACCGTTGTCCGGCCACCGTGGGAACCACAACGGCGTCCGCGCGCATGCGGCCGGATATGCGATCGCGGACTTCCAGGGCAAACCAGGACTGCGGAGGCAATCCGAGGCGCGCCCACCAGCAAAAGAACTGGCTGACCCAGTGGCCAAGCCATGTCGGACGGGGATTGCGATAGAAGAGACGATTGAATGCGCTGCGCTCAGCAGGATCGGGTTCAGTGAAGGTGTTCATCGGCTTTAGTCACTGGCGGTGCCGCAGGTGGCATTTTTCAAAAACACAGCAAGCTAAACTCCGGTTGACGCGAAAACGTCGCGGCTCGAAGAGAACACCCACGGACTCCACGACGAGCACTGAATCTCTAGCGTTTTCGATGTCGTGGTGAGCGCGGTCAGAACCAGAAAATCGTGAGAATGCAGGCTGGGCTCCAGTGCGGTGATTCGACTCGCCTCAGGTTCGCTGCCAGTTGAGGAACAGCCCGAGTTCCTCGAGAAATATAGGCCAGGCCGGCTCGGTTTCAAGGATCAGGTGGTTCGTGCTGGGGAGCGAGACGTACCGCGCGCCGGGGATCTCGCCCGCCAGCAACTGCCCGTGCTTTGCCGGCACCACTTGATCGCGGTCGCAGTGCATGACCAGAGTGGGAACGCGTACCTGCGGTAGCAGAGACCGGACGTCGATCTCGTCGTCGAGCTCCATAAGACTCGCGGCGTTCTCTGGAGAGGTGGACACGCGCTGTAGCTCATCGAACCACTGCTCGTGCTCCGGCGTGGCCTCGGGCAGGAATTGACATGTGAACATCTTGTATAGCGCCGGATTCTTCAGGCCCCATCCGAGCCGCGCAAGGTTGGTCAGCGCGCGGCGCGCTTCCTGCTCCTGCGGCGTGCCGACATGGTTCAGTCCCGCGGCAAAGGCACCGTAGAGCACTAGGTGCGATACGCGCTCGGGATGTTTCACAGTGTATGCAATGGCGATGGAACCGCCTCGGGAGATCCCCAGGAGAGAAAACCGTTCGAGCCCAGCGGCGTCTACGACCGCCTCGAGATCGCGGACCCACGTGTCGAAGCTGACGTCGGGCACGTCGCGCTGGGACATGCCGTTGCCACGCTCGTCGTAACGGATGACTCGGTGGTGAGATGAGAGCGCGGCCAACCAATGGCGCCATATTGGACTATTCCATTCAAAGTCCAGGTGCGTGAGCCAGTTCGACGCCTTGACGAGCGGCGTTCCGCTGCCGATGCTGGCATAGGCTAAGCGAACGCCGTCGGAAGTCGTGCAGTACCGGATTTCCTGCCGCACCTTCGGTGGAGCTGCGGAGGTTTCCTCCGAGTGAGCGCGTTCGACTGCCGCCACAAACCGATAACCCACCTTTGGCACTGTCTCGATGTACTGCTGACTTGTCGTCTTCTCACCGAGCGCCTTTCGCAAAACCGCTACATTGTGATTCAGGTTGTTTTCCTCGACCGCGGTCTCAGGCCACACTGTGTCCAGCAGTTCCTGCTTGGTCACTAACCGGCCGGCGTTCTCGACCAGCACGGAGAGCGTGTCGAATACCTTGCCGCGCAGAGGAATGATCTCGTTGCCGCGCGAGAGCTGGCGCTCGCGGAGGTCGAGACAAAAGGGGCCGAACCGGAACGGACCCACTACCTTTGTTTCAGGCATGAACCACCGTTCAGAATAATTCCAGAAATCTTCCGGGTTTCCCAAAGGACTCCGACGACACGCCCATTATAGCCTCTGGCTCGCGCGGTCCAAACCGCGAAGGAGGAACGACGATGCTGACCAAACCGAACTTGTTACCCGACAAAAGCTTCTATCCGTCGCCGACGATGGCCATGCAGGCGCCGGCCGAAACGCTGGCCTATGTGGCGCTGCTAAATCCTGATCCCAGTGCCAGTGACGCGCTCGCCGTGCTCGACGTCGATCCGGTTTCACCCGGCTACGGAACCCAAATCGCCCGTGTGGACATGCCGGGTGCCGGCGACGAGTTACACCACTTCGGCTGGAACGCCTGCAGCTCCTGCCTGTGCCCATCTTCGCCGCACCCGCACATGCAACGCCGCTATCTGGTGGTGCCCGGCATGCGGTCGTCGCGAATCCACATTTTGGACACTGCACCCGACCCGAAGGAGCCCCGCCTAGTGAAGGTGATCGAGCCCGACGAAGTAATCCGGAAGACAGGCTACAGCCGCCCGCACACAGCGCACTGCGGGCCCGACGGGATCTACATCAACGCGCTCGGCGACAGCGAGGGCAACGGGCCGGGCGGCATCTTCGTGCTGGATCCGGAGACCTTTGAAATCAAGGGTCGATGGGAGCGCGATCGCGGCCCCCAGCACCTGTCCTACGACTTCTGGTGGCACCTCGGACACGACACCATGATCACCAGCGAATGGGGCACACCCAAAATGGTCGAGGAGGGCGTGAATCCCGAACTGCTGCTAGGTGGCAAGTACGGGAACGCGGTGCACATCTGGGATTTAAACAAGCGGCGGCACCTGCAGAAGCTGGATCTCGGCCCGGAGTATCAGATGGTGCTCGAGCTGCGGCCCGCGCACGATCCTACCGAAACTTATGGCTTTGTGGGAGTGGTTACCAGCCTGAAAGACTTGTCAGCGTCGGTCTGGATGTGGCACCGGAAAGGGAGCAATGGCAATGGGACGTGGCGCATCCGCAAGGTGATCGAGATTCCGGCCGAACCGGCAAATGCAGATGATCTACCGCCGCTCCTTAAGGGATTCGGCGCTGTGCCGCCATTCGTCACCGACATAAACCTTTCGCTCGATGATCGGTTCCTTTACGTTTCATGTTGGGGTACTGGCGAGCTGAAGCAGTTTGACGTCTCTGATCCCTTCAATCCCGTCGAAACGGGCTCAGTCAAGCTGGGGGGCATGGTCCGCCGCCAGGCGCATCCCGTGCGTCCGAGCCAGCCACTGAACGGCGGGCCGCAAATGGTGGAGATCAGCCGCGACGGGAAGCGCGTGTACCTGACCAACTCGCTCTACCGCACGTGGGACGACCAGTTCTATCCCGATGGTATCCGCGGCTGGCTGGCTAAGGTAGACGTGGAGGAGAACGACGGCATCCGGTTCGCCGACAATGGATTCCTTCAATTCGACGGCATGCGGCCGCACCAGGTCCACCTGGAGGGCGGCGATGCCAGCTCGGATTCCTACTGCTTTGCGTGAGGTGCGTGATGACACACGAGATGACAGGATCATGGGTCGTACTACTGGCGCTTGGCGCCTTTCATGGCATCAATCCCGGAATGGGCTGGCTGTTCGCGGTGGCGCTAGGCATGCAGGAGCGCCGCTGCGAAGCAGTGCTGAGGGCTCTCCTGCCGCTCGGCGCCGGCCACGCACTTGCCGTCGCGGCCGCGGTCAGTGTGGCTCTGGCCGTCGGAGCCGTGGTGCCGGTTGCGTGGCTGCGCTGGCCGACCGCCGGAGTCCTCATCTCGCTCGGCGCTTTGCGTGCGTTTCGGCACCGGCACCCGCGCTGGGCGGGCATGCGGGTTGGCATGGGCGGGCTGACGGTGTGGTCGTTCCTGATGGCGACGGCCCATGGCGCCGGCCTCATGGTGGTGCCGGTGTTCGTGCGCATGACCATGGCCGGAGCTGGCGGGCAGCACCTGCATCACATGCCCGCCGTCGGCGCCGGAGCGGGAATTGCGTTCGTTGCCACAGGCCTGCACGCTCTCGGTTACCTGGCGGTCACGGCTCTCGTCGCGGTGCTGGTGTTCGAGAAGCTCGGTGTGGGAATACTGCGGCGCGCTTGGTTCAACCTCGATCTGATCTGGGGGGCTACGCTCGTGACGACCGGAGTCCTGACGGTGGCGCTGTAGTCCTGGTCCTGGAGACAGGCTATGCGGATCTTATATATCTTCCCGCATCCGGATGATGAATCCTTTAAGCCGGCACGGGCTATAGCCGCCCAGAGCCGCCCAGGACACGACGTCTATCTACTAACCTTGACGCGTGGAGAAGCAACCAGGGTTCGGTTCAAATTCGGCTGGACCCTCGAACAGATGGGCGAAGCCCGCTATCGTGAGGTGCTGGATGTAAAGACGACGCTCGATCTGACTGACCTTAGAGTCTTGAACCTGCCCGACGGCGGACTGAAGGAGATCGATCCAAGGACAATCGAGCAGTCGATTCGCGATGAAATACTGCGCGTCGAACCTCACGTTATCGTAACAGTTCCGATTCACGGAATCAGCGGGTTCCACGATCACATCGTCACACATTTGTGGTGACGCGTGTTTATCTTGAATTGCGTGGCGCCAATCACCCGTGGTTGCAGCGATTGGCCTTCTTCACTCTTGTCTCACCGCCGGCCGAATTCCCATGGCACGTGAACGTCACCATGCCACCGGAGATCGATTGTGTCCTTCAGGTAATAGACTGCGATATGGAACGATTTCACAAAGCACTGGATTGCTATGTGACATATGCGGATGTGATCGCCCAGACCAAAGTTCATCGAATCTTCGAAAACATACGGCGCGAACCTTGCCTGGTACCGCGCAAAAGCCGTCGCGTCGTCTCGCCCCGCGCGGTGAAGTTCGCCCGCAAGAATCTAAGCCGCCGTCATTGCCAGCGCGCAGCCCTGTCCAGCGAGCAGCGAAACGCAGAACGCCGCATCTCCGACCAGGGATACGCGATTGCGGGTCCATGACCCAGCCTGAGGCCCCATGAAGACCTGGCTGACTCTGTCAAAGTACAAGAACGGATTCCCGACGTTCACGGCGTACAGTGCGGGCAGTCACCCGAAAGGAACGGTGCATCCAGCCGCGTTGAGGCAAATCGAAGCCGCAAGACCTCCGACGGGTGGTTTGCGAAGCAAGGATTGGGGGAGAGTTCGCTAAGCCGGGCGCGCTCAAGCTGGATTTCGTTTTCACGGTCTGCGACAACGCCGCGAAGGAAGTCTGCCCAATTTGGCCAGGACAACTGGTGACTGCCCATTGGGGCGTGCCGGACCCCGCCGCTTTTGTTGGCACAACGGAGCAAATCGAAGGGATTTCGAGATGCGTTCATGATCCTGGAACAACGAATCAGCCTGTTCCTTTGCCTACCGCTATCGAGCCTCGACAATCTCGCCATCAAACGAGAAATCGACCGCATCGGTGGTGAATGAGATCATTCGGGCCGAACGGCCTCTCTCGGATTTGTAGCGCGACACCGTAGGCGGAGGCGACTGTCAGAGAAAACGAGGAACTGAGATCGAAGCTCGGTCTGCATGTGTGATCAAACGTTCGAGCACGCGGCTGGAAGGGCAACCTATTCTTTTCTTGGCGCACCACCCAAACGAATCGAGTGCGTCGTCTAGTGGGACGGTGACCGGCAGCAGAATTCGATGACGGTGCTAAGGAGATCGCCAGTTGTCGCCGGGCAGGCGGATTCCCTGTGCCAAAAGTGTGCCAGAATCCGATGTTTTCTCTTGGGCTTAACTTCGAGCGAAAAGCACATTCCCCAAGTTGTTGAAAACACTGTGAAGCGGAAGTGGCTGTTGGATGCGTTGGAGTCGGTGGTTACGCGCCCAAGGCAGGGGAGCATATGGAACGTACGGAACGAAATAGAAAATGACTCATTCCTTTTCGCGAGAGGTGCGCTGCATGGCAGAAAGATTGGGTGGTGTAGTGCTTCAGAATTCGCTCACTTGTCTTTATTGCGGAATTGACACATGCAGTGCAGGTTGTTCGTCTCGGGTGCTCGCTCGGTTGTCACGAGGGTTTGTGGTTTTGACGCTGCGCAACAGAAGGCGCGCCATAAGTTGAATGGTTTTGCGCCGGCGCGTTACCACGCGATTCCAAACAGAAGTGTCGCCATCGCGTTTGACATGTGGTCGCGCAATCAAACCAATACCAGAGATCTTGCTCGTGTCAGAATCGTTTGTGTACTCAAAAACCTCACTGGCGAATAGGGATTGGGCGCACAATTCTCGAACGATCATTTTCGTCCAGAGACTGGGGCTAGCAGCTAGGCCCCGAAGCAGTGGGGTGCGCTTGCTGGTAAGCGGTTCCGCGAACAACGCAGACAGTGGATTCTCGGGCCAACGGTTCGTAATCGGTCAGAATCCGGCCGCACTTCCCGTTTAGTAGAGTGAGATCGAATCTGCGGCGCATGAAATCGTCAGTCCTGCTGCCGAAAGTGGAGAGTATTGGGGTTGATGAATCTTTCCTGGGCAGGATACTCGGATACGGAAGCGTGATCGTTCGAGGGACTGGCGGCACGTTCGAGACCTTCGATAACATCTCACACCCAAACGAACTGCTCCGTCAGGTCCAAGAACAGTTGGGAAACGTAGTGCCGGCCAGAAAGCGGTCGATTCGCACGCGGAATCCGCCGGAGAATTATGCTGTTGCGACGACTCG
>Ga0335077_10005206_pt1 | contig 15923 bp, 14 predicted proteins | sample Lox_Sample_31_FD_207151 | JGI IMG/M metagenome (GOLD analysis project Ga0335077, IMG submission 207151) | Soil microbial communities from Loxahatchee National Wildlife Refuge, Florida, United States - Lox_Sample_3.1 | ecosystem: Environmental > Terrestrial > Soil > Wetlands | place: USA...
CCGCTCGGTAGCGAAGTTCGGTTGTGATAACCGCTGAATGCATATAAGCGGGAAGCACTCCTCAAGATGAGATCTCCCAACCCGTAAGGGATAAGAAGGGCCCAGGAAGACTACCTGGTTGATAGGCTGGAAGTGGAAGCGCAGTAATGCGTGAAGCTAACCAGTACTAATCGCCCGTTCGGCTTGACCATAAAATTTACTCGGTGCAGAAAAGCAGTGGTCAGTTCTCAGTTGCCAGTTCTCAGTTAGAACCTGAACTGGAATTAGCAAGTTGTTTGTTGGTCGTTAGAACCTGAATGACTGAGAGCAATAACTGATACTGCTTGCGCCGAAGGTCTTGTAATTCGCTGTTGGCTTTTAGCTTCTAGCTCTTAGCCAAAGCAAAAACCAATCTATTCAGTTGTGAGAGATCGTTCTTGATCTTTCGAAACTTTGCAGCGCCAGTTGCTGGGGGATGTGCACAACTGCGTGCACCAGCACGGCAAAGCTAAAAGCCAAGAGCTAATAGCTAGAAGCTGCTTCGATTTGTCGGTGATCTTACCGCGGGGGATCCACCCGTTCCCATCCCGAACACGGAAGTTAAGCCCCGCTGGGCCGATTGTACTGCACGCGAAAGTGTGTGGGAGAGTAGGTCGTTGCCGGCATAAATAAAGGCCACGTTCAGAAATGAGCGTGGCCTTTGCCTTTTGCTCACGGAGCGTTATCCTGATGGGGAGGTTGAGGATCAAGCCCGTCGTACCATTCCAAGATGTCGTCGATATTCGCCCCAGCTTCCAGATTCTCGAAGATGGCGGAGACTGGCATCCGCGTGCCTTTCAAAACCCACGCTCCGCTCACCTTGCCGGGAATGCTTTCCACAGCCGAACACTGCGCCCAATCGAGACTCGCCATAGTCGAAGCGGGGTACACGGCGGCGCGGTTGGATTCTGAGTTACGACAGGACTATCAACGACTGAAGCTGCGTCGAGGCGTCGAGGTGGAGACGTGGCCAACATTGCGATCGCCAGAAAGTTGGCGGTTCGCATGTACTGGATGCTGCGCAGCCAGGCCAGTTATGCGCAGCTGGTTCGCATGCAAGGCAGCCCGAGGGCCACCCTGGTGAAGCAGTAAGTCATCGTTGGGCTGATTGGGCACCTTGCCTCCCCGAGCAGTCGGGAGACAGCACAACGAATCATGATCAGAAGTGACAAGACCGGATAGATGGTTAGTGGAACCAACCTTCCACCGCACGATTCTCACAGCGAGCCTTGGTCGAATGAGCAGAAATCAAAAGCAACACCAAAATCAAAACCTCCTACGAAGGGAAAATCAAAATCCAAAAACCCCTCGCCGGAATACGTGTCTCTTGACAACGCCGACACGGTTATAGAGGGGTGGCCCATCCGTGCCGCGTTCTTTGCGGTAAGAGTGCGGAGTCCCAGAAGCGGCTTGCTAGAGTTTCTTTCGCTCCTTCGGAGCTTGGTTGTTTCCCCACGTCGGACCCACGACTTGCGTCCTTCGACTTCGCTCAGGACGAGCTGCATTCTTTCGCCCCTTCGCGGCTGGTACTGAATGCGACAAGTAGCTTGCAGGTAAAATCTGGTCCGACGATCCACGCTTTCCGTGGCCGAGGCGTGGTGATCGCCGCGCACGCTGCCTTCGCTTGGCTCAGGGTCGCGGGGCGGACGAGGGCGTCCGCCCCGACACGGATTATCAATCGATCTTCGTGCCTTGATGCGCGGCGAGTTGCCAGTGACCATTCTGCTTTGCCCACACATGCAAGAAGCGGGCATGCACGCTGCCTTCGCGACCATCCATCGTTAAGTTGACGCGCACCTCGTTGTTGGTGACTGATACCCGCCACGTTAACTCCTTGATCTGAACTGAGGAGAGTGATTGTACTGCACGTGACCCTTCAAAAAACCTGGTGACCCGGCGCACTGACATAATTTTTCCCATGATTATTCTTTCCATGTTTTGAGAACTGCGATCCCCCTTTCAGCTGTGACGTTCTGAAAAGCGCGTTCCCTGGAGGATTTGCCATGCGCAGAATGATTCTAGCGCCAGCTTTCATGTTCCTGATTCTCACGGTTTCCACTTTCGGCAAGACGTACAAGACAACGTATCCGGTGGCCTGCGGTGAATTATGGCCGGCGGTCAAGGATACGCTCGGCAATCCGGACAACAATTACGATGTCAAAGTGAACGACGACGCACAGATGCACGCTGAATATGATGTGAAGCATGCCGCACATGTGACGGTCACGGGTGTGTTTACGCAGCGGACGAACAAAGTCACACTTGTGCCGAAAGGCAACGCATGTGAGATGCAGGTGGTATCGAACTTCAGCGGATGGGAGCACAGCGACCGCGGGGACTTCAAGCAGCGAGTCGATGAGTCGCTGGTGAAGCTTAAAAATTCGACGCCTGCGAAGCTCACAGAGCCTGCTCCTGCGGTAAAATAAATGCTGCAGGGTTCAAACCCCTGTCGAAATACCGCGCGTCCTTTAGAGGGCGCGCGGAATTTTTTTTTGCGCCAAAATACATGGCGCGGGAAAAGAGAGAGGAAGATATGAACTCATTCCAATCCGTTCGTGTTTCTCATGAATACACGCAGACCAACAGCGCTTCTCCGGAGCGAGTGTTTCCGCTGCTCTGCCCGGTGCGGGAGGCCGACTGGATTCCCGGCTGGAACTACAAGCTGATCTACTCCGACTCGGGAGTGGCAGAACTTGGGTGCATCTTCACGACCCAGGATCTGCCGCTTGAGTCGGAGAAATATACGTCGCGGTCAAACGGACGGGATGCGAACTCACCCGAAACCACCTGGATTTGCACCGAGTACGATCCTGCGGCTTTTCGGATCGCATACGTCTGGATCAGGCCCGGCCGCGTGGCGACGGAGTTGTGGATACGGCTCACGGCTGGGGACAACGGCAAGACGCATTCGCACATCCGGTTCCGTTATACGGGGCTGTCGCCGGAAGGCAATCGACTGGTGGAGAGCTACGATCGAAACTGGTTCGAGGGCAAGATGCGCGGATGGGAAACTGCCATCAACCACTACCTGACTACCGGGCAGATGATTGCGGTGGGGGCGTAACGCGGCGGATATCAAGGAGAGATCCCGTTCTGTCTCCGCAGATAACCACGAGGTCGATGCGCACTTCTGGCAGAACCAGCCAGAAGTGGGCATCCCCATTTTCTTTACGGATTTGGCGGCGGGGGCAGCAACTCGCAGTGATCGACGCACTTCACCGTTTTGACTTCGACAGTGGCTTTCTTGTTGCCAGGAACGTCGATGTCGGGGCGGATGAGCAGTGTCTGCGTGCCATTGGCGACATTGAAGCTGCAGTGGAAGCTCATTGACTGGACGCCTCGTTCCTTGCAGCCGGTCTGGTTGAGGGCGTCGGTGAGCGATACGGTGTTGTCGTAGACCTGGTCCGCGAGGTGCGATGGAAGCAGAGCGACCGTCAGCGGAACGGGCGACTTGATCTTCACGTTAAGTTCCTGTCCATCGTGATCAGGCGTCATCAGGCTGTAGACCTTGGGCACCGATGTGATCTGGTATTTTTCGTCCAGGATGCGGCGCCATTCGAAACAGGGCAGAACGCAGTTGTTCACGCAAGACCAGCTGTAGTACTGGATGCGGAGATCGTTGGGGGACATGAATGGCCGGGCGCCCGGTCCGAGGACGACGCCGATGGTGGCAACGACCGGCTTCTGGGGCTTGCGCTCGTCGTGAAAGGTGATGATCATGGGCCGCTCGGAAGGAAGATGACACTCGTAAATCGTGCTCGTGACGTGCTCCTTCACGCACATGAAGCTGAAATTTGGAGGAGCGTTCGGGTTCTGCGTCGCGGCGTTCCATTCATCCTCGTAGGCCATGGCCACGGTGACTGGATACCTGGAGTCGATTTGCACGTGCATGTTGCCGCCTCCGGCAGCGGGATGATAGACGCGGCCGGCGTGGAGGCTGGCGGGCTCTAACGGGATGGTCTCGTTGTTTGCGGGAGTCCAGTCGAAGACGCGATTGTCTTGGGCAGACGAGAGCGCGGCGCAGAACAGTAGCGCGGCGAAGATAGAGTGATTCCTCATCGTACAAGTATTCGCCCGGTACAAGCAGGTCCCTAGCTAATTCAGGCGGAAGGGATTACGGAAGTACTATGTACGACGAAACGGGGAGAAGGTTCAGGCGTCCCTCGCGGTGCATCCGTCGAAATCTTGTTTCCGCTACTTATTTGTTCTTCACGACAAACATGTCCCGTTCTGTTAGGCCGCATTTCTGGGCCATCTGGTAGCAGTAATAGAAGTGGGCGGCGTGTTGGTTGCGGCTGTCGGTGCCGAAGGTGAACTTCAGGCCGGCTCGTTTTGCTTCGCGGATGAATATCTCGTCGGGGACGTGGGCTACCTCGTTGATTTCGATGGCCAGCTTTCGCTGCTTCGCCAGCTCGATGATTCTGTTGATGCGCTTTGGCGTCCAAAGTTCTGCGTACTGACGTGCTATGGGTACCGGTAAGAACGTGGGCCATCCGAAGATGTCGATCGGTTCCGTCATAAGGATCTGCTCGATGAATTGCATGTAACGCTGCATGAACTGCTCGGCGTCGTCGACCATGGTGTCGATTTGCCAGATGGCTAGCCAGGTGCCATCGGGGTTGGGGAGCGTCAGGGCGTCCATCAGGACGTAGTCGAGTTGGTCTAGCAGGGGCTTGGAGAAGGCTTTTGACCATCCGGGATAGACCGGTTGCAGGCCTATGCGGACCGGATATTTGCGAAGGTTGTCGATGTAGTGCTGGAGGTCAGCGTCGGTGTTTAGGGGGAATCCTTGGCCGGGGTGCTCGAGGATGCCGATCTGGACTCCGCGGTCCTTGGCTAGTTGGAGGGCCTGCTCGATGGAGAGCGTGTTGCTCAGGTGGACGTGATAGTCGGCGACGGGGAACGTCGGCTTGGGCGGGGCTTCGTCGCTCACACTCGTTCCTCGTGCATGCGAGAGCTGAGGGTGGGTCGCGAGCGCGGCTCCGGCGATGAATGTAGTTTCGAGAAACGTTCTACGGGAATAGGGATGAGTCATGATGAAGGCTCCAAGAGACTTGCGAGGATAAATGGCAGCCAAGTTGGCATCAGTGATGAGCATCACTGATCGTCAGAAAGTCAAAATCCTCATCCTAAAATCGCAAAAGGCGCAATTCCAGGATAGCCTCCCTCAAGTTTTGTTCAGTCCTGACGGCGGTGTCATTTCAACAGGCTTGCGAGCGCTTTCTCAGCTTGGGCGTGGAGGTCTGGGGGAGCGCCGTAAAGGATCTTTGCGGTTTTCCCTGTTGTGTCGAAGAGGAACATTGTCGGGACTGAGGTAATGTCGCCGAAAGCGGCGGCGGTGGGGGCGTCGGCGATGGCCCAATGGAGGTCGGGGCTCAGCGAATTGACTGTGGAGCGGATTTGCTCTTCCGGGGATTCTACGGCCAAGGCTACGACGGCTAGTTTGTCTCCGAATTGATGCTGCAAATCGCCTAGCCACTGCAGCGTGGAGCGGCAAGGTGGACACCATGTTGCCCAGAACTCTACCAAGACAATGCGACCGTTTAGTTGGTCTCGGGTTAGCGGGTGTCCGGCGAGGTCGGTGAGCTTGAGGTTCGGAAGAGTTGTGAGGTCGTGGGTGGAGGCGGCGGTGGCGGCGTGCTCCTGGCTGACAATCTCTTTCTTGCCGGCGAGGATCAGGTCGATCATGCGGATGAGATCGGCTTTGAATTTGGCCTGGTTGTCGGCGTTGCGCCAGGGGGCGTAGCGGCCGGTGCCTTCGACTTCGCCGAAGTATCCGAAATCGCGGGGGACGGCGACCAGGACGTCATCGACGAAGACAGCCGGGTATCCTTTGATGCCGTAGCGGTCGGCGAGTTTCGAAGCGCCGAAATTTTCACTGACGAAGGTGACGCTGCCGGGATATTTGGCTGCTACTTCCTGGACCAGCAAACTTGCCGGGTCTGAAATGTTTCAAGTGTAGGGCCAGCGGACGAGAGTGATGTCTATGGTCTTGCCGGAAGGCATTGCGCTTGGCGTAGCCGGCTTTTGCGAAGCGTAGTAGGCGGGTAGGACCTGATCGAGGATGACGCGAGCGCCTCTCCATTCGTCGGCGGAGGGAGGGGAGCCATCGGGATGCGTAGTGTAGGAGGCGGCCCGTTCGAGGAAAAGCTGTGCGATGGAGTCATCGCTCGATGAGGCATTGAGCTTCTTCGTTGCTGAGGTGACATCATTCTTCAGCTTTTCCTGTGTGGCTGCATCGAGCGTGGGAGCGTCGAGCATTCCATTGTGGCGCACGGCTTCAAGATAGGCGTAGAGGGCGCCAGCATAGGAGCGCGAGGAGTCCAACTCTTCGGCGAGCTTGATCTGGGAATTGAGGGCGATGAATCGCGAGTGAAGGTCGATGGACTTGGGCGGCTGGAAGGCAGCGTTGGTTTTCTGTTGCAGAGTGCGCAACTCGGGAAGGAGAGAGCGGGGCTGGAACGCTACGGGTTTCCGCTCCAATTTTAACGAGGCACAGAAGATTGAGAAGTCGGCCTCACCTTCGGCTTGTCCGACGTAGAAGAGGCCATCTTTTGGGCCCGTCGCGGTGGCGAATCCCCGGCCACCTTCGAGCAAAGGGATGGCGCGGCCTTGGGCGGCTTCCGCCAGCGCGCGGATGGCTAGTGGCGAATCTTTCCACTCACGGTGGTGAGCGTCTTTGTCGAGTGCGGTGAGACGCAGGCTGGCTTTTCCCCAGCGCTCCTCGAAAGCGGGGAGACCGGTCTTTTCGACCTCGGCCTTGTCGGCGGCGGAGCGTGCGCCCTGCAACAGGTCTTCCGCTTGGCCCAGCTTCTCGAGGCTGAGGTAGAGCTGGCCGGCATTGGCCGCATCCTCCGCGGCCTTGAGCGCGTCGCTGATCATCGGCGCCAGGCTCTTCAGGTCCGGATCGGAGATTGGGTTTTCTTTCAGGGACTGCTGCAGCCGGGTGATTTCGGCCCTGACGTGAGAGGAGGTTGAATTCTGCGCAGCCGCCGGAGGAGGCAGCGCGGCTAGTAAGCCCAAAATCGCCGGGATCAAGGATGTCTTGCGAACTAGCCTCATGGACGCCCTTCGGATGGACGATCCAGCAGCGGGACCGTTAGCGGACAAGTCCTAAGTCAGCATAGAGGTCACAGGAGAACACAGAAGGCTGGTCTCCTCCGTTTGACTGATTAGATCGAACCCCCCGTTGAATCCCACGTCTCGCAATCTCGGCGGGACGTGGGGTGCCCCTCTTCTTATTCTTCCCCGTTTACGTTCTACCGACGGTGTGCCGAGAGTTCCTGATTTGCGATTTGGTTCAGGAACTTGGCAAGTGCTGCCTCGTCCTCTGGAAGCATCCTCAAGAACTGAATGCCGTTGCCAAATTGCGGGTCGCAGGTGACGACCTTCGCCGAGATGATGAGGGTGCCACCAGCTTCAAGCTTGAGATCGAGGCAAGTGCCGGCAGGAAACGGGTACATGCTTTCGACATAGCATCCGCTTAGGCTTAGGTCGGAAGTGGAGCAATGCAGGGGAGCGGCGCTGGTATCAGAGTGAATCTCGACGGGGACGTTGACTTTGAATCGCGGATTCTTACGTCGTTCGTTCATGGGCCGACCTCTCAGTCGAACCCCACCACGTTTAAGAAAAGTCTAGCCTTCATACCACTTGAAACAAGGTGCCGGGCGGGCCATTACATTCGTACCGTTCGTGAGGTTACCTGATAGGAGAGTTTCAAAGTCTCAACCTGCAAAGCATGGGAGCCCCACTTCTTGCTTGCGTTTACGGGCGAAGTGGGGCTTCCGGTTGCGAATTACTCATCCAGTGGTCTTGGGCGCTGCGGAACGTAGGCGGACCCTGCCAGGTCGGCGTCGGTGAAACCTACGACAAAGAACTGGTTTGGATTGTCGATCGGGTTTCCGTTCGGATCGCTGACGGTCTGAAGGAAGTCGTTATCATTTGCGATCCATAGCGTGTGGAAGGTGGTCTTGCCCTGTTTCACATCGGCGCCGAAACTTATTCCTTCGATCTTGGCGGGGACGTTGCTGGCAGCGATGCCATTGCTCGTGAGCAGGGGAACGAGATCGAGGAAGAGCGTCTTGCTAACCGTGTTCGAGGAAGCGGTGAGTCCGTCCGTGTTACTGATGTCAACCGCGTTGGAAAGATCAATCTTGAAGAGCTGCTTGATCTTCGCATTGGAACCATCACCGCGGCCTTTGCCGTCGCGTTCATCGACGAGGAACTCACGGTTGTTCAGCGCGAGGATCTCGCTGACGCCGGAACCGGCGGTGAGCAGATAGCCGTACTGATGAGTCACGGAGCCAGAAGCGATGTCGATGGTGACGATGCGCAGAAGGTTCTTCGCGTTGCCGCCTGCCGCCGCATCCTGAATCAGGGCGTTCTGCATGATGCCAACGAGAGTCTTGCCATCGGGAGTGATGGCGAGGCCTTCCATGCCTTTATTCGCTACGCGCCCCGAGGTATTACCGGAGATCTCAACCGCGCCTTGCGATGACAGCGTGGTCACGTAGAAGGAATCAGGCAGGTGGAACGAGCGCACGCGCACACCGGTGAGACGATCAAACTGATAAACGTAGGGTCCGTACTCATCGGAAACGAAGACGCTCAGTCCGTCGTTCGAGACACGGATGCCTTCGGTATCGAAGCGGGCATGGTTCGGATCGCCGGAATTCTGAGAGGGATCGAAATTGTCGGAGCGGCCAGTGAAGAAATGAAAGAAGAAGTGATTCAGCGGAGGGACGCCGGAGCCCACAATCGCATCACCCGAGCCGTAAGTGAGAGGCGTGAGACTCCATAGAAGATTTGTCGCCCGGAGGGTCGGCGTGAGGCTGTAGGGGAGGCCGGCTGCTTTATTGGGACGGAGGTCCATGGTGATCGTGTGGAAGCGGTTGATGTAGCTGACGGTATCGTCGATGTTGGAATCGAAGGGGACGGCGTTGGGTCCGCGGTCGGGCAGAGCAAGAAAAGTTTTGCCACCGGCGTAGGTGATGGCCGAGCCAAGTCCGCCGAGATAGTTGGCAGCGACTCCGTTCTCGAGGGTGTAGTTAAGATGAGAGAGATCGGTGTACGAGCCGGCGCGGGAGCCGGTCAGATTGCCGATTGCCAAGAGTGTGATTTGTGCGTGAGCGCTTGAAGCAGGGAATAGTGACAGGACAAAGGCAAAGCACAACATACGGACAACAGAATGTTTCATGAGAACCCCTTTTTGAAGTTGTTGGTTTTGCCATGATTCAAGCGCGGGAAGTGGGGGTCAAGTTAACAGATCGTGAAAATGCAGAGGGGGTGTGCGACGACGTGAGTTGCAAATCTTCACAAGGATGAGCGGTATTCTAATTGCGCAGTCAAAATCCCCACTTCTGGCAACATAGGCCAGAAGTGGGGCACCCGGAGCGGCTCACTGAGCGGGTGTTTGCGGAGCAGACGCTGAAGGAGCTTCGGCAGTCACCTCGGGGGTGACTGGGTTGATCTTCACTGTTGCGAGGATCTGCTCCAGACGGTTGAAGACTCTGTCGCGATCGACATGCTTCACAAGACCTTCCGCTGAGGCGTCCGTTGTGACGTTGAGCGTGAATTCGTAGCAGGCTCCATTCTGATAAACATGGAAGTACTTGGAGTCACTCTGACGCGTGCCTTCGCCAGTGACGGCTTCGGTGGCGCGAAGTTCCATGTCGCCGAGGATCAGCTTGGAATTCGAGGGAGTGTCGGACGGTGACTTCATCTCGGTGCTCGACACGGTCGGGGCATCGGACTTCGGGGTGGAGTCCTGCTTCGCCATGTCGGTCGAGGGAACGGTGGTTTCGGGCTTCGTGGCTTCATTTGGCTGTGGCACTGCGAACTCATTGCATTGATCGGCGGTGAGGTTCTTATGGACGCTCACATTGAAGAATGCGGACGAGAAGTCGGTGTTGAGGAAGCCGGTCTCGGGAAGTTCCACCGCGGCGAGCGCGACTCCGCCGGGGGCGACAAAGTTCATCGGGACGGGATTGGTCTGGATCAGTTCAGACGCGGCGTCTCCGGTCTCGATGGCGTAGCGGCGCGGATATTCAAAGGTCACGCCGTAGGTCTTGTCGGTATAGTTCACAGTCGCGGGCTTTTTGTGCACCACGGACTTTTTGGGAGCCGGCTTGCTTTCGGCCTGCGCGACTGGCGCGGGCATAGGCTGCATCTGAGGTTGCGGTTGTGTGGATGGGATCTGGTTGTTGGAGCTTACGGGTTTCGGTTTTTCGCTGGAACATCCGACCGTGACTGACACGATGATCAGTACGGCGGCGAAGATTAGCGCGCTGGCTTTCTTGTCCCAGGCCAGGAAACGATTCTCTGCTTTGCGAACGTTGACGCGGGTCATGGTGGTTGCCTCCTGCCGATTAGCGGCACACAACGGAAATGCACGGTGTGGGCCTTTGCGCCTACCTTGATTTGGTGGGAGTTAGGCTGAGCAGAAGGGGCTTGGGACGTGGAGTTCAGGACACGTTGTGGGCTTGGCGACACACGAGTAACTAGAGTCAGAATCCCACTCTAAAATCGGAAACTGGCGCGATTTTAGATTGGGGCATTCCGAGTTTCTTTCTCTGATCGTTCATTTCAGATATCGTTATCGGCTCGGGAAAGGATTGGGCTTATGAACCGCGTTTGGTCAATGGCGGGATTGCTTCTGTGTCTGGTGTCGGTTGCGGGTAGGGCCCAGGCGACGCGGGAGAAGGTCATTATCGATACCGATATTGGCGATGACGTGGATGATGCGTTTGCGCTGGCGCTGGCGGTGAAGAGTCCGGAGTTTGAGATTCTGGGGGTGAGCACAACGTTCCGCGATACGGAAATGCGGGCCAAGCTGGTAGATCGGTTCCTAGGAGAGGTGGGCCGATCGGACATTGTGGTCGTGGCAGGAAAGCCGACTCCTGCAACTCCGATGTCGCAGCGAAGGTATGCCGAGGGCGGGCACTTTGCCAGGTCCTCGCATGGCGACGCGGCAGAGTTCTTGCTTGATCAGGTGCGAAAGCATCCGGGGGAGATTACGCTGATTGCGATTGGGCCGCTGATGAATGTGGGCGCGGCTATCGATCGTGATGCGGAGACATTTCGCAAGCTGAAGCGCGTGGTGATCATGGGCGGATCGGTTCGAAAGGGGTATGGCGATTACGGGTATAACGATCCTGTAGCCCCAATGCCTGAGTGGAACATTCTGAATGACGTTCCGTCGGCGCAGAAACTGTTTGCGGCGGGGGTGCCGCTGTTTGTGATGCCGCTGGATTCGACCCAATTGAAGCTGGATGAGGTGAAGCGGGCGTTTCTGTTTACGCGCGGGACGGCGGTGACGGATCAGTTGGCGATTCTGTATTACTTGTGGGGGCTGGAGACGCCCACTTTGTTTGATCCCATGGCGGTTGCATTTGCGCTGAAGCCAAAATTGTGTCCGGTGACTCCGTTGCATATTCGGGTAGATGAAAAGGGGTTCACGCGCGAGGAACCCGGGACGCCGAACGCGCAGGTTTGCTTGCAGTCGATTCCGGAGGATTTTTTCAGTTTTATCTGAGGAGAGTGGGGGAGAGTCCGAAGTAAGCAGGCCGAATGCGAAGATTCGAGGCTCAAACTCAGCACGACAGAAAGCTTTACAGCGCAGAGATCGCTGAGGAAATGGCAGAGAGGCGCGGAGAGCCTGTCCGCGCTACAGTACCGGGAGAGCAAGTTATGCGATCGGAATGGACTGGGCGAAGAGGATTTCTTAAGGCCGCGGGGTTGGCTGGAGTTAGTGGATTCGCCGTTGGAGCCCATGTTCCCACTTCTCATGCCCAGGACGCCCGACAAGTGCACACAGGCTTCTATGACGTTCGTGCGTTCGGGGCCCTGGGCGACGGAAAAACGCTGGATACGCCCGCGATCAATCGCGCGATCGAGGCGGCGGCTGTTGCCGGTGGGAGTGTGTACTTTTCTGCTGGGAATTACCTCTGCTACTCCATTCATTTGAAGAGCAAGGTTGCGCTTTATCTGGAGCAGGGGGCGACGATAGTGGCGGCGGATCCGGCTTCGAACCCGACGCAGAGTTACGATGCGGCGGAATCGAACAAGCCCTGGGAGGATTATCAGGATTACGGGCACAATCATTGGCACAACAGTCTGATTTGGGGTGAGGGACTCAGCGATATTTCAATTCTTGGGCCTGGATTGATCTGGGGAAAGGGACTGAGCCGCGCATGGGCCGCAGGGCGGGATTCGGGGCCAATCGCGGAAAATCCGGGAGTCGCGAACAAAGCCATCGCGCTCAAGAACTGCCGCAACGTGCTGCTGCGGGATTTTTCTATTTTGCATGGCGGGCACTTCGGCATTCTGGCCACCGGTGTTGATAATCTCACGATCGATAATTTGAAAATCGACACCAACCGCGACGGCATGGATATTGACTGCTGCCGGAATGTCCGGGTGTCGAACTGCTCGGTGAATTCTCCTTGGGACGATGGGATTTGCCTGAAGAGTTCGTTTGCGCTTGGGTATGCACGGGCGACCGAGATGGTGACGATCAGCAACTGTCTTTTGGCCGGGAGCTACCAAGAGGGCACGCTGCTGGATGGTACCTGGAAGAAATTTCCTTCGGATGAAAAAGTGCCGCGCACGGGGCGGATCAAGTTCGGGACGGAGTCGAATGGAGGATTCAAGAACATTACCGTCTCGAATTGCGTGTTCGATGGTTGTCGTGGCCTGACGATCGAGAGTGTAGATGGGGCGGTGATCGAAGATGTGGCGTGCACGAACATAACGATGCGGGATGTGTACGAAGCGCCAATCTTTATACGGCTGGGCGCGCGCATGCGCGGCCCGGAGGGAGTGCCGGTGGGGACGATCCGGCGGCTGATCTTGAGCGGGATTACTTGCTTGCAGGCGGAGGGTTCGCCGAAGATTGCCTGCATCCTGGCTGGAATTTCCGGACATTCTATTGACGATGTGAAGATCAGCGAGGTCACGATGGTGAGCCGCGGAGGTGGTACCAAGAGCGATGGCGAGTTGCAGATCCCGGAGAAGGAGAAGCAGTATCCAGAGCCGAATATGTTTGGGACGACTCCGGCATATGGGTTCTTCATCCGGCATGCGCAAGGCCTCGAGATGCAGAGTGTGAAGATTGAAAGCTCGAATGCGGATGAGCGGGCTGTGTTCGTTCTGGAGGATGTACAGGGCGCGGAGTTTGGAAGGATCAAAGTGGCCGTCAGGGAAGGTATCCCGACGTTCCGTCTGTCGAATGTCCGCGACTTTGCGGTGTACCGGAGCCGGCCGGTGCGGGATGCGGACGTTGCTGTCGCCGAGAAGAAGGACATTTAACTTTGGTGGTCTGTGACTAGTGGCCAGTACCCAGAAGCCAGTTAGGGCTACCTTATGCTTTCGGCTGGCTTCGACGCGGGCAGTATGGTGGCTGTAGGGATTCTTCGCTTCGCTCAGAATGACAAACCTTGTGGGGCCTCATGAGAACGAAACAACATATAGGAGTTTGGGCTGGTTTGGTCTTGATCTGTGCTGCTGCGTATGCACAGTCGAAGCAGCCGGTGGATTTGATTATCAGCGGAGGGATCGTGGTGACGATGGATTCCACGCGGACGGTTTATCAGGATGGGAGCGTGGCTGTGCTTGCCGATTCCATTGTGGCCGTTGGACCGCGCTCTGATATTGAGGGGCGGTATCAGAGTGTGCATGTGGTCGATGCGCGTGGGGATTTGGTTCTGCCGGGATTTATCAACGGACATACGCATGTGCCGATGACTCTGTTTCGCGGGCTGCATGACGATGTCACATTGAATGACTGGCTGTACAAGTACATTTTCCCGGCGGAAGCGAAGAATGTGAACGAGGAGTTCGTGCGTTGGGGAACGCGTCTGGCCGCGGCGGAACAGATTCGGGCGGGCGTGACGACCTTCGCGGATATGTACTACTTCGAAGATGCGATTGCGGAAGAGACGAAGGCGGCGGGAATGCGGGGTGTGCTGGGGGAGACGTTCATCGATTTTCCTGCGCCGGACAACAAGTCCGAAGCCGAGATGCTGACTTACACGGAGAAGTTCTTGAAGCGGTGGCAGGGGGATCCGCTGATCCATGCGGCAGCGGCACCGCACTCTATCTATACCTGCTCGAAGAAGACACTGCAGGATGCGGCGGCGTTGGCGCGTAAATATCACGCGCCGATTCTGATTCATGTGGCTGAGATGAAGAAGGAGTGGGAGGATTCGGAGAAGGCGAACGGAATGTCTCCCGTGGCGTATCTGGACAAGATTGATGTGCTCGGGCCGGATATCATCGCGGCCCACTGCATCTTTGTCGATGAGGCCGACCGTAAGCTGCTGGCGCAACACGGCGTGGGGTGCGTGCACAATCCGTCGAGCAACATGATGATTGCCAGCGGAGTCGCTCCGGTGGCGGAGATGCGAAGTGCGGGCGTAGCGGTGGGCTTGGGGACGGATGGGCCCGCGGGGAGCAATAACGACCTGGACCTGATGGAAGAGATCGATTTGGCGGCCAAATTGGCAAAGATTTCGAAGATGGATCCGCTGGCGCTGAATGCGAAATCGGTCGTCGAGATGGCGACCATCGACGGCGCGCGGGCGATTCATATGGAGAAGGAGATTGGGTCGCTCGAGGCGGGGAAGAAAGCGGACATCATCTTGGTCGGCTTGAATATGCCGCATGCGGTGCCGATGTATGACATCTACGCGCAGATTGCGTATTCACTCAAAGGGAGCGATGTGCAGACGGTGATCATCGGCGGGAAATTGGTAATGCAGAATCATCTTTTGTTGACGGTGGATGAGCAGAAGGTCTTGGCGAAGGCCCGAGAGTACGGGAAGTCGGTAAAGGCATCGTTGGGAATGGAGTGAGCGCTGACGCTAAAGCGAACGTTCTAAACGGTCCAGGCATCCCTACGGGATGCGGTGACATGCCGGACACTACCCCGCCAGTAAACTGGCGGGCTACTGTCTGTCGTCCCTGACGGGACGAGCCGATGGAGCGCCAGCGCACTCGAACGCGTATTGTAGGTTTGCAAATGAAATCTCTATGCCTTGCTTTTCTGCTTATGACCCCTGCTTCCTTCGCGCAGAAGGTAGCGATTGTAGCGATTACATTTGACGATTTACCGCTGAATGGTGACTTGCCTCCCGGAGTCATGCGGGTACAGATTGCGCGCGATACAGTGGCGCTGTTGAGGGCTCGGCATCTGCCTTCTGCATATGGTTTCATCAATGGGAAGAAACTCGAAGGCAATCCTTATGCGGCGGAAGCTTGAAAATCTGGGTTGCGGCCGAGCCGGTTGGAAATCACACGTATGGACATTTAAATCTGAGTGCCAATCCCGCGGAGGCATTTGAACGCGAGATCGATAAAAACGAGCCGACGCTCGAGTTGCTGGCGGGGAAGGATTCGGATTGGCATTGGTTTCGGCATCCGTTTTTGCACGAGGGAGACGAGATCGAAAAGCGGTGGGTGGTGCGGGCTTACCTGCAGAGGCACGGGTACCGAGTGGCGCAGGTTACGCTCGATTGGGAGGACTACCTGTGGAACTCGGCGTATGCGCGCTGCGCGGCCAAGAATGATGCGCAATCGATTGCGTGGCTGAAGTCAAGTTATCTTTCGATCGAGTCCTCCTATCTTGACTTGGGGAGGGATCTGGCAAAATTGGTGTACGGGCATGACATCAATCATGTTTTGCTGCTGCACCTGGGGGCATTCAGCAGCACGATTTTGCCGGAGGCGCTCGATCTGATGCAGAAAAAGGGATTCACGTTCGTTTCGCTGGAGGAGGCGCAGAGCGATCCCGTGTATCAGAGCGACCCGGATGTGGGGTCGAAATATGGCGGGACGCTGCTGGAGTTGTGGATGGAGGCAAAGAAGATCAAGTTTCCGGTCGTGATGGAGAAGCCTTACAAGCAACT
>Ga0335077_10005208_pt1 | contig 15922 bp, 12 predicted proteins | sample Lox_Sample_31_FD_207151 | JGI IMG/M metagenome (GOLD analysis project Ga0335077, IMG submission 207151) | Soil microbial communities from Loxahatchee National Wildlife Refuge, Florida, United States - Lox_Sample_3.1 | ecosystem: Environmental > Terrestrial > Soil > Wetlands | place: USA...
CGGCTGGCAGCGGCATGTCACCCGGCGCGCGTATTGACGCTGCTCATCTCCGACGTGCCCGGCGACAACCCGATCGACATCGCCTCCGGCCCGACGGTGCCCGATCCGACCTCCTGCGCCGATGCACTCGCGATCATCCGCCGCTACGGCATCGACGTGCCGGCCGCCGTGCGCGAGGTGCTGGAGTCCGGCCGCGGCGAATCGATCAAGCCCGGCGATCCCCGCCTTGCCAACGCCGAGACGCGCATGATCGCGACACCGCAGATGGCGCTCGAGGCCGCGGCAGAGGTCGCGCGCGCAGCGGGCTACACGCCGTACATCTTCGGCGATGCGCTGGAAGGCGAAGCACGCGATGTCGGCAAGGTGTTCGCGGGCATTGCCCTGCAGGTCGCCGCGCGCCGGCAGCCGGTCCCGGCGCCATGCGTGCTCCTTTCCGGCGGCGAGACCACGGTCACCGTGCGCGGCAACGGGCGCGGCGGACGCAACGTCGAATTCCTGCTGTCGCTGGCGATCGCGCTCGACGGACGCACCGGCATCCACGGCCTGGCGGGCGATACCGACGGCGTCGACGGCCTGGAGGAAATCGCCGGTGCGTACATGGGCCCCGACACGCTCGCACGCGCGTGGGCCAAAGGGCTGCGCCCGAAGGACAGCCTCGCCGACAACGACGGGCACGGATTCTTCGAGGCGCTGGGCGACTCGGTGATCACCGGACCGACGCTGACGAACGTCAACGATTTCCGCGCGATACTGATCGAAGGCTGACGACGCCTCGTCATTCCGAGCCGCAGGCGAGCGATCCCGGCCTTGCAAGCGCCGAGATCCCTCGCACCGCTCGGGAAAAACGGCGAGAAGAGCATGCAATGAATCTCGGCATCGAAGGTCGCTGGGCACTCGTCTGCGCCGCTAGCAAAGGCCTCGGCAAGGATTGCGCGCGCGCGTTGGCGCGCGAGGGCGCACATCTCGTGATCAACGCGCGCGGCAAGGATGCACTTGGCGCCACCGCCGCCGAGTTGCGCAAGTTGCCGGGCGCGCGCGAGGTCATCGAGGTCGCCGGAGACATCACCCTGCCCGAGGTGCGCAAGGCCGCGCTCGCGGCGTGTCCGCAGATCGACATCCTGCTCAACAACGCAGGCGGCCCGCCGCCCGGCGACTTCCGCGAATGGACGCGCGAGGACTGGCTCAAGGCCATCGATGCGAACATGCTCACGGCGATCGAACTCATCAAGTCCACCGTCGATGCCATGGCGGCGCGCGGCTTCGGCCGCGTCGTGAACATCACCTCGGGCGCCGTCAAGGCGCCCATCGATGTGCTCGGCCTGTCGAACGGCGCGCGCGCCGGGCTCACCGGCTTCGTCGCCGGCCTGGCCCGCCAGCCGCGCCTCGCCGCGCGCAATGTCACGCTCAACAACCTGCTGCCCGGCGTCTTCGACACCGATCGCCTGCAGTCCGGGTTCAAGGCCCAGGCGAGCAGGACCGGCAAGTCGATCCAGGAGGTATCCGACGCCCGGCTTGCCACGGTTCCTGCCGGGCGGTTCGGCAGGCCCGAGGAGTTCGGCCAGTTCTGCGCCTTCCTCTGCAGCGCGCAGGCAGGCTATCTCACCGGACAGAACATCCTGCTCGACGGCGGCGCGTACCCTGGCACGTTCTGACGCGAGTCGTTGCGGGCGGATCAGCTGCGGTCGGCCGCGGCCGGTCGAGCATCGCCCGCGGAAGACTCGCTGCGCATCAATCCGTCCTCGGCGGCGCGCAGCAGGAGCTGGATGTTGTTGCTCGCGTCCAGTTTATGGCGGAGCAGCCACTGGTAGTTCGCCGCTGTCTTTTCGCTGATCGACAGCCGCTCGGCGATCTGGTTCAGCGTATCGCCTCGGGCCAGCATCCGCAGGACCTCGAGCTCGCGCGGCGTGAGTGCACCCGGCTGTTCCGACTGGGCCGCCTGCCGTCTCTGCAGAATGCTCGCGACGTCGCGGCTCACATAACACTCGCCACGCGCGACGGCGAGCACCGCGTCGACCAGAACCTCCGGGCCGCTGCTCTTGGTGACGTAACCGCGCGCGCCGGCCTGCATCGCGCGGGTCGCAAAGATCGGCTCCTCGTGCATGCTGAAGATCAGCACGCGCGCATCGGCACGGATCTCCAGCATCCGGCGCATGACCTCGATTCCGCTCGAGTCAGGCAGCGCGAGATCCATCACCACCACGTCGGGCGGAAACGCGCCGAACGACGCGTATGCGGCCTGGGCGTCGGAAGCTTCCGCGATGAAGGCGATGCGCCCGTCACGCGCGAGCAGGTGCCGATATCCCGCGCGCACGACGGCATGGTCGTCGACCAGCAGGACGTTGATGGCGACCGGGGCGGCGGACACGGCGTGGCGCTCGTGGGCGGCGGTTGGATCGACAAGCCCTGCTGGCCGGCGCGCACCGGTCAGAGTGTCATGCGCACGCCGAAAAAGAAGGAGCGCGGCGCTCCGGGCACGAACGTGCGCGGATCCGAGAGATTGAGGTACGGCACCGTCGTCGTATCGAAGTAGGTCCCGAACGTGTAGTAGCGACGGTCAAAGAGATTCTGGATCTGCGCAAACAGCTCGAAGCGCGGACCCAGCGACAGCGTGGTGCGCAGGTCGACAACGATATAGCTCGGAACCTGCGGATTCTGGTTGGCGTCGTCGCCGATCAGGTATTGCGAGCCGACATACCAGACATCGGCACCGAGATTCCACTGCCCCGTCAGGCGGGCATCGGCGCCGACCTTGACGCGTGTGCGTGGAATCCCCGGCACGTGATTCCCGGGAACGACGAAGATATTGCCGTCAGGGTCCGCGCTCGGATTGTTCGGCGACGAGAGCGTGAGCGCGTCGAGGTACGTCGCATCGATCACTGCGACGTTGGCGTACGCGTTGACGTCTTCGGAGTGCAGCGACAGGCCGGCCTCGACCCCGCGCCGGCGCGTCGCGCCGACGTTGGCAAAGTAGCCCAGTCCATTGGTCGTGTTGGGAATGTGCAGGATGTCGTCGGTCAGCTTGGTCGAAAAGACACCCGCGTTCCACGACAACACCGCATTCGTCGCGACACTCGTGCTCCCGCGCCCGCCCGCCTCGAGCGTGCGGGCCACGACCTGTCTCAGGTCCGGATCGGCCACCAGCGCGTTGTCGATCAGACATGGCCGGTCCGGATCCGAGCACGCGAGTTCCAACGGCGTCGGTGCCCGGTTCGCTTCGGAGTAGCCGCCGTACAGCGTGAACCCGGGCGCGGCCGCCCATGTCGCGCCGAGGCTCGGATTGACGCGACTGTAGTTGTGGGAGCCCGCGACGGCAGGAGCGGTCCCCTGCAGGTCGCTGATGGAAATGCGTTCGGAGTTCAGTCGCACCCCGGCGGTCACCGCGACCTCGCTCGTCACGTCGAAGGTGTCGCCGGCAAAGACGCCGAGGTAGGTCGTATCCGAACTGACCCCGACCGGCGCGACGTCGCCGTTCGGCATGTCGATGAAGATCCCGGCGCCGACAACGTATGGGTACTGGTCGGGGTTGATCGTGCCCAGTTCGGAACTGGTCGTGAAACGCGAACGCGCCGTGTCCAGGCTCGCGCCGGCGACCAGGTGATTGAAGCGCTTTTCACCGAGCTGCGCGACGTTCGTCCACTGCAGCGCCCCGCCGACGCCGATGCTCGATGTCCAGGTGCGATCGATTTCACCCAACACCCCGGTCGCCAGCGCTCCCGCGGCGGGAACGGGCTGGCCGGACGTGTCGGTCAGGTTCTGCAGGTTGCCGTCGAGGTCGGGAAAACAGAGGAACGTCGGGTCCGGGCAGCCCTGGTTCTGCGCATCGGTGCCGTTGCCGTCGAGGTGCGACTGCCAGAATCCCCGGTAATAGGCATTGGCCTGGATCGAGTCGGCAGTGGAGAGCTTCCAGTTCGCGGTGCCCGCCAGGAACAGCAGGCTCTGCTCGGTCGACTGCGGCACAGTGAAGATCGACGACCAGTTCTGCGCCAGCATCTCGACCGGCGTCGCGGCCGCGGCGCCGAAGGAATTCGAGGCCGCGGTCAGGGACAGGTGGTATTCGGCGTTCCCATCGCGGTAGCCGATGTCGCCGTAGCCGCGCCGGACGAGCGACCTCGAGTCGTTGCGCCATCCACCGTCATGGATGAGGTCGACCGCGAGATAGCCCGCCATGTTGCCGGCCTGGTGACCGGCTTCGACCGCCAGCCCCTGCCGTCCGAACGAACCGCCCCGAAGTTCGATCTCGGTGCTCGGATGAGTGAAGCCGTTTTCCATCTCGATCGTTACGGCTCCTCCCAGTGCGTTCAGTCCATAGATCGGTGAGCTGGGCAGCAGCGCGGTGCGCGCGATCGCGCCTTCGGGAATGAAGTCCCAGTTGACGAGGTCGCCGAACGCCTCGTTGATGCGGATCCCGTTCTGGTACGCGGCGAGGCCTTGTGTCGTGCCCGGGATCGGGGAGGCGACGAAGCCGCGGAAGTTGACGTCGCGCTGGTAGGCATTGCCGGCCTGGTCGCTGATCGACACGCCCGGCATCGAACGCGACAACGTGGACATCAGGTCGGGCGACTTGCGGTGGTCGAACTCGTCGCCCGACAGGGTCTGGACGTTGGCCGGAATCTTGTCGCGGTCGATCCCCCCGCCGAGAAGCGGCGTGACACCGATGACTTCGACTGGAGGCAGAGCCTGGGGTGGCGCATCCGCCTGAGCGTGGACCAGCGTCCAGGTCGACGCGACAACCGCGCCGATGGCGAACCGCCCCCGAGTGCCGCCCGACTTCATGATGGCTCCCCCGTCTTATCGTTCGATGCCGCCGCGCGCGCATCACTGCAGTTCGCGCGCGGCAACCGTCGCTGGCGTCGCGATCCTTGCATCGGCACTTCCGGGTAGACAGAGGAAAACTTCCCGAGACGACGTTCGTGCAGGCGAATTGCCCGCGGTCGCCCGTGACTGTCAGCGAGCTGTCAGGTCGCCAGGACCTCGTGTCCGCGCAGCGTCGCGGCGATCGAACACATCGCGCGCGCAGGTGATGCAGTGGGCCTCATCCGAGTGCCGCATCACTCCGCCACCGCGCGATGTTGTGCGTTGGTCCGTCTCGCCTTGGGTCCAGTGTTGGGCGAGAAGCCACGGTGAGCGAGCACCGCCAGGCCAGCGCCGGCGAGTTGCGCGATCACGAAGCCGGGCACGCTCGACGGAGCGATGCCCGCGAAGCTGTCGCTGAACATTCGACCGAATGCCGCTGCCGGATTGGCGAACGACGTCGATGCGGTGAACCAATACGCCGCCCCGATGTACGCGGCGACCATGATCGCGACGCGCGATGCCGGGGCGCGGAGAATGACGAGCAGCAAGCCGAAGGTCGCCAGGGCCTCGGCGATCCACTGGCCGGGCCCGCTGCGCACCTTGGTGGAAAGCTGCAGCACGGTCATGTCGAACATGAGGTGTGCCAGACAGGCGCCCAGCACCGCGCCCCCCAACTGCGCAAGCACATACAGCAGCAGCATTGGCGGAGCCAATCCGCCGCGTGCGCTCAGAACGAGTGACACCGCCGGATTGAAGTGCGCGCCGCTGATCGGGCCGAAGATCTCGATGAGAACGTACAGACCGCCCACCGTGGCAAGTGCGTTCGCGAGCAGCGCGATGCCGGCGTTTCCGCCGGACAGCCGCTCCGCCATGATTCCCGAGCCGATCACCACGGCCAGCAGCAACGCCGTGCCGATCAACTCTGCCGCCACTTGCCGTGCCGGCCTGCTTCGCTCAGGCCTGGTGCGTTCCAATTTCGTCCAGACGCTGCTTCAGAGCCACGCGGTCCAGTTTCATCATGGGCAGGTTGAGAAACAACTGCAGGCGATTCTGCAGCAGGTTGAATGCCTTGAAGAATGCGCGCCGCTTGTCCTCGTCCGAGCCCTGGACTGCCGCGGGGTCCTCGACGCCCCAGTGCGCCGTGATGGGTTGGCCAGGCCAGAGCGGACACACTTCCCCGGCAGCACTGTCACAGACGGTGAAAACGAAATGGAGCGGAGGAGCGCCGGGCACAGCGAACTCATCCCAGCTCTTGCTGCGCAGGCCCTCGGTGGGAAGTCGATTCTTCTTCAGGAGTTCGATTGCGAACGGATTCACCCGCCCGGTCGGGTGCGATCCGGCCGAAAGCGCCTTGAAGCGCGCTCCCGCCATCGCGTTCAGCATCACTTCGGCCATGATCGAACGCGCCGAGTTCCCGGTGCAGAGGAAGAGTACGTTGAGAGGGCTGCTCATGAGACCTCGGCTCGAATGGTGACCCGGTACCCGAGCGCGCTTGACATCGGCGGATTATATTTCAATAATTGTCGAAATATCGTCGGAGGCGGAGCATGCCAAAGAAAGATGACGCTCGGATGACCGCCCGTTTTGCCGACATGCTGTCGGCGATGGGGACCGAACCAAGGTTGCGCATCATCCGCCTGCTGTTGAGTGCGCACCCGGAGGGCCTGGTAGCAAGCGACATCTCCGCCGAACTGGACATCGCCAGCTCGACGCTCTCGCACCACCTCGAGAAGTTGCGCAACGAGGAGCTCGTCAGCGTCCGCCGCGATGGGACGTACCTCTGGTATTCGGCCAACACCGAGGCGCTGCAGGAACTTGTCGGGTTTCTCTATGCCGAGTGCTGCACGCGCAACAAGGCGATCGAACCGCAGGCGATCGTCTGCTGCAAGTGATTCCCGGGAGATCCCAATGAACGCACCCACCGACGTCAAAGAGGTTGTCCGGCAGAAGTACGGCGAAGCAGCTGAACGCGTCGCGCAGGGTGCGACGAACGGCTGTTGCGGCGCTGCGGCCCGGGACTGCTGCGGAGGTGATCCGATCACCTCCAACTTGTACGACGCGCTCCAGGCCGACGCGGTGCCCGAGAAGGCGCTGCTCGCCTCATTGGGCTGCGGCAACCCGACGGCACTCGCCGAGTTGAAGCCCGGCGAAACGGTGCTCGACCTCGGCTCGGGCGGGGGCATCGACGTGCTCCTTTCGGCCAAACGGGTCGGCCCGACGGGCAAGGCCTTCGGACTCGACATGACCGACCAGATGCTCGCGCTCGCCGAAGAAAACAAGCTGAAGAGCGGGCTCACGAACGTGTACTTCCTCAAGGGCGAGATCGAGGACATCCCGCTGCCCGACAACTGCGTCGACGTGATCATCTCGAACTGCGTGATCAACCTCTCCGGCAACAAGGACCGCGTCATCACGGAAGCCTTTCGCGTGCTCAAGCCCGGCGGTCGTTTCGCCGTTTCGGACGTCGTCGTGCGCGGCGAGGTTCCTGCGGCGATTCGAAAGAGCGTCGAGCTTTGGGTTGGATGCGTCGCCGGCGCGCTGTCGGACCAGGAATATCTCGCCAAGCTCGCCGCGGCGGGCTTTGAAAACGCGGCGATCGAGGTCACGCGTGTCTACAAGATCGAAGACGCGCGCGAATTCCTTGCGGTGCAGGACATCGACGTCGATGTGGTCGCGCGTGAGGTCGACGGCAAGTTCGTCAGTGGTTTCGTCAGGGCGACGAAGCCGCTTGCCGCAGGTGTGCTCCCGACAGCCGGGGCCAGGCAAGAGCAAGCTCAGTCTTGCTGCGCATCGTCCTGTTGCGGGTCCTGAGCTTCCGCCGCTACCCAGAAGACGTTGGCTCGGATCTGGCCTGGCCCAGTCCGAGCCGGCGCATGCGCTCCCAAAGATTCTTGCGACTGATGCCAAGAGCTTCTGCTGTACGGCCGATCTGGTTGTCGTGCTCGAGCAGCACTTCCTGGATGAACTCGCGCTCGACGGTTTGCAGATAGTCCGCCAGTGATCGCGACAGCGCCGGGGCCGCCGGCGTCTCGTCGCGCAGCGGGTCGCTGAAGAACACTTCGGGCGACAGCAGTGGCGTCGACGACAGGATGCAGGCTCGCTCGACAGCGTTCTTCAGCTCGCGGACGTTGCCCGGCCACGCGTAGCGCAGGAGCAGGCTCTCGGTGCGGGCGTCGAGGCGCTTCACCTCACCCGGGTTTCGCCGATTGAAGGCGCCGACGAACTCGCGCAGATAGTGCGTGATGTCTTCGCGGCGCTCGCGCAGGGGTGCGATGCGCAGATGAATGACGTCGATGCGATAGTAGAGGTCCTCGCGGAACGCGCCTTGCGCGACCATCGTCTTCAGATCGCGATGAGTTGCGCAGACGAGCCGAAAATCGACCTTGGTCGCGTCCTGGCCACCGACGCGAACGACTCGACGGTCCTGCAGGACCCGCAGGAGCTTGGCCTGCATGGAGAGCGGCATGTCGCCGATCTCGTCGAGGAACAGCACGCCACCGTGCGCCTGCTCGAACAATCCTCTCTTCGCACGGTTCGCCCCGGTGAACGCGCCACGCTCGTAGCCAAACAGTTCCGCTTCCATGAGCGTTTCCGGCAGCGCCGCGCAATTGACGGCGACGAACGGAGGCGCCGACTGGCCGGCGTTTTCCGCGAGGTGGCGGTGAAACAGGCGTGCGACATGTTCCTTGCCGACGCCCGATTCGCCGGTGATCAGCAGCGTTTCCGCCTGGGCGGCCAGGCGCGGCATCGCGGCGGCGATGCGCTGCATGCTCGGCGACATGCCCAACCCGGCATGCTCGACGGCACCCTTGCTTGCTTCGCAAAGTGCCAGCATCCGTTCGACCAAACGGTCAAGGTCGAAGGGCTTCGTCACGTAGTCGGCGGCGCCGGCTTTCATGAGCTCTACCGCCCGGTCAATGGCTCCGAATCCGGTGATGAAGACGAACGGCGGCAGTCGTGCCGACAAATCGCCCTGAGTGAGCAGGCTCATGAACGCCTGCGCGCCGTCTTCGTCCGGCAGACGGACGTCGCTGATGACTGCGTCGTATCGTCGCCTGGCCAGGGCGGCGCGGGCCTCGGCCATCCGCCGGTGCCAGTCGACGTCGAATCCTTCCAGACGGAAGCGATCCACGAGCGATTCGCCCATGATCGCGTCGTCTTCAATCAAGCACAGCTGCGGATGCGCGCTCATGTTCTTGCTGCCCGTGCGGCAGCTGCGTGACGGTCGAGTCCAGTGGCAACTCGACAGCGAAGAAGGTCGAGTCCGGCTTGCTGTCCACGCTGAGCGACCCACCGAGCTGCTTGACGATCTGGTAGACCACCCAGAGACCGAGCCCGCTTCCTTCTCCGGCGGCAAGCGTGAATGGCTCGAACAGGTATTGCAGTTTTTCCTCCGGGATATGACGGCCGCTGTTGTGCACGCGAATGCGCAGCACCGGGTCCGGCAGCTCGACGACAAGTCCGATGCGCCCCCCTGGCTCGATGGCATTCGCGGCGTTCAAAAGCAGGTTGATGAGGATCTGGCGCACCTGGCCCGCCGGAAGCGGGAGCGGAAAGTCGACCCGGACATCGCGATCGATTGCGCCACCTTTGCGGTCGACCTGGGGTGCAACGAGCAGCAGAACATCATCGAAGTCTTCGCGCGTCAGCGGGCGGTCCGAGAGTCTCGTCTCGACCAGAAGCGCTCCGACCGATGCGCGGATCTGTGTCAGGCCCCGCTCAAGCAGCGCGAGCGTCCGATTCACAAGAGGATCGTTGCTGCCGTGCTTGCGATAGGTGCTGATCGCGTTGAGCATGCCGCCCAGCGGGTTGTTGATTTCGTGCGCGATGCCCGCCGCGAGGCGGCCGATCGCCGCCAATCGCTCCGATGCGACGACCTGGTTCTCCAGCTCGCGCTTGTTCTTCAAGTCGGCCAGCATGCTCCGGAAGGTGCGCGTCAATTCACCGATCTCATCGCCCTCGTCGGCAAGCGTGTCCTCCGAGATGTCGTCGAGACGGGCCGGAACCTTGCGCATTGCCGAGGCCAGCGAAACCAGCGGTGTAGCCGTGCGCCGGGCCCAGAACCAACTGGCAGGCAACAAGAGCGCGAGTGCAAGCACGGTAACCGCGCTGGCCTGTTTCAGGATTTCGACGTAACGGGGCCACAGAGCCGACCGGCTGCTCACGAGTACGACGTCACCAAGGCGCACCGTGTCGGCCTTGATCGGAGCGGCATAGAACAAACGGTCCGAGCCCTCCGGACCGATCCCTGCCGACTCTGCCGTGGCATCGGGTCGGTGCAGCGACGTGAAGTAGGCGAAGTCCGGGCCGATGGACGCCAGGCTCGCGCCAACCGGAAACTCCCGTGGCTTCGACGAGACGAAGATCATCCCGGTCGCATCGGTAACGATCACCGGCGGCGACCCGGAACTCGTCGCGCCGGCATCTTCGATGGCGGATCGGATGATCTCGTACGCGCGCCACACGTCGTCGTGGCGCAAATACGGTTGCAGCGTATTCGCCAATGCACGTGCCAGGCTGCTGCTGTAGCGATCGAGATCCTCGCGCGCCTGATTCGCCTGACGCAGGACGATTGCCACGGTCACCGAGAGCGCAACGAGCAGGACCAGCAACGTCACACGCAGCGGTATCTTGTACCGCAAGGAGAGCTGGGGAAAGAAGCGCGGAAAGCGAAAGGCGCTCATGGGCGCGCTGCCATCTTGCGCGCGCGGAATTGCTCGTCGGCGTGCATCATGCCTTCGATGGAATCGTACAAAGCGACGTTGCCGCGTACGAAGCCGTCGAGCTGCATTGCGCGCAGGAGCTCGCGACCACGCGGGTCATCTGTCATGGCGGCAAGCGCAGCGAAGAATGCAGCCTCCTCCTGGGGATCGATATCCCGGCGCGCCACCATCGGCGTATGACCGAACAGCGGCGAGCGCTCGACCACCCGCGTGCGTGCGACCAGCCGCGGCTGAAGCGACGCGACCAGCTCGTAGACGTAGCCGTCGACCGCCCCCGCCTGCGCGACCCCCTCGCCGACCGCTCGCACGACCAGGCGGTGCGCCCACGTATAGAAAGTCCGCGAGAAGAAAGCATCCGGGTCCTGCTCCTCGCGGATCAGCGCGTAGCACGGGTAGAGGTGTCCCGAGTTGGAGTCCGGGTCGGAGAAGGCGAAAACGTGCCCCCGCAGGTCGAGGATCCGTTGTGGCCTGATGTCCTCGACCGGAGCGATGATGTACGAGCGATAGAGGGGCTTGCCCTTCCAGACGGGCACAGCGACGAGACGCAACTCGCTCTTGTAGCGGACATACGGGTAGCCGCATATCCACGCGAAGTCGAGCTGGCCGGCGCGAATGAGATCCGAAATCTCGCGATAGCTGCTCCGTGTCACGAACTCGATCGGGCGTTGCAAACGCTCTTCGAGCCACTCCTTCCACGTGTGCAGCAGGCCTACCTCGTCTTCCGGAAAGACGGCCGTGACGCCAATCGGGATGACGCGACCCGAGGCGGCATACGCACGGGGCATGGCGCAATAGCCGGCACCGACGACCAAAGCGCGAACCGCATCTCGCCGCTCAACCCGCCTCACATTGCCTCCACCGGTCCCTGCGCAGGGAGCAAGTCTATGCAACCGGCCACCGCGACGCATCGCGCGCTGCGCAAGGAGATCGTTGTCACTACTGCGTAACTGCCTGCAGTGCGACGACGACTGCCTGGTTACCGTTCGGTAACCAGGGCGCCGTCCCGCGGCGCGGTTCCGGAGCGCCCCGGTCCCCTTCCCGCGAGCCTTTAGCCCGATGCGCTGCTCTCACAGCACGCCTCGCGGCGGTCGGCACGATTCTTGGTCGCCATTGCCGGTGAGCGGACCCGACAGCGTCCGCGATGAGGAGAGAACATGACCGAGAAAGCAAACGGCATTACCCGCCGCGTGTTTCTGAAATTGTCGGGGACCGGCGCGGCGACTGCCGCCGCTGCCGCAGGCGCTGCCGCCTTCGCGCCGCCCGCCGAAGCCGTGCAGGTCGATGCCGGTCGGACCGCCCTTCCCTATCCACGCAAAGTCGTGGCCAGCGTTTCGGCCTTGAAGGCAAATGCGCCGGTGAACTTCTCATTTCCGGACGCCTCGTCGCCTTGCACGCTGGTCAAGCTCGGGCGCCCGGTGCCCGGTGGCGTTGGGGCCGACAGGGACATCGTCGCCTTCTCCACCCTGTGCACGCACATGGGTTGCCCCGTCGCCTACGACGCCAGCACGCGCACGTTCCGCTGCGGATGCCACTACAGCGTCTTTGACGCCGAGCTGGGTGGACAGATGGTTTGCGGGCAGGCTACCGAGAACCTGCCCCAGGTCACGCTCGAGATCGATGCACAGGGAGGCCTCGTCGCGACCGCCGTAAACGGCTTGATCTACGGCCGCCAGGCCAACGTTCTTTGAGCGCGGAGGAGCACGATGATCAAGAAGGATCGCGTCGCGTTGCCGCCGGTCAACGCCAAGAAGACCAACATGACCTGCCATTTCTGCATCGTCGGATGCGGATACCACGTCTACAAATGGCCCGAGGACCAGGAAGGCGGTCGCGCGCCCAACCAGAACGCGCTCGGCCTGGATTTCCGCAAGCAGCTTCCGCCGCTCGCCGTGACGATGACGCCGGCGATGACCAACGCGATCACGGACGCCGACGGGAAGCGCTACAACATCATGATCGTGCCCGACAAGGCGTGCACGGTGAATCAGGGCCTGTCGTCGACGCGCGGCGGCAAGATGGCTTCGTACATGTACTCGGCGGACGGTCTCACCAAGGCGCGGCTTGCCTATCCGCGTCTCTATACCGGCGACCAATGGGTCGACACGACATGGGAGACTGCACTGGCACTCTACGCCGGTGTGCACAAGAAGATCCTCGATAAAGAGGGTCCGGGTGGGCTCGGATTCACCGCCTTCGATCACGGCGGCGCTGGGGGCGGCTTCGAAAACACGTGGGGCAGCGGCAAGCTGATGTTCACGGCGCTGCAAACGCCGCTGGTGCGGATCCACAACCGCCCGGCGTACAACTCGGAATGCCACGCGACCCGCGACATGGGAATCGGCGAGTTGAACAACAGTTACGAGGACGCGGAGGTCGCCGACGTCATCTTTTCGGTCGGCGCCAACGCCTACGAGACGCAGACGAACTATTTCCTCGCGCATTGGGTGCCAAATCTGCAGGGAGCGACGCTGGACAAGAAGAAGAAATGGTTCGCCGGCGAGGCGATCGAGGCGGGACGGATCATCTTCGTCGATCCGCGCCGCACACCGACCGTGTCCATCTGCGAGTCGATAGCGAAGGATCGCGTCCTGCATCTAGAGATCGAACCAGGCACCGACATCGCGCTTTTCAACACACTGCTGAGCTACGTTGTCGACCAGGGGTGGATCGACAAGCAGTTCATCGCCCAGCGCACCAGCGGTTTCGACGATGCGCTCAAGGCGAATCGGACTTCGCTTGAAGAAGGCAGTCGCATCACCGGCGTACCTGCGGACAAGATCCGGCTGGCAGCGGAGTGGGCCTACAAGCCGAAGGCTGATGGCAAGCTCAAGCGCACGATGCATGGCTACGAGAAGGGAATCATCTGGGGCAACGACAACTACCTGATCCAATCGTCCTTGCTCGATCTGGTTCTTGCCACTCACAACGTGGGCGGGCGGCGCGGGACGGGATGTGTGCGGATGGGCGGGCACCAGGAGGGCTACACGCGACCGCCGTATCCCGCGAAGCAGAACCTCTACGTCGACCGCGAGATCATCCAGGGCAAGGGACGCACGCTCACGTTCTGGGCCTGCAACTCCTTCCAGACGACGCTCAACGCGGAGCAGTTCCGCGCCGTCGTCCTGCAGCGCTCGAACATCGTCAAGGATGCCCTGACCAAGGCGCGCGGCGCGACCGTCGACCAGATGGTCGATGCGGTCGTCGACGCGGTCATGAACAAGGGCGGACTGTTCGTGACCCTCATCGATCTCTATCCGACCATGGTCATGGACGCGGCGCACCTGGCTCTGCCCGCTGCGCATTCCGGTGAGACGAACCTCACGTCGATGAACGGCGAGAGGCGCATGCGCCTCTCCGAGAAGTTCATGGATCCGCCGGGTGTGGCGATGCCGGACTGCCTCATCGCCGCCGCAATCGCCAACACGATGAAGATGATGTACCAGAAGGAAGGCAACAACGCGATGGTCGAGCGATTCTCGGGCTTCGATTGGAAGACGGAAGAAGACGCCTTCAACGACGGGTTCCGGCGCGCAGGTCGCCCGGGAGCGCCGCCGATCGACAGCCAGGGTGGCGACACGGGTTACCTGGCCACCTACGAGCTGTTGCGCATCGCCGGCAACAACGGCGTTCAACTGCCCGTGAAGGAGGTGCGCGACGGCAAGCTGATTGGCACCGAGATGCTGTATACGGAGAAGTTCGGCACCAAGGACGGTCTTGCCCACTTCCTGCCGGCGACCTGGCCCGGACTGCCCAAGCCGGTCGCCGATCAGAAGGCGAAGCATCGTTTCCTCATCAACAACGGGCGCATCAACGAGGTCTGGCAGACCGGCTACCACAACAAGCACGACCCGCACGTCAAGGAACGTTACCCGATGGCCATCGTCGAGATGAATCCGGGGGATGCGAGTTCGATGAGCGTGCAGCCCGGCGACATCGTCGAGATCTACAACGACTACGGCGCGACGTACGCGATGGCCTATCCCGAGGCTGCGATCAGGCCCGGTCAGACGTTCATGCAGTTCGGCTGGTTTAACGGCATTGCCGGGGACGTCGTGACCGACTGGACGGATCGCAACTTCGTGCCCTACTACAAGGGAACCTGGGCAAGCATCCGGCGCATCGGAGGAAAGGACCAGTTCGCCAAGACGGTGAGCTTCAAGTCCCGCAGGTACCAGACCTAGGCGAAACCACAGTCCATCTCTCGTCTCTGTCGGGGCGGCGGAACTTGCGTCGCCCCGTTTTTTGTTTGCTCGGCCGATCCGCGCGCAATTCGCGCGCATGCACCGCGCCGAAGCCCGATGCGCCGAGTCCACAACGTATACGTTTCCATAGCGGATTGGTGCGATCGGCACCCTTCCGGTGCAGAAAAGTATCGACGTCTGCCGCTCGGATATCGAACTGCGGACGGCACGCTTCCTAAACTTTTTCGCATCGATGAAGCAAGGCATCGCGTTTGGCGACTCTTCCACGACCTTGCAAGGAGACAGACCGATGAACCTGAAGTCCGCTCTCGCGCTCGCCGCGGGTCTCGCTCTCGTCGGCAGTGCGCACGCCGCCGGCGAACTCGTCATCGCCACCGTGAACAACGGCCACATGATCGAGATGCAGAAACTCTCGAAGAATTTCGAACAGGCCAATCCCGACATCAAGCTGAAGTGGGTCACGCTGGAGGAAGGCGTACTGCGCCAGCGCGTCACCACCGACATCGCGACCAAGGGCGGCCAGTTCGACGTGATGACGATCGGCATGTACGAAACGCCGATCTGGGGCAAGAAGGGCTGGCTGAACGAGATCAAGACCGACGCCGCCTACGACGTGGACGACCTGCTGCCGGCGATGCGCAACGGCCTGTCGGTCGACGGCAAGCTGTACGCCGCGCCCTTCTACGGCGAAAGCTCGATGCTCATGTACCGCAAGGATCTCGCCGACAAGGTGGGCGTGCAGTTGCCGGAACGTCCGACGTGGGACCAGGTCAAGGACCTCGCCGCGAAGATCAACGACCCGAAGGACGGCGTGTACGGCATCTGCCTGCGCGGCAAGCCGGGTTGGGGCGACAACATGGCGTTCATCACCACGCTCGCGAACACCTTCGGCGGCCAGTGGTTCGACATGAGCTGGAAGCCGCAGCTCGAGAGCCAGCCCTGGCATGACGCGATCACCTTCTACGTCGACCTGCTGAAGAACTACGGGCCGCCCGGATCCGCGGGCAACAGCTTCAACGAGATCCTGTCGCTGTTCAATGCCGGCAAGTGCGGCATGTGGGTCGACGCGACGATCGCGGCTTCGTTCATCAGCGACCCGAAGCAGAGCAGGGTCGCCGACAAGGTGGCGTTCGCGCAGGCGCCCACCAAGGTCACGCCGAAGGGCGCGAACTGGCTGTGGGCATGGGCGCTCGCCGTGCCCGC
>Ga0335077_10005209_pt1 | contig 15922 bp, 13 predicted proteins | sample Lox_Sample_31_FD_207151 | JGI IMG/M metagenome (GOLD analysis project Ga0335077, IMG submission 207151) | Soil microbial communities from Loxahatchee National Wildlife Refuge, Florida, United States - Lox_Sample_3.1 | ecosystem: Environmental > Terrestrial > Soil > Wetlands | place: USA...
CCCGGGATGACCGAGAAGGCGCTCGAGAAGATCGTCGCCGAGGCGAAGACGCGCTGGAAGGTGATCGACGTGCTCGTGGTCCATCGCGTCGGCGAGCTTCTGCCGACCGACCAGATCGTGCTGGTCGTCGTCGCGGGCGCGCACCGCGGCGAGGCCTTCGCCGCGTGCGAGTTCATCATGGATTACCTCAAGACCCAGGCGCCGTTCTGGAAGAAGGAGCAGACCCCGAAAGGCGGCCGATGGGTCGAGGCGCGGGTTTCGGACGACCACACCGCGGAACGTTGGAACAACAAGAAGGCTGACGTGGCCTGATCATGGCGTTTTCCGGCTTTCTCGCCGTCGGCCTGGGAGCCGCACTCGGCGCCTGGCTGCGCTGGTGGCTGGGGTTCGTGCTCAACCCCGTGTTCCCGACGCTGCCGCTCGGCACGCTTTCGGCAAACCTGATCGGGGGGTTGCTCATGGGCATCGCTATGGGCCTGATCGCGCAGTTCGATGCACTGCCCCCAGGGGCGCGGCTGATGTTCATGACGGGATTTCTCGGCGCGCTCACGACGTTCTCGACGTTCTCCGCCGAGACCGTGACGCTGATGTTGCGTGAGCAGTATGGCTGGTGCGCCGCTATCATCGGGCTGCACGTGACCGGTTCGGTTGGCGTAACCCTGCTGGGGATCGGGATGGTTCGGCTGGCCGCGAGAGGGCTTGCATGAAGACGAACGGCGCCTATCTTCATTTCTACGTTCACGAGAACCGCAAGCACCACCACATCCTGCTGTACGAGTGGCTGCTGGAAGAGGCGAAGAAGATGGGAATACACGGAGGCTCGGCGTTCCGCGCCATCGCCGGCTACGGGCGCCACGGCGTGTTGCATGAGCAGCACTTCTTCGAGCTGGCGGGCGATCTTACCATCAAGGTCGAGTTCATCGTCACGGAGGACGAGGCCGAGCGTCTCCTCGATCTCGTCAAGCGCGAGAAACTGCGCATCTTCTACTCCATGGCGCGGGGCGAGTTCGGCGCGCTGGACGGTTGACGGAGGAGATTTTCTGCTAGACTAGCGCCGCAGCCCGGAGATGGCATTCTCCGTAATAAGAACCGCCGCAAGGCTGATGATGCCTACGCGACACGCCCGAGGATGGCGGTCCCGTAGGCATTTTTTTGTGCCCTCCTCCGGCGTGGTGCCCTCTGAAAGGAAGGGACGGAGCAGGGTGACATGAGCGAGCGGATTCTCTTCAACCTCCTGCAGGTCCTCGTCGTGATGGCTTTCGCGCCGCTCGTATCGGGCGTGCTGTCGCGCCTGAAGGAAATGGTCCAGTCCAAGCGCGGGCCGAGCATCTTCCAGCCCTATCGCGACCTGTGGAAGCTGTTTCACAAGGACGAGATCGTGTCCGAAGACAGCTCGTGGATTTTCCGCTTCACGCCCTACATTGTCTTCGTCACGCCGATCTTCGTCGCGCTGTTGATTCCGGTGCTGACGAGCTACCCGCTCTTCTTCGCCTTCATGGGCGACATGCTCGGCGGCGGCTTCGTGCTGGCGCTGGGCGGGTTCTTCGCCACCCTCGCAGCGGTGGATTCGGCCAATCCCTACGGTCCCATCGGCGCCAGCCGCACGCGCATGGTGGGCTTTCTCGCCGAGCCGGTGTTCATGATCGTTTTCTTCACCGTTTCGTTCGTGGCCGGCTCCACCATCCCCTACATCGTCCAGCAGAAATGGGTGACGCCGCTGGCGAATTTCTTCGAGCCGTCGCACGTGCTGCTCATCTTGGCATTTCTCATGCTGATCTTGGCCGAAGGCGGGCGTATCCCGGTGGACAACCCGACTGGGCATTTCGAGCTGGCCATGATCGACGAATCCAAGTCGCTCGAATACTCGGGGCGCGGCTTCGCGCTGATGAAATGGGGCGGGCAGATGAAGTTCTTCGTGCTGCTCTGCATCTATCTCAACGTGCTGGTCACGCCGTGGGGGCTGGCGGGGGAGCAGACCCTCGGCGCGGTGCTGCTGGCCATACCGCTGGTGCTGCTCAAGATCTTCTGTCTCCTGCTCGTCCTGGTGGTCATCGAATCCTCGCTTTCGAAGCTGCGGCTGTTCCGCATCGCCGAATTCCTGGGGGCGGCGTTCATCACGTCGGTGGCTGCGATGATCGCGCAGGTCTTTCTGGTCTGAGCGGAAGATGAGCGACGCGACTCGCCAGCTGGTGGAGAACCTGAACGCGCTGGCGACTGGGCTGTTCCTGCTCACCGCTTTCGGGATTGTGGCGATGCGCCAGGCGAGGGGCTGCCTGCATCTGTTCATCGGCCAATCGCTGCTGCTGGCGGCGTCGGCAGCGCTGCTCGGATTGCGCTTCGATTCGGGGCATCTCTACGGGGTGGCGCTCGTGAATCTCGTCAGCAAGCCGATCATCGTCCCGTGGCTCTTGCGCAAGGTCGCGCCGGCGGAGCTCTACACGCGGCGCGAGATCGACCAGGTGCTGAACATCCCGACGACGCTGCTCATCGCTCTGGCGCTGGCGATCGGCGCGTATTTTCTGGGCGTGCCGATGGCGAACGCGGTCGGCCAGGAGTATCACGGCCAGAACCTGCCGATCGGCATCGCCGGGCTGTTGCTCGGCGCGTTGACGCTCACCGTGCGCCGCGAGGCGATGCCGCTGCTGATCGGCCTGCTCGCGATGGAGAACGGCGCCTTTCTCGCCGGCATCTCCATTGCCCGCGACCTCTCCATGCTGGTCGAGCTTGCGATCGCGACGGACGGCCTGATCATCGTCTTCATCGTCGGCGTTCTGGTGCGCGCGGTCGAGAAGCACGTCGGCACCACGGCGGTCGGCGAACTGGCGAGCCTGCGGGAGGGGCCGGCAAAGCAGGCGACTCAGGAGAACGCGCCATGAGCGTCATCCTGATCCTCTTTCCGCCGCTGGTCGCAGCCGCGCTTGCCGGAATCCCCTCGCGGCAGTCCTGGGCGCCGGGCGCGACGGTGGTTTCGTGCCTGATCGTTCTGGCGCTCGCCTCGCGCATGGCCTGGCGCATCGCGGCGGGCGGCTCGGTCACGGACACCCTCGATCCCGGCTGGTCGAACTGGGTCGCCGTGGACGGCCTGAGCGCGCTGATACTGCTGTTGATCGCCCTCGTCGGGTCCACAGCTGCCGTCTATTCGGTCGGTTACATGGCGCACGGGAAGCCGGGCGCGGGGAGGCTGCGACTCTACCACGCGAATTACAACCTGTTCATCTTCTCGATGCTCGCCATCCCGCTGATCGCGGAGCCGACCCTTGTATGGATCGTCGTCGAGCTGACGACGCTCTGCTCGGCCCTGCTCGTTTCCTTCGAGAACACGCGCGAGGCGCTCGAGGCGGCCTGGAAGTACGTCATCCTGTCGCTCATGGGGGCGGGCTTCGCGCTGTTCGGGTTTCTCGTGCTGTTCGCCGCGATGCACGCTGCGGGCGGAGCGGTCTACACCTGGGCGGGGCTAGTCGAGGCCGCGCCGAGGATGCCGCCGCTGCTCGTGCAGACCGCGTTCCTGCTGATCCTGATCGGTCTCGGGACGAAAGTCGGCCTCGTGCCGATGCACACCTGGCTGCCGGACGCCCACAGCCAGGCGCCGTCCCCGGTCTGCGCGCTGCTCTCGGGCATCGAGACCACTTCCATCCTCTATGTAATCCTGCGGCTGTTCCCGGTCATGCAAGCCGTGCCGGGCGCTCACGCCGAAACATGGGCGCTCGTCCTCGGGCTGATTTCGGTCGGCACCGCGGCCTTCCTTCTGCTCCAGGTCCACGACTACAAGCGGCTCTTCGCGTTTTCCACCGTGGAGCATATGGGCATCATTCTGACGGCGGTGGGGCTCGGCGCCCCGGCCGCCGACTACGGCGCCATGCAGCAGATCGTCAGTCACGCGGTGACCAAGTCCTTCTGCTTCTTCGCCGCCGGAGCGACGCTGCTCGCGGTGGGCACGCGCGAGATCGCGGCGGTGCGGGGGTTGGTCCGCCGCGCTCCTGCGGCGGGCGCGGCCCTGATCCTCGGAGGTCTCGCCATCACCGGCGCGCCGCCGCTTGCCGTTTTTTTGAGCGAATTCGCGATCCTGAAGGCGGGGCTGACGCAGGGACGTTACGTCGCGACAGGGCTCCTGGCCGTCTTCATCGTCATCGCCTTCTTCGGCGTGATGGTCCATCTGAATCGCATGGTCTTCGGTGCGCCGGAGAACGAGGGGACCGCCCAAGATCCTTCGGGTCCTCGAGAGGCGAAGGAAGGGCGGTTGCCGTTCAGCTGCGGCCTGATATTGATTCTTGCCGCCGTGCCCGTGCTCGTCCTCGGCGTCTACATTCCCAAGCCGCTGCACGACCTTCTGGTGCTGGCGGCCGCGGCATTGAGCAGGTGAATCGCCCATGGACTGCGCCCAACTCAAAGACCTGATCGAAACCGCCTGGCCGGGGCTGGCGCACTGCCGTTTCGACGCGGCCGGACGCGTGAACGAGGTGAAGTGCGAGCGCTCGGCGCTCGCCGAGTTGTGCAGTCGGCTTTTCCATGAATGGGGCTTCGGCTTCGCGGGTCTCGTTGTCGAGGAGGGCGCGGAGGCGTGGCACTTGCGCTACGTGTTCTACGGAGAGCGCGATGCCGGTTGGGCGCACGTGCTGACCGAGGCGCCCCTCGCGGACAGGATATTTCCCAGTATCGCGGTCGGGTCGAAGATTTTCGCGGCGGATTGGCACGAGCGCGAGGCCGAGGACCTCTTCGGCGTTCATTTCGCGGGGCATCCGCGCCTGGGCGATTTCGTGCTCCACGACGACGCCTGGCAGGAGAACGTCGAGCCGATGCGGCGCGGTTTCGACGCGGCGGCCGCGATGCACAACCGGCTTCCGGACGCCGACTGGCGGCCGCGGCGCGTCGTCCGGGAATCGGGGGCGTTCGTCATGCCGGTCGGCCCCAAGTTCTCCGGCGTGACGGAATCGGTGCATTTCCAGCTCGAGACCGTGGGTGAGGACGTCATCCGGTCCTGGACGCGGCTCTTCTATAAATGGCGCGCGGTCGAGAAGCTCGCCGAAAGCAAGTCGCCCGACGGAGCGCTACTCCTCGCCGAGCGCTTCGCCGCCACCACGGCGTTCGCCCACGGGCTGGCCTTCTGCCAGGCCGTCGAGGCGATCGGCGGGGCAAGCGTCCCGCCGCGCGCACGCCTGCTGCGGGTCTTTCTGGCCGAATTGGAACGACTGCGCCAGCACGCGGGTGCGATCCAGGAAATCTGCGAATCCACGGCCTTGGTCGTCGCCAACAGCCAGGCCGGGTTGCTCGAGGAAGACCTGCTGCGGGTATCGGGCGAGCTGACAGGCCACCGCTACCTGTTCGGCATGCTCGCGCCAGGCGGGTTGCTGGGAGACCTGCCGACTGAAGCGTGTCGCAAGGCGTTTCGCGACGCGAAAGACGCGGTTTCAGGACTCGACGACCTCGAACGGCGGCTCACCGTCTCCAGCAGCTTCCTGGACCGGATCGAGGAAGTGGGGATCATCTGGCTGAAGACCGCCCGGGCGTACAGCCTGGTCGGTCCGGTCGCGCGCGCGTCGGGCCTTGCCCGCGACCTGCGCCGCGCGCAGCCCTATTCGGGCTACGAGTCGTTCGAGTTCGACGTGCCGGTCGAGGAGGAAGGCGACGGTTATGCGAGGCTGCGCGTGCTGTTCGCCGAAGCGCGGCAGTCGCTGCGCATCATGGAGCAGGCCGCCGCCGCGCTGAAAGGAGGCGACGTCTACGAACCGGTGAACTTGCGGGCGGGGGCCACGCTCGGCTGGGCCGAGGCGCCGCGCGGCGCGACCTTCCACTGGGTGAGGCTGGACGACGGCGGAAGAATAGCGCGTTACCGCATCGTCACGCCGTCCTTCGCGAATTGGCACAGCTTCCATCTCGGTGCCGAGAAGTTCGCGTTCCAGGATTTTCCCATCATTCTCTCGACCTTCGACTTGTCCGCGGCCGAGAACGACCGCTGACGGCGAGGGCAAGGACCTTGGAGGGCGCATGAGCCAGTGGGTAGTCAAGGGAATACGGACGGGCATCAAGACCACCGCGTACCCGCGCGAGGCGGAAAGCGCCTCCGGCGTGACGCCCGGGCTGCCCGTCGGGGCCGACCTCGGCGCGCAGGCCGCGGCCCTCACCGAGCGCTGTCCCACGCATGCGCTCGAGCAAACGGACGGCAGAATCTCGGTGGACTACCGGCGCTGCGTTCACTGTTTCCGCTGTGCCCGCGGCGCGGCGCGCCCCCTCGCCTGGCAGCCGGGCTACGAATGGGCCGGCTCGCACGGCGAATCCGGGCTTCGCGACGGGTTCGGCGGGGCCTTCCGGCGCTCGATCCATATCATCGTCGTGGACGCCGGGGACTGCGGTGCGTGCCTCAACGAGGTCAAGCAGCTCAACAACCCTTACTACAACATGCACCGGCTGGGGTTCTTCATCACGCCGACTCCGCGGCATGCGGACGTGCTGCTGGTCGTCGGTCCCGTCACCGATCACATGCGCGTGGCGCTGAAGAAGGTATACGACGCGATGCCGACGCCCAAGCGGGTCGTCGCCGCGGGCGCGTGCGCGCTCTCGGGCGGGGTGTTCGCCGAAAGCTTCGTGTGTGCCAAGGGCGTGGGCGAGGTGCTGCCCGTGGATGTCGAGGTACCGGGGAATCCGCCGCCGCCGCTCGCGATTCTGCACGGCCTGCTCGTGGCGGTCGGGCGCAGGCCGCCGGTGGCGCTCGTTTCCGGTCCCTCGGGGCCGAGGCGATGATGGCAACGCCCGCGCTCATCGCGCTCCTCTTCGCGGCATGCGCCGCCGGGATCCTGCTCTGCCTCGCGGTGCGCCCCGCGCAACAAGGCACGGTGCTTGCATGGACGGGCTGCGTCGCCGCGCTTGCGGCGACCGCGGCCGGCGCCGCCGTTCTGCTCTCGGGTGAGGGCTTCACCCGGGTACTGTGGTCCTTGCCCGGGCTGACGACCCTCACGCTGCGCCTCGATTCGCTTTCCGCGGTGTTCGTGCTCGTGACGGGCCTCGTGCTGTTCCCGGCCTCCATCTACGCGGCCGGTGAGCTGCGCGGCGAATCGCTGCGCGGCCGCGAACGCGCATTCACGGTGATGCTGCTCGCGCTTTATGCGTCCATCGTCCTGATCCTCATCGCAGGGGACGCGCTGCTGTTTCTTCTGGCCTGGGAGGTCATGTCCATCCTGTGCTACCTGCTGGTGCTGAGCGGGCGAGACGAGGAGAACGGCCGGCAGATTGGATCGGGATATCTGCTGCTCGCGATGGGCGAGGCCGGAACGCTCGCCGCCGCGCTCGGCTTCCTGCTGCTGGCGCTCGATGCAAAGTCGGTGGAATTCGGCGCGCTGAGGTCGGCCGCAACGGGGCTGGGCGCGAATGCCCGCTGGGCGGTGTTCCTTCTCACGTTCTTCGGCTTCGGGGTGAAAGCCGGCCTGGTGCCGGTGAACTCGTGGCTGCAGCGGGCTTACGCCGCCGCGCCGCGCGCTTTCGCGCCGGTGCTCGCCGGCGCGACGCTGAACCTCGGCCTGTACGGCATTCTGCGGGTAAACGCCGATCTGTTGCCAGCGGCGCACGCGTCTACCGGCTTGGTCGCGCTCGTCGTCGGTACCGTTTCGGCACTGATCGGGATCCTGTATGCGACTACGGACAACGATCTCAAGGCGATGCTGGCGCACAGCTCGATCGAGAACGTCGGCATCGTGGTCGCCGGCTCGGGCGCCGGGATGGTCTTCCATGCCGCGCATCTTCCCGCGCTCACCACGATCGCCTTCGTTGCCAGCCTCTACCATCTGCTGAACCACTCGCTCTACAAGACGTTGCTTTTCGTCGGCGTCGGCGCGGTGGAAACGCGGACCGGCACGCGCGACATGGACCGGCTCGGTGGCCTGATCAAGGCGATGCCGCTTGCGGCGCTCGCCTTCCTTGCCGGGTCGTTGTCGATCGCCGGGCTGCCGCCGTTCAACGGCTTCGTCAGCGAGTGGCTCACGCTGCAGACCATGCTGCGGGCGGCGGAACTGTCGTCGACGGGCGCGAAGATCGTGTTCGCGCTGTGCGGCGCGGGACTCGCTCTGACGGCGGCGCTGGCCGTGACGTGCTTCGTAAAGGTGTTCGCGATGAGCTTTCTGGGAATGCGCCGGCTGGACGAAGAGCGGCGGGTGAGCGAAGCCGGTCCGGGCGCGCTCGCGGCCATGGGCATTCTCGCGGTGCTGTGCCTCGCGTCGGGTGTCCTGCCGACCTACGTGATCCCGATGCTGGATCCGGCGTCGACGCAGCTGGCGGGGGCGAGCGCGTCCGACGTTCTGGTGCCCGCGTTCTTTGCCTCGAGTCCGGCGCACGCCAGCCTCCCGCCGATGTTCGCGGCGGAGTTTCACGACCTCGGCGCTCAGGTGGGACAGGACGTGCTGCCCGGGCGCGGACTGGTGGTGCTGCACCGGGGCGGCGAGGCGAATCCGGTCGTGTTCGCGATGTCGAGCTCCTACATGGCGGTGGCGCTCATCGCGCTGCTGGCGCTGACTTATGTGGTGCTGCGCCTTTGGCTGACGCGCGGTCGGCGGCTTTCGCGGCGCGAGCGCTGGGACGGCGGCTTGAGAAGCTTGCTGCCGGAGATGACCTATACGGCGACGGGTTTTTCCAACCCGGTCCGGGTGATCTTCGACGCGATTTTCCGCCCGACGACGGTAGAGGACACGCGCGAGACGGTGGCGGAGCACTTCCGCAACGCCATCCGGCGCGAGAAGGAACACGTGCACTTGGTGGACAGGGTGGTGTTCCAGCCCGTCAGGTCGACGGCGCTGATCTTCGCGCGCATTCTCGCGGCGATGCATCACGGACGTATCAATGCTTACGTGACCTATGCATTTCTGGCCTTGCTGATCGTGTTCGCCTTGCTGCCGACGTCTTGACGCGAGCTCGTACGCGCCGGGCGCTGCGGCGGCCGGAAGGGTTTTCATGAATGCCGACGGATGGTTGCTCGCTTCGGTGTTCGCGCTCTGCGGTGCGGGAGCGCTGGCGGGATGGATCGTGCCGGATCGGCGCAATCCGGCGCTGCTGGCCTGGGTCGGCTCGCTGGCCGCGCTGGGTGTGCTGTGGGTGAGCGTCGACGTGCTGCGCACGGGCGCGGTGTTACAAGGCGAGTTCTGGACGATGGGTTCGCTGGGAACATTGAGCGTATCGCTCGATCGTCTCGCGGCGCTCTTCTTGCTGGCGGCGGCGGTAGTGGTGCTGGCGAGTTCCATTTTCTCGGCGGGCTATCTCCAGCGCTACCTGGGACGCTACAGCCTGAAGGCCTTCACGGCGTGGTATCTCCTGCTGTTCGCCTCGATCGTACTCATCTTGATCGCCGCCGACGCCTTGCTGTTTCTGCTCGCCTGGGAAGCGATGTCGATTTTGAGCTATTTTCTGGTCAATTTTGAGCACCGCCGCGAGGAGAGCAGCCGCGCGGCTTATCTCATGCTCGCCATGGGCGAGGCGGGCTTCATGGCAGTGCTGGTGGTGTTTCTGCTGCTGGCGGTGAAGGCGGGATCGCCGCAATTTGCAGCGCTGAAGGCCGCGGGCGCGGAGCTGGGGCCGGGTGCGCGCTGGCTCGTTTTTCTGCTGACGTTCCTCGGCTTCGGCGTCAAGGCGGGCCTGGTGCCGGTCAATACGTGGCTGCCGCGCGCGCACCCGGCGGCGCCTGCGAACGTGTCGGCGATTCTTTCCGGCGTGATCCTGAATCTCGGACTGTACGGAATCGTGCGCGTGAATCTCGATCTGGTCTCCGTCGGCATGATCGGCGCCGGCCTGACCGTGCTCGTCGTCGGGACTGTTTCGGCGCTGCTGGGAATTCTGTACGCCACCGCCGAAAACGACCTCAAGGCGATGCTGGCTCACAGCTCCATCGAAAACATCGGGATCGTGACCGCCGGTCTGGGGGCGGGCCTCGTTTTCACGGCCTATGAACGCCCCGCGCTGGCGGGCATCGCCTTCGTCGCGGCCTTCTATCACATGATCAACCACTCGGTGTACAAGGCGCTGCTGTTTCTCGGAGCGGGGACCGTCGACGAGCGAGCCGGCACCCGCGACCTGAACCGCCTCGGCGGGCTGATTCGCGCGATGCCCTGGACGGCAGGCGCGTTTCTGGTCGGCGCGCTGGCGATTTCCGGGCTGCCGCCGTTCAACGGCTTCGTCAGCGAGTGGCTTACCTTGCAAACCATGCTGCGCTCGGCGGAGTTGTCTTCCACGGGGGTGAAACTCGTTTTTGCGCTGTGCGGGGCGGGGCTCGCCCTCACGGCGGCGCTGGCGGTGACGTGCTTCGTCAAGGCGTTTGCGATGGGATTTCTCGGCATGTCGCGCTCCGAAGGAGCGGCGAAGGCCGCCGAGGCGCGGGGCTCCTCCATCGTACCGATGGTGTTCCTCGCCGTGCTCTGCCTGCTGCTCGGCGTCTTGCCGACGTATGTCATCCCGGCCCTGAATCTCGAATTGCAGCCTTGGACCGATGCGAGCATCGAGGCGCTGGTGCCGCCGTTCTTTGCTTCCCAGGCGGCGCACGGCAGCCTGCCGGCCGCGTTCGCGGCCGAGTTCCATGACCTGGGGGCGCAGGTGGGACAGGATGTTTTTCCCGGGCGCGGGCTGGTGGTGATGCACCGCGGCGGCGAGGCGAATCCGGTGGTCTTCGCCATGTCCACCTCCTACATGCTGATGGCGCTAATCGGGTTGCTGATTTTGACTTACGTAGTCGTTCGCCTGTGGCTGACGCGCAGTCGGCGGCTTTCGCGGCGCGAGCGCTGGGACGGCGGGGTGCGCCGGTTGCTGCCGGAGATGACCTACACGGCGACGGGCTTCTCCAATCCGGTGCGGGTGATCTTCGACGCGATTTTCCGCCCGACGACGGTGCAGGACACGAGCGAGACGGTGGCCGAGCATTTCCGCAACGCCATCCGGCGCGAGCGCCTGGCCGTGCATGTCGTCGATCGTCTCGCGGTGCAGCCCGCAAGGAACGCCGCGATGGGGCTCGCGCGCGCTCTGGCGGCGATGCACCACGGGCGCATCAACGCCTACATCGCCTACGTGCTGCTCGCCCTGCTGCTCGCGCTGGCGATCGGGCTGGGTGAAATCGCTCTGGCGAAATAGGCCGCGACGGAGGACCGAACCCCCGGCTGCAACCATGATTCGTGGCACCTGGCAACAGTTATCGTTGACGAAGGCAGCGGAGCCGCGGGCCGGCGGCGTGTTTGACCCAGATCAACCGGGCCTCCGCAAGCGGATGCAAACTTTGCTTGCCTATGAGTGATTCTCTCCGTTCTTCCGCGGCATCTCGCTACGATGTCCCGATCCGCCTCCTGCATTTCGCTCTGGTGCTGCTGTGCCTGGCCGCGTGGGCATCGGCGCAGTTCGCCGGCGACTACAAGAATGCCGGGCATCCCGGCTACAACGTCCATCAATCGATCGGCATAGGCTTCGCATTCGCCATTTCCCTGAGAGTCCTGTACGGCGTAATCGGTCCACCTGCCGCGCGACTTGCAAGCTGGTTCCCGTTCACCGTTTCCAATTGCAGGGTAGCCGCCCAGGACATTTTGCTGCTGGCCCGCTTCCGCGTTGCGGAGCGCAAGCCTCACGAAGGAATCGCCGGGCTGGTGCAAGGCCTCGGCATGCTCGCCTTCCTGCTGATCGCGGCAACCGGAGCGGTCATGGCCCTGTATCTGGAGCTCGGGAGCCGCGCGACCGGATGGCTTCGCGCGGTCAAGGAGCTCCATGAGACAGCCCAGCTGATAATTCCCGTGTACCTTTTCCTGCACTTGGGCGGCGTGGTCCTGCACGCCCTCCTTGGACAGGACCTGTGGCGAAGCATGTTCTTCGTCACGCCACGGCGAACGAACTAGGTCTGGAGACCTTTCACGCGCCACCGAAAGACCAAACCTTCGCGAGCCGTCGTCCGGCGATAAGGTGCGCGAACGACCGCTCTGGGGCGCTCAACGTCGGATAGGTCTCAGTTCCCCATCGGCACGACGTGATACTCGACGATTTCGTCGCGTGTCTTGAACGCTGCGCACAGGCCTTGTACGGCGACCTCATTGTCGGCGCGGATGGTCATACGGTATTCGATCACGCCCTCCCCGCGCTTGAAGCGCCAGCTCAGCCTGGAAACCGACACTCCGTGCCTCGCGACAAAAGACCGCAGCTCGTCCTCGATCATGGCCCGAGCCTCCTCCGAGCGCAGGGTGCAGTCGTAGTAGAGCAGGGCCGGCATGCGCGACTCGATCCAGCGGAACAACGAAAGCGTGCCGAGCGCGAGCGCCGCGGCGAGTCCGGCGGGCACGTAGAAGCCTATCCCGACCAGGATGCCGATCGCCGCCGTGATCCAGATCGATGCGGCGGTGGTAAGGCCGCGGATGGTCAGTCCTTCTTTTATGATGGCCCCCGCTCCAAGAAAGCCGATGCCTGTCATGATTCCCTGCGACATGCGCGTCGGATCGATCTGGACGCGAGACTGTCCGGTCGGCGAAAACCACTGGGACTCGTATACCGTGACCAGCATCAGCACGGCGGAGGCGAGGCAGACCAGCGCGTGCGTACGGAAGCCCGCCGGTCGTCCCTGGTAGCTGCGCTCCATCCCGATAAGCGCGCCGATGAAGAGCGCCGCGATCAGCCTCAGCGCGATCTCCAGGACAACCCCTTCCTGACCATGCATCGGCCCATTGTGACAGTTCGGCTGCGATACGCAACGCTCAATCGCCCGTGCTCAGCTATTCTGGGCGCACGGGCGCTGCCCGGCGGACGAAACGCACGGCTGCTTCGCCCCGGCGGCTTGCCGTAGCTCTGCCCGCGGTCTGGCGGCGATGCACCACGGGCGCATCAACGCGTTATATCGCGTACGTGCTGCTCGCCCTGCTGCTGTCGCTGGCGGCGGGATTGGGCGTATCGGCGGGATAAGCGGGCGGAGTCGAAAAGCCTTGTCGCCGTTCAACGGCTCCTCGGCAGTCGATCTTCTTCGGTTGCATTCGGTGTCAAACCAAGTACTGCAGCATACGCCTCGCGCCGCTCCGGTCGCCCGGTAGAGGCGAGGTCCGCTTTTCGAACTCGCCCGGTTCCGCCAGCGCCAGGATTCGCAGTGCGCGCGAGGTCATCTCAATGTCTGGGAGCGCATCCGGAACACGCGAGAACCCGCCGTTCGTACTCTGGCAGGCGTAGACGAATCTGAGCGCGTCGGCCTTGTACCTGACCGGCACGCCGAGCATCGCGCAGCACTTCATTCCCGCGTAGACGATATCGAGGCTTCCGAGCAATGAATCGCCGGTCAGGGTGAATCCGAATGAGGGAACCTGCAAGCGATCGACGAACGCTGCGGCGGCCGCCTCGGGAGGCCGATTCGCGAGCAGCGCAAGTATGGTGAGGCTCAGGTACGTATCCCATAAGTTCGGCTTGTCGCCATAGCCGCCGTCGGCTTTCAACCCGTCGATGAATTGGATCAAATCGGGGCGATCGCGAAAATCGCCGACGCGCCGCTTCAGGAGAAGGACTTTGAGCGTGGTCTCGAGCCAGCCGCTGGTCGCCGTGCGAACAGTCGCCCGCGGAACTCCGAGGGCTGCTTCCGCGAGCGGCTGCGCCCCGACAAGCGAGGAGCATCCGAGCAGGTCGAGCGCGAAGACGCGGTAATAGAGAGTATGCGGCTCACACGAGAGAAAGCTGTTGAGAAATTGCCCCAGCAGCTCAACGCGCGGCACGTCGACCCCGAGCAGCGCAAGCGCGGCGACCGCATGGTGCGTGTCGTGCAAGTTGGGCTCGTCGACGTGCTCGGTCTTGTAGAAGCAGAAGGCCCCGCTGCGTGACTGGCGGCTGAGGATGTAGGCGCGCGCCCCGTCGAAGTCAGGCCGCGCCCCGCAGGGCGGCGAGGCGCTGCAACCTCTCACGCTTCCTTGGGAGGCGGCCCGCTCAATAGTCATCGCGCGCTCGATTCCGCCGTTTCGGCCGAGAATATCTCCCTGTACAGGTCTTCGCCGTAACTCGTCTCCAGAGGCTCCCCCTCGATTAGCCTGAAGGTCCGCGTCCCGTCGGCCAGCCTTTCGGCGCGCAAGAAGATCGCATCCTGCCTGTTGCTCTCGAAGAAGCGATGCGCGAAGTCGTACAGATGCGTCACGAAGAAGACCTTGACGCGTTTCTCCAGCAGCGCTGAGACGATCTGCCTCGCGATCTCCGAGCCTTCGCGCTCGTTGGTCGAGGCAAATGATTCGTTGAGAAGGACGAGCGAATCCGGCGCGATCGACTCGGCGATGTCGCTCATTCTGGCGAGCTCCTCGTCCAGCTTGCCCTTCTTCATCGTCGGATCCTCTTCCCGCTTGTAGTGGGTGAAGAGACTCATGCAAAGCTCGGCGGCAAAGGTCTCGGCCGCAACGAACATTCCGCATTGCATCATCAGCTGTGCCAGGCCGACGCTTCGAAGGAAGCTGGACTTTCCTCCCTGGTTCGCGCCGGTGATGATCGCGAGGCTCCGGTCGTCGGCGTCGAGGGAGTTTCCCACCACGCCGCGGGCCATGCTGAGCGCGAGGCAGACGTCGTAGAGACCAGTGAAGCGGAGCCTGCGCGCGGCGACAGGCTCCGGACGCGGGAAGCACACCGGCGCTCCGTACGGAGCGATCTTCTCGCGCAGGTTGAGGCAGCCGACGTAGAACGCCACCTCGGCGCGCACCATCTCGAAGAAACTCAGGATGTGGTCGGTGGACTGCGCGAGCGCATTGGCGACGGCGTTGATGCCGCGGTCCCGCAACTCGGAGAGAATCCGCGCGCCAGCCTCGTCGCGTTCGTGGAGGCGGAAGGTGTAGGCGGGCTGTCCCTGGCCGAGGATCCGCTTCAGCCAGTTCGGCCTCTTGTCGCGCGCCTGGCGCAGCACGTGGCGGGTGCCTTCGTTTCCCGCGCCCAGTTCGGCGCTCTGCAGGACGCCCTTCCTGAATTTCAATTGCGTCATGTGATCCTGAACGGTTGCGAAGTACTCGTCGCTGAATTCCTTCTGGAGCATCGCGAAAAGGGTCGTGAAGCCCTTCGATCGCATTCTACTGGCGCTCGCGTCCGCGAGTCCCCTGACCTTCCTCAGCACGCCCATGAACATCTGCAGCGCGTCGAGCGAGCCGGACAGGACCGTGCTTGGATAGTGGCTCAAGAAGCCGAAATAGATCTTCCTCCTTTTCTCGATCGCCTCCACCGCCAGGGCGTAGAGTTCCCTGACCGGAGCGGGGTTCGTCAGGCAGTCCTTCAGAATCTCCTGCCGGTACAGGATCGTGTCGACGTCGTTTCTCAGGCCCGAGAGAAGAGACTTGCGCGCGATGTCCAGCAAGAACTCGTCGTTGCCGGCCATCGCGCGCAGCAGCGTCCCCAGCTCCAGGTCCTGAGTCAGCGACCGCTCGTGGCGCGGCAGTTCCCGCTCCAGGTCGAAATCCCGGTCCGGGTGCATCAGGAGCGCTTTCATGTCCCGATCCGCTCCTTGAGCTTGTCGTAGGTCACGCGGTATTTCTCGGCGATCGCAAGGGCATAGGCCAGTCCGTCGGCCGGCCTGCGCTCTAGCTTGTATGTCCGAATCGCGGGGTCATTCGGATCGACCGTACTGACGACACTCACGGTCTTTTCGTTGAGCGACGCCAGTTCGTCCAGGAAGGTGACGCACACGGCAAGCAGATCCAACCGACAAATTCTCGTCAGGATCTGCTTGCTCAGATAGATGGCGTCTCGCAGCGTGGTCGAGGAGAAGATCTCGTTCATGACGATGATGCTGTTCGATGTCGCCTGATCCAGGACCACCCGGACCCTGACCAGGTCGTCCTGCAGTTTGCCGCGCAGATTCGCGATGTCCTCTTCCCGTTCGAAATGCGTGAACAGCCGGTCGAAGAGGAACAGCCGGGCCTCCGTGCCCGGGACCGGGCAGCCGAGGCTGGCGAGGTAGTGGAGCTGGCCAAACATGCGCGCGAATGTCGTC
>Ga0335077_10005211_pt1 | contig 15921 bp, 11 predicted proteins | sample Lox_Sample_31_FD_207151 | JGI IMG/M metagenome (GOLD analysis project Ga0335077, IMG submission 207151) | Soil microbial communities from Loxahatchee National Wildlife Refuge, Florida, United States - Lox_Sample_3.1 | ecosystem: Environmental > Terrestrial > Soil > Wetlands | place: USA...
ATTATTGTCAATTTCGGTGTTAATTTTCTTGCTACAACTTTTAAGCAATGGTAGCGCTGCACAAAGCTCTCAGATTAAATTTAACCTGGTGGAAGGAAACAATGGTGAGCCGCTGGGTCAGATAAATGCCATTACCCAGGATCGAAATGGCTACATGTGGTTTAATGGACAGGGAGCAAATCGCATATATCGATATGATGGTGTGAGAATGACCGCTTATAAACCACATAACCTGCACCCGGATATTAAATTTGGCGTAGCGCAGGAAACTATTTATGCAGACTCAATAACCGGTTTGATATGGATAGGTTTTATTTGGGGAGGTCTGGAAGCTTTTAATCCTGCAACTGGCGTTTTCAAAGACTATAAATATGACTCAACTGATGCCGGCAGTATAAGTGCGGGTATGGTTAGTGCAATTCTCAGGGATCATCTTGGACGATTATGGATAGGGACTGCGGAAGGCCTCGATCTTTTAGACGAAAAGACAGGAAAGTTCATTCATTATAGAAGTGATCCGAAAGATTCCACAAGTCTTAGCAGTAACGTAGTAAGAGCACTATATGAAGATCATGAAGGGGCATTGTGGATTGGAACGGGATACGAATTCGATTTAGACGTACATAAAAGCATATATAAAAATGCAGAAGATGGTGGTTTGAACAGGATGGAAAAAGATGGAAAGTTCACCAGGTTTATGCACGATCCTAAAAATCCTCACAGCCTTATCAACAATAAGATAAAAGCGATATTTGAAGATAGCAGGGGAACATTTTGGATTGGCACGAGTGGTGACGGTTTACACACGATGGATAGAAAAAAGGGAACTTTTGAACGGCATACGTATGACCCTGCCAATCCCGAAGAACTAAGCAGGCCCCCTTTAAAGAAAGATAATTTTGGAGATCCTATAACATTTATTACTGAGGACGCAACCGGCGCTATCTGGATTGGTACTTATATCTCCGGGATGAACCGGTATGATCCCGTCACAAAAAAAATTACACACTATGAATCAAGTAATGGATATCCAGACAAAAATTGTTGGACTGCCTTTAATTCAAGCGATGGTTCGTTATGGTTAAGTTCGACTGACCCGGTGGGATTCCTTTACAGAGTAGATCCCGAAATCAACAGAATCAAACAATTCGTATCTCCGGGGGCCGACATCAATTGTATTTATGAAGATTATGATGGTAGCCTTTGGGAATCTGGATATAAAAGTGGAATTCTCCAATTTGACAAAAATAAGAGACTTCTGCACCAGTTTAAATATGACGCAACTGATTCAATAGATTTGATGCATGCGGATATAAATTCAATTTTCGAGGATCGGCATGACACTTTGTGGATCTGTGGAAATCCTTATATGATATTGTTTGATAAAAAGACAAAACATTTCGCCCGTCTCAGGTATAAAGAGTCACCCGGTTCACCCTTAAAAATATTTTCTGCCCCGGGCCTGAAGAATGTTATAAAGGACCAGAGCGGCTTGATGTGGATTTCATCGGACAACGGATTATTTCGATATGATCCGAGAGACAGATCCATAAAGCAATATACGCATGATGAAAAAGACCCGGCAACAATTTGTTCAGACCTGATTACTTCCGTTCTGGAATCCGGCTCGGGTGACATTTGGGCAAGTTCAGGAGATAAGGAAAAAATAAGTTCATTGTCCGGAATTTCCTTTACTCAAGGTGGACTTAACAGGTTAAATAAAACTACCGGCAAATTCATTCATTACCTGGATGGAGTAAATATCTTATGTATGTACAAAGACTCCAAAGGAATAATTTGGGCAGGTTCCGTGCATGATGGCATTTATTATTTTGATAAACAAGCAAATCAGTTCAGTAAATTTTTTAGCCCTGGGCAGGAAACAGGCAAAGACGCCATAATCAATATTATTGAGGATGAACTTAAAAATTTATGGGTGATCACTCCATCATCCATTATAAAAATAAATGCAGACAGGAAGAACTCCTTCGTGTATGGAAAGAAATATGGTATCAGGGCGAATACCCTACATTCCGGCGGACTCTGCATAACCAAAACGGGAGATATCCTTGTCAGAAATAACGATGGCTTTTATACTCTTTCGCCAAAAGAAATGAATGAGCAAGCCAGACCATTTCCGGTGATCATTACAAACCTGTTGATCAACAACCACGAAGTTTCCTCCAAAGATAGCGGCGTTCTCACGCTTCCAATAGAACAGATTAAGAAAATATCTCTGGATTATAACCAAAATAACTTTTTTTTCAATTTCGCTGCCATTGACTTTCGGGCACCAGAAGCAACAAAGTATTATACATTATTAGAAAATTTTGATAGTATCTGGAGAGATGCGGGAGAAGATAAAAGTGCCAATTATATTAATGTTCCAACGGGGCATTATATATTTCGAGTGAAAGCAATTAACATAGACGGTGTAAAAGCCGAAAAAGCAATTGCCATTACGGTAATGCCACCCTGGTGGAAAACATGGTGGGCATACGGGATATATGCTTTGCTCATGATGACAGTTATTTTGCTAACGCATAGATTTCAAAGGCGGCGCACACTCAGCATTGAACGGCAAAGGGCCCAGGCAAAAGAATTATTGCAGGCAAAGGAAATTGAAAAAGCTTACCACAAATTAGAACAAACATACGCAGAATTAAAGTCGACCCAGGCACAGCTCATCCAATCCGAAAAAATGGCTTCCTTGGGTGAACTCACGGCCGGCATTGCGCATGAAATTCAAAACCCATTAAATTTCGTCAATAATTTTTCCGAGGTAAATGCAGAACTGATTGAAGAACTGAATGCTGAACGCTTGAGGCCGAAAGCTGAACGCAATGAAAAATTCGAAAACGAAATATTAGACGATATCAAACAAAACCTGGAAAAAATCAATCTTCACGGCAAACGGGCGGACAACATCGTGAAAGGAATGCTTCAACATTCAAGAACCAGTTCGGGACAAAAAGAAACTACGGATATCAATGCACTCGCTGATGAATATCTGCGCCTGGCCTATCATGGCCTTCGCGCTAAAGACAAATCCTTTAACGCCACTTTCAAAACCGAATTTGATCCCGGAATTGGACAGGTTAACGTTGTTCCGCAGGACATTGGCAGGGTGTTATTGAATCTTTACAACAATGCATTTTATGCCGTCTTAGAAAAGAAGAAACAGATTGGAGAAGACTTTGACCCAACTGTTACCGTAAGTACAATAAAAATCGACAATATTATAGAAATCAGAGTTAAGGATAATGGCAAGGGTATTCCCCAGAAAGTCCTGGATAAAATCTTCCAGCCATTTTTCACAACTAAACCCGCAGGACAGGGAACAGGACTGGGATTATCTTTAAGTTATGATATTATTGCCAAGGAACATAGCGGGCAAATAACAGTGGAGACAAGGGAGGGTGAATACACGATATTTATTATCCGGCTGCCTGTCTGAATGGTACAACTATAATCTTTATTTTTATATTGTAAACAAACCTTAAACCAAAGAACATGAAAATTCTGGTAGTGGACGACGAGAAGGATATGCAGGTCCTTTTCGAACAGCGTTTCCGCAAAGAGATCCGTGAACACGAGATGGACTTTGTATTCGCCTATTCAGGAGAGGAAGCGCTTGGCTATCTCAACCAGCATGTCCATGAAGCGGTGCTAATCCTTTCTGATATCAATATGCCCGGCATGAGCGGGCTGGAATTGCTTCGGGAAATCAAAAAGAAATTTGAACGTCCTCCTCCCTCCGTAATCATGATCACAGCCTACAGCGATCAGAACAATTACAATGAAGCCATGCGATTGGGCGCGGATGATTTTCTGACAAAACCAATTGACTTTAGCCTGTTAAAAGAAAAATTGAAAACACTATACTGATGGCAAAAATACTGGTTGCAGACGATGAGGTTGATCTTGAGATACTCATTAAACAAAAGTTCCGTCAGAAAATCAGGGAACGCAAGTACGAATTTGTTTTTGCTGTGAATGGAAAAGAAGCACTTGAAAAATTAAAAGAGCAACCCGACATCGATATTGTGTTGAGCGATATCAATATGCCGGAGATGGACGGACTGACCCTGCTCAGTAAACTCAAGGAAGTCAGTCCCCTGCTCAAAGCTGTTATCGTTTCCGCCTATGGTGACATGGACAATATCCGGACAGCCATGAACCGGGGAGCATTTGATTTTTTATGCAAACCGGTGAATTTTGAAGACCTGGACATTACTGTTGAAAAAACAATGAAGCACGTGACACAACTCAGGGAAACGATGCAGGCTATTAAAGAGAATAATATTCTGAAGATGTATGTCGATGAGACCGTGCTCAATTTCATGAACCGTAAAGAATTTGAGCATTCACTCATGCAGAATGAAACTATCGATGCGACGGTTGTATTCATTGACATCTGCGGTTTTACTGCTATTACAGAAAGCCAGTCGCCAGACCTCGTCGTCAAACTGCTCAATAGTTATTTTGATGTCATGGTTACTGAGATCATTGCCCAGGGAGGATATGTCGATAAATTTATCGGGGATGCCGTGCTAGCCGTTTTTCGGGGTGATTATCACCTCGACAGAGCCATCGAAGCTTCACTGGCGATCAGCCGGATTGAAAAGCTTCCCGCTGAAGCGAACCCGATCCATTTCCTTCCCAAAGTGAGTATCGGCGTACATACCGGGGAAATGATTTGTGGAAATATCGGCTCTGCCACCCTGCGGCGGTTAGACTATACCGTTATTGGTGACGTCGTCAATACAGCCGAACGGTTACAGGAGGTCGCAAGTCCGGGTCAGGTCCTGATCACCGAATCCTCTTTTCAAAAAATTAAAGAATCTTTTCATTGTGTTAAACTGGAGAATCACCAATTAAAAAATAAGGCTAACCCGGTTTCGGTTTATCAGGTCATCGAATGACCGCTTTTAATCATCACCAACACCCTCATTCTACCATGGAATTTGAAAAGCTGCAGGACTTCATCCTCGAAAAACTTAAAAAAGATCTTCCAAAATTTCTAAGTTATCACAATGTACAGCATACCCTGGATGTCGTAGAATATTGCGAAGAACTTGCGGCTAATGAAAATATTTCCGGCGATGAACTTACTTTATTATGTACAGCAGCACTCCTACACGATTCCGGATTCGTGGAAGTCTATAAAGGACATGAAGAAATCTCATGCGGCATTGCCAAAACCTATCTCCTACAATTCGACTATACACAGGATCAAATAACCAGGATTAAAGAAATGATTATGGCTACACGCATTCCCCAGAAGCCAAAGGACAGGCTGGCAGAAATTTTATGCGATGCAGATCTTTATTACCTGGGTACTAAAGATTATCCGATAAACGCTGAAAGTCTTTACCAGGAATTGCATAATTCAGGACAGGTTAAAAACAGGGAGGAATGGCTGCACCAGCAAATTAAATTTCTTCATACCCATCACTATTATACGCAGGCGGCACATAAAAAACTATCTGCCATTCAGCACCAAAATCTTTTGGCTCTTCAGGCCCAATCTCAATCACATAAGTCAGTAACCGGTCACAAGGATTTCTATTTCAGCGATGCGATATTGATCATCTTGGGAGTGATCATAGCGAGCTTCGCGTTAAATAGTTTTCTCGTACCTAACAATTTTTTCGATGGAGGGGTTACCGGTATTTCACTGCTTATACGCGAGTACATTCCCGGATCCAATTTGTCGGTAATCATTTTGATCGCCAATCTTCCCTTCATCATTATGGGTTTCTACACGATTAATCCAAGGTTTGCGCTAAAGACTCTTATTACGATTGTACTTCTCGGGATTAGTCTTCTGTTTGTTCATATTCCGATGATCACTAATGACAAGCTGCTTGTTTCAGTGTTCGGAGGATTTTTTCTTGGAGTTGGGATTGGACTTACGATGCGAGCAGGTTGTGCAGCAGATGGAATTGAAGTGTTGGCTCTGTATACCTGGCGGCATACCAGTTTTACCATCAGCGAAATTATCATGGCATTGAATATTGTCATCTTTAGCATAGCAGCGTCCAAGTTCGGGGTTCCGACGGCATTGTATTCAATACTCACTTATTTTACTGCATCCAAGACGGTGGACTATGTCATTGAAGGAATCGAAGCGTATACAGGAGTGACAATCATTTCAGGTAAAAGTGAGATCATTAAAGAAAGGCTGGTGCATGAACTCGGCAGGGGAATTACCATTTATAAAGGCGAGCGCGGATTTTTGCCCGGCAAATTTGAAGTCTTTAGCGAATGTGATATCATCTTTACCGTCATCTCCAGGCTCGAGTTACGCAGGTTAAAAAACCTGGTCAATGATATTGATTCGAATGCATTTGTATTTGCCAACACCATCAAGGAAGCTTCAGGCGGAGTGATCAAACGAAGGCATATTCATTAAAAGATAGATATGAGGATGAAAGATCAGCGGCTGAAATGACCACCCAATTCCAAAATTTGATAGGGTTGCCCGATTTTTTTTGCCTGCTTTTCAAATTCTTTCGGATCAGCGGTATTGAAAGCAAACATATCATAATGACAGGGAATCACAACACCTGCACCAATGGCCTTTCCGAGCTTCGCAGCTTCTTCTGTATCCAGGTTTCCTGCCACCCCTCTCGCCGGATCATTTCCATTGATGGGCAACAGCGCCACATCAATATGAAAGGGCTTCAGTATTTCTTCCATTCCATCAAACCATAATGTATCGCCGCTATGATAAATACTCCATTGCCCAAAGCGGATGACATATCCCATAAATTTTGAATTTCCCTCAGCATCTCTTTCAATCTCGTCGTGTTTGGCAGGAACTCCATAAAAAGAAAATTCTCCTATCGAAATTTTTTTCCCGTCCGTTAAACCAATAGGAAATTCTTTTGGCATTTGAATACGCTCTGTAACAAAATCGCGATTGGCTTCGGGGATGATAAATGCAATACCGGGATTATTTTTTATTACCGGGACGAGTGTTTCTTTATCAAGGTGATCTGTATGATTATGGCTGGAAGTCAGGATCGAAATTTTTTTCAGCAGGGAAGGATCGACTACTCTTTCACCGATGCGTACATGAGGTTTATTGGTGTCTGCATATTTTTTTGTGAGAGAATCCGAAAGATAAGGATCAATCAGAACGCGCTTTCCTTTCCATAACAATAAATATCCGCTCTGACCCAGCCACCATAGATGAAATTTTTCTTCATCCTTTTCGTACTGCTCCACTTCTGCAATAAAATTTTCGTCTTTGATCCTTGCAGCTTTCAGCGACATGATTATAATTGTTGTTTTACAATTTGAGCGCCCTTGACCAGGTTGATGAGTTTTTGTCTGGCTGCCCATCTCGCCGTCTGGCTCAATCCGCAGTCAGGTGCTACAGATAATTTCTCCGCTGGTACATATTTCAGGCAATTCTTTATTCGCGCGGCAACATCTTCTGGTGTTTCGATATAATAATTTTTTACATCAACGACTCCGACCGCCACATCCATTTTTTCGGCAAAAGGTTTGAGCAATTCAATTTCGGCAAATTCCCTGTTTGCCATTTCAATATGAATTTCGTTGACATTGAGATCGAGAAAATCAGGCAGCATGGGCTTGATACTTCTGTATCCTACGGGCCTTCCTTTGAAATTTCCAAAGCACATATGTGTGGAGAGCCGGCATTTGCCCGCAACTGTTTTCACCGTCCGGTTAAAAATATCGACGAATCTTTTGGTATCTTCTTTGTAAGCATAACAACTCATCGAAGGCTCATCAACAGTAATTTCTTCGCAACCTGCAGCTACAAGATCTTCCAATTCTTTTCGAATGATGGGTAACAAGGTTTCGGTAATTGCATATCGGTCTTTATATCGTTCATTGGGCAGCAGTCTTCCGCTCAGCGTATAAGGCCCGGGAATGCTGGCCTTGAGCACAGGCCCCTTGGGTGCAAGTCTTTTGAGTCGTAAATATTCTTTCACCACACCCAATCCCCTGGGAGCCATCAATGCATCCACGATATCATGCTTTCCTCTTTGATCATGAGCCGGCGGACCAAATTTTCTTGTTTCTGTTTCATTGGCCCGAATACCATTGATATATCCGTAAAAAGAAAGATTGAAATCGAGTCTGGTTTGTTCACCATCTGTAATCACGTCCAGTCCTGCAGCTACCTGATCGTGAACAGCAGCAATCACTGCATCTTCAATCATCTCTTCAATATCAGCGGCTCCAAACTGATCGAGATGCTGACAAGCATAGTCAAGCCATCCCGGAAATGGATAGCTGCCGATTACAGTCGTTCGAATGGGTTGTTGTCTCATTGTTTATATATGTTATTGCGTATCGACAATGATTAAATAATTCATGCCATTTGCTCCGGAGGAGCAAAACGCCGGTATTGTTCGAACACGCATTACCGATGTTGCGCTCCTACGGAGCGTTGATTAATATTACAAACGTTTTCTACCGATATTTTGCCCCTACGGGGCAAATAGTCTTAATAAATCTATTCCAAATATTCCTGCATCACTGCTCATTTCCTGCCAGGCGATACACTTCCGCCATTCGATGAGCGTGCTCATCATAAGCAGATTCAAAAAGCCTTTGAGCCTTTTCAGTACCGATGACAAAAGAGGCAGTCAGCACTTTCGGTGGCTGGCCTGCTTCTGTCAGCAAGCGGGCAACTTCTGCTTTGATGGCATTTACGATCATCACGCCTCCAATGGTTGAACCCGGTGAAACCGGTGTATCAAGCCCGGGAATATAAATCATCGAATCTCCGGCAGGCGCACCGCTGTCCAACACGATATCGGCAAAATCAGTCAGCTTTTTACCATCGGCTCTTTTACTGGAAGATTTTTCCAGGTGATCTTTTGTAACCAATGCGACAACCCTAACTCCTTTTTTCCGGAATTGTTCGGCCATTTCAATGGGAACGATATTACTCCCACTCGAGGAAATGACCAGTGCAGTATCTTTTTTGTCCACACCAAAATTGCGAAGGATACGTTCCGCCAATCCCGGAACATTTTCCAAAAACATCGCCTGTCGCTGACCGTTAGCACCTACCACATTGTTATGGTAGGTAAGTGATAGCTCAACAATCGGGTTAAATCCCGGAAAAGAACCATAACGTGGCCACAATTCTTCGGCCATGATGCGGCTATGTCCTGACCCAAAAACATGGACAACTCTTCCCCTTAAAATACTTTGAGCAAACCACTGCGCAGCTTTCGCCATTTTTTCCTGCTGTGCTTCCACTTTGTCTGCGATAGACCTGCATTTGTCGATATACGATTCGATTGGATTCATGACTGAAAATAATTGTTGGTTAACTGTCCTGCATTTGCGCGAAGCAGGCTGCCCCTATTGCTCCTGCCATATCGCCGAACTGAGATTTCACGATGGAGGTTTTATTTCCACCTGCACGCCATTCATATAATGACAGAAAATGTTCAAGTGGTTCAAACAAATCACTTCCTGCTTCAGTAATGCCACCGGCAAGAATTACACATTCCGGCGAGAGGATATTGGTGACGCTGGCAATACCGATGGCAAGTTTCTTCACTGACATGGTCCATAGCGAACGCGCAAACTCATCGCCCTTCCTATGTGCATCGAGTAATTCACGCGTATCCATAAATTTTCCCCTGGATCTTTTATGAACCGTCCAATTCCCGATCGCATCTTCCAGGCTACCCGGCATTCCGGTAACATCTGGCTCTCCTTCGTGGTCCAGGCTGATATGACCAATATGGCCGGCTTTCTGAAAACTTCCCTGGTAAGGCTTTCCATCAATCAAAATGGCTCCTCCCACTCCTGTCCCTAAAGTAATCAGCACTGCATTCTTTTTATTCTTCGCCACGCCAAGCTTGGCTTCCGCCATCATTGCTCCAACCGCATCATTGATGATCCAGGTTCTGTGATTAAGGAAAGACGACCAGTCAAAATTCTCGAGCCCCTGCAAACGTCCAGGCATATACGCAATAGCGGAATTCTGTTCATTCGGAAGGCCGGGTGCAGATATACCCACCACAAAATCTGATACTCCAAGTTTGGATTTCAGTTTTTCAATGCTGGCAGCCGTTGCCTGTTTCCATGCCGAGCTATCCCCGTCCTGGGTAGGAGTATAAAGCTGTTCCAGAACATTTCCTTCCTTATCCAATGCCACGGTTTTGATCCTTGTACCGCCTAAATCTACTCCAATTAATATTTTCGACATGTGGATGATTTAATATTGTCCTTCTGAAACCGTCCAGCCGCCATCAACAGCCAACACCTGGCCGGTAATAAATGAGGCGTGATCAGATAATAAGAAAACCGCAGCTCCGGCAACATCTTCCGGTATGCCAATCCGTCCTCCATCCAATGGCTGCTTGGTTTGAATGAATTTCAGAATTTCCTCATCACCTGCGGCTCTTTGCGACATGGGCGTTTTTACCAGGCCGGGGGCTATAACGTTTACCCTTATACGATGAATGGCATAATAAGAGGCAAGTGATTTAGTGAATCCGATGATGGCCGATTTGCAGGCTGCATAAGCATGCGTGGAAAAAAATTTTGGAGAAGGGGAAAAACCCAGCACTGATCCCATATTCAAAATCACTCCGGGTTGCTCGTTTTCCATGAAAAATTTCAGGGCAGCCCTGTTGGAGAACATCAGGCTGGTCAGGTTAAGCTCCAGCGTTTGGTGCCAGCCTTCGGTTGTCATCTCATGCAGGGGGCCATCGCCGAATTTACGGCCGCTGCCTCCGGCAACATGATACAGTCCGTCGAAACCACCAAAGCGTTCTGCACAAAGCCGGATTGCTTTTTCGGCAAGCGCTTCTTCCCTGGCATCTCCCGTGATTACCGCTCCTTTATGATGAAATTTTTTGTTTGCTTCCGCTGCACGTTCGGCATCTCTGCCCACCGCTACAATCTTAGCTCCTTCCGCGATACAAGCCAAAGCAGTCGACAAACCTAATCCGTCTGTACCGCCAATAATGACAATTTTTTTATTTGTAAGCCAGTCTTTAGCCATGCCTTTGTAAAAATATTTGCAGCGATTAAAAATAAATCAGACCCTAATCATCTTATGATATTAGAGTCTGATCAACAAAAATAGGGCAATCTCTAAAGAGTCGTGTAAGTAAGTTTAGACTCAGGTAATAATTTTCTTTGTCAACGAAACCAACTTATGCGACAGAGCATTCTATTTACTGGTGCTTTTGGAAAAAGCAAAATAGGAAGCTCCCAAAACAATCAGTGCATGAACTGCGACAGTTGTCCATCCCATCGAGTTTGAGAGACCATTTGAAATGTTTACTATTGCAAGAGGGATATTTACCAGGTTGAACAGTATCGTTGTGACAAGCAGAATACGCCACACTTTATCTGAAGGAGGAATGTTGCGGCTCATCCAAAATATAATTCCAAGCTGACATAGGGCAAGGCCGTATGCTCTGGCAGGCAGGACACCATATTTATCTAAAATGATTCCGTAATTCTCAGAAAAGGAAACTGGAATAAATACTAATGCAAGACCATAACCCAGGGCGATAATCGCCAAAATGACTGCGAAGGTTGAAAGTTTCATTTTTTTACAGTTTAGTGATGAAGGAAATAATTGAGTTGTTTTGTTCAGGAAGTCTTCGGGCGCTTATTGGGTTCTTTTGCAATAATCGTTTTCAGATGATCAGACAATCGCAAGGTCAATGCAATTAATGTCAAAGTCGGATTGGCTGCACCGGAAGTTGCAAAACAGGAAGATCCGGCAACATACAGATTTTTGATGCCGTGCACTTTGCAATTCTTATCCACCACGCCATCTTTTGGATCATCGCTCATTTTTGTTGTACCCATGTGATGCCAGCCACCTCCAAGAAAAGAAGGCCAGGAATTATCTCTTTCATCTACAAGCCAATCCATCATTCTGACCCGCCCCGCTCCTGTCGCGCCGGATTGTTGCCCTATTAATTCATATAATTTCCGGATGCTGTTTTTTTCGAGGGGAGTGAGCACCCAGTTTAAATTGGCTCTTGGCATTCCAAAAGCATCTTTCTCTGTATCCAGATAAACACGTGAACTGGGGTTGGGTGATTGTTCTATCCGGGTGAACAGCTCATATTCGCCGAAAGCCATAGTGGAAGTTGAAAGCGTTTTGCCATCTTTGAATTCCTTCTTCATATCCTCCCACATCTTTATTGTCTTCTGTGCGTCGTCGGTGAACTTATCAATCATGGCGATATTGTCTTTTGCAATCAGTTTTGGAGTCAGGGAAGCGGTTCCGTTTAATATTTTAAATTCTTCCTGCTTTTTTTCATGCACTGCTAACTCGGCACGCATTTTCGTCACAAAGAAATCATTCATGTATAATTTAAGCGGGGCAGCCTTGGGCAAAACCAGATCAGCAGATTTCACTTCTAGATGATCCATAAAGTGGCGGCCTACAAGATCATTGTCATTTCCAAGTCCTTTGGGAGCAACGTTATTCGAGACAAGCAATAGCCTGGCATTCTGAATAGCACAACAGGCCATTACAAAATACTTTGCACGTACAATATGTTCTTTGCCTTCAAGATTCCTGACAAAGATTTCTTTAACTGCTGAGACATTTTCATTAACATCTATGTTTACCGCATTGGCATATGTATAAAGATGAATATTGTGCGCATGCACAATGGTATCCTTATATTTCGTTCCAAACCGGGTTGGGGGACTGAATTGCCAGATCTTATTCCATATCACATTTTCATTAAATGGAAGAGGAACCAGCGAAGAATCTTTCTTCTGCCAAAATTTTAAATCATATGGATAGGGGCCGATATCAACCAATTTATTCGCCCGGGGATAATACGTGTCGAGGTCTTCACGCTGAATGGGCCAGCCACTATTGGGGACCCATTCCCTTTTTTTGAAGTCAATGGAATCAAAAGTAGAACAATATCCCGCCCAATGCCCGGTAGTGCCACCAAAACAATGCAGACGTGAAGATTGCAAAGGAAAGTAACGCTGACCTGTTGTTTTGCCTTTGAATGAGTCCTGCATTTTTTCGTCCACTTCAAAACCTCCTCCTTCAAGCAATATGATTTTATAAGGAGTATTTATCCAATCAAGGGCCATACTGATTCCTGCGGCGCCTGAGCCGATAATGCAAACATCTCCTTCAATCAGGGAATGATTTTCCAAATGCCTTGCATCGATATACATATCGTAAGCGTTATTGTGCTAAAGAAAATAGTGCACACTGCCTCGCTTCAGTCAAAGAGAGAACCCAGCCTTTCACAGCAACTGTATTTCCGGTTCGAAAATCTTTTTCAATCTTCTGCTCCAATAAGGTCTGAACAAATAAAGTGTCGGATGTTTCAGGGATTTGTTTTCCGCTGGTGTCTGTTAAAAGAAGATTTGTCAACTCCTCCTCTGAAAATTCACTGTTCATTTTCTGCCGGTAAGAATTTCCTATATCTTTTACTGTTTTTGTATCACAAATATGTGATAAGAAAAGAGGATGAGCCAGGGTTTTGTCAAGGGCATGATTTCTGCTCCGGCAACTAACCGAAGTCAGGCTGACTGCTACTGCACCGAGACCGGAGAGCCAAATGAACTTTCGCCTTTTCATATGAAGTAATCGTTATAAAAGAAGGAGGAAAACAGCAAAAGATGAAAGAAAAATAAAAAAAAGAAATGACTTTGCAAAAACTAATTCAAATTCGTAAGACCAAATAATTTGAAGATCATCGTTTTTGCTTTCAGCGTATAAGCGTCATCGTTCCTTTTTTGGTTATAATTTTTCCGGTATACGTTGTTCCCTGCACTGTCCAAACAAAACCGCCTGTTGGCTGGGGCTTCCCGGCCATGGTACCATCCCAACCCTCACCCATATGCGAAGTGCTGAATACCAGCTGTCCCCATCGGTTATAGATATGAAAGTATTGAAGGGAAGAAATACCTACGCAAATGGGCCTGAATATATTGTTGATGTTCTTTCCCGGAGTGAATGCGTTCGGAACAAAAATATCCGGTAAAGTGTTAAAAACCTTTACTTCAACAGAAGCTTCACCATAACAGCCAACATCATCCGTAGCCTTTACAAAATACCTTATCGAATCAATGCCTGAAGGTAATACGGCAACCGGGTCTGAAATGTTTGGATCATTTAAACCCAAAACCGGAGACCATGAAAATAAATCACCGCTTCCATCACTGGATATCGCCTGCAATTGTAAAGGCTGATTGACCACTATGGCCGTATCATTTCCCGCGCTTACTTTCGGAGGAGCCTGGACAGTAATCGTCTGATAGGCGGAGTCTGTGCATCCATCCGTACCCGAATATGAATATAGCAAAGTATCTATTCCCGCACCGGCCTGCGGAGGACTAAATAATCCTTCTGCCGAAATTCCCCTGCCATAAAATGAGAATGATCCGGTCAGGCCCGTGAGCTCTGTTGCCTGATTAATATACAATGGGGAATCATAAGTACAGACTGTGGGTATCGGGCTGAATTCAACATGTGGACTTGGCTGTACAGTGATCTGCTGATCCATTTCATCTTCGCAGGAGATTCCTGAAAAGGAAAGCATCCGGATGGTGTAATTAGAAACACTGGCTGAAACAGGATTTGGATAATCGTGTGAATAAATCTTTCCGGGATAGGGAAAGGAATCCGTGTATGGCGCCAAAGAAGTATCACCCCAAAATATTTTCACCGTCACAATCGATCCAAAATCAACTGTGCTGCTATTGTTGATCTGAACAGGCTGGTTACTGCATAAAAAAGTCGGATTGATCACACTAAAAGCCGCCCTGGGGATTGCCCCGTTCACAGTAAATACTTTGGACGCACTGTCGATACAACCCCGACTATTGGTAACGGTCAGGCTCATCCGATAATTGGCCGCGGCGCTATAACGGTGAGTCGGGTTTTGCGCTGAAGAATTGTCTGGATTGGATGGCTGTGCATTGGGATCACCAAAATTCCATTCATAAGAAAAAGGCAAAGTGGTGCTGTCATTGGTATAACTGCTGTCATAAAAATGACCGATGGCATCAGTGAGACAGATCTTTGGAGTAATGAAATTAACTTTTGGATCAGGATAAACTTTTACAACCACACTGTCAATAGAAGTACAGCCGGGTTTATTGTTGAATGAAGTTCTTACATAGTAGGTGTACAATTGAGAACGGCTGGAATCATTTGAAAGATGCAAGAGAGGTGACGACAAGGAAGGGTCATTCAGTCCTGTTGATGGAGACCATAAATAAGTATAGGAAGGGTTGGACGGGCCCCCCAATTGAACCGTGTCGTAAGGGCAAAAGTTCACATTATTTCCTGCAAACGAGGGCGGCATTTCGGTATAAATAATCACATTTTTTATCGAATGATTGTCGGTGTAACCACCCGTACTCGCTGTAAAGCCAAGATATCCTGCAAAATTGAATTGCTGGAATGCCGACAAATACAATGAATCATTTACATATACCGCGATATTCCCGCTATCATAGGTGATTTTTGCATGGTTGTAATTTGCCGAGCGAATAAATGAAATCTTCCCGTCCGAATTATCTCTTGTCGGTTGATTACGACACTCGCCATATATCAAATTGTTTGGATTTGAGTTATCGTTGTACCCTATTCCCCACCTGATTTCAATCTTGGGCATATCAAAGTGAACGGTGGCCGGATTATAGTTGATACAATTATTCCAGGTATCAAAACAAACTTTCAAACCGTTGGCTGAATTCGGAATGCCGAGGCCGCCACCATTGACAAAACCAACCGGAGGTACATCCAGGAAACAGAAGGCAATTCCGTCAGCACCTGTTCCGTCATACATACGGAAATCGAATTCTGCAACCCATTTGTTACAAAAAGAAAGATTAATGGGCTGGTTATAGAATACTGCTCCGCTGGAATTTAAAACAGCAGGACAAATGAGCAATTCG
>Ga0335077_10005212_pt1 | contig 15920 bp, 15 predicted proteins | sample Lox_Sample_31_FD_207151 | JGI IMG/M metagenome (GOLD analysis project Ga0335077, IMG submission 207151) | Soil microbial communities from Loxahatchee National Wildlife Refuge, Florida, United States - Lox_Sample_3.1 | ecosystem: Environmental > Terrestrial > Soil > Wetlands | place: USA...
GGTCGGGAACAGGAAGCCGCTCTTGCGGTCGCTGCTCAGGGGGAAGGACACCCACGGCAGGTACAAGAGCGGCACCCCGAGGATGTCGACGTGCGCGTTGCGCCCGGTGCCGATGTTGGTGCGCGTATCGAGCGTGATGTCCTTGGCATTCAGCGCCCAGGAGTTGTCGTCCACCGGGCAGGTGGTGAAGCTCACGCCCTTGAGCTCGAGCACGCCCTGTGGCGTGAGCGTCATGTCCCGGGCGGTGCCGCGGGCACTGCGCTGCGCCAGGCTGAAGTGCGCGTCGCGGAACGCGCCGCCGCTCGCGGCCGAGTAGCTGCCGGCCGCGCCGGTCACGTGCACCAGCGGGTCCTGGTAGTCGATGTGCTGGTCGGTGCGCACCGTGCCCTGGTTGCGGTCGTACTCCATCTCCTCGGCGCTGATCTGCCGATCCCCCTGGTGCACCTGGACGTTGCCGCGCAGTGAGCCCTTGCCGTCGACCCCGACGGTCGCGGAGTCGCTGGTGATGTCGACCGGTCCGCTCGTGGCACTGCGCGGCGTGCTCGGCGCCGGCGGCGCACCCGCGGCCGTGGCCGCACTCAGATCCAGCTGGGTCGGGCAGGGGGGCTCGGCAGCCCAGACCGCGGGCAGCATGCCCGCGCACGTGAGCACGGCGGGGAGTAATGGGCTCGGACGCGGCATGAAGGGCGGCATTATAATGGCGCGCCACAGCAACGCGGACCGAAAAACCTCGCCGCTTCACATGCTTGCAGCCGACGCGCGCCACGCGCTCATTGCCGACTGGTTGACGGGTGCGCTCGGTCTAGCGGTGCGCAGCCTCGAGCCCGCCTCGAGCGATGCCAGTTTCCGTCGCTACTTGCGCGCCGCGGTCCCGGGGACGACCTACATCGTGATGGATGCGCCGGCGGACAAGGAGGACGTGCGCCCCTACCTCAAGGTGTCGGCGCTGCTCGCCGACACGGGCGTGCACGTGCCGCGCGTGTACGCGCGCGATGAGGCCCGCGGGCTGTTGCTGCTGGAGGATCTCGGCGCCACCTCCTACCTGGCGCGGCTGCAGGCCGGCGCGGACCCCGAGCCGCTGTACGCCGACGCGCTCGGCGCGCTGGTGAAGATCCAGGTCGCCGGCGCGTGCGCGACGCTCGCCCCCTACAACCGTGCCGAGCTGCTGCGTGAGCTGTCACTCATGCCGCAGTGGTTCCTCGCACGCCACCTCGGGGTTGCCGTGAGCGCGGCCGAGCAGGCCCTGCTCGCGGCGACGTTCGAGTTCCTGATCGCCGAGGCGCTGGCGCAGCCGACCGTGTTCGTGCACCGCGACTACCACGCACGCAACCTCATGGTGGTGCCGCAGGCCAACCCCGGCATCATCGACTTCCAGGACGCCCTCGCCGGGCCGGTGGGCTATGACCTGGTATCGCTCCTGAAGGACTGCTACATCGACTGGCCGCGCGCGCGCGTCGAGGGCTGGGTGCAGGACTACCGCGCCCGCCTTGGGCGGGCAGGCGGCCCGGTGGGCGCGGATGACATGCAGTTCCTGCGCTGGTTCGACCTCATCGGGGTACAGCGCCACCTCAAGGTGCTCGGCATCTTCTGCCGCCTCTGGTACCGCGACGGCAAGGCCGGTTATCTGGCCGACCTGCCGCGCACGCTCGCCTACGTGAGCGAGTGCTGCCGGCTGTATGCACCGCTGGCGAGCTTCGGTGAGTTCCTCGACGCGCGCGTGCGGCGGCAGCTTGCCCTCGCCAACGAGCGCGCGCTCGCGCGCGGGACCGACGCATGAAGGCGATGGTGCTCGCCGCCGGCCGCGGGGCGCGGCTGCGCCCGCTGACCGACACGCTGCCCAAGCCCCTCATGCGGGTCGGCGGGCGCCCGCTCATCAGCTGGCACCTGAGCGCGCTCGCGCGCGCCGGCGTGCGCGAGGTGGTCATCAACCTGTCCTGGCTCGGCGAGCAGCTGCGCGCCGCGCTCGGCGATGGCGGCGCGTTCGGCGTGCGCATCCACTACAGCGAGGAGGGCCCGGTGCCGCTCGAGACCGGCGGCGGCATCCTCCAGGCGCTGCCGCTGCTCGGCCCGCAGCCCTTCCTCGTGGTGAGCGGGGATGTCTGGACCGACATCGATTTCGCCGGTGTGCACCTCGAGCCGGGCGCGCTCGCGCACCTGGTGCTGATTGCGAACCCGCCGCACCATCCGCGCGGCGACTTCGGTCTGGCCGGTGATCTGGTCGTGCAGGCCGAGCACGAGCGCTTCACCTACGCCAACGTCGGCCTCTATCACCCTGGGTTCTTTGCCGGCTGCGCGCCCGGGCGCTTTCCGCTCATCGAGCCGCTCAACCGCGCCATCGCCGCGCAGCGCGTGCGCGGGCACCTGCACCACGGCGCCTGGTGCGACGTCGGCACGGCCGAGCGGCTGGCCGCGCTGAACGCGCAACTGGCTCAGGTAGAATGACGCCCCATGCCCAGCCTCAAGGACATCCCGGTCGTCGCGGAGGCCAGCCGGGCGCGCAGCGGTGAGAAATACCTGACGTCTCAGGGGTTTACCGCCGTCCGCGACGGCATCAAGGCGCGCGCCGCCGAGCCGCTTCCCCCGCAGCGAAAACCCGCCTGGCTCAAGGCACGCGCTCCCACGGGCGAGGGCTTCCGCGCGGTGCGTGCGCTGGTGCACGAGCACCGCCTGGCGACGGTGTGCGAGGAGGCCAAGTGCCCCAACATCGGTGAGTGCTGGAACGCCGGCACCGCGACGCTGATGCTGATGGGGGCCGTGTGCACGCGCGCCTGCCGCTTCTGCTCGGTGGATACCGGCAACCCGCACGGCTGGCTGGACGCGGACGAGCCCGAGCATGCGGCGCGCACGGTCGAGCTCATGGGCCTCAGGTACGTGGTGCTGACCTCGGTCGACCGCGACGATCTGCCCGACGGCGGCGCGGCCCACTACGCCGCCTGCGTGCGCGCCATCAAGGCGCGCAACCCCGCCACCGCGGTGGAGGCGCTGACCCCGGACTTCCGCGGCGTACTCGCGGACGTGGCCACGGTGGTGGATTCGGGCATCGAGGTGTTTGCGCAGAACATCGAGACGGTCGCGCGGCTCACGCACCCGGTGCGCGACCCGCGCGCCGGCTACGCCCAGACGCTCGCCGTGCTGCGCGGCGCCAAGCAGCACCGTACGGGACTGCTGACCAAGAGCAGCCTCATGCTCGGCCTCGGCGAGACGGACGCCGAGGTGCTCGCCACGCTCGCCGACTTGCGCGCCGCCGGCGTGGACCTCGTCACCCTCGGCCAGTACCTGCGCCCGACGCCGCATCACCTGGCGGTGGAGCGCTTCGTCACGCCGCGCGAGTTCGATGCCTACCGCGCGCAGGCGCTCGCGCTCGGCTTCCTCGAGTGCGTGGCCGGGCCGCTGGTGCGCTCGAGCTACCGCGCCGAGCAGGCGCTGAACCGCAACAACGCCGGACTCGACAACGCGGCGCTGGCGCAGCCGTGAATGCCCCGCTGCCAGCGCTCGCCGGCGCGGCCGCGCCACGCGCTGCCGTGCCGCCGCCGCTGCTGCGCGAGCTGGGGCGCACCGACTATGAGCCGGTGTGGCGCGCGATGCAGAGCTTCACCGCGGCGCGCACCGCGACGAGCCGCGATGAGATCTGGTTTCTCGAGCACAACCCGGTGTTCACGCTCGGTGCCAACGCGAGCCGCGCGCACCTGCTCGCCCCCGGGGACATCCCGGTAGTGCAGATCGACCGCGGTGGCCAGGTGACCTACCACGGCCCGGGTCAGCTGGTGGTCTATCCGCTCCTCGACCTGCAGCGTCTCAGGCTCGGCGTGCGCGACTACGTGCGGGCGCTGGAGGGTGCGGTCATCGCGCTCGCCGCCGCGCACGGCATCGAGGCGCGCTGCCAGCGTGGGGCGCCCGGTGTCTACGTGGGCGCCGCGAAACTGGCGAGCGTGGGGGTGCGGGTGCGTCGCCAGGGCTGCTACCACGGCCTGGCGCTCAACGTCGCCATGGACATAAGTCCATTCGCGCGCATCAACCCCTGCGGCTACGCCGGGCTCGCCATGACGCAGCTGGCCGCGCTCGGCGGCCCTGACAGCGTCGCGGCGGCCGCGCGTGCGCTCGAGCCGCACCTGCTCGCGGCGCTCGGCTACCCGCCGTAACCGCGGCGTAACCGGCGCGCGACTGACAGGCAGCTTAAGCGCAGCTTACGATGGCTCCATGAACAACATCCGCCCGGCGCACCGCGCCATTCTCGCCGCGACCCTCCTCACCCTCGCTGCCGTGCTCTGCAGCGCCTGCAAGCCGCAGGCGGGCAGCGCCAAGGAGGTGATCCTCCTCAACGTCTCGTACGACCCGACCCGCGAGCTCTACGTGGACTACAACGCCGCGTTCGCCAAGTACTGGAAGGCGACGCACGGCCAGGAGGTGCGCATCGAGCAGTCGCACGGCGGCTCGGGCAAGCAGGCGCGCTCGGTCATCGACGGCCTGCAGGCGGACGTCGTGACGCTGGCGCTGGCCGCCGACATCGAGGCCATCGCCGACAAGGCGAAGCTGCTGCCGCTGAACTGGCAGAGCCTGTTGCCGGACAACAGCTCCCCCTACACCTCGACCATCGTCTTCCTGGTGCGCAAGGGCAACCCGAAGAACATCCACGACTGGGGTGACCTGGTGCGTGCCGACGTGCAGGTGATCACGCCCAACCCGAAGACCTCCGGCGGCGCGCGCTGGAACTACCTGGCGGCCTGGGCCTGGGCCCGCGCGCAGCCGGGTGGCAGCGATGACACGGCGCGCGAGTTCGTGCGCCGCCTGTACCAGCACGTGCCGGTGCTCGACACCGGTGCGCGCGGCTCCTCGACGACCTTCGCGCAGCGCGGCCTCGGCGACGTGCTGATCGCCTGGGAGAACGAGGCGCTGCTCGCGCTCAAGCAGCTCGGCCCCGAGCGCTTCGAGCTGGTGACACCCACGGTGAGCATCCTCGCCGAACCGCCGGTGGCGGTGGTGGATGCGGTGGCGCTGCGGCACAACACGCGCGAGGTGGCGCAGGCCTACCTCAACTACCTCTACAGCAGCGAGGGCCAGGAGATCGTCGCCCGCAACTTCTACCGCCCGCGCGATGCGCAGGTCGCGGCGCGCTACGCCGACAAGTTCCCGCAGATCAAGATGGCGACCATCGCCGACTTCGGCGGCTGGGGCGTCGCGCAGCGCACCCACTTCAGCGACGGCGGCGTCTTCGACCAGATCACGGCCGCGCACTGAAGCGCGCGCGGCGCCGCGCTCACTCCACCACCAGCTTGTAGCCGGCGGCCGCGGTCAGCAGCAGGGTAGGGGCGGCGGGATCGGCCTCGATCTTCTGCCGCAGCCGGTGCACCAGCTGCTTCAGCAGCTGGCGATCGCCGCCGCTGCGGTGGCCCCAGACCTGCTGCAGCAGGCGATCGGAATTGACCGCGCGCCCCGCATTCGCCAGCAGCATCTGCAGGAGGCGCAGCTCGAGCTTGGTGAGGCGCACGGGCGCGGCACCGCCGATGCTGGCGGTGTACTCCTCGAGGTCGAGGGCGATGCGACCGACGGCGAGCGGCGCGCTCGATTCCATGCCGGCGCGGCGCAGCAGGGCCTTGATGCGCGCCAGCAGCGTGCGCGGGCTGAAGGGCTTGTTCAGGTAGTCGTCGGCGCCGAGCCCGAGCGCGCGCACCAGGTCCTCCTCCTCGCCGCGCACCGTCAGCATCATCACCGGCACGCGGGCGCGGCGCCGGATCGCCTCGCACACCTGAAAGCCGGTCAGCCCCGGCATGTTGATGTCCAGCACCACCAGGTCCGGGGCTTCCTCCTCGAAGCGCTTGAGAGCTGAGGGGCCGTCGGCGGCCTTGATCACCAGGTAGCCGGCCTGGGTGAGCGTGAAGGCGATCAGCTCGCGCAGGTCCGCGTCATCATCGGCGATCAGGATCCTCATGGCGGACTCTCCACGGGCAGCGTGACGGTGAAGCGGGTGCGGCCGGCGCCGGTGCGCGCGAAGGCGACGCTGCCGCCGTGGCGCTCGATGATCGAGGACACCAGCCACAGTCCCAGACCAAGCCCGGCGGGCTCCGGTTCCGTGGCGCCGCGGCGGAAGCGGGCGAAGAGCGCGGCACCCTCGGCCGCCGGCCCGGGGCCTTCATCCTCGACCCAGCACTCGAGCGCCCCGGGACGCAGCGCGGCGCCGATGCGCACGGTGCTGCCCTCGGGGGCGAACTTGTTGGCGTTGGCGAGCAGGTTGACGAACACCTGCGTGAGCCGGGTCTTGTCAGCGTTCAGCAGTGGCAGCTCGGCGGGCAGGTCGAGCTCGAGGCGCTGGCCGCGCTGCGCCAGCAGCGAGCCGACCAGCGCCTGCGCATCCTCGACCACCTCGCGCAGGTCGACGCGCTGCGTGCGGATCGCGAGCTGCCCGGACTCGATGCGCACGCTCTCGAGCAGGTTGTCGATCAGCTGCGTGAGGCGCAGCGTGCCGCGCTCGAGGGAGTTCACCAGCTCGCGCTGGCGCGCCGGCTCCATGTGCTCCAGCCCCGCCGACAACAGCTCGATCGAGGCCAGCTGCGCGGCGAGTGGGGTGCGGAACTCGTGGCTGATGTTGGCGAGCACCGAGTCGCGCGCGCGCCGCACCGCCTCGAGCTCGGTCTCGTCCCGGATCACCTGCACCTGCAACCCTTCCACCTGCGCGGCGCTGGTGATGACCGTGTTGCGCAGGGCGTTGCCGGCCCCGGCGAGCTGCTCGGCCGCGCGCGCGCTGCCGCTGGAGCGCGCCGCCACGATCGGGCAGCGGAACTCGCACGGCCGGCGGCCGTCCTCGGGGGTGGGGTTGAGCACGTCGCCGCAGAAGCGGCCGACCGCCTCGGCGGCGCTGACGCCGAGCAGCTTCTGCGCCTGCGGGTTCAGGTAGCGGATGATGCGCGACTTGTCGACCGCGTACACGCCCTCGACCACACCGGAGAGCACCGCCTGGGCCTCGGCCTCGCGGCGGCGCAGGGTGCTGGTGAGCTCGATCAGGTTGCGGCGCATGTCTTCCATGGTGCGCGCCAGGGTCGCGATCTCCGCGGGGCCGCCCGGGGGGATCGAGGCGGAAAAGTCGCCGGCGGCGAGCCGCGTGGCCGCGGTAGTCAGCTCCTGCACCGGCTTGGCCACGAACTCCCCGAGCACGATGCCGGCGGCGACCGCGAGGGCGCCGAGCAGCAGCGCGGCCACCAGGAGCTTGCGCGCCAGGTGCGCGGCCGGGGCGTCCACCTCACTCACCGGCAGCAGCGCGGCGATCAGCGCCACCGCCTCGCCGCTGGAGGCGAACACCGGCACGCTCGCCGCGTACACGCCCTGGCCCTCGATGCGCTGCACGGCCGAGCGGCCGTCGGCCAGCGCCGCGGAGTAGAGCGCGGTGAACGGGTTGACCGGCGCGCTGGTGTAGTTGCGGTAGTCGATCAGGCGCACCTGCGCCCCGACCTGTGCCCCGAGGGTGCTCGCCAGGTGTTCATCCAGGCGGCGTACCACGTAGACGCTGAGCGGGCTGTTGGGGAGCGTGGCGCGCGCCCCGAGCAGCGGCACGCGCCCGGTGGCGGGCAGGGCGAGGAAGGTCCCACCCTGCTCGGCCGCGGCCACCACCACCTGCTGCCAGTCGAGCGCCGGGCCGGACACCGCGACCACCGTGCGCTCGGAGAGCACCGCGCAGGCATCGCCGCTGCCGGCCTCGCACCAGTGCTTCAGGAACGGCGGCAGCGCCTCACTCTGGCCCTCCGCCAGCAGCCGCTGCAGGGTCGGGCGGTCGGCGAGCGCGCGCGCCGTGGCGAGCGCGTCCTCGCCCATGCGGCGCAGGGCCTCGCGCGCCGTGGTCGCCGCGAGCTGCACGCGCGCCTTGCCCTGCTCGTCGGCCAGGTCGTGCAGCATGCCGCGCGCGTACCAGGCCAGCCCGCCCCCGACCAGCACCACGATGGCCAGCTGGATCACGATCAGCCAGCGCCCGATGCCCGTGCGGGCCGGGTCCGGCAGATGCGCCCGCAGCCATTGCAGCACCGGCTGGTACATCGCCGCTTCAGTGCCGCCGGTAGCCGGTGCGCTCGATGAGCGTCTTCACCACCAGGGTGACCGCCGCCAGCAGCGTGAGGAGCGAGGCGACCGCAAACGCCCCGAGGAAGTTGTACTCGTTGTAGAGGATCTCGATGTGCAGCGGCATGGTGTTGGTGAGGCCCCGGACGTGTCCGGAGACTACCGAGACCGCGCCGAATTCGCCCATGGCGCGCGAGTTGCACAGCACCATGCCGTACACCAGGCCCCAGCGCACCTTCGGCAGCGTGACGCGGAAGAAGGTGAGCCAGCCGCCGGCCCCGAGGGTGATGGCGGCCTCCTCCTCGTCGTTGCCGAGCTGCTCCATGAGCGGGATCAGCTCGCGTGCCACGTAGGGGAAGGTCACGAACATGGTCGCCAGCATAATGCCTGGCAGTGCGAACACGATGCTGATGTCGTGCTGCTGCAGCCACAGCCCGAACCAGCCCTGCAGGCCGAACAGCAGCACGAACAGCAGGCCGGCGATCACCGGTGAGACCGCCAGCGGCAGGTCGATCAGGGTGATGAGCATGCTCTTGCCGCGGAATTCGAACTTGGCGATCGCCCAGGAGGCCGCCAGCCCGAATACGGTATTGATCGGCACCACCACCGCGGCGGTCAGCAGCGTCAGGCGGATCGCGGCCAGCGTGTAGGGGTCGCGGAAGTTGTCGAGGTAGGCGCTGATGCCGCGCCCCAGTGCCATGACGAACACCGTGGCCAGCGGCGCCAGCAGCACCGCCGCGAGGAAGCCCAGCGAGGTCGTGATGAACAGCCAGCGCACGATGGCGTGCAGCCAGGTGCGCTGCCCCGGGCGGCTGGCGAGGTCGGCGAACGCGCTTGTGGGCAGGACGGCCATCTAGCGGGTCGCGCGCACCTGGTCGCGCCTGCCCCAGGCCTGCAACAGGTTGATCGTGAGCAGCATGACGAAGGAGATCACCAGCATCACCAGCCCGAGCGCGGCGGCGCCCTGGTAGTCGAACTGCTCGAGGTGGATGACGATGAGCAGCGGGGTGATCTCGGTCTTCATCGGCAGGTTGCCGGAGATGAAGATCACCGAGCCGTACTCGCCCACGGCGCGCGCGAAGGCCAGCGTGAAGCCGGTGAGCAGCGCCGGCACGATGGTCGGCAGGATGATGCGGCGGAAGGTGTAGAGCCGTCCGGCGCCCAGGGTCTCCGCGGCGTCCTCCAGGTCGCGCTGCACCTCGATGAGCGCGGGCTGCACCGCGCGCACGGCGAAGGGCATGCTGATCAGGGTGAGCGCGAGGGTGACGCCCAGCCAGGTGTAGGCCACCTTGATGCCGAAGGGCTCCAGATACTGACCGATCCAGCCGTTCTGCGCGAACACGCTGGTGAGGGCGATGCCCGAGACCGCGGTCGGCAGCGCGAACGGCATGTCGATCAGGGCATCGATCAGCTTGCGCCCCGGGAACTCGTAGCGCACCAGCGTCCAGGCGATGATGAAGCCGAACACCAGGTTGATGCTGGCGGCCAGCAGCGAGGCGCCGAAGGACAGCCGGTAGGAGCCGAGCGCGCGCGCACTGAGCACCGTGCTCCAGAAGTCGCCCCAGTGCATCGAGGTCGCGCGCAGCACCAGCGCGGCGAGCGGCAGCAGCACGATGATGCTGAGGAACAGCGTGGTGAAGCCGAAGGTGAGCCCGAAGCCCGGCAGGACGCTCGGCTGGCGCAGGCTCATGCCGCGGCCTCACGGTGCACGATCAGCACCGGCCAGCGGCCGCCCTCGAGCAGCGCGCGGAAGCGCTCGTTGAAGCCCTCCAGCCGCGCCACCCCGAGGATCAGCATCTGCGCCGGGCTCTCCGCCATGCGCCGGGCGAGCTGCTGCTCGGCATCCCCGAAGTGCAGCTCGGTGCGCATCTCCAGCCCATGTGCCGCCTGCGCCTCCGAGCGCGCATCCAGCAGCTCGCGCATGCCCTGCGGGTGCGCGCCGCCCTCGCTGCCGGGGAACACTCCGACGTAGACCGCTTCCGCCGGCACGTGGCGCAGCACACTCGCGGAGACCGCGAGCGTGGCGCTGCGCGCACTGTCGCCGAGCCAGTGGATCAGGACGCGCTGCGGTGCGCGGGCGCTCTCCGGCAGCACCAGCAGGTCCCGCGCGCCGCGGCGCAGCAGCCACTCGGCGCGCGTGGCGCTGTCGCCCTCGGCGGCGATCACCGTCGTGCCGACGAAGCCGTCGTTCGCGGTGGCGGTCGCCGCCTGCCCGAGTTGCGGCTCGATGCGCGTGGTGATGCGCGTCTTCATGCGCGCGGCGAGCTCGGCCAGCAGCGGCTGGCGGCTCAGCGCCTCGGCGGCGGCCGCCGCGGGCGCGCAGGCGGTGAAGCTCGACAGCGGCGTCGGCAGCACGTGCACGCGGCGCACGCCGATGGCCACGCTCTGGCCGCGGCGCACCTCGAACACGCGCTGCTCGGGCTGGGTGCGCGTCACCTGCAGCGGCACGTTGCCGCCGTTGGCCTCGCCGAGCATCAGCAGCGCCGGCTTGGCCTGCTCGTCGACGTGCAGCTGCAGCCGCTCGAGCGCGCCGGTGAACACCACGTTGCCGACCACGCCGTGCGCGAGGAAGCCGCAGCGCAGCGCCTCGCGGCTCGCGGCCACCTCGATCTCCTCGGGGCGCACCACCGCCACCACCTCATCCTCGCGCCCGTCGGCGGCGCGCTCGGCCGGGGCCACGGTGGTCGCACCCACCTGGATGCCGTCGGCGGTGCGGCGCGCCAGCAGCAGGTTGGCGGCCCCGAGGAAGGTGGCGACGAAGCGCGTCGCCGGGCGCGAATACAGCTCGTGGGGTGCGCCCATCTCCAGCAGCCGTCCGAGGTTCATGACGCCGATCCGGTCGGCCATGGCGAAGGCCTCCTCCTGGTCGTGCGTGACGAGCACCGTGGTGATGCCGAGCTCGCGCTGCACCTGCCGGATCGTGCGGCGCAGCTCCTCGCGGATCTTGGCATCGAGTGCGCCGAAGGGCTCATCCAGCAGCAGCACTTCGGGCTTGTGCGCCAGCGCCCGCGCCACCGCGACGCGCTGCTGCTGGCCGCCGGAGAGCTGCGCGGGCAGGCGGTTGTCCATGCCCTCGAGCGCCACCAGGCGCAGCAGCTCCTGGCGCCGCGCGCGGCGTGCGCGCGCGCGCACGCGGCGCACGCGCAGCGCGAACTCGATGTTCTCCGCCACGGTCATGTGGCGGAACAGGGCGTAGTTCTGGAACACCAGCCCCACGCCGCGCTTGCGCGCGGCCACGTGGGTGACGTCGCGGCCGTGCAGCGCGATGCGCCCGTGATCGATGCCGGAGAGCCCGGCGATGGCGCGCAGCAGCGTGCTCTTGCCGCTGCCGCTCGGTCCGAGCAGCACGAAGAACTCCCCGTCGCCGATGTCGAGCGAGACATCGTTGACCACCGGGAGGCCGCCGTAGAGCTTGGTGACCTGGTCGAGATTGATGGACATGACTGCGATGCTACCGGGGCGGCGGCGGCAGCGTCACGGAACTGGCGCCCGGCGGGTAACAAAGCGGTTACACGCCGCGCAAGATGTCAAAGCAACATCAACACGCCCTCGCAGCGGCGCAGGTCCGCGACCAGGGCCTCGACCTGCGCGCGGCTCTCGGCGTGCAGCAGATAGGAGATGGCGAGGAAGTTGCCGTTGGCACTGAGGCGCTCGCTGACGCGCTCGGGCCCGAGCGCGGGTGCGTGGCGCAGCACCAGCGCGTGCACGCGCGCGCGCAAGCCCTCCTCGGCGCGCCCCACGACCTTGAGCGGGTAGTCGGTGGGGAAGCTGAGCGCGTCGGCGCCGCTCACCAGGGCGTGCCCGCGAGCTCCTGCTTGTAGCGCTGCAGCTCGGCGTAGGCGCGCCGCCACAGTGGCCCGGGGCGGCCGCTGCCGACCGCGTGGCCGTCGATCGCGGTGACCGCCTGCAGCTCGCGCGTCGCGGCGCTCAGCCACACCTCCTCGGCGGCGCGCAGCTGCGTCTCGCTCACCGGCACGGTGCGACAGGCAATGGCGGCCCGCGTGCACACCTCCTCGACCGCCGAACGCGTGGTGCCGGGCAGGATGCGGCGTGACTGTGGCGGCACCAGCACCTCGCCCCCGAGCACGACGAAGACCGAGGCAGAGGAGGCCTCGGTGAGCTCGCCGTCGCGCAGCAGGATGGTCTCCTGGGCGGCGGCCTCGACCGCCAGCTGTCGCAGCAGCACGTTGGCGAGCAGCGCGGTCGACTTGATGTCGCAGCGCGCCCAGCGCGTATCGATGGCGGTGATGCAGCTGACGCCCTGCTCCAGCACGGTGGCGGAATTGGCGCTGAGCGGGGCGGCGAAGGCGAACACGGTGCGCTCCAGGCGCGGCAGCGGCGCGTGGTTGCGGCCGTACTCGGTGCCGCGCGTCACCTGCCAGTAGAGGTAGCAGTCGCCGGCGGCGTTCTTCTCGAGCAATGTGCCGAGCAGTGCGCGCCACTGCGCCGGCGTGTGCGGATCCTCCATGGCGAGCCCGGCGAGGCTGCGGCCGAGGCGCTCCAGGTGCGCCGCGAAGCGGAACGGCCGGCCGCCATACACCGGCATCACCTCGTAGACGCCGTCGCCGTAGAGGAAGCCGCGGTCGAGCGGGGAGATGCGCGCCTCGCGCAGCGGCAGGAAGCTGCCGTTCAGATAACACACTGGCAGGGGCTCGGCCATGGCCTGACTCTCAGTGGAACCAGAGCGCGATGCCATCGAGCATGCGCGTCCACAGTCCGCCGAGCGGCACGTCACTGAGCGCCACGAGCGGCGCGCGCGTCACCACGCTGCCGGCGGCATCGCTGACGGTGAATTCGCCCACGCCCTGCCCGGCCTTGAGCGGCGCGATGAGCGGCTCGGTGTTCAGGTGCGTACTGGTCTTGAGCGTCGCGCCCTGGCCGCGGCCGACGGTGGCATAGACGTCGGTGCCGACGCCGAGCGCGCCGTACTCGGCGGCCGACTTGTACACGCGCGGCTTGAGGATCAGCTCGCGTGCCGTCTTGACGCGCACGGTCTCGAAGAACGTGTAGCCGTAGCTGAGCAGCGCCGCGCTCGCCTCCTCACGCGCCTTGATGCTCGGCGCCCCCATCACCACCGAGATCAGCCGCATGCCGTTGCGGTTGGCGGAAGTGGCCAGGCAGTAGCCGGCCGCATCGGTGTGCCCGGTCTTCAGGCCGTCGACCGTCGGGTCCTTGCCGAGCAGGCCGTTGCGATTGTCCTGGCGGATGTTGTTCCACAGGAACTGCTTGAGGCTGAAGAGCGGGTAGTACTGCGGAAACTCGCGGATCAGGGCCGCCGAGAGCGTGGCCACGTCGTGCGCGCTGACGTAGTGATTGGGCGCCGGCAGTCCGTCGGCGTTCTCGAAGTTGCTGCCGTGCAGGCCGAGGCGCCGGGCGTACTCGTTCATCATCTGCGCGAAGGCCGCCTCGGTGCCGCCGACGCGCTCGGCGAGCGCGATCGTGGCATCGTTGCCCGACTGCACGATCATGCCCTTGACCAGGATGTCGACCGGCACCTGCGTCCCCACCTGCACGAAGGTGCGCGAGCCCTCGGCGCGCCAGGCGTGCTCGCTGATGGTCACCATGTCGGTGGGCTTCAGGCGGTTCTCGGACAGCGCCTTGAAGATGACGTAGGCGCTCATGAGCTTGGTGAGACTGGCGGGCTCGGCGCGCTCCTCCATGTGCGACTGCGCCAGCACCCGCCCGCTCTGGTAGTCGATGAGCACGTAGGCGCGCGCATCCACCGCCGGTGGCGTCGGGATGGGCGCCGCGGTGGCGGCGGCCGCGGCCGGTGCCGGCGGCGCGCTCGGCGGCGGCGAGGGTGGTGCGGCGAGTGCGGGGACGGCGAGCAGCAGCAGGCAGACGCTAAGGAGTGGACGCGGCACGGGTTCGGGCTTCCTTGTGGACGGTGGCGGTGCGAAAAGACCGGGATCTTACCTAAGGCACGTGCACACGGTCGGCTGTTCAGTCGTTGGCGAGACGTGCGTCCGGAATGCCGAGCTTTGCCAGACGCGCGGCGAGCTGATCGTAATCGGCGACACTGGTCACCGGGCCGAGGCGCACCCGGTAGAGCGCGGAGCGGCCGCTCACCGGCGAGAGCACGAAGGCGCTGCCGAGGCCCGCGCCCTGCAGCCGCGTGAGCAGGCGCTGCGCGTTGCCCGGGTCGGAGAAGGCGCCCGCCTGCACGTAGAGCGCCGGGGGTGGTGAGGCAGCGGCGCGGCCCAGCTCATCGGCGACGCCGGGGGTGAGGGCATGCACCTCCACCAGCGTCGTGCCTTCGCGCAGCATGTCGAGCCGGGCGGCGGCGGTGTAGGACAAGTCGATCAGGCGGTTGGCCACGAAGGGCCCACGGTCGTTGATGCGCACCACCACGCTCTTGCCGTTGCGCAGGTTGGTGACGCGCGCATAGGTGGGCAGCGGCAGCGTCTTGTGGGCGGCGGTCATGCCGTACATGTCGTAGGCCTCGCCGCTGGAGGTGCTGCCGCCGTGGAAAGTCGGGCCGTACCAGGAGGCCACGCCGCGCTCACTGTAGCCCTCGGCGCCGGCGAGCACGAAGTAACGGCGTCCCTGCACGTCGTAGAACGGCGGGTTGCCGTGCGCGCTGCGCGGCTCGGCGCGCGGTACGGCATCGGGCACGGTGCCGAGGTCCGCCGGCGCTGCCGGCACGCTCGCCGTCGGCGCTGCCGCCGGGGGCGCGGCGGCGCGACGCGGACCCAGGGAGCAGCCGGCCAGCAGGCCCACGGCGATCGCGGCTGCGGCTGCGCTGCGCGTGCGCCTCACGGCGCGCCTGCACCCTGCACGCGCTGTGCGATGGTCTGGGCCAGGTCATTAACCGCCATGGCATAGCGGGCGCTCGCGTTGTAGCGCGTGATGACGTAGAAATTGTGAAAGCCGACGCGGTACGCCGGTCCGTCGCGCTGCTCCGCGGTGATCAGTACCGCGGCCGTCTCCGGCGGCAGCTGCAGGTCGAGCCGTACGCCGCGCGCAGCAAGACCCGCGACGGTCTCGTTGAGCTCGACGCGCTGCGTGTCGGTACCGTCCGCAGCCTCGCCGGCGAGGGTGGCCTCGCTCAGGACCGGCTCCCCGGCCGCCCAGCCGTGCTCGTGCAGGTAGTTCGCGACGCTGGCGATGATGTCGTCCCAGTCGCCCCACAGGTCGCGCTGCGTGTCGGTATTGGCGTCCACGGCGTAGCGGCGGTAGCTCGAGGGCATGAACTGCGGCGCACCCATGGCGCCGGCATACGAGCCCACCAGGGTGAGCGGATCGAGCTTGTTCTCGTGGGCCAGGATCAGGAACTGCTCGAGCTCGCTCCTGAAGAAGGCCTGCCGCGGCGGGTAGTCGAAGGCGAGCGTGGCGAGCGAGTCGAGTACCCGGTACTTGCCGAGCACGTGCCCGTACTTGGTCTCCACGCCGAGGATCGCGACGATGTACTCGGGCGCCACCTCGTACTGCGCGCTGCTGCGTTCGAGCGCTTCACGGTGCTCGTTCCAGAACTGCACGCCGCCATCGATGCGCTCGCTGGTGAGGAAGTGGTCGCGGTACTGCCACCACGGCAGCGGCGCCTTCTCGATCGGGCGACTCATCAGCTCGAGGATCTTCGGCTGCGGCTGCGCCGCCTTGAGCACCGCGCGCACGTCCTTCTTGCTCAGGCCATCGCGGCTCGCGACCTCGTTGACGAAGGCGGCGATCTCGGGGCGCTTCAGGTCAAAAGCGGCTGCGGTCACCGGCTGCGCCAGTGCCGGAGTGCACGCGAGTGCGGCGAGCAGCGCGAGGCGTGGAAGGTTCAACTAAGATCCGATGAGTTTGCGGCGCGAGTACAGCGCCATGAGAATACCGAAGCCGGCCAGCAGCGTCACGACCGAGCTGCCACCGTAGCTTACCAGCGGCAGCGGCACGCCGAC
>Ga0335077_10005213_pt1 | contig 15918 bp, 16 predicted proteins | sample Lox_Sample_31_FD_207151 | JGI IMG/M metagenome (GOLD analysis project Ga0335077, IMG submission 207151) | Soil microbial communities from Loxahatchee National Wildlife Refuge, Florida, United States - Lox_Sample_3.1 | ecosystem: Environmental > Terrestrial > Soil > Wetlands | place: USA...
AGAAGGACCGGGGCACTGCGCGCGCCGAGGACGCGCGTTCGCGCGTAGCCGCGGCCGAAGCTTCGGCGCCGCCGGTTGCTCGTTGCGGGCGAACGCGCCGCGCGCTTCGCGACATCCGTCTTTCGGGGCTCGACGTGACGCGGTCGACACAGACGTGTCGACGAGACCGGGGCTCCCTGCTCGGTCGGTCCTGAGTGCGCCGCGCGATTCGCGTGGCAGTAGCGCAAGAGCGAGGCGCCGGCGGCGGTGCCGCCCTCGGGTTCGGTCGCGCAGAAGGACGAGTCGCGCGGTGCATCGGTGCAAACCGCGGCGCGGCGTGCCGGCGCGTTCGATCGAGACCGCGCTGGTTGCGGGTCAAAGCAGCGGGGTCGTCATCGACCGCTCAGGTCACCACGATTCCAGAACCCGCAACCGTGGAGCTGGTTGGGCTTGCCCTTGCGGGCGCTGTACTCGCGTGGCGAACGCGCAGGACCTGAACGCGCTTGCTTTCCGATCAGGGAGACGCCCGCTGCCGCGGGCGCCGACGCAGCACTCCCGCGGCCCGTCTCAGCGGATGACCAGCACCGGCAACGTCGAGTGCGTGAGCACGCGCTGCGTCTCGCTGCCGAGCAGCACACCGCTCACTCCGGCGCGCCCATGCGAGGCCATCACGATCACGTCACAGCCGCTGTCCCGGGCAGTGTCGATGATGGCGCGCCACGGCTGATCCGTCTCGGCCATGCGGGTCGTGCACTCGACGCTTGCAGCACGGGCCGCAGTCTCGACCGCGGCGAGACGCGCGTTCGCAAGAGCTCCGACGCGTGCCTGAAAGTCGCTGTAGTCGCCCGGCTTGATCTCGCCGACGCTGGCGTAGGGATACGCTGGCACGGCGGTGAAGCCGACCAACGCGGCGCCGAGGTTGCGGGCGAGGTCGACCGCCGCGTCGATCGCCCTGCGCGACAGCTCCGAGCCGTCGGTGGTAACGAGTATTTTCGTCATCATCGTTCGTCAGCCCCCGCGAGTCGCCGCGAACACGAGCGATTGTCGCGGCGCCGGGGTTGCAGGCGTTGACTTCGGTCAAAGCATGTCATTGCGAGCCGCGAGCGAACAATCCCGGCGTTGCGGCCCCGAGATCCCTTGTCGCGTCCGCTGCCCGGGATGGGGCAGCGCAACGTCGATCTGCGTGATCTCGGCGCTCACCCGGCCCTGCGCCGCTGGATGGCGCCGATCGTCTGCACTCTCGCAAGCCGCGAGAAGAAGCATCACGGACGCCGCCATCGAGAGTCGGCGCTCCCCGAGTCTTGCCGCGCTCCTGGGCGTACTCACTTGATCGCCGCCGTGACCTCGATCAGCACTTTGCTTCCCTGCATCAGCTTCGCGCCCACGGTTGCGCGCGCCGGGGTGTGCTCGGAATCGATGCACTCGTCCCACACCTCGTTCATCGCCGCGTAGTCGCCTACGGAAGCGAGAAACACCCGCGCCGAGACGATGTCGCGCCGGCCAGCCCCGGCCTCGCCGGGGAGGCGATCGATGAAGCCGAGCACCTCGCGCGTCTGGCCGGCGATGTCCAGCGAGGCGTCCTGCGCCACCTGGCCGGAGATGTAGACGAGTTTCGCCGCGCCCAGGTCGACCACCGTCATCTCGCTGTACCGCGGGCCCTGCTCGAACCGCCGGATCTTCATCGAGTCCTCCTATTTCGCCGGCGTCGCGGCGATATCCTCATCGCGGTTCCACCAACCTCCGCCGAGCGCCTGTACGAGCGCGACGGCATCGGACAGGCGATTTGCACGCGCCTGCGCGACGGTGAGAGAGGCTTGCAGAGCGTTCTCCTCCGCGAGCACGACGGCGATGGAATTGACGTCGCCGAGTTCGAGCTGGCGCCGCGTGATTGCGAGCGTCGACTCGGCGGCACGCCGGGCCCGCTCGGCCGCCTGCAGCCCGCGCGCATCGGCGTCGATCGCGTGCAGGACATCGGCCACCCCCTGGTAGGCGGTGAGGACCGCGAGCCTGTATTGAGCCACCGACTCCTCGTACAGCGCGCGCGCCTGCGCCTCGCGATGCTGCAGCTGGCCGGCCTCGAACAGCGTCTGCGACACGCTGCCCGCCAGGGTCCAGAAGCCCGATCCGGCCATGAAGAGATCGGCGAGGCGGTAGGCCGACGAACCCCACGCGTTGACCCCGAGCAGGATGGTCGGCAGGCGATCCGCCGCTGCCACGCCGACTTGCGCGCTCGCGGCGCGCAGCTGGGCTTCGGCGGCCAGCACGTCCGGGCGGCGGTCGGGCAATGTGGAGAGCAGGGTGAGCGGCAGGCGCGCGGGAAGTTGCAGGTCGGCGAAGTGGAATTCGGCCGCGAGCGGCTCGCCCGGCAGGCGGCCGAGCAGCACCTTGAGCTGATCGCGCTGGGGTCATGGCGTTCGTCAATCGAGGCGGTGTTCGTGCCCCGGGTTTCCCGTTCACCTCCCGACTGCCGGTGCCTGACGGCAGCGTCACGTACGCACAGGCGTTCACGGCGCAACCGTTCGGCAATAGCCTGGTGACGATGACGCTGACCGCGCAGGACCTGAAAGACGTGCTCGAGCAGCAGTTCGCCGGATGCCGCGGTCAGTCTGCAAGCGCGACGCGCCTGATGCTGCCTTCGGCCGGGTTCCGCTACACGTGGGATGGAAGCAAACCCTGCGACGCGCGTGTCAGCAACATGTCCCTGACCGTCGATGGAGCGGTCGAGGTCATCGTCGACGAGAACGGGCGCGTTCCTGATCCCGACAAGGCCTACCGCGTGACCGTCAACAACTTCATGGCAAGCGGCGGCGATGGCTTGACGATTTTTCGCCGGGGCACGGCATCGGTCGGCGGCGCGCAGGATATCGATGCGCTCGTCGCTTACCTCGGCGGCTTCAGACCGCCGCGCGCGGCGTATGACCCGACCGCCTCGTCGTTGCAGAAGCCGCGCATCAAGAGAGTCAACGCACCCGAAGGTTCGGCGCGCTGTCCCGTCGACGCAAACGTGAATCCCTGACATCTCGGACGTACGCACGGCGGCTCTTGCAACTTCGTCATCCCGACCAGCGGACGCGACAAGGGATCTCGGCCTCCCTCACACCGAGACTTGGCGTTTCGGCGCGAAGCGACCTGCATCGCGCTTCCTGACACGACACCGCGGGTTCGCCTCGTGCGCCTTCATAGATGAACGGCATTCCCTAGTCGCCGGTGCTTCTTCGCGTGCCGGGCCAACGCGATGCCCGCTGCCTGATCGGCGACCGGTTTGCTCTACAACCGGGCACGCTGCCGAAAGCCCCGTCCTTGGCGGATCGCCGTCTTGCGAGGCGAGGCTTTTCCACAGCAAATGTGGACAACTCGCTGCCACATCTCTGCTTGCGACGCGAGGGCGCTACCAGAGTCCGTCGCGCATGACAAATTCCTCGTCGTACTAAGGCCGCATGCCGGTCGCCGACTGCCCGAATGCGGGGATGCCAGCGTAGGCGCGTGGATCGTGCGCCGGCACGATCGTGATCTGCGGATACCGTTCTGCGATCGCGGTCATCCTCGACATCGAGCGCTGCAGCTCGGCTGGGCCGGGATCACCTGCTGTCCCAGTTTGAGTATCGAGAGGTGTCCCGTCCGGAGGTGGTTCCGCCGGAGCGTGTCAGTCATCCGGACCACCTTCGCAAGTTGGTGGCCGACTCGATGTTGGTCCCGGCCCTGTACTGACCGGCCGGGTAGGCGTCGGCGAGTCAGCCGAGCTTCGGCGCGGATCGCTGCACGATGCCCATCATCTTGTAGATCAGCAGCGCCGCGGTGAAGTCGAACGCGTGAAAGCCCGGGATCGGCGCGAACTCCAGCAGGTCGAACCCGATGATGCGGCGCTGGCGCGCGACCGAGTCGAACAGCGCGAGCACCTGATACCAGCCGAGTCCGCCCGGCACGGGCGTACCGGTTGCCGGCAGCACGGAGGGATCGATGCCGTCCGTGTCGAGGGTGAAGAAGACGTTGGGCGGGAAGTCCGCCGGCAGTTCGATGGCGTCGATCCGTTCGCGCACCAGCCGGTCGGCGTCGATGTAGCGCACGTTGTAGCGCAACCGCGCGGCCCGCTCCTCCTCGGAGTAGGCGCGGTTCCCAAGCTGGAACAGCGGGACGCCCGCTTCGACCACGCGGCGCATGACGCAAGCGTGGCTGAGCGGATCGCCTCCGTAGCGGTCACGCAGGTCCGCGTGGGCGTCGATCTGCACGACCCCGAAGTCGGAGCGGCCCGCCGCGAGATACCCTTGCACGACACCCCACGTGACCGTGTGTTCGCCGCCGAGTACGACGGGCATTGCGCCGATCTGGAGCACGTTGGCGACCGTGGATGCAATCGTGGCGAGGACCTTCTCCGGCTTGCCGCGGCAGTCGATTGCCGGCCACGTGTAGATGCCGTCCGCAGCGGGCTCGCTGGTGCCGTCCCACCGCTCGAGCTGATTGGAAGCGGCGAGGATCGCCGCCGGCCCGTGCGCCGTGCCGTGCCCATACGAGACCGTCTTCTCGTACGGCACAGGCACCACGTGAAAGCGGGCCTGTTCGGGGGCCATCTCGCCGACCTCGATGCCGAAGAATCGCGGCGATCGTGCACCCCCGCGAGGATTCTTTGCTCCGGGCCGCCGTGACGGCGCGGATGCTTTGCGCGCGGACGTCGTTCGCTTCACGAGAGCCGCCCCTTGAAATCTTCGTAGCCGAACTCGCGCACGATGCTCAGCGCGTCGGTGGCCGAGTCCCAAAGCGCGATGGTGGGCAGGCGGATTCCGTTGAACGTCGTGGTCTTCACCATCGAATAGATCGCCATGTCCTCGAACACGAGCCGGTCGCCGACACGAAGTGGCCGCGGGAACGAATAGTCGCCGATGACGTCCCCCGCCAGGCACGTCTGGCCGCCGAGGCGATAAACGTGTGGGTGCTCGTGCGGCTCCCCGGCGCCGATGATGCGCGGGCGGTACGGGCCCTCGATCACGTCCGGCATGTGGCAGGTCGCCGAGGTGTCGAGGATCGCAAGCGGCATGCCGTTCCAGGGCAGATCGAGCACTTCCGCCACGAACACGCCGGCGTCGAGCGCGACTGCCTCGCCGGGCTCGAGATAGACCTGCACGTCGTGGCGGGCGCTGAACGCGCGAACGAGGTTTACCAGCCCGTCCACGTCGTAGCCGCTGCGTGTGATGTGATGCCCGCCGCCGAAGTTGATCCACTCCATGCGCGGAAGGAACTCGCCGAACTTGCGCTCGAACGCGTCGACGGTACGGGCGAGCGGCGCGAAGTCGTCTTCGAACAGGGTATGGAAGTGCAGGCCGCTGATGCCGTCCAACTCACCGTGAAACTGCGAGCGCGGGATGCCCAGGCGCGAGTTGGGCGCGCACGGGTCGTAAAGAGGGTTCTTGCCTTCTGAGCGCTCGGGATTCACGCGCAGCCCGAAGCGCAGCTGCGGCCGGCGCGCACGCGCCTGCTGGATCAGCGGCTGGAAGCGCGTCCACTGGGCGAACGAGTTGAACACGACGTGGTCCGAGATCTCGAGAATCCCGGCCAGATCGCGTTCGGTGTATGCGGCCGAAAAAGTGTGGACTTCGCCGCCGAACTCCTCGCGGCCAAGACGGGCCTCGTGCAGTCCGCTGGCACAGGTCCCGCGCAGGTGGTGCGCGACCAGCGGCGCAAGGCGCCACATCGCGAAGGCCTTCAGCGCGAGCAGGATCTTCGCCCCGCTCGCGCGCTGCACCTGGCCGAGCACCTGCAGGTTCTCTTCGATCGCGACCCTGTCGACCACGAAGCACGGCGAGGGCACGCGGGCGGGATCGAATCTGCGGAACCGCTCGGTGCGTGAAGACGGGTCAGCCACTTCGGCGGCGCACTTTCAGGCCATGGGCGCGTCGGGGGTTACCACGGTCCAGGGCAGCCCGTGGCGGTTCATGGCTTCCATGAACGGGTCGGGATCGAACTGTTCGAGATTGAACACGCCCTGGTTGCGCCATTTTCCGGTCAGCATCATCTTGGCGCCGATCATCGCCGGCACGCCGGTCGTGTACGAGATGGCCTGCGCGCCGACCTCGCGGTAGCAGGCTTCGTGATCGCAGATGTTGTAGACGAACGCGAGCTTCTCCTTGCCCGCCTTGCGACCGCGCACCAGGCACCCGATGCACGTGCGTCCCTTGGTCAGCGGCCCGAGGCTGGACGGGTCCGGCAGGAGCGCCTTCAGGAACTGCAGCGGCACGATCTCGCGCCCCTGGTACGTGACCGGCTTGATCGAGGTCATGCCGACGTTGCCCAGGACGCGCAGGTGGGTCAGGTAGTTGTCCGAAAACGTCATCCAGAAGCGGGCGCGCCGCAGGGTCGGGAAGTGCCGGACGATGGACTCGAGCTCTTCGTGGTAGAGCAGGTAGATCTTCCGCGCGCCGATGCCCTCCGGAAAATCGAACATGCGGTTCACCGCCAGCGGGTCGGTCGTCTGCCAGCTGCCGTTTTCCCAGTAGCGGCCGGGCGACGTGACCTCGCGAATGTTGATCTCGGGGTTGAAGTTGGTGGCGAACGGCTGGCCGTGGTCACCGGCGTTGCAGTCGATGATGTCAAGCTCGTCGATCGTGTCGAAGTGATGCTTCGCCAGGTATGCCGTGAACACATTGGTGGCGCCCGGATCGAACCCGCTGCCGAGCAGCGCCATGATGCCCCGGTGCCGGTAGCGATCGTGGTATGCCCATTGCCAGCTGTACTCGAACCTGGCGGTGTCGCGCGGCTCGTAATTGGCGGTATCCAGGTAGTCGACGCCTGTCGCCAGGCACGCGTCCATGATGGCCAGATCCTGGTACGGAAGCGCCACGTTGATGACGAGGGCGGGCTTCTCGCGCTCGATCAGGGCGATTGTCTGCGCGACTTCGTCGGCATCGACCTGCGCGGTCGCGATCGGGCGCTTGATCTGGGCCGCGATGCGCTTGCACTTCTCCTCGGTGCGACTCGCCAGGACGATCTCGGAGAAGACCTCCGGGACCTGTGCGCACTTGTGCGTGACGACCTGTCCCACGCCGCCCGCGCCGATGATCAACACCTTTGCCATGCGCACGATCTCCGCCTCAGTCTTCTTCGTAGTACGTGTACCCGCGCAGGCTCGCGCCGAACGCCTCGAGCACCGCCTGGCGCTCCATGACCGAGATGCGGCCGGCACGAACCGCCTGTTCGGCGGTGCCGCGGAACCGCTCGAGCAGCTGCTGCGGATGGTATTCGACGTAGCTCAGCACGTCGGCGATGCTGTCGCCGCTCATCTCGCGCTGGAAGTCGAACGTGCCGTCCTCGTTGATGCGCACGCTCGCCACGTTCGTGTCGCCCATCAGGTTGTGCAGGTCGCCGAGCGTCTCCTGGTAAGCCCCCACGAGGAACACGCCGAAGTAGTAGGGCTCGCCGTCGAGCAGCGGGTGCACCGGCAGCGTCTTGCGGATGCCGCGCGCGCCGATGAACTGGTCGATCTTGCCGTCCGAATCGCAGGTAATGTCGGCGAGGATCGCCTGGCGCGTCGGCTTCTCGTTCAGCCGGTGCACCGGCATGATCGGGAAGATCTGGTCGATCGCCCACACGTCGGGCAGCGACTGGAACACGGAGAAGTTGCCGTAGTAGATGTCGGAGAGCGACTGCTCGAGGCCGTCGAGCCCCGGCGGCACCCGTTTCACGTCGTGCAGCTCGCGCACGATTCCGCGCACGACCTCGAGAAAGATGTTCTCGGCGACCGACAGGGCGCGCAGCCCGATCTGACCGCGCTTGAACAGCTCGCGCAGCTCGCCGCGGTAGTAGACGGCGTCGTTGTAGCACTCCTGCACGTTGCGCGGACTGATGTCGCGCAGCGCCTCGCGCAGGTTGCCGATCAGCTCGTGCTCGCCCTGCGGGTCGGGCTCCGGTATCTGCCCGGGCTCGAAGTGCGTGACATCGAGGATGTTGAACAGCAGCACCGACGAGTAGGCGACCGTCGCGCGCCCCGATTCGGTCACGATCACCGGATGCTCGATGCCGAGCGGGTCGAGCACGCTCATGATCGTCTCGACGACGTCGGTGCAGTATTCGTCGAGCGAGTAGTTCTTGCTGTAGTCGTAGTTGGTCTGCGACCCGTCGTAGTCGACGGCGAGCCCGCCGCCGAGATCGAGGAAGCCGAGCGCCGCGCCCTCGCGCTTGAGCTCGGCGTAGTAGCGCACCGCTTCCAGCACGCCGTTGCGGATGTCGCGGATGTTCGGAATCTGCGAGCCCAGGTGGTAGTGCATGAGCTGCAGGCAGTCGAGCATCTCGTGCTGCCTGAGCGTGTCGATGAGGTCGACGATCTGCGCGGTGGTCAGGCCGAAGATGCTGCGATCGCCGCTCGACTCGTTCCAGGCGCCGCCGACGCGGGAAGCGAGCTTCACGCGCACGCCGAGCATCGGCCGCACGCCGAGCGCGCGGCTTGCCTCGAGCACGATCGGGAGCTCGGTCGGCGTTTCGAGCACGAAAAAGCACTGGTAGCCCAGCTTGAGCGCGTGCAGGCCGAGCGTGATGAACTCGGTGTCCTTGTAGCCGTTGCAGACGATGTAACCGGCGCCCGGCTCGAGGTTGGCGAGGGCTATGAGGAGTTCCGCCTTGCTGCCGGCCTCCAGCCCGTGCCCGTAACGCGCGCCGAAGCGCGCGATCTCCTCGATCACCTGGCACTGCTGGTTGACCTTGATCGGGAAGACGCCGCGATACCGGCCGCGGTACGACAGCGTCTGCATCGCCCGCCCGAACGATTCGTTCAGCACGGACACCTGGGCATCGAGGATGTTCTCGATGCGCAACAGCACCGGCATCTGCAGCCCTCGCTGCAGCATGCCGGCGATGATGTCGAGCAGGCTGACGCGAGCGCGCCGGCCGTTGAACGGCACGCTGACGCCGACGTTGCCGTCGGCGGAAAGGTCGAAGTATCCGGCGCTCCAGGCCCGGATTCCGTAGAGCTCCTCCGCTTCGGCAGAGCTCCAGTTGGAGGCGACGTGTGCTTTCAGTGTCCGCTCTTTCGATTCTTCGTCCCGCGCGCCAACACGGCCCCGCGAGAGGGGCGCATGTTGCCCGCTGGCGTCGCCGAGATCAACCGACCGACGGCGGGGATCTGGAGCGATCGAGGCGGCAACCTCCAAGGGCTCTTCAGGCGGTTGCCGAGCGGATCTGCGGACCATGGGCATCGTCTTGGCGTCCGTCGCGGCCTCCCCTGTTGGGGCATCGCCCGGCGAAATGGGATGGGCACGTCTCCGCAGCCGGGCGCCGCGCGCCAGGGGTCGCCGGAGCCCGGCGCAGGGTCACTTTGGCGCAGAAATGCGACAGGTATGTTGCCACGGGTCGTCCGCCGCCTGGAGCATCGGTGGCGCCCTGGCGATGTCCGCGCAGGCACCGGAAGGTTCGCGCTTGGTTCGCGGCAACCGGGCTCACCCGGATTGGGATTCCGACCTGCTTTGCCGCAGGGCTTACCCGATCGCGGTCGCCCCGCGTTGACGCGCGCGGCGCCGAACGTCGCCTCCCTTCGCCGTCAGCCGCACGTGGCGCTCCTGCCCGGGCGCGTGCTCGGTCTCGACCAGGCCACGCAGGTTTGCTTCCTCCCAGACCGGCAACCGTGGGCACGACGTGCGCCAGGCTTCCATGACCTCCAGATAGGGGCGGGTCCCGCTGCCGATCCACTCGAGCAGCTCGAGAACCAGGGCGTCGACCGGGTCACGCATGGGCGCGGCGGCGCGTGAGCGCGTCAGGATTGAGGACATTGGTCGGTGTCCCGGCCGCGAAGGCGTTGATCTGGTCGAACACGTCGGAGAACTGCAAATCGAACTCTTCCTCCGTGACGTAGCCGATGTGCGGCGTGCAGATCACGTTCGGCATCGAGAGCAGGGGATGCGCGACGTCGGTGAGCGGCTCCTGCTCGAACACGTCGACGGCCGCCGCACCGGGCCGGCCCGTGCGCAGCGCCGCCACGAGCGCGCCCGGTTCCACGAGACCGGCGCGGCTGGTGTTGACCAAAATCGCCGAGGTTTTCATCAGCGCGAGGTCGCCGGCGGTGACGATGCCACGCGTTGCGTCGACGAGCCGCATGTGCAACGACAGCACGTCGGTGCCCTCGAAGAAGGCCTGCTTGCTCGGTGCGACGAGGAAACCGGCGCCGGCCGCCGCGCGTCGCGAATCGGGCCTGGCCCAGACGACCACCGTCATGCCGAACCCGCGCCCGTAGTCCGCGACCGCCCTGCCGATGCGGCCGAAGCCGTAGATGCCCAGGGTCTTCCCGCGCAGCGTGGTTCCGACCCCGGCCTGCCAGCGACCGGCGCGCAACGATGCCACCTGCTGCGGCAGCTGCCGTGCCGCCGCGAGCACGAGCGCCCAGGTCAGCTCGGCGGTCGCATACGACGGCGTTCCCGGATGCTGGTCCGAGGACACCACGATGGCGTGCTCGGTGCACGCCGCGATGTCGATGTGCGGATACACGCTGCGCTGGCTGATCAGCTGCAAGCGCGGCAGGCGTTGCACCAGAGTACGCGTGATGCGCGTGCGTTCGCGGATCAGGACCAGGGCTTCCACGTCGCGCAGGCGCTGCGCGAGCACCTGCTCGTCTTCAACGTGGTCGTTCCACACCTGCACCTCGTGCGGCGCGAGTTTCGCGAAGCACGGCAGGTGGCGCAGCGTGTCGAACCAGTCGTCCAGGATCGCTATCTTCATGATGCGGCGGCGATTCTCGGCGCGTGAAGGCCATCTGTAAAATGAAACAATTGCAAGCATCGATGCAAGAAGCTGATGCGGATCGACGCGCTGGGCGTGCAGGCCTTCGTGGCACTTGCGGAGCACGAGAGCTTCCGGCGCGCCGCGGCGTCGCTGTTCATCTCCCAGGCCGCCATCAGCCGGCGCTTGAAGAACCTCGAGGCGTATCTCGGGGTGGAACTGGTCGAGCGCAGTACGCGCCGGTTCGCGCTGACCCGGGTCGGCGCCGGCTTCCTGCCGCAGGCCAAACGCCTTCTGGCCGAGCTGCACTCGTCGCTGCAGCAGATCCGTGAGACCGGCCAGCTGAGAGGCGGCGACGTCACGCTGGCCTGCGTGCCGACCGTGGGCGTCCAATACCTGCCCCGCATCATCGAGACCTACGCCCGCACCTACCCCGAGAACCGGGTTTGCGTTCTCGACCATTCTTCAGCCGGCGTGGAGCGCTCGGTCGCGGCGCGCGAGGCCGAGTTCGGAATCGCGATCGCGGGTCCGCATTCGCCCGAACTCACGAGCGAGCTGCTGCTCAAGGATCGGTTCGTCATCGTCTGCACGCGCGACCACGCGTTTGCCCGCGGCGCGCGCGTGACCTGGGCCCAACTCGCACAGGCGCGGCTGATCCTGCCGGGACAAGGCAGCAGCAATCGTCCCTTGCTCGATGCGCGGTTGCCCGAGTCGGTGAAGCTGCGTTCGCAGTACGAAGTGCAGCGCAGTTCGACCGCGGTGGGCATGGTCGCCGCGGGCCTCGGGGTCGCGGTCGTGCCGAGCCTGGCGATGCAGCCGGGCACTTATCCCTCGTTGCGCGTGATTCCGCTCGTGCAGCCGGTCGTCGAGCGCTCGTTCGCGCTCGTGCGCCGCAGGGGCGGCGTGCTGTCGCCCGCGGCCGAGGCGCTCGTCAGGATCGTGTTCAAGGAAACCCGGCCGGTCGTGACACGCGCACGCGCAGCCTGATCCGACCGGGCCGGATCAGGCGAACGTACTCGCCAAATCGGGGGACGACACTTCGCTCCGCCGCCGGCTTTTTTAAGAGAACGGTCATATCGTCGGTGCAGCGTTTCCGCGTCGATCAATTTCCAGAGCGTCGACCGTGGCTCAACCCGTATTCCGCTGGAGTGGCGAGCCGGTTGCCTTCATCGAAGACTGGCAACTGTTCGACAACAAGGGCCTCTATCTCGGCTGGATCGAGGCCGACAACTCCGTCTGGGCTGCCGACGGAGGCCATGTCGGCGAATTTCTCGACGGCAAGCATTTGTTCAGAACGACGACCGCGCTGCCGCGCATACCACGGCTCCCGCGCGCCGCGCGCGAACGTTGTCTCTCTCCACCGGGCGCGCCGCCGCCGAAGATCATGCCGCTTGGGCCGATGCACGGCTGGATCGATGCGTTCGAGTTGTTCTACCCGGTGCCGCCGCGGCGGGCTGTGCGCAACTAGCGACGTGCAACGCGTGCTTCGGAAGCAATATGCCAAGCTTCTCCAGCGGCAGTCTTGAGCTTGTCATTCCGAGCTCGAGAGGACAGCGAATGAGTGTGTGCCACGAGCCGCCGCCATTGCTAGACGGGCCGTGCGACAGACGTGTACCGGCGGCGCACGCCGCGGCCGTCACCGTCCTGGCTCGGGACCAACACCCGATCCGGCACCAACCGGTGCGGGCGCGACGAGCGGCGGCGCGTGTGAAAGAAAGATGCTCGCCCACACGGCGGTGCTGAAGTAAAGCGAGAGCCAGGGCACTTCTTCGCGCCACACCGCCCAGTCGCGGACGACGCGGCAGCTGGCAACGATCTCCTGGATCCCCGCGAGAGCCGACAGCGGCGCTTTGCCGGCCGCCATCGAAGCCTGCCACCGCGACAGATACATCGGCACGTCGATCACCACCATGAAGCCGATATAGCCGGCTCCGAACAGCACGACGGCGGCGAGGAACGACCGGGCGCGTTCGTCGAAGGCGGATCGGACACTCGTGAAAGCGGCGACGGTCACGAAGGCTGCCAGCATCCAGAGCGAGTTTTCGATCGCGTGGAGAAGGTAGTTGCGGGTCAGCACCGCAGACCACGAGAAGACTTCGGCGACCACGATCAGCGGCAGGACCGATCTCCCGATGTACGCAACGAGCCGCTGCGAGGTCGCGCGGCTTGCCTCGCCCAGCAACAGCGCGAACTGTGCGGCGAAGCAGAGTTCCGCGACGGTCGCCACCGATCGCCCGATCACGATCCTCGACAACTCGGTCTCGTAAAGACAGATCCGCGGCGCGTCTACCATCGGCAGAAAGGACCGGAAGGCGCAGCCGAGGACATAGACGGCGGCCAGCCACAGCAGCCACTGTCGCGTCGCCCTCACCGCGGGTGCCAGGGCGCCGTTGCGGCGCCAGAACAACCGCGCGGCGATGCCCCACATGACGAGGTTCAGGAGGGCGACGGCGGACAAGAGCGCCCACCAGATCAACGTCGGGTTGGTCACGACCTCGGAAAACGCGGGGGTAAGTTCATCGGCAGACGCTGGCGGCCGGGCTTCGGGGCGTTCGGACGGGGCGAATCATGCCGATAGCGCGGGGCCGCGTCCTCCCGCGCGTCGCAAGTTGGCGCACTTGCAAGATGACCGGGCTGGCGGCCGGGTATCAGGGCCCGGAGCATGTCATTCCGAGCCGCAGGATCTGCGTTATCCGCGTTTGCCTCGTGCTCTGCCCGGACGCGGTCGAGATCCTCGTCGCTGACGCTCCTCGGGGTGCCAGGCGGCCTTGTCCCCGGCTGTCACTTCATGCTGCTCGGGAGCGCGGCGAAGTCCGCGGTCCGGGTCAGCGACGTCAGCACGACCAGCAGCGCGGACGGTGCCGCAACCAGGCGGCGCGCTGCCAGGTCCAGCCATCCGCCGGCAGAGGTGACGCGGGCCGCGAGCTTGTCGTCGCTGCGAAAGAATTCGTTGCGCATGAGCCAGCGGCTGCCGTCGGGAGCCAGGCCGGCCAGCGCCAGCGTGCCCCGCAGCGTGTCGAGCAGGTTGACCTCGCGCTGGTATTCGATCTCGTCCTTCTGCACGACCGGCCCGACGCGCAGGCGCACGAACTCGGACATCGGAAAGCCGTTCTCGGCGAAGAACATCATCCGGAGGTCGGCGCTCTTGTCGAGGTAGGCGGTGTCGGCCATGTGGGCGTTGAAGTCCATGTCGCCCCAGCTGGCCACCAGGTTCCTTGCGAACATCGTCACCTCCAGTCTTTACGGGACGCGGTGCGCAAGGACGCTATACCCTGCGCACCGCATCGTCGCGCAGCGCCGAACCTTCAGCGCAGCTTGGCCGCGAGAACGTCGACCGGGTCGATCTGCGGCGCCTGCCTGAACAGCTCGGGCGTATTTGCCGCCAGCGCCTGCGCGATGGGGCCATTCAGGTGCGCCTGCCGCCCGGCGTCGTCGGCGAAGGCGTCGAACACCCCGAAGGACGAGGGCCCAAGGCGCAGTGCGAACCAGACGGTCGTGCGCTGCTCCTGGTTCGCGAGCTCGACCGCGTGGGTCAGGAGGTCCTGCACCGCGGCCTCCTTGCCCGGCTTGGCTTCGATGCGTGCGAGAAGTGCTTTGTGAACGGTCATCTTGTTCTCCATCGGGTTGACGCGACATCGCGCGAAACGAAACATAGGTGGCGCCACCCTGCGGCGCTATTGGCAAGATTGACATTGTTGGTATCGTTCTTGACATGATGCGCATCGACATCCTCACCCTCGACGGCGTCTTCGACAGCGGGCTGAGCGCCTTGCTCGACGTCTTTGGCACCGCCAACGAACTGGCCGTTGCCGGCGCGCCACTGCGGGTGCGCGCGATCGGCGTACGGCGGCAGGTGCGCACCGATCGGGGCCTGCGCGTACCGGTATATCCGGCCGACGACCGCCGCGCTCCCGACGTGCTGGTGGCTCCGGCGCTCGGCACCAAGACGCCGCAAGCGCTGCAGGCGGCACTGAAGCGCCGCGACGTGCGCGATGCCGTCAGCCTGCTGCGCGAACGCGGTGCCGGCGGCACGCTCCTCGCCGCCGCGTGCACGGGCACGTTCGTGCTTGCCGCTTCCGGCGTGCTCGACGGCCGCAAGGCCACCACGACCTGGTGGCTGGCCCCGTTGTTCCGCCAGCTATATCCGCAGGTCCACCTCGACGAATCGCGGATGTTGGCTCCGGAGGGCAGGGTGGTGACCGCCGGCGCGGCGCTCGCGCACCTCGATCTCGCGCTTTGGCTGTTGCGCCAGCACAGCCCGGCGGCGGCGAGTGTGGTGGCACGTTACCTCGTGATCGATTCGCGCCCGTCGCAGTCCAGCTACGTGATCGCCGACCACTTAGCGCATGCCGACCCGCTGATCGAACGCTTCGAGCAGTGGGCGCGGGCCCGGCTCGCCAAAGGCTTCTCGCTGTCCGAAGCGGCGCGCGAGGTCGGTGCCAGCGAACGCACCCTGGCGCGCCGCCTGCACCGCGTGCTCGGGAAGACGCCGCTTTCGTATTTTCAGGATCTGCGGGTCCAGCGCGCGGTGCATCGGCTGCAAACGAGCGACGCGAGCATCGACCGGATCGCAGGCGAGGTCGGCTATGCCGACGGTGTGACGCTCCGTGCGCTGCTACGCCGCAAGCTCGGCCGTGGCGTACGCGAGCTGCGCCGGCGGGATCCGTAACCGGGGCGCCTGCCGGCAGCCCTGTTCTACGCGCCGCCGGAGGTGACGGCGGCGTTTTCCTGCCACGAGCGCAGGGCGCGCAATAGCGGTCGCTTCTTCGATAGATGCGTCTGCATGCGGCGCAGGATGTCGTCGAGCGTGCGCATCGCATCCAGGATGAACGGGCCCTTGTTCAGCATGACGCACTCGGCCCGTTCGCTCATCGCCGCGTCGGTGATCTCCGAACGCGACGGCCGGCCGGTCTTGGCGAGCGACTCCAGCACTTGCGTGGCCCAGATCACCGGAATGTGCGCCGCCTCGCACGCCCAGAGAATCTCTTCCTGCACTTCGGCGAGCCGCTCGTAGCCGCATTCCACCGCGAGGTCGCCGCGCGCGATCATGACGCCGGCTGCGCCGTGTTTCATGGCGGCGAGCAGCACGCCCGGAAGGTTGTCGAACCCGCGTCGCGTCTCGACCTTGAGCACGATGCCGAGGTGCCCGGCGCCGAGTTCGTTCATGCGCGCGCGCAATTCGTCGACGTCGGTGGGAGCCTGCGCGAAAGAAAGTCCGACCAGGTCCGCGCACTCCACGGCGACCGCGAG
>Ga0335077_10005214_pt1 | contig 15918 bp, 13 predicted proteins | sample Lox_Sample_31_FD_207151 | JGI IMG/M metagenome (GOLD analysis project Ga0335077, IMG submission 207151) | Soil microbial communities from Loxahatchee National Wildlife Refuge, Florida, United States - Lox_Sample_3.1 | ecosystem: Environmental > Terrestrial > Soil > Wetlands | place: USA...
GACGCCCGCGTGCACGATGCGGAACCGAAGCGTGTGCTGGGAAAGAAGATTCACGCGGGCGAAATCGCAGATGGAGAGCAGGTGCTCGATCTGCTCGCGCGCGACCCGCACACTGCGCATCACATCGCGTTCGAACTCGCGGAATATTTTGTTTCAGACAATCCGCCGGAAGCTTTGGTGGATCGCATGGCAACGGCTTTCCGAAAATCGGGAGGCGATCTGCGCGAAGTGATGCGCGCGATGATCTATTCGCCGGAGTTCTGGTCCCGAGCCGCCTACCGGGCCAAAGTCAAAACGCCGTTCCAGTTGGTCGTATCGGCAGCGCGAGCGCTGGGCACGGAAGTGGACACGGCTTTACCGCTGGTTAACTGGATTGGGCGCATCGGCGAGCCGTTGTACCAATGCTTGCCGCCGACGGGTTACTCAGACCAGGCGTCCGCCTGGGTGAACTCCGGAGCGTTGCTCAACAGGCTGAACTTCGCGCTTGCGCTGGCAGGCAATCGCTTGAACGGCAGTCAGGTGCCGGTCGCGTCGTTACTGGGCACAGAGGCGCAAGCCGATCCGTACCAGGCGCTCGAACGCGCCATCGATCTCTTTCTCGCCGGCCAAATTTCTCTGAACACGCGCTCGACGCTCGAAAAAGAGTCCGCCGATCCGAAGATCGTGCAAACGAACTCGGGGGGAAGGACCCAGGCTAATCTCGGCACGATCACCGGGCTTGTGTTGGGCGCACCGGAGTTCCAGCAGCGATAAAAAAAGGGCAGCCGCGACGGCTGCCCTTAAAGACCGCATCCTCTGCTGTTGGAACTAACGCTTGAAATCCATGGCCATATGCAGTTCCTTAAGCGCTTGATCGAGATGCTCGACCGCCTTGGCGCGATGGCCGCCGAAATCACGCTCGGCGTAAGCCACTAGATCGTGCCGGGCGCTTTCGACCTTCTCGATCGACTCGCGGATAACGGGATGGGCCTGTGGGACCGGTTGCGGGCCAGCCGACACAAGCATAGGAGCCGTCAATACACCAGCCAGGAGTATTCCGCCAAAGACTTTCAGAATGGGATTGCGCATCAATTCCTCCTAAACAATTGGTCTCTTCGCCCCTAGATTGTTGCCCTCACGAATTCTCCCACCGACGTATCGAACACTGAGCGTGAGAAAAGGTTTCGATTGTCCATTTTCTTAGCTGCCCATCAGTACAGGTCTTCGGCCGCCCTTCCGGGCCTAAGTCTCTGATAGAATCGCGTGCCATGCCTTCCAAGTGGCTTCTCTTCGTAGCGGCATTGGGCCTTGTTAGCTATTCCGTATCTTCCTGTTCGCATTCGAAGCCAAGCGCAGGAAATGCAGAGCAGCGGTCGGATCAGGTCGCCCCCGACCTGAACGAGGAGTTGGCGAAGTTTAGGCGTGTGCCCATGCCGTTTCATTCCGAGGGCCTGAGCGCGCGAGAACAGGATCTGGTCAAGAAATTAGTGGAGGCCTCGCAGTATTTGGAGCAGATCTATTGGCGGCAGAGCGATCCCGACGGCTTGACGTTGATGCTGTCGCTCGAAACGAGCACGGCCCCGCAAGACGCGGCCCTGCGGCGATTCTTGACGATCAATGGCAGCCGCTACGATCTCATTCGCAACAACGCTCCCTTTGTAGGCACCGCCCCGATGTCGCCCGACCACGGCTTGTATCCCGCCGGTCTGATGCGCGACGAATTGGAAGCTTACGTCCGCGCGCATCCCGAGCAGAAAGCGGCGCTCTACGCTCCTCACACCGTCGTCCGCCGCGAGGGAGAACGGCTCGTCGCGACTGCTTATCACGTCGTATACCAGCAATGGCTCGAGCCTGCCGCGAAAGCGCTCAACGAGGCTGCCGAGCTGAGCGACGACCAGAAGTTTGCGAATTTTTTGCGGCTGCGGGCCAAGGCGCTGCTTGACGACGATTTCTACGCGAGCGATATCGCCTGGATCGAGCTGGACAATCCGAAGTTCGACATAATCTTCGCGCCCTATGAAGTCTATTTGGACGATCTTCTGGGAGTAAAAACCTCGTACGGGGCGGCGGTGCTGGTTCGCAACGAAGAAGAGAGCCGGAAACTCGCGCTTTTCCAGAAATATGTTGCGGCGATAGAAGACGCGCTTCCTGTCGCGGCGGAGGACCGGCCCTCGAAGACCGGCCACGTTTCTCCGATGGAAGTGATGGACACGCCGTTTCGCGCCGGCGATCTGCGGCACGGCTATCAGGCGGTGGCCGATAACCTTCCCAACGACCCGCGCATTCATCAAGAGAAGGGCTCGAAGAAAATATTCTTCAAGAATTTTATGGATGCGCGCGTCACTTACGTGGTGCTTCCCATTGCCCAGCGCTTATTACGCGCCGATCAGGCGGCGCAAGCTTCGGGCGACGGCTATCTGGCGGTCACCATGATGCACGAGATTTCGCACGAACTCGGCCCTAGCTACTCACACACTCCCAATGGGCGCGCGCAAATCAACGAAGCGATTGGCCCGGCCTACTCCGCGCTGGAAGAGTCCAAGGCGGATGTGGTGGGGATGTTTGGTCTTGGCTGGCTGATCGAGCATGGCGCGCTGCCGAAAGAGAAACGGAATGAGCATTACGCTTCGTATGTGGGCGGAATATTCCGGACGGTGCGCTTCGGAATTGCCGAAGCGCATGGCCGCGGCGAAATGATGGAGTTCAACTATCTGGCCGAGCAGGGCGCAATCACGCGCGACTCAAGCACGGGCCTTTATGCCATCGATAACGGCCGCATGCCCGGCGCGGTAACTTCTCTAGCTCATGAGCTGCTGGAAATGGAGGCCACCGGCGATCGGGCGCGCGTGGAGGCCTGGTTTGGGAAATACGACCGAATGCCCGATGACCTGGCAAAATCCCTGGCGGCCGCGAGCGATATTCCTGTCGACATCGACCCTGTATTTTCGTTCCCTGAACCGATTCGCTAAATTCGCCTCGGGCGGAAGGAAGGGTGGTCACACATGGCTGAAGAAAAGGTCCAAAATCTCGGAAATCACACCAGAGTGGTTCCTCTCTATCACATGTTCGCCATGCCCATTTTCATGATCAATCTTGTATGGCGTCTCATCCAGTTGAAAGATGGAATAGCTTTCGCTTCCATCATGAACGTGCTGCTGGCCGCCGCGTTTGTGATCCTGGTGATTTATGCGCGTATTTTTTCGCTGACGGTTCAGGACCGCGTGATACGCCTGGAGATGCGCTTGCGGCTGGAGCGCGCATTGCCTGCGGATATGCGTCCCCGAATCGGGGAATTCACGGTTGCGCAACTGGTTTCCCTGCGCTTCGCCGCCGATCAAGAGCTGCCTCTGCTTGCGCAGCAAGTGCTGGATGAAAAGCTGAGCGACCGTAAAGCGATCAAGAGCCGCATCAAAAATTGGCAGGCGGATTTCCTGCGCGCCTAATCGAGAAACGCCGAGGCGCGACGTCAAAACAGGAGGGACGCGAGGCCCGCGAGAGCGAGCGCCACGAGTAGTCCGAGCGCTTGTCGGCCGGTTTTGCGGTCGGCGAAGCCCAGGGCGTAGAACCCTTTCACCACATTGTTGCCGGAAGCGGCAATGGCAATCGCATGCGCAGCCACAACCATGGTCTGACCTGCCGACTGCGTCATTCCCAAAACAAAAGGATCGATATCCGTCAATCCAGCAAGCGCCGCAAGCCCATACACACCGCCGCTACCGAAATGCTCCGCAGCGTAATGAGAGGCAGCCAGCAAAACGACAAATAGGAGAGCAAAGAGAAAGGCGGCGGATAGCTCCAGCGGATTCTTGACATTCAGGCCGTGCCGGCTGTTCTCCTTTCGCGCACCAGCACCGCGCGCCCAAAACCAACCCACGACGATCCCGCCAAACGCGGCGGCCAAAAACGGCCACAAAAGCGTGGCCGCGAGCCTGAGATCGAAGATGGCCAGCAAAACGAGAAGGCGCAGATACATCATTCCCGAAGCCATCAAAATGCCGCCGGCGAAAACGCGCGGCGCATGCGCCTCACGAGCCCGCTTCGCCAAAATCACGGTGGTCACGGTGGAAGAATAGGCGCCGCCCAGGAGCGCCGATAGAAACACTCCGCCCCGCCCCGCACTCGCCTTCTCCACAAGATAGCCGCCATAGGAGATGCCGCTGGCGGCCACTACAATCAGCCATGCCTTGAAGGGATTGAACCCGAACGTGCCGAAGGTACGATCGGGCATGACGGGAAGGATGACCGCGGTCAGCAGCAGGAACTTCGTAAAGGCGAGAATTTCTTCGCCAGGCGAGCGGCGCGAAAGATTCTCCAGGGCGGTCTTCAATTCGAGCAAAAGTACGCTGACGATCGCGATGGTTGTGGCAATCCAGAATTCGCCGCGCGAAACGAGCACGCCCACGAGGTATGTGGCCAGGCCGGAGATTTCGGTGGTGGCGCCGGCGTATTCCGAGGTCGCCAGCTTGTGCTGGTAAGAGAGCCATAACAACGAGCCAATGACCGCGAAACCCACGGCCGGAAAGATCAAGCTGCCGCCGGAAATCAGGTTCGAGGCATAGCCGATGAGACCTAGCAGCGGAAAGGTTCGCACACCGCCAAAAGCGTACCGCTCGGGCCCTTTGAATTCGGCACGGTGTTCTTCGCGTTCGAGGCCGACCAGGAAGGAAAGAAAGAGAACCAGGATGATTTTCAGGCCCTCGGCCGGCAGCAAGCCCGTCAGCCAAGCCGGCACGTCAAACCTCCATACCGCAGGGCCAGGATAAGCATATCCGGAAGCGCTCCGCGGCGCTCATCCCGCCTGATCCGCGAGACGAGCGCGCGCGAGTCACTGTATCGAAGCTCAGTGAAACCGGGCGAGACCTTCGCTTTAATGCGTTCCGCAGGCGGCAATGCCATGCTTCTCGAAATAACGCTGATGGTACTCCTCGGCGCGCCAAAACTGCGGCGCCGGCGCCACCTGCGTCACAATCTTGCGCGGGAACCGGCCCGACTGGTCGAGGTCGCGAATCATCTTTAGCGCCGCGTGCTCCTGGTCAGCGTCGTAAAAGAAGATGACCGACCGATACTGTTTGCCGTAGTCGGGTCCCTGGCGGTTGAGGGTCGTAGGATCGTGCAGGTCAAAGAACACGCGCAGCAACTCTTCGTAGGTAACGACGGCGGGATCGTAATCGAGTTGCACCACCTCGGCGTGACCGGTGCGGTCCGTGCACACATCTTCGTAGGTAGGATTCGCCAAGTTTCCGCCCATGTAGCCGACGGCTGCATCGGTAACGCCTTTTACCTGCCGGAAGGCGCTCTCCACGCCCCAAAAGCATCCGGCGCCAAACGCCGCTTTGACCATCGCTATCCTCCTCCGCGCCTAACGGTGATGCTCGGTAGTAATCATGTTGCCACATGCGATGGAACGACACAATTACGCAAGCGCGCCGAGAGCCATAATCTGAATTGAGGACGGTCGAGTGGGCCCATGAATTTGCCAGACGCATTGACCGAGCGGTTCCCCTTCCTTTTCACGTTAGAAGAGGATTGGCAGCCCGTGGCGCGCTGGGCGCTGGCGGGCTGGCTCGCTTTTTACTGTCTCTTTCTTTATCAGGCGTATCGGGGTCAAGGCGCGCTCCTGATGATCGATCTGGTCTTCGTTCCTATCCACGAGGGCGGCCATCTTCTGTTCCGTTTCTTCGGCCAATGGATCAGTGTCGTGGGCGGTACTTTCCTGCAGCTCTTCACTCCTTTCGCGTTGGCGCTTTATTTTGCTTTGAACCGCCAGGCGGCCGGCACGGCATTCTGTCTGTTTTTCTTCTTCGAACAATTTCTGCCGATTTCGACTTACATGGCTGACGCGCGTGCTCAGGAACTCCCTCTTCTGACCGTCGGCGATGCGGACTACGTCATACACGACTGGAACTACCTTTTCGGCAGCTTGGGTGTGCTCAACCACGATACAGCTATCGCCGGCGGCGTTCGCGCTCTCGGCTGGCTCGGTATGTGCGCGACGGTCGCATGGCTGATCTTTCGTGCTTGGCGCGCTTGGGCTTCGGTTACGTCTGCCGGCCGCGTGCAAACGACAACCTAATTTTTCGCCGATTACATCGCTAGCCTGCTTTTCGTTCACCATTGCATGTCGGGATGGTTCGCTGTATGTTACCCGCACAAAAAGTGGAGGGGGCATGTTCAAGCGCGCCTTAACTTTCATGGCGATCCTTGGGGCTTTTATTTGCGGCTTTTTGCTCGCCAGCAAAGAACACTCGGTGCTAGGACAATCGCGCGCCGGGTCCGGCGCCGCTGTTCCAGGGGAAAGAGGCGGCGAAGATTTTACCGGTCCTTACGACGTCGTGCGGGACTGGCCCAAGCCGCTTTCCACGCTCCCGGGGCACCAGGGTTGGACTTGGGGAGCAGTCGAGAGCGTCTTTGCAGAGAGCCCGAATCGCGTCTTCATCCTGCAACGGGGTGAATTGCCGGATTTGAAGCTGAGCGATCTGAAAGGTTTGATGACGGGGCGCCCTGCGGCTAGGCTCCTGCCGGAGGTCGGACCGAGTCTTTCCTTCCCGGTCGGCGAAGTGCCCTTCCGCAATGCTTCGCAGGGTCCTGTTGCGAGTTTGCCTGGGGGCGGCGGCCCTGGCGACCTTTCCGAGGATGCCGATAAGAATTGGAAAGGCAGGATGGGCATAGACGCACGCTGGGAGGATTGCCTGGTTGTTGTGGACGCGGAGGGCAATATCACGGAACGCTGGACGCAGTGGGATTCGCTCTTCCGGCGGCCGCACGCGATCTACATCAATCCCTACGATGCGGACAAGAACGTGTGGGTCGTGGACGACTATCGTCACGCCATTTTCAAGTTCACCCACGATGGCAAGCAACTCTTGCAGACGATCGGCACACCCAACGAGCACGGCGAGGACCCCAGCCACTTCAACCGGCCTACGTTTCTGGCCTGGCTGCCCGACAGCACGATGTTCGTGGCTGACGGCTACAACGGAACGCGCGTCGCGAAGTTCGATAAGAACGGAAAATTCCTGCTGACCTGGGGACAGAAAGGCAATCCGCCGAACGAAACGCGCCCGGGCTACTTCAACACCGTTCACGGAATCGCCGTCGACCCGCAGACGCGCCACGTGTTCGTGATCGACCGCTCCAACCGGCGAATCCAGGTGTTTGATGAAAACGGAAAATTCCTCGATCAGTGGAGCACGGGGACCGTCCCGGGAACCTCAAACCCGCAATTTCTGTTCATGACCGCGGACCGCAAGCTCTGGCTGCCGGACGACAAAACCTGGAAAATTGCCGGATACGACCTGGAAGGCCATCTGCTCTACTCCTGGGGCACACAGGGAGACGAGCCAGGCGGCATGTGGAACGCCCACGGCATGAGCGTAGACCAGGAGGGCAACCTTTATGTCGCGGAAGTGGGCAACGGACGCGCACAGAAGTTCCGTCCGCGTCCCGGCGCCAATCCGGCATATCTGGTGGGCAAGCCGCTCTATGCCGCTTGGAAATAAGCGTGTGAGGGCCGGAAAGAGGTGGGAACAGTCGTCCATGAAGTGCGGCAATGCATCAGAGGATTTGTAAGCTCTCAGTCGGTCCTCAGGACCCACACCTTCGAGAGCCTGGGGTGGAAGGAAAGATGCGTAAGCGAGCCGTTGTTCTAGCTCTCGTATTCGGTTTTGGCTTCGGGCCGCTGGCCTCAGCGAAGTCGCCAAAACAACACCTATTGCCAACCAAGCTCTTTGCCGCTAAGTCCGTCTATTTTGATAACCAGACAGGGTTCGCGGCGGTGGGAGCCGACGCAGTCCGGGAACTGAAACGATGGGGCCGCTTCCAGGTGGTGCAAAACCGCGATCGGGCCGATCTCGTGTTTGTGCTTTCCTCGGAAGAGTATTCCGAATCAGTTGATGATCTAGGTCCCGCAAGCAAAATAAATTTTGAACCCGACTGGTTTCTCCATTTCCACTATCGGCCGGCGAATGCATACCTAACAGTGATTGATACGATCACAGGTGACACGCTATGGGCCGGCTCTCACGTTTGGGGTGGTCTGCTGACTGGCTTCAATAGCGCGGGTAGGCGCCTGGTTCATCGTCTGCGAGAGCAAGTCGATCCGCAACGGTAATATCCCCGCAAACGGCCTTTTCTGCAATGCGCGGCCATAAGCCTGAACTGCGGTCTCCCGGTTACTCCTGGACGTGGGCAAGCGACCCATAATTGCGCTGCAGGACATGGCCGAAACGAAAGTACTCACCGACTCGGTTAATAGCATTCCCAGAACGTGAAGTGGGCGTTCGATTGACCCATGGGAGGGGCGTAGGACAATTGTATCTAGTTCAAAACGATACAGTTCTAACCGGCAGTTAACACGCGACTTGGAGCAACTTTTTCGGGCGAGAGTTTCGTCGAACTGGACCTAAGAGATCGAATGAACAGGTTTTCCATTGGCGTCCGATTAGCCATCTCCTTCGGCTTTCTCGTCTCCATTCTCATCGCCATCGGCTGGCTAGGTTTGAACCGCATGGACAGAGTCAACGCCGATCTCAACGATATTAGCTACCGGCGGTGGGCCAAGGTTCAGTTGGCGCAAGAGGTCTCCTCGTATGCGAGTTTGAACGATCGGCTTCTGGAAGGAGCCGTCCTGACAGGCAAGGAGACAGATATGGCCTCTTTGCTCGCCGATCGAGCCCGCAATATCAGCCAAATCACGGAAATCATCCAGAAACTGAACAAGGAAATTGAGTCCCCGAGGGAACGAGAACTCCTGCGCAAAGTCGAGGAGGACCGATCTGTATCGCTCGAGAGCATGGCCCGCATTACCGACTTGCTGAAGGAGGGCAAGCTTGACCCGGCACGTGAAGCGATGGTCACGGAAGTGATCCCGCACATCGATGCACTGCACGCAGATTGGGATGGGTTCACGCAATTCGAGGAAGCACAAATGCGTCAGGCGCGCGACCAAAGCGAGGCAAACTACACGGTTGCGCGCCGCCTGACCGCCTTGCTCATCCTGCTTGCGTTGCTAACCGCGGCCGCTATTGCCATTTTTATTACACGCGCGATGGTACGTGAGGTAGCGGAGCGCGAACGCGCCAAGCAAGAGATCCGCAAACTCAATGACGATCTGGAAAAGAAAGTTGCCGGCCGCACCGAGGAGCTAGCGCGCGCCATCCGGCATCTCGAAATTGAAGTCACCGAACGCAGGCGCAAAGAGGAAGATCTTCTGCGCCTTGCAGCGATCGTGGAATGCTCAGAGGACTCGATTATCGCAACCGATCTCAACGGCAGGATCACCGATTGGAACGCCGGAGCGGAAAAGATGTTCCGTTATCCGCGCGCCGAGGCTGTCGGAATGCCGGTCACGATCATCGCTCCGCCTGAACGAAGGAATGAGCCTTTCGAGACCCTGGCGAAAATCAAGAAGGGAGCAGGCGTCATCCGCCTTGAAACGGTGCAGATGACGCAGAATGGCAGGCCCGTTCACGTATCGCTGACGGTTTCGCCCATCCGGGACCAGGCCGGGCGGCTCACAGGCTCGGCCGCCATCGCTCGCGATATCAGCGAGCGCATCGAAATGGAAGAGGCGTTGCGCCGCTCTGAAGCGAACTTTCGTTCGGTTATTGAAAATTCCCCCTACGGGGCGCTGCGAACGTTGCCGGACGGCCGCATCCTGCTCGCCAATCCGGAAGTCGCGAGGATGCTGGGCTACAGCTCGGAAAACGAGCTACTTGGCTTCAACATGGCTACTGACATCTACCGCCATCCTGAGGACCACACGAAAGCGATCGAACAGGCTCGGGCGACAGAGTATCTAAAGGACGTCGAAATCGAGTGGAAGCACCGCAGCGGCTCGCCGATCATGGTGCGTTTCAGCAGTCACGTAGTGAAAGATCAAGCGGGCGAGATCGACCATTTGGACCTGATGGTGCAGGACATCACCAAGCAGAAGAGCCTGGAAGAGCAACTTCGCCAAGCCCAGAAAATGGAGGCGATTGGGCGATTAGCCGGCGGCGTGGCGCACGATTTCAATAACCTGCTCGGGGTCATCATCGGCTATAGCGAACTGGCGTTGGATCAAATTGATCGCGCGCATTCCGTACACGGCCAAGTGGAGCAGATTCGCAAGGCCGGCGAACGAGCCAGCACGCTAACCCGGCAACTCCTGGCATTCAGCCGGCAGCAGGTGCTGGACACGAGAACCCTCCAATTGAATGCCATCATCTCCGACATGGCGCAGATGCTGATCCGGCTTATTGGCGAAGACATCGAATTGCAAACCAAGCTCGATTCCGAACTGCACGCGATTCGAGGCGATCAAAGCCAGATCGAGCAGGTCATCATGAACCTGGCCGTGAACGCGCGCGACGCCATGCCTCAAGGGGGCAAGCTGACGATCGAAACGAGCAACATCTCGATCGAGGAAGAAGGAGAGCGCCGCACACCTATGGCCCCTGGCGATTACGTCTTGCTCAGCGTTTCCGATACAGGGGTGGGCATGGACGCCGAAACGCAGGCACACATGTTCGAACCCTTTTTCACGACGAAGGCTCACGGCAAGGGCACGGGCTTAGGCCTGGCCACCGTCTATGGCGTGGTCAAGCAAAGCGATGGATACATTTCAGTTTATAGCGAACCGGGAATCGGCTCGAGTTTCAAAATCTACCTGCCGCGAGTGGAACCGGAGCCAAAGTTGGATCAGCCGCAAGATGCCGACCTTCCTTGCGAGCGGTGCGAGACGGTCTTAGTCGTCGAAGATGAGGTTTCGCTTAGAACATTCACTTGCGCCTTGCTTCAGAAGAGCGGCTACACGGTGCTCGAAGCAAGCGACGGCGACGTGGCCATTACTTTGGCGCAGCAGTATGAACTTCCCATCCACTTGCTATTAACGGACATGATCATGCCGGGCATGAATGGCCCTTCGGTGGCGGAAAAGCTTACCTCTCTGCATCCGGAGTCCAAAGTGTTGTTCATGTCAGGATATACCGGATTTGTGGGCCGAGGTCTCACGGTCCCCCGGTCTGCGCTCATCTCCAAACCGTTTACACGCGAGGAACTGCTTCGCAGAATCCGGCAAGCGCTAGGGCCGTCGAGTTCAGTCTCTTCCAACGGCAATCCCGTCCGCGTCTAGCCGTCTACCGTTTCGAGAGCCGGGATCCTTAGAGTGGCGGTTATGCCAATGGCCGAGCTCTAAAGCCACGGAGCACCTCCCGCACGGCGATATTCAAAAGGCTCAGGATGATGGCCCCCCAAAATGCCGGCGCGAATCCCTGAACGTTAAACCCGGGCACAAGCAAGGACGCGAACTTCAGCATCAGCGCGTTGATGATGATCCAGAAGAGTCCAAACGTGAGCACGATGAGCGGAAAAGTCACGATTTTCAAAAAAAAACCTAGCGTGCCGTTTACGAAACCAATGATTACGGCAGCCAGCAGCGCTGTTCCAAAACCACTTACCGAAATTCCGGGCACAAATCGCGCTACTAGCAGGATGCAGAGCGCGCTCAGAACCCAGTGTGCGATGAGCCTGGCCATTTGAGGTGTTCAGAATCCCATCTGGCGAAACACGCTCTGGCGCTCGATTCGCCAGAGCACAATCAATCCGACTATACACGCGAATATGTGGGAAGTCTTTCTCCGGAGTTTTGTGATTTGCAGCAATACGGACGTTGAGTCGAGTCGCGGAGCCATTCCGGGACGCATCTCATAGAAGAGATGGGCCGAACGAGGACGCCCCAACAGGAGGAGGTTTTTATGATTGGCAAGAACTTTCTGGGTCGCGCATTGCTCACGTGCACGCTGGCCGGCGGCCTAGCCGTGGCCGTGGGCATAGCTCCAATCCACGCAGCCAGAAACGACAACGATGAGTGTCAAAATCGGATGGCGAAAATTCAAGCGGACATCGACAGGGACGCCGCCAAGCGTGGCCAGGGCAGCCATCAAGTCAGGGACGACCTGAAAAAACTCGACTCAGAACGCGAATGGTGCGCCAAGCATCACGCCGACTGGGATCATTCCAAGGATAAGGAATACGATCACTATCGCGACATCCAGCAACACTGAGATGTTTCACGGCATCCGGCCTTGGTGATCGAAGTAAAGGCGCGTCTCCTCGGTTGATCGTTGACCTGACTGGGCCGCTACCGGCCGACACGCGTGTTGCTTGAGGTACCTCCCGCCGCAGGGACGTAACACTTCAGGGTGTAATCCATCACCATCCGGTCGGCATTAAAGCGCCATCCCAAAGTGCGAATCGCGCGCTTCACGCGTTTGATCCATCCGCGAGGCAAGCCGTCGCGGTCGCGCTGGTAGTAGAGGGGGATCACTTCGTCGCGCAGGACGCGATAGAGTTCTTCGCCGTCACGCGCATCGTGGAGGTTCAAGTTGGAGTGGGTTCTGCCCGTCCCAATGGCGAATCCGTTTAGCCCGTCATAAGCTTCCGCCCACCAGCCGTCGAGCACGGAGAGATTCAGCCCGCCGTTCAGAACGACCTTTTGGCCGCTGGTGCCGGAGGCTTCCAGCGGACGCCGAGGATTGTTCAACCATACGTCGACACCCTGAACGAAGTGGCGCCCCACGTTAATGTCATAGTCCTCGACGAAGACAAACTTATCGGCAAATTGCGGGTCACGCATGATCGCCGCGATCTCCTGCAACAGGCGTTTACCAGGCTCATCGCGCGGGTGAGCTTTGCCGGCAAAAACAAACTGCACGGGTCGCTTGGGATCGTTGACCATGGAAGCGAGTCTTTGGATATCGGCCAAAATCAAGTTGGCGCGCTTGTACGTGGCGAAGCGCCTGGCGAATCCGATGGTGAGGGCGTCCGGGCTCAAGACCCGGCTCAGCCTTTGCAAAGTATCGGTCGGGTCGTCGCGCCTCTCGGCCTGCTCGACGACGCGCAGCCGAACGAACTCCAAGAGCCGCGACTTCAACGTCAGATGGGTCTCCCAGAGCTCGGCATCGTCGATATTCTCGATGGCTTCCCAGAGAGTGGGGTCTCCACTGCGTTCATGCCATCCGCCGCCCAAGTGGCGGTCGTAAAGGCGGAACATCTGCGGCGCCAGCCAGGAAGGCACATGCACACCGTTGGTGATGTGCCCGATCGGCACTTCGTCTTCCTGCCTGGCTTGATAGAGGTCCTTCCACATGGCCCTGGAAACTTCGCCGTGCAGGCTGGAAACGGCGTTCGCCCGATGCGCAAACCGCAGGCCAAGCACGGTCATGCAAAACTGTTCACCGAAATTTTCGGGGCGTTCACGCCCGAGTTGCATGAGCCTCTCATGCGAAATTCCCAAAGATTCGCGCAAGGGACCGAGATGCTCTTCTACCAGATCAGCAGGAAAACGATCGTGGCCAGCGGGCACGGGAGTGTGTGTGGTGAACACCACCTGACGAGCCACTCGCACGGAGGCGCGATCGAAATCGAGTCCCTCGTCGTGCATGCGATGACGAATCGCCTCCAGAATCGCAAAACCGCTGTGCCCTTCATTCAAGTGCAGAACGCCGGGATCCAAGCCCATGGCGCGCAAAGCGCGAAAACCTCCCACGCCCAGCAGCAATTCCTGCCGGATTCGAGTGCGGGCATCGCCGCCGTAAAGGCGCGAAGTAAGCTCCCGGTCCTCCGGGGCGTTCCCCTCTACATCAGAATCAAGAAGGAAAAGATCGCAGCGCCCCACCTTGATTCGCCAAACTTTCACACGAATCGAACCGGTGCGCGTCTCGATTTGCACCGTAACGGCTTCCCCTTTGCGGCCGATCGCAGGTTCCATGGGCAATTGGCTGATGTCCGAGGGCAGATACTCTTCCCGTTGCCAATCGTTCCGATCCAACCGCTGCCGGAAGTAGCCCTGGCCATAAAAGAGGCCAATACCGATCAAGGGAATGTCCAGATCAGAGGCACTCTTAATGTGGTCGCCGGCCAGCACGCCCAAGCCTCCTGAATAAGTGGGGATCGATTCGTGCAATCCGAACTCGGCCGAAAGATAGGCCACCGGGCGAGTCCGAAGGACACCTGCGTGCCGCGCCCCCCAGGTACGGTCCGCCCCGAGATATTCGCGCTGGCGCCGATAGGCGTAGTTGATGCGGCTGTGCAGGACCATTTCTCGAGCGCGACGTTCGATTCCCGCGAAGGGAATCTCCGACAGCAGAGAGATCGGATTCTGGTTGAGCTGCCACCAAAGGGCGGGGTCGAGTTCGTGGAACAAGCTCGTTGTATCGTGGTCCCAGCTCCACCACAGATTGCGTGCCAAAGCCCAGAGCCTCTCCTGGGCCGGTGCAATGAAGCGGTCGAGCGTGCGGGCTTCGCTTACTACCGGCGCCACTTGGGCGGCGGCTTGCATCAGCATGCGAATTTCGTCTTCACGGAAGACGCGCGTCTCGATCGTTTGCACCACCAGTACGCCTTGCAATACTCCGCGATCGATCAAGGGAACGCCCAAAAACGACTGGTACGGTTCCTCGCCCGCTTCGCTAAAATACTTGAACCTCGGGTGATTCTTTACCTGTTCGACGGCCACCGGCCGCACCTGCTCCGCAACCAGGCCCGCCAGCCCCTCGTTCAGCGCCATGCGCAAATTTCCCACGCAACTCGGGCGTAACCCGAGAGTCGCGGCCAAAACCAAGTTGGTGCGGTCCGGCTCAAGCAGATAAGCAGAGCAAACATCGGTGTGGAAGGTACTGGCGATCAGCGCGACGACATTCATCAGCGTTTCCGCCGGCTTGCCGCTCTCCGCCGTCAGGTTATCGATCTCATTGAAGGTGAGTACCATGCCGGCTTCGCCGGCCGGACGCACTTCGTCAACTTGCGCAATATCGGTGTTTTCTTGCACTGGTTCGCCTACCGGGCCCTTGAGTGGCATTGAGGACACCCCTCCGCGATGGTTAGCTTACCTGTGTGGCAAGAAATGTGGCGTTCAAAGAATTGATCGAGCGCATCAAAAGTATACGGATTTGTGAAAAACGCCGGTAAGCTGTGAAACGCTGTGAAAAAGTGGCACATTCTGCGCTCGGTTACCACTCTCGAATGATCCGATGACCTGCGGATTTCCTCCGGCGCAGGGCTAGTAATGTAGTTCGGGGTAAGGGAAAATACTTGTTGGTAGGTTTGATGGGCCGCAGACGTTCCTTGGCGCTTCGGCGCAGACCTTGCAGCGTACCCGATGGCAGACGAAGAGAACGAACAGGAAGCGCCGGAACCCAGGCTATTCACGCTCACGGAGGCCGAACGCACGCGGCGCGAGATAGAGCCCGTCTTGATAGAGGCCATCGAGCTGCGCAAGAAGCTCGCGCCTTTGGTCGAAGAACTGGGCGCCATTTCAGCGCATATTCAATGGGTTGGCGGTTCCGTGGTGCCTTATGAAAAAACGGCGCGCCTTCGTTTCGAACACGATCGCCTGGCCGAATCGTTGAAGGCCGCTCTTGAACGCATTCAGGCTACCGGCTGCCTGATCAAAGATTTGGACACCGGCCTGCTCGATTTTCCGGCCATCATCAACAATGAAGAGGTGTTTCTGTGCTGGCGGCTGGGCGAGGAGCGCATTCGTTTCTGGCACCGGCAGGACGAAGGCTTTGCCGGGCGCAAGCCCCTCGATCCGGACGATCCGGGAGCCGACAATCCCATTCAGTGAGGCACACATTGGACGCTGAGCACTCCAATCGTCTCGCGCATTCCAGCAGCCCTTATCTGCGTTCAGCCGCACACCAACCCGTCGATTGGTATGAGTGGGGCGATGAGGCCTTTGCCCGCGCCCGCGCCGAAGACAAGCCCATCCTGCTCGATATCGGCGCGGTCTGGTGCCATTGGTGCCACGTCATCGATCACGAGAGTTACGAAGACCCAGCGCTCGCCGCGTTGATCAACCAACAGTTTGTTCCCGTGAAGGTCGATCGCGACGAACGACCTGACGTGGATGCGCGCTACCAGGCGGCGATCAGCGCCGTTTCCGGCCAGGGCGGCTGG
>Ga0335077_10005216_pt1 | contig 15915 bp, 11 predicted proteins | sample Lox_Sample_31_FD_207151 | JGI IMG/M metagenome (GOLD analysis project Ga0335077, IMG submission 207151) | Soil microbial communities from Loxahatchee National Wildlife Refuge, Florida, United States - Lox_Sample_3.1 | ecosystem: Environmental > Terrestrial > Soil > Wetlands | place: USA...
GAGGGCGAGGAGGGCGATGAGGTTGGCGGCCCCGCCGAGGAGCGCGATGACGAGCATCAGCCGGCCGTTGACCTGGGGCCGGGCCAGGAGGCGCAGCAGCGCCTCGTACACCACCCAGGCCGTGAGCACCAGCAGCAGCTGACCGTTCACGAAAGCCGCCAGCGGTTGGTAGCGGCGGTGTCCGTAGGTGCGCCGCACGCTCACCGGCCGCCGGCCGACGCGAATGGCGATGATCGCCAGCATCAGCGAGGCGGAGTCCGCCAGCATGTGCGCCGCCTCGGCGAGCAGCGCGATCGAGTTCGCGAAGTATCCGCCCGCCGCCTCGACCAGCGTGAAGCTGCCGAGAATGATGAGCGCGACGGTCAGCCGGCGCTCGCCGGCCTGCTCGCCGTGGCCGTGTGCGCCATGGCCGTGAGCGCCGTGGGCGTGCCCGTGATGATGTCCGTCGTCATCGTGCCCCATGTCGTCCGCACGATACGACGGCGCGCCATCCCCGGGCAAGTGCGCCCGCCTCAAGGGTGATACGGTAGGGGGGTATGGGATTCCCTCTGCCACGGCCGCGGCGCCCGTTACGGGCTGGTCCGGCTGCTCGGCTACGGCCGCGACCTCATGCTGGCCGCGTGGGCCATCGGCGTGCTGGCCTTCTGCGTGCTGGGGCTCGCCGGCGCGATGATCTGAAGCCCGGCGCCGCCTCGCGGACCGTCCCGAGGGTGAGGCCAGACGCACTTTGAGGCTATTCTTGGTGGCGTGAGCACGCCACTCGATCTGGTCGCGATCGGCCGCGTCAGCGTCGACCTCTACGGGCAGCAGCTCGGCAGCCGGCTCGAGGACGTCGCGACCTTCGCCAAGGGGGTCGGCGGCTGTCCGGCCAACGTCGCCATCGGTGCCGCGCGCCTTGGTCTCAAGTCCGCACTCGTCACCCGGGTGGGGGACGAGCCCATGGGGCACTTCGTGCGCGAGCAGCTCGAGCGCGAGGGCGTCGATACCCGCGCCGTGCACGTCGACCGCGAGCGGCTCACCCCGCTGGTGCTCTTGAGCGTGCGGGACCGCGCCACCTTTCCGCTCATCTTCTACCGCGAGAACTGCGCCGACAGCGCGCTCAGCGTCGCCGACATCGATGCGGGCCTCATCGCCTCGGCGCGCGCGGTTCTGGTCACCGGCACCCACTTCTCGATAGCAGCGGGCGCGCGCGCCCAGCGCCGGGCGATCGAGATCGCGCGCACGCATGCCGGCAAGGTCGTGCTCGATCTCGACTACCGCCCGAACCTCTGGGGCATCGGCGGACACGGGGCGGGCGCGAGCCGCTACGCCCGCTCCGCACGGGTCACCGAGGCGCTCGCCCCTGTGCTTCCGGAGTGCGATCTCATCGTCGGAACGGAAGAGGAGCTGCACATCGCCGCCGGCCGCGAGGACACGTTGGAGGCCGCGCGCCACATCCGCGAGCGCTCGGGCGCCGTGATCGTGGCCAAGCGCGGCGCGCAGGGCTGCGTGGTATTTGCCGGCCGCATCCCGGGACGGATCGAGGACGCGCTGGTGGCTGCGGGGATGGACGTCGAGGTCTACAACGTGTTGGGTGCGGGAGATGCGTTTCTCGCCGGCTTCCTGCTCGGCTATCTGCGCGAGCAGCCCCACGAGAGGAGTGCCCGCTACGGCAACGCCTGCGGCGCACTCGCGGTATCGCGCCTGTTGTGCTCGAGCGAATTTCCCTCGCGCGTGGAGCTCGATCACTACCTCGATCACGGCAGCATGCAGCGCGCGCTGCGCAACGATGCGCAGCTCGAGCATCTGCACTGGGTGACCACGCAGAGGCGGGGCCCCGCCAACGTATGGGCGCTGGCCCTGCCCGCGGAGCCACGCCTCGGGCCGCTCGCGGTGGAGGCCGCCGCCCAGGTTGCGGCGGGACGCGCGGGTTTTGGAGTGCTGCTCGATGCCGCCTCGGATCCGGCGGCCGCGCATGCGGCTCAGGCCAGGGACCTGTGGCTGGCGCGCCAGGTGGCGCAGCCGCTCTCCCGGCCGCTCGAGTTCGCCGGCGCCGCGAGTCTCGCGCTGCACCTCAGCGAGTGGCCGACGGCGGTCACCGCCGCCTGCCGTTGTCAGTATCACCCGCAGGATCCGCGCGAGCTGCGCGAGGCGCAGGAACGCAACCTCCTGCGGCTCGCCGCGGCCTGCCGGGCGCAGCGACGGGAGCTCGCGCTCGAGGTGAGTCCGGGGGGCCTGGGGGTGCTGCGCGCGGACACCGGGGCGCGCATTCTGTCGCGGCTCTACGAGATCGGCATCCGACCGGACTGGTGGGTACTCGAGCCGCAGCCGCCCGACCTGACCTGGGAGAGTTGTGCGCGGGTGATCGGGGCGAGCGACCCGTACTGCCGCGGCATCCTGGTCGCACTGCGCACGCCGGGTGAGCACGAGCCGGCGCTGCTCGCCACCGCGGCGGCGAGTCCGATCGTGCGCGGTTTCATCGCGGGCGGTAGCATAGTTGACGAGGTCGCGCCGGCGGGGCTGTCGGGACAGACGTCGGCCGAGTCGGTGATCGCACGAATGGCAGAGCGCTTTCGCGCGCTGGTCGATGCCTGGATCGCGGGCCGCGATCCGCGCTGCGACCGAGGGCAAGGGGGCGGGCGTTGAGGGCAACTCGGCTCACGGTAGCGCAGGCCCTGGTGCGGGCGATGGCGGCCCAATGGACCGGACACGGCGGCGAGCGCGCCCGCGTGTTCGGCGGCGTGTGGGCCATCTTCGGACACGGCAACGTGGCGGCGCTCGGCGAGGCGCTGTACGCAGCGCGCGAGGCCCTGCCCACGTTCCGGGCTCACAACGAGCAGGCGATGGGCCATGCAGCGGTCGCCTACGCCAAGGCCTCGCAGCGCCGCCGCATGATGGCCTGCACCACCTCGATCGGTCCCGGCGCCACCAACCTCGTTACCGCGGCGGCGGTGGCGCACGTCAACCGCCTGCCCTTGCTCCTGCTGCCGGGCGATGTATTCGCGACCCGCGTCCCTGACCCCGTGCTGCAGCAGGTCGAGGATTTCGGCGACGGGCTGGTCACCGCCAACGACTGTCTGCGGCCCGTGTCGCGCTACTTCGACCGCATCACGCGGCCCGAGCAGCTGGTCAACGCCTTTCAGCGCGCCATGCAGGTGCTGACGGACCCGGCGGACTGCGGCCCGGTGACACTGGCGCTCTGCCAGGACGTGCAGGCGGAAGCCTGCGACTGGCCGGAGAGCCTCTTCGAGGAACGCACGTGGATTCCGCGACGGCCGCCGCCGGACGTGCGCGAGCTTGGCGAGGCTGCGCGGCTGGTGCGCGCGGCGCGCCGGCCGCTGATCGTGTGCGGCGGCGGAGTGGTGTATTCGGAAGCGGGGGCGGCGCTCGCCGCTTTCTGCGAGCGACACGCGGTTCCGATTGGGGAGACTCAGGCCGGCAAGTCCGCGCTGCCGGCCAGCCACGCGCTGAATCTCGGCGGCCTCGGCGTGACGGGCACGGCGGCCGCCAACACGATTGCGGGGGAGGCGGACCTGATCCTCGCAGTCGGCACGCGCCTTGCGGACTTCACGACCGGGTCGCGCGCGCTCTTTCAGGGGAAGGGGCGGCGGATCGTCGCGCTCAACGTGCAGCCGTTCGATGCCGGCAAGCAGGGGGCGCTCCCCCTCATCGCCGATGCCCGCGAGGGACTCATGCGCCTCAGCGAGGCGCTCGAGGGCTGGCGCGCCCCGCGCGAATGGACCGAGCGAGCGCAGAGCGCGCGGGGTGAGTGGCTGCGGACCGCTGCTTCGTTCACCGCTCCCGCGAACGCAGCGGCGCTGCCCTCGGACGCGCAGGTGATCGGCGCGGTGCAACGGGCTGCGCGGCCTTCCGACATCGTCGTCTGCGCGGCGGGCGGTCTCCCGGGAGAGCTGCACCGGCACTGGCACACCGAGCAGCCGGGAGGCTACCACCTCGAGTACGGCTACTCCTGCATGGGCTATGAGATCGCAGGCGCGCTGGGTGTGAAACTCGCGGATCCTGCGCGTGAGGTGATCGTCATGGTGGGAGACGGCTCCTACCTCATGCTGAACAGCGAGATCGCGACCTCGGTGCGCCTCAACGCCCGCCTGATCATCGTACTGCTCGACAACGGCGGGTTCGGCTGCATCGAGCGGCTGCAGCGCTCGACCGGGAATGCGAGCTTCAACAACCTGCGCGCCGCGCACGATTCAGCGCCCGATCTCGTGGCGCACGCCCGCAGTCTCCGCGCGTTTGCGAGCGCCGTGAACAGCACCGCCGAGCTCGAGAGCGCCATTGCCGCCGCCCGCCGCGCCGATCGCACTTCGGTGATCGTGATCGGGACCGACCCCGCCGCCAGCACTACCGCCGGCGGCTGCTGGTGGGACGTCCCGGTACCCGAGGTGTCCGAGCGGGCCGAGATTCGCGCGGCGCGCAGTGAGTACGTCGCGGCCGCCGGCCGGCGCGCGGATGAGCCCTGAAGCCATGAAAGTCCGGCTCGGCGCCAATCCCATCATCTGGTCGAACGACGATCTGCGCGAGCTAGGCGCCGACATCACGCTCGAGACGTGCCTCGCCGAGGCGCGCGCGGTGGGTTTCGAGGGCATGGAGCTCGGGCACAAGTTTCCGCGCGAGCCGCGCTCGCTCGGGGAGGTGCTGGGACGTTTCGGGCTCGCGTGCGTGTCGGGCTGGCATTCGGCGGAGCTGCTCACGTGGGGAGCGCGCGAGGAGCTGACGCGGCTACGGCCGCACCTCGAGCTCCTCAAGGCGATGGGGAGCCCGGTGCTGGTGTTCGCCGAGGTGAGCCAGGCGGTGCACGGCGATCTGAAGCGCCCGCTCTCCGAGCGGCCGGTGCTTACGGCGCGCGACTGGCGCGAGCTCGGCAAGCGGCTGACCGAGGTGGCCGCGGCGACGGCGGCGGAGGGAGTGCGTCTCGCCTATCACCATCACATGGGCACGGTGGTGCAGAGCGAGGAGGACATCGATGCGCTGATGGCTGCGACGGGACCCGAGGTCGGGCTGCTGCTCGACACCGGGCACGCGGCGTTCGCCGGTGCGGACCCGGAAGCGCTGGCGCGCCGCCATGCGCCGCGGATCGTGCACGTGCATGCCAAGGATGTGCGCGCCGAAGTCGCCGCCCAGGCGCGCGGTGCGAACTGGAGCTTCCTGCGCGCAGTGCTCGCGGGCGTGTTCACCGTGCCGGGAGACGGTGACGTCGCGTTCGAGCGGGTGTTCGCGGAGCTCGGCGATTATTCCGGCTGGGTGGTGCTCGAGGCGGAGCAGGATCCGCGCATCGCCGCCCCCCTGACCTACGCGACGCTCGGCTACCGGACCCTCAAGCGCCTCGTCGCGGGGAATGCCCGATGACGTCCCGACTGCTCGTCAGGCCCGATCTCTCGGCGAATGCGGCGCACGTGCAGCGGATTACCCCAGAGAGCGCCGGGTGGCGCTACGTCGGCTTCGAGGTCGTCGATCTCGCCCCGGGACAGACGCTCGCGCGCCTGCTGCCCGATCGTGAGCAGTGCCTGGTGCTGCTCTCGGGCACCGCGAGCGCCCGCGTGGGGAGCGAGGACTTCGGTCCGATCGGCGCACGCGGCGATCCCTTCGCCGGCAAGCCGTTCGCGGTCTACGCACCCCCGCGCGCCGAGGTGCGCCTGACGCCCGAGAGTCACTGTGAGCTCGCCATCGGCTCGGCGCCGGCCGAGGGCCGCTACCAGGCGCGAGTAATCCGCCCGGAGGAGGTGCGCGAGGAGGTCAGGGGCACGGGCACCAACACCCGCTATGTGTACGACATACTGCCGGAGAGCGCCCCGGCCGAGTCGCTGCTGGTGGTCGAGGTGCGTACGCCGGGCGGGCACTGGTCGAGCTACCCGCCTCACAAGCACGATTCGCCCGCGGGCGGCGAGAGTCAGCTCGAAGAGATCTATTATCATCGTCTGTCGCGCCCGGGCGGTTTCGCCTTCCAGCGCGTCTTCACGGATGATCGCTCGCTCGATGAGACGATGGCGGTGGAGGACCGCGACCTGGTGCTGGTGCCGCGCGGCCACCATCCGGTGAGCGCTCCGCACGGCTTCGACCTTTATTATCTGAACGTCATGGCAGGACCGGTCCGGCGCTGGCGCATCAGCTACGCGCCCGGCTACGAATTCCTGACACGGCGCTGACGGCGGACACCTATGGCGATGCTCGGCGTGGCGGTACTCGGCTGTGGGCGCATCGGACGCCTGCATGCGCGCAATCTCGCGCGGCACACGCGCGCGCGCCTCGCGATGGTGTTCGACGTCGCGGGCGATGCGGCGCAGCAGACCGCCGGTGATCTCGGCGTGCGGGCGGCGCGCAGCGTGGAGGAGGTGTGGGACGACCGCAACGTGCGCGCGGTCGTGATCGCCACGCCCACCGACACGCACGTGCCGCTGATCGTGGCGGCGGTGAAGGCCGGCAAGGCCGTGTTCTGTGAGAAGCCGATCGACATGAGCCTCGAGCGTGCGCGCGCCTGCTGGAGCGAGATCGCCGCCGACAACCCGAGCGTGATGATCGGCTTCAACCGGCGCTTCGACCCTTCCTACCGGGCGTTGCGCGAGCGGTTGAAGCTCGGGGAGATCGGCCGCCTCGAGCTCGCCGTCATCACCAGCCGCGATCCCTCGCCGCCGCCCGCGGGCTACATTCAGTCCTCCGGCGGTCTGTTCCGCGACATGACCATCCACGACTTCGACATGGCGCGCTACCTCGCCGGCGACATCGCCAGGGTGCACGCGTTCGGCGCGAACCTCGTCGATGCGGAGATCGGCCGGCTCGGCGACATCGACACCTGCGCAATCTCGCTGCGCGCCAGGTCCGGCGCTCTCATTCAGATCAATAACAGCCGCCGCTGCGCCTACGGCTACGACCAGCGCATCGAGGCGTTCGGCGCGGGGGGGATGCTGCAGGCAGGCAATCGCCACGAGACTTCGGTCGCAGCCTGGAACGCCGAGCGCACCACCGCGCGCGATGTGGTGCTGCATTCCTTCATCGAGCGCTACGCCCAGGCCTACGAGGCCGAGATGGATGCGTTTGTGGCCGCGATCGCCGAGGGCCAGCCGCTCAGTCCGGACTTCACCGACGGGGTCGAAGCGCTGCGGCTCGCGGTGGCGGCCGGGGAGAGCCTGCGCACCGGGCGGGTCGTCGACGTCGGCGTTTAGAGCGCGCCGCGCAGCTTGAGCCGGGTACGCGTCTCCGCGGACGACAGTACCCGCGCTCCGAGGAGCTCGACGATCCCGACGGCGCGCTCTACCAACTGGGCATTGGTCGCGAGCACACCCTTGCCGAGGTAGAGATTGTCCTCGAGGCCGACCCGCACGTTACCGCCGAGGAGCACCGCCTGGGCGACCATCGGCATCTGCGCGCGGCCGACCCCGAACGCCGACCAGTGCACATCGCGTGGCAGGGCATCGCGCATCGCCAGCATCGCCTGCGCCGTCGCGGGCGCCCCGTACCTGATGCCGAGGCACAGCTGAAACAGCGCGGGCTCGCCGATCAGACCCTCGGCAATCAGCTGCCGCGCGAGCTCGATGTGCCCGAGCTCGAACACCTCGATCTCCGGACGCACACCGCGCGAGCGGTAGTCCGCGGCGATGGCGCGCAGGTAGCGCGGCGTCGTGCCGTAGAGCGCCTCGTCGAAGTTGAGGGAGCCGCAGTCGAGGCTGCCGATCTCCGGCAGCAGCTCGGCGATGTGCGCGACGCGCTCGCGCGGGCCGACGAAGTCGGTTCCCTTGCCGAAGGCGAGCGGCGTCTCGTCCGGTCCCAGCACCAGATCACCCCCCATGCCTCCCGTGAGATTGAGGATGACCTCGGCGCTCCTGCTGCGGATCCGGTCGACGACCTCGCGATAGAGGGCCGTGGCGCGGCTCGGCGCGCCGGTTTCGGGATCGCGCACGTGGATATGTACGATGGCGGCGCCCGCGGCGTGGCTCTCGAGCGCCGCCGTCGCGATCTGCGCGGGCGTCACCGGAACGTGCGGGCTCTTTCTCACCGAATCGCCCGAGCCGGTGACGGCGCAGGTGATGAAGACCGCCTCGCTCGGCACTGCCGACCTCCGCCGCCATCAGGAGTTGAGCAGCATAGCGCCAAAGCCCTCACAATAGCCTGATCATGACCGCGAACCGCTCGGTCGGCTGGGGGATGGAAGCGCTGCCACGCATCGTGCGCGGCGAAGGGAGCTACCTCTATGACGCCGCCGGCCGGCGCTACCTCGACGGCTCAGGCGGGCCGGCCGCGTTCAGTATCGGGCACGGCAACCGCGAGGTGAACGCCGCGATCACCGCGCAGCTCGAGCAGGTCGCCTGTGGCTACCGCTATCTCTTCACCAGCGAGCCGCTCGAGGAGCTCACGAGCCTGCTGCTGTCGCTGTGCGGTCCGGCCTTCGGACAGATCGTTTACTCGGGCAGCGGCTCGGAGGCGGTGGAGTCGGCGCTGAAAGTCGCGCTGCAGTACTGGGACGCCCGCGGGTTGCCGAAGAAGAAGCACTTCATCGCGCGCGAGCGCTCCTACCATGGCAACACGCTGGGAGCCCTCTCGGTGTCGGGGTTTCTCGAGCGCCGCCGGCCGTTCGAGGGGAGCCTGCTCGATGTGTCCTTCGTGTCCGCCGCCAACGCCTATCGGCCGCTGCGCGGGCTCACGGGCGCGGCGCTCGGAGAGGCGCTCGCCGATGAGCTCGAGGCGAAGATCGAGGCCGTGGGCGCGGAGCGCGTGGCGGCCTTCATCTATGAGCCGGTGGTGGGAGCTGCGGGCGGCGCGGTGCCGGCCCCCGAGGGCTACGCGCGCGCGGTTGCGGCGATGTGTGCGCGCCACGGGGTGCTCGTGATCGCCGACGAGGTGATGTGCGGCTCGGGCCGCTGCGGCACCTGGCGCGCGCTCGAGCATGACGAGGCCGTCCCGGACATCATGGCGGTGGGCAAAGGACTCGCCGGCGGCTACATTCCGCTGGCGGCGACCATCGTGAGGCGCGAGCTCGGGGAGCGGATTCTCGCGGCGCACGGGGCCATCCTCACCGGGCACACGTACTCCGGCCACACGACCGCCTGCGCCGCCGCGCTCGCGGTCCAGCGCATCATCCGGCGCGAGGGGCTGCTCGCGCGGGTGCACTCACGCGGCGAGGCGCTGCGCGGCGAGCTGCGCAGGGCGCTCGCGCCGTTCGCGGAAGTCGGCGACGTGCGCGGCCGCGGCTATCTGATCGGGATCGAGCTCGTCGAGGACCGTGCGACCAGGCAACCCTTCCCGGCGGAGCGCGCGCTGAGCCAGGCCGTGGGCCGCCACGCGTTCGAGGACGGACTCATCGTCTATCCGTGCGCCGGCAACGTCGGCGGGGTGAGGGGTGACACCATCATCATCGCGCCGCCCTTCAATGCGAGCGAGGGCGAGCTCGCCGAGCTCATCGAGAAGTTCACGGGCGCGGTCGCGCGCACCCTGACGCGCTCGTGAGCGGGTGGCCGCCGGCACTCCTCAGGCAGGCGGCGCCCCAGATCCGCCCTAGAACTTCTGCCCGAACCTGATCCCGAACTGCATGGGCGCGACCGGGTAGACATGGGCATTCGACAGGCAATAGTAGAGCGGGCTGTCGTTGCACTCCGAGTTCCTGCCCAGCTGGCCGCGCTCATCGAACAGATTGTCGATGTAGGCTTCGAAGGTCCAGTTGTGCTGGGCGATACCGGCCGAGAGATTGAAGGTCCCGAAGGCCGGGGTCTCTCCGACGACACTGGACGTGTTCTCCAGGCTGTAGGTGGTCCCACTCTGGTAGACCGCCGCTCCCTGCACGAAGCTGTCATACCTTCCCCACTCGAACTGGTAACGGGCGACGCCATAAGCCTTGTGCAGGGGTATTCCCGGCATGCGCGTACCCGGGTATGACGCGACCTGGGGCCGCTGTCCGGGCAGATCGACGCAGGTTGTCCGGACTGCCCCGGTGTTGTAGTCCGGCTCGCAGAAAATCGTCGTCGTCTCGTCCTTGAACAGGACGGTGGTGTTGGCGGACAGATTCAGATGCTCGGTCGCCTGCCAGTTGAGCTCCGCTTCGATGCCCTGCGACTTCGCGTTACCCGTGTTGACGATCGAGGTGATGCCCGATTGGCCCTGTACCGCGGTTTGCGCGCCGTACCACTTCTCGTAGAAAACGGCACCGTTGAAGCGCAGCCGGTGCGCCCAGATCGTCTTCCAGCCGATTTCGTAATTGGTGAGCGTATCCGCTGTATAAGGATCGGCGGACGGTAGCCGGTTGTTGCCGCCGGGCCGAAAGCCGGTGGAATAGGTTCCGTACATCATGAGATCGGGATCGAATTGATACTGCAGGCTTATCCTGTGGGTTTCGCCGCTCTCGACCGTTTTCTTGTTGGTGTTGACGCACGGCAACTGGCCCCCGGTGTAAACCCCGGGAGTGGTCAGAATAGGATTCCCCTCCGCCAGGCACAATGCCTCGCCGTGCGAGGAATAACCGTTGTCATTGAAGCCGAAGAAACCGTTCAGGGTGTTGTTGACCCAGAAGAAACGGATGCCGCCGATCAGCTTCAGCTTCTGGGTGGCGTCGAAGGTGAGATCGCCGAACACCGCATAGTCGCGGTCGGCGCGGGGCATCTCCGACAGGTAATAGACATTCTTCTGGCCGGTTACCTCGTAGAAAACCGGCAGGTCGGGAATGTTGAACTCCGCGCGTATCAGGTCCGTCTGCTTCTGATAGAAGGCGCCCAGGATCGCCCGCAAGCGATAATCCTCCGGCGACGTGAAACGCAGCTCATTGCTGAACTTGGTGTACTGGTCGTGGTTGTTCGTGTACTGCACCGGGCGATCGAGCAGCTGTCCATTGGCCTGGATGAACCGGGTGTAGGCGTAACTGACGGCGATGGCCTTCTGATCATAGGCAACCGAGTACTGCGAATAGTCCACCAGGTTGTGGACATTGCGCTCGAAGTAACCGCCCGAATAGAGCGCATCCCAGTTGCTGAGCTTGCCCTCGACCGTGAGCGCCGCCTGGTACCAGCCATCCTTGTTGAAGGGGTGGAAGTAGTCCGAGACGTTGAGATCGCCGAATTTCGGATCGAAGGCGAAATCGCCCTCGCTCTTCTGGTACTGGGCGAGGATCGCCGGCGTGATCGTCCACTTGTCGTTCAGATCCACCCGCAGAGCCGCCCGCCCGCCAGCGGTTTCGACCGTATTCCAGCGATTTTTCACCGCATCGGCGTTGTTGATGGTGACGGGGTCGAAGTTTGGAAAACCGTCGGGCAGATTGACGTACTCCGGCACGGGTGCTCCGGCCCCGGGGTTGGGACAGGTATTCGTGTTGCAGGGCGAGAAGCGCTGAAACGTATCCTGCCGATAGACGTTGTTGATGTAGCCGCCGGTGTAATCGTAGTAGCCCACGAGGCGAATCGCCGCGTGGTCGGAGATAGGAATGTTCGCGTAGGCTTCGAGCGTGCCGCCGGGGTCGCCGGATTTCCACTTGTCGGCCCTGACATCGTAGCCGGCCTCGAATTTCGTAGGGTCGGGCTTGTTGGTGATGATACGCACGGTGCCGGAGAGGGAGCTGGCGCCGTAGAGCGTGCCCTGGGGCCCGGCCAGCGCCTCGATTCGCGCGACATCGTAGATATGGATGTCCAGGTTACCGCCGATGGTGCTGACCGGTGTGTCATCGACGTACAGGCCGGTGGAGGGCAGATACCCCGCGTGCAGCTGCGTCGTGCCTTCAGTGGCGGAAATTCCCCGGAAGAAGAATGCGGTCTGGCCCGGCCCCCAGGAACGGTAGCTCAGGCTCGGTATGTACTGGGCGAAACTATCGAAGCCGGTCACCTGAAGCTGGTCGAGTGTCTGGCCGCTGAGCACCTGAATACTGATGGGAACCTTCTGCACGTCCTCGGTGCGCTTCTGGGCAGTCACCACGACTTCCTGGAGCGCCGGTTCGGTCGACGGTTCGCTCGGCTCGGCAGCGACGGCAATGCCGCCGCCGGCGAGCACCGCGGATGCCAGCGGCATACCGGCCCACTTGGCGCGAATTCTTGCCAGTTTTCTCTTGCGGCTACGAGTCACGGATACTTCCCCCTTACAGCTCGGCGCCGTCGAAAGTCGCGCCGATTACTTCTTAAATCTGTGCGCGCTCAGAGCATTCTTATCCGCTCGCGTCGGCGGTTCATCTTACTTCCACCCAAGTCCCCGCATCCCTTATGCCACAATCCCGCCGGCTTTAAAACTCCGGCACAGTGGGATAGGTCTCGAGCACGGCGCCGAGCGAATGCCGCAGCGGCTCGAGCCACGGCTCGAAATTGCGCCACTGATCGATGCCCTCCCGGTATATGGGCTGGCGAACCTGCTGCGAGCTCGCGGTCCTGACGGCCCGCTCGTTCTCGTAGAATCTCAGCGTGCCCGGCTCGAAAGGCAGGCCGCAGAACTCGAGCAGACGCCGCACCTCGCCCTCGGTATCGCTCACCATGTTCTCGTAGATGACGCGGTGAATCGCACCCGGTGCTACCTCATCGAAGTGTGCCATGAGCTCGACGTAGTCGCGGTAATACCGGCCGAGGTGCTCGAGGTTGTACGTGTAGCGCTGCCCCTGCGCGAAGTGCTGCTTGAAGTTCGAGAAGCAGCAGGCCATGGGATGACGGCGGGCGTCGATGATCCTGGCGCGCGGCAACAGCAGCCGGATGGCTCCTATGTGAAGGAAATTATTGGGCATTTTGTCGATGAAAAACGGCTTCGCCGTCTTGCGCTGAATGCGCGTCTGCTCGAGGTACTGCTCGCCGAGTGTGCGGCACTCATCGGCGCTCAGCTCGGCCAGCACTTCGGGATACACTGATTTCTCAGCGGGCGCGCGCTTTTTCCCCAACGTTGCCGCGAGCGACATGATGTTGGGGAGCTCCATCGTGCCTTCGACGCTCGAATGGCTGGCCAGTATCTGTTCCACCAGCGTGGAGCCGGCGCGCGGCATGCCGACGATGAAGATCGGATCGGGAGAGGGTGCCCCGAAGTCGCAGCGCGCTGCGAAGAACTCCTGCGTGAACAGGGCCTTCGAGCGCTGTATCAGGGTCGTGACTTCCGCCGGATCCCACCCGACCCGGGACAGACGCAGCTCGTTCCCCTGCGCATAATGATCGAACGACTCGGGGAAGTTCTTCGAATCTTCGAGTGCCTTGCCGATGGCGAAGTGAAAGTGAGCACGGTCTTCCGGAGTGATCGCGGAGCCTGCCAGGTGCTCGCGCATGGTTGCGAGCTCGGCATCCCCGAACCGAAAGGTCTTGAGATTGGCGAGACTGTAATAGGCTTCGCCGAACGTCGGAGTGATCGCAATGGCGCGCCGGTAGGCGGCAATGCCCTCCGCGGTCCGTCCCGCGGTCGTCAGGGCATGCCCATAGCTCGTCCAGATTTTGTACTCGTTCGGGTGCTTGCTGAGGATGTCTGCATAGAGCTCGATCGACTGCGGATATTCCCCGATTGCGGCCATTATGACGGCTTTCGAATTGCGATAGCCGGAGTTGTGCGGCTCAGCTGCCGTCAACATTTCAATCTGCTGCAGAGCCGGCACGTACTTGGCCTGGCGGTGCAATGCCAGGGCGTAGTTGAAGCGAGCCGCGTTGAAGCTCGGGGCGAGCTCGAGGCAACGGACCAGGAGATTTTCCGCGTCCAGGTAGCGACCCAGACGACCGGCCACTTCGGCCAACATGCGAATGGCCGCCACGTCGGTCGGATACTTCTTCAAGTGCTCGCGCAGCAGGAGCTCCGCCATGGGGATCTGGTTCTCGGCCAACGCGGCAGCCGCCGACATGAGCCGCGGATCCTTCGTCGACGCCTTGATGTGCTGCGCGTAGGCGGTGTGGGCGCCTTCCGCGTCACCCCGGAGGGCCAGTCGGTCGGCGATTTCCCGCCAGGCATCGGGCAGGTCCGGCTGCAAGTCGACGGCTTGCCGCAGGGCGCTCAGCGCGTCGTCGTGCCGCTCGAGATCGCTCAGCGTCAGTCCCAGCTGGTAGTGAGCGGCCGCCCAGGTCGGATGCGCGACGGTCAGAGGCTGCAGCGCCGCCAGCGCTGCGGCGGGATTGCCGGCCGCGCGACGCGCCGCGCCGAGCAGCAACGTGGCGCCCGGGTGCGCGGGCACGACCTTGAGGATTTCCACGGCCTGCTCGGCGGCGAGGAGTGGGTTCTGGTCGAGGAGTTTGGCCGCGTGCTGCAGGGCGACCGCGACCGTTCCCGTCGGCTCAGCGGCGGCGGCCATCAGCTACCCCGCCCCGGTCCGGCGCGCCTCGCGGCGCCGAAGTTTCGCTCGGCGACGACGCACAGGATCTCGTACATCATCGTGGCGCCGACGAGTGCAGTGTTGCCGGTCTGGTCGTAGGGCGGGGCGACCTCGACGACGTCGCCGCCGATCAGGTTGAGGCCCCGCAGACCCCGCAGCAGGCGCTGCGCCTCGAGCGTCGTGATGCCGCCGACCTCGGGCGTGCCGGTGCCGGGGGCGTACACGGGATCGAGCCCGTCGACGTCGAAGGAGATGTAGGTCGGGCCGTCGCCCACTACCGAGCGAGCGAGCTGGATCACCTTATCGACGCCGAGCTCGGCGAACTCGTCCATGAACACGACCCGCATGCCGTGCGATTTCGAGAACTCGATGCCATCGAGGAAGTTCTGCGCGCCGCGGATTCCGATCTGGATGGTGCGCTTCGGGTCGAGCACGCCCGCCTCGACCGCCAGGCGAAACGGCGCGCCGTGCGTGAACTTCGAGCCGAAGAACTCGCCCCAGGTATCACAGTGCGCATCGATGTGCACCATGCCAACCGGCTGCCGGGCGCCGAGCGCCCGGAAGATCGGGTAGGTGATCGAGTGATCGCCGCCGGCGCTCACCGGCAGGATGCCAGCCGTGTTCACCCGGCGGTAGAAAGCCTCGATGTCCTCGTTCTGCCGCTCGAGGTCGTAGCGGTGCGAGATGCGCACGTCGCCCAGGTCGGCGACGCGGCACAGCTCATAAGGATTGACGCCGAGCGCGATGTTGTAGCCGCGCATCAGGCAGGACGAATTGCGGATCTCGCGCGGGCCGTGGCGGGCGCCGGGCCGGTTGGTGACGGCGATGTCGGTCGGCACACCGATCAGACCGATGTCGACGTTGTCGAGCGAATGGGCGAGTGGGCAGCGCATGAAGGTCGCGATCTCGGTGAAGCGCGGCTCCTTCATCGGGTCGTAGGGCTGGCCGTCGCCCAGCGCTCGCCGCTCGTAGTCTTTGCTCATGGGACCCTATCGTGTGCGCGGCTCAGGTGGTCGTCAATCGACGCCGGCGCCGGTACTGGTCGGCGGCCACCGCCGCCGGACGCAGCCCCGCGCTCAGCCAGTTGGTCACGAGGCTGGCCGCTTCGGTGCGTTTCCAGTTGGCGGCCTGGCGGTCGAGCACGTGAATGTCCCGGCACGCGGGGCCCGCGATCACATTCTCTATATCCCTGGTCCGCTGGCGCGCCGACTGGTTGGTGAGCTCGCCTGCTGGGCGCGGTTCTTCATGCTGGCACGCACTGCGGTGAGGAAATTGTCGTCGAACAGGGCCATGGACGCGCCGACCGTAACCGCCTGCGCGGCCGTGGACAGCCCCAGCAGCACGCCGGCGAGCAACAGCAGAGAAATGCGCTTCATGCCCCTCATTCTAATGCGGGCGCGGGGCGGCAAGCGTCAACCGCACGGTCTTCAGGTGTGGTAGCGTCCGCGGCGGGGTTTGCCAGGCCGGGAGCGCCTCTGCGTGGATCGGCGCGAGTTCCTCGAATCGATCGCGGGTCTGTCGGCGCTGTTGCCGGGGCTGTCGTTGCAACGGGCGTTCGCCGAGGCGCTGCACGCGCGCGCCCAGGCGGCGACCAGCCTGCGCACACTCAACGCGGCGCAGGATGCGGCGGTCAGCTGTATCGCCGAGATTCTCCTGCCCCAGACCGAGACCGTCGGGGCCACGCAGGTGGGCGT
>Ga0335077_10005218_pt1 | contig 15913 bp, 15 predicted proteins | sample Lox_Sample_31_FD_207151 | JGI IMG/M metagenome (GOLD analysis project Ga0335077, IMG submission 207151) | Soil microbial communities from Loxahatchee National Wildlife Refuge, Florida, United States - Lox_Sample_3.1 | ecosystem: Environmental > Terrestrial > Soil > Wetlands | place: USA...
GAGCCTTAAACCCAAAGAGCCCGCCCCAGTTCAGGCGCTCTGCCGGTTCCCCGGATCTTCGCACCAGAATTTCGCGAATTACCGTCAAACCTGATACAACTGTGTCATGGCACAAGAATCCGCCGGCGAGAGCTCTGCCCGAACGGGGCTCCAGGACCGCCGCCAGTTTCTCAAGACTGCGGGAGCCGCCGCGCTCACCACGTCTCTTTTCACGGGGAATATCCGTGGCGCCAACGACAAAGTGAACATCGCCTTCATCGGGGTCGGCCGGATGGGCTCCGGGAACATTGGCTATGCCGCGAAGGTGCCGGGCTTTCAGATCGTCTCGGTCTGCGATGTCTATCAGCCCGCGCTCGAGAAGGCGCAGGCGCAGGCCAGGCGCCTGGGGTTCGAAGATGTCAAGGCGGTCAAAGATTTCCGCGAGATCCTCGCCGACAAAACGATCGACGCGGTTTCTATCGCGACGCCCGACCATTGGCATGCGTATCTGACCGTGGAAGCGTGCAAGGCGAACAAGGACGTGTGGGTCGAAAAACCCGCCTGCGTCTACGTGGAAGAAGGCGTCAAGATGGTGGAAGCCGCACGCAAGTACAAGCGCGTGGTACAGGGCGGAACGATGCAGCGCTCCGGCGGCTTCTTCCAGAAGGCTCGCGAGATCGTCAAGAGCGGCGACCTGGGTGACATCAGCTTTTGCCGTACGTTCCAGGCAGACCACGTGAAGAAGGAGGGTTGGGGGAGCCCGCCCGATTCCGATCCGCCCGCTGGTCTGGACTGGGACCTGTGGCTCGGCCCGGCGCCCAAACGCGCGTTCAACGCCAATCGATGGGGTGTTGGCGACCGCTGGTCCACGTTCCGCTACTTCTGGGATTATGCCGGGGGCGCGATGACCGATTGGGGCGTGCACCTGCTCGACATCGTGCAGTTCGCCTTCGACGAGGTTATGCCGGTTTCCGTGTCGGCTCAGGGTGGAAAGTTCTATGTCAATGACAATACCGAGACGCCCGACACGATGCTGGTGACTTACCGCTACCCGGGGTTCATCGGCTCATACGAAAGCCGCACGGCCAATCCGTTTCCCATGTACAACGACACGTACGGGACGTCGTTCCACGGCACCAAGGCAACACTCATGGTGAATCGGGGCGGCTACACCGTGTTCCCCAACGACAAGGGCGCGGAGCCCATCGTGGAAAAGGAAAAGGCCATGGCGGACATGAACGTGCCGCACTGGAAGAATTTCCTGGAGTGCCTGCGCACCCGCGAGAAGCCGATCTCCGACATCGAGACCTGCGTTCGCAGCACCACCACCTGCATCCTGGCAAACCTGGCGATGCGTCATGGAGCAACCCTGGACTGGGACGACAAGGCCTTCACCGTGAAGCAGCACGACATCAAACCGTTTTTGAAGGCGAAATACCGTTCGCCGTGGAAACTGGAGGTTTAATCGATGAAGTGGCTAACATTCTGCGCTGCTGCGCTGGCGTGCCTGGCGGCGGCCCACGCTCAGAGCCTCACCGGCCGTTGGGCCGGCAACGGATCGACCACCGACAACGGGATGGAAATCGTGGTGGCCCTGAATCAGGGAGCTGACGGAAGGATCACCGGATACGTGTTAGGGCGCAGTCAAGACACCATCACCGACGGCAAGATCGAAGATGGCAAGATTACGCTCGAGGCGGAGCGTCCGGGACGCAACGGGGACACGCAGAAGGTCACCTACACGGCAGTGATCGAGGACGGCAAGCTGAAACTGACGATGCCCATGTTCGGCGGCGGGCGCGGGCCGGGACGAGGGCCCGCTGGAACGCCGGGCGCAGCTCCGGGAACACCTCCGGCCGCTGCTGCCGCGCCGGGGCGCTCCCCGGGAGGGGGCCGCGGTCCGCAGGTGTTCGAACTGGCGCGCGTTTCTACCGAGGTGCCGAAGCCGCTGCCCCCCAAGCCGGCGGCCGTCTCACTGAGCTTCCCCGCGCCCGTGAAATCGAACGGACTGGCAAAGACGCCGCCGATGGGTTGGAATAGCTGGAACAAGTTCAGTAATCGCGTGAGCGACCAGATGGTGCGCGAGATGGCCGACGCATTCGTCAAGTCGGGGATGCGCGATGCCGGGTACATCTACGTCAACATCGACGACACCTGGGAGGGCGCGCATCGCGACGCGCATGGCAACATCACGACCAACAACAAGTTTCCCGACATGAAGGCGCTCGCGGACTACGTCCACAGCAAGGGCTTGAAGCTGGGGATCTACTCGTCCCCGGGGCCCAAGACTTGCGCCGGATATGAGGGCAGCTATCAGCACGAAGAGCAGGACGCCAAGACCTACGCGTCGTGGGGGATCGACTACCTGAAGTACGATTGGTGCAGCGCCTCTCAGGTCTACGACAACACCCAGGCGACCATGGCCGCGGCATACGCCAAGATGGGCGAAGCGCTCGAGCATTCCGGCCGCAACATCGTCTACAGCCTGTGCCAGTACGGCAATCTGGACGTCGGAGAGTGGGGCGCGAGAGTCAGCGGCAATTTGTGGCGCACCACCGGCGACATCCGCGACACGTGGGCGTCGATGAGTCACATCGGCTTCGATCTGCAGCCCGGCCGCGAGAAGTACGCGGGCACGGGGCATTGGAACGATCCCGACATGCTCGAGATCGGCAATGGGGGAATGACCGAAATCGAGTATCAGACCCACATGAGCCTGTGGTCGCTGCTGGCAGCTCCCTTGCTCGCGGGCAACGACCTGCGCGACATGAAGCCCGAGGTCGCGGCGATCCTCATGAATAAGGAAGTGATCGCGATCGACCAGGACAGCCCCGGCAAGCAGGGCGTGCGGGTTGCCAAGGATGGCGACCAGGAAGTGTGGGCGAAGCCTCTGGCCGATGGCGGCTATGCGGTAGGTCTGTTCAATCGCGGCGACGCGGCCTCGAAGATTACGGCGAAGTGGAGCGACATCGGGGTAACGGGCACGCGCAAGCTCCGCGACCTGTGGAAGCACCAGGATCTCGGAAGCATGTCCGATTCCTTCTCCGCGGAAGTCCCCTCGCACGGTGTGGCGCTGGTCAAGATCGCCAAATGAATCTCGAGTGGGTCCGCAAATACTGCATGGCGCTGCCTCACACCACCGAGCAGGTGCTGTGGGGCGGCGATCTGGTCTTCAAGATCGGCGGCAAGATGTATGCCGTCGTGGTGTTGGATGTGGCCCCGGTTTGCATGTCGTTCAAGTGCACGCCGGAGGAGTTTGCGGAACTGGTGGAGCGTCCCGGCGTGATTCCCGCGCCGTATTCGGCGCGCTATCATTGGGTGGCGCTGGAGAACGAAGATGCGCTGCCTGTAGCGGAGATCAAGCGGCTGCTGCGGCAGGCGTACGATCTGGTGCTCGCGAAGCTTCCGAAGAAAACGCAGGCTCAATTCAAGACGGGTGTATAGTGAGCCTGATGATCAGCTCGTAACCAAACAAGAGATGCAGGAAGCCATCAGAGCTGCCAAAGCGGAAGTAATCGGCGAGGTTCGCCGGATGATCACTGAAGTTCTGGCCGAAGAGAAACGCGAACTTCTTGAGTCATTCTCCGCTTACCAGCAGGCTACGCGCCTTCGGATGAATGCGACCGAAGCGAGCTTGTCGATTCTGGATTCCGGACTCTCCAGGCCGGCTTCACATCATGGAACGGTTCGCTTTGGATTCCTGGGCGAGGATGCTGAGGGATCACCCCCAGCGGGAAGGCCCGCCGAACGGCGCCTGAGTGCTGTTCTGACATCCGGCGAAGAATTCTGAGAGCCGGATACGGTAAAATCAACCTCAAGGTATGAACGCGCAAGTCCTTGCATACCTTCCGCTGCTGAGCCCGATTGCCACACTGGTCGTGGTGGTTTTAGGTGTGTTCTTCAGCAACCACCACGTCGATGTCCGGATCACCGATCTTCGAGCGCACATGGACGGGCGTTTCAACTCGATGGACCAACTCTTTCAGGAGCGCTTGCGACGCGTCGAAGAAGTCATGGATGCGCGTCTGAGCCGCATCGAACAGGAACTCCACCTCAAGTAAACAGCTGCGCCCCTCACTACCTTCGCACGAGATACACCGCAACCTCCGCCCTCAGATTCGGCAGCACGTTCACTCTCCGATGTCCCGACAGGAAATATCGCCGCTCCACCACCAACTTCTCTAACGCCACCAGCTCCTCGAAATCCTGCACGGTCAGGAAGTGAATATTCGGCGATTCATACCACTCGTACGGAAAAAGCTTGGTCCTCGGAGCGCGCCCGCTTTTCAGCATGGAATACCGCACCGTCCAATGCGCGAAATTGGGGAACGCCACAATCACCCGCCGCCCCACCCTCAGCATGTCCTGCAACACGTGGCGGGGGTAAAGCGTCTCCTGCAGCGTTTGACTCAGGATCACGTAGTCGAAAGCCTGATCCGGATAGTCGGCGAGACCTTCGTCGATATCGCCCTGGTACACCGAGACGCCGCGGCTGATGGCACGCTGCACCTTGACGCCCGAGATCTCCACGCCCCGTCCCTGCACGCCCTTGTTGTCGGCCAGCCACTCGAGCAGTTCGCCTTCGCCGCATCCGAGGTCCAGCACCTTCGTGCCGGGCTCCACAATCTCGCCGATGATGGCGTAATCGCTGCGTCCCAGTAGCTCGCGAACGAATGCCTGCTTCTTGGCCGCCTGGGCGCTCATCGCACCTTCTCGAACGTGCTCGCCAGGAAGCCGCGGACCAGGTCAGCCTGCTCGGCCACATCCACCAGGAACGAATCGTGGCCATAGTTGGAGGCCAGCTCGACGTAGGCCACATCGCAATTGCGGGCGCGCAGGGCCCGGACCATCTCCTGCGACTGGTAGCTGGGGTAGAGCCAGTCGGAGCTGAAGCTGATCACCAGGAAGCGCGCCTGCGCCGGTTCGAGCGCCGCGGCCAGCGACGACCGCCCGTTGGTGAGGTCGAAGTAGTCCATGGCCTTGGTGATGAACAGGTACGAATTGGCATCGAAGCGATTGACGAACTGGCTGCCCCGGTAGCGCAGGTAGCTCTCCACTTCGAAATCCACGTCGAAGCCGAAGCCGAGGTTCTCCTTCCCCCGCAGGCGGCGGCCAAACTTCTCGCGCATCGACTCGTCACTCATATAGGTGATGTGGCCGACCATCCGTGCCACGGCGAGGCCTCTGCCGGGCGGCTGCTTGCCGTAGTAGTTGCCCTCGCACCAGTCGGGATCCGCCATAATCGCCTGGCGGCCCACCTCGTTGAAGGCGATCTGCTGTGCGCTGTGCCGCGCGGTCGTGGCGATGGGGATCGAGGAAACCACGCGATCGGGATACGACACCACCCATTCGAGCGCCTGCATCCCGCCCATCGACCCGCCCGACACCGAGAGCAGCCGCGGGATGCCGAACCAGTCGATCAGCATTTTCTGCAGCCGCACCATGTCGCCGATAGTGATCACCGGGAAGGACATGGCGTACGGACAGCCAGTAGCGGGATTGATCGAACCCGGCCCGGTGGTGCCGCGGCAGCCGCCCAGCACATTGGTGCAGATCACGAAATACTGGTTGGTGTCGAAACCCTTGCCGGGGCCGATCATGTTGTCCCACCAGCCCGGCTTGCCGCTTTCGTGGCTGATGCCGGCGGCATGCGCGTCTCCCGAAAAGGCGTGCAGGACGAGGATGGCGTTCGATTTCGAGGCGTTTAATTCGCCGTAGGTCTCGTAAGCGACCTCGACGGGGGATAGCGTGGCGCCGCTGTCGAGAGTGATGGAATCGAAGCGGACAGTATTGGACTCGACGATCATCGAGGGAGTGACTTCATCTTAACAGAGTGCCATAATCGGGAGCGAAGATGAGATATCTGGCTCTGATTACTCTTTTGACAACGGCGGCCTTGGCGCAGGTTTCGGATGGCATCACCACTTCGGTCAGCCGTACGGTGAACATCACACCCGATGAGGCGGCCTTCACGGTGGTAGTCAACACCACGCTGGACACCACGCAGGACCAGGTCGTGCAGGCCTTCCACGACGCGGGGATTCAAAATCTCGCGGTGATCGCGGTCGGAGTCTTCCAGGCGTACCCGTCCGGCCGCACAGCGGCGGGTCAATCGGCTTACCAGGTCTCGTTCACCACCGCTCCTGCTGCTTTGGCCAGTTACAGCAAGAAACTGGATGCCATGAACAGCGCCCTGCCCGACGGCTTCACGTCCGTGCAATACAGTGCTGCGCTGAATGCCAGCCAATCGGCCGTGGATACGGCACACCAGGCGGTGCTGCCGCAACTCCTGCGCGACGCTCAGACAAGAGCTCAAGCGCTTGCTGGCGCTTCCGGCCTCAAGCTGGGACCGATTACCGGGATCACGGAGTCCAACAACAGCGTCGGAGTGCTATCCGTCATTCAGGCCAGTTTTGCGGGTACCTTCAGTTCGTCGAACGGAAGTTCCGGCACGCAGTACATCTTCTACGCCACCGTGAAGTTCGCCGCTCAGTAGCCGTGGCGCAGCCTCGAAAACCCTCCGCCGCTACTGGCACTGCACACGCCCGACAAGCGTCCCCATGAGTGGGGACGCGGCAGGCACGAGTGCCCGCGCCCCGGCGAGACGTAACCTTTTTCGCCCTGGGGAGTATTCAGACCGTGGTCCACAATCTCCTCTCCGACCTCCGCTACGGCTTCCGCATATTGCGTCAGTCGCCTATGTTCGGCACGATTGCCGTGCTCGCCCTGGCGCTCGGCATTGGGGCCAACACGGCCATCTTCTCCAGCGTCAACCGCCTGCTTTTGGGGGCCCTTCCATACCACCAGCCCGGCCGCCTGGTGATGGTATGGGAGGATGCCAGCTTTGCCAGCGTCCCCAAGAATACGCCCGCGCCCGCGAACTACTTCGACTGGAAAGAGCAGAATACGGTCTTCACGGACCTCGCTGCCACGCGCGGCGCGTTTGCCAACCTGACGGTCGACGGCCCGCCGGAGCAGGTATACGGCCGCTCGGTGACCGCCAATTTCTTCGATGTCCTCGGGACGCCTCCGGCGCTCGGGCGCACCTTCACCGCCGAGGAAGACCGGACCGATCCCAATCTTGTGGTGATCAGCTACGGCCTGTGGCAGCGGCGGTTCGCGGGCGAGCCGGACGTGGTGAACCGGACGATCCTCATGAACGGCATTCCGTTCAAGATCCTCGGAGTGATGCCGCGCAATTTTGTGTTCCTCAATCGTGAGCTGGACTATTGGGCCCCGATCCACTTTTCGCCAGCCGATGCCGCCGCCCGGGGATCGCACTACCTGAACGTCATCGGCCGATTGAAGCCCGGCGTTTCTCTGGAGCGCGCTCGCGAGGAGATGAACGCCATTGCCATCCGGCTTCAGCAGAAATATACGTCGAATCGGGGACTCGGCGCAGTGGTAGTCCCGCTCCGCGAAGAGATCCTCGGCAGGACCCGGCTGGCGGTAATCGTTCTGATGGGAGCTGCAGGGTGCGTCCTGCTGATCGCCTGCGCCAATCTGGCCAGCCTGCTGCTGGCCCGAGCAGTGGCCCGCAAGCGCGAGATGGCGGTGCGTGCCGCGCTGGGCGCCGGCCGGTCGCGGCTGGTGGGCCAGATGATCACCGAAGGCCTTCTGCTCTCCATGATCGGAGGCACGCTCGGGCTGGGCGTGGCGACGGCAGGCATGACGTTGCTCGCCAAAGTGGTACCTGCGGGGTACCTGAACGCGAACGGCGTGTCGCTCGACGGAGGCTTGCTGGTGTTCACGCTGGGAATCTCGATAGCCGCCGGCCTGCTGTTCAGCATCGTTCCAGCGATGCAGATTTCGCGCGCTTCCCTGGCCGACGGTTTGCGTCAGGGCGGCCGCGCCGGCATCGGAGGGCGTGGCGCCACGCGCGATGTCCTGGTGGTTCTCGAAGTCGCGGCGGCGATGGTGTTGCTGGTGGGCGCCGGCCTAATGCTCCACACTATGGCGAAACTGCGTGCCATCGACGTGGGATTCCGCTCAGACCACCTGCTCACCATGCGCTGTGTGCTGCCTCGGCAACAGTATCAGGATCCGAAGCGGCGGCTGGCCTTCTACGAGCGTGTGCTGGAGGGCGTTCGCGCTCTGCCGGGAGTGGAGGGGACGGCTTACAATTCGACCCTCCCGTTCCTCAGCATGGGCAATACCCAGTCGTATCGGGTGGAGGGCCGCGACTTTGAGCCCGGCGAGGCCACCGACGCTCTGCTCCGCGTGGGATCCAACGAATATCTCAAGACGATGGGAGTCCGGCTCTTGGAAGGCAGGCTGGCGGTCGCACACGACGGCGATGGTGCGCCGCTGGTTATCGTAGTCAATGAGACGCTCGCGAGGCGGTTTTGGCCGAAGGAAAGCGCCTTGGGGCATCGCATCACGATGTACGGACCGACACCGGTGTGGCGCACCATCATCGGCGTAGTCCAGGATCTCCAGGAGCGAGGCTACGATTTCGGTAAAAAGCCTGGGGTCTACATCCCCTTCGTGCAGTTTCCCGAGACGTGGGCCGTCCCTGAGAACCTGATTGTGCGCACCCACAGCGACCCCGCGGCCATCAGTGGAGCGGTACGACGCGTGATCGCGGGCGTCGATCCCCTGCAGCCGGTCAACGCCGTGCGCACGATGGATGAGATCATCGATAACGCGGTTGCCGACCGGACCCTGCAGATGCGTTTGCTCGGTTCCTTCGCCGGCTTGGCGTTGCTGCTCGCGTCGATCGGGCTGTATGGTGTGCTGTCGTATCTGGTCACGCAGCGCGGCCGTGAAATCGCTTTGCGTATGGCGCTGGGAGCGAACGCGCGGGCGGTGGTCGGGATGGTGATCGGCCGCGGGCTGGCGCTGACCGGCGCCGGCCTGGCGATCGGCCTGGCCTCGGCTGCTGCTGCAACGCGTCTGATGAGGACGATGCTGTACAACGTCGAGGCGTTCGATCCAGCCACCTTCGCCTGGGTCTCTGCCGCACTGATTGCGATCGCCGCACTGGCCTGCTGGCTCCCGGCGCGCCGCGCCTCACGGGTCGATCCGATCGTGGTCCTGCGGGAAGAATGACGATTGGGAGTCGACCCGTCGGAGTCCGGCGGTTTTGCTTGCGTAAGTGGTTGAAACTACGTAGCGGCCACCCGTCGGAGTCAGACGGGTTCTGAAGAATCGGAGAGTACATCTACGCGGCAGGTGTGGGGCAGATGCCAACCGCTATTGCCTCATGCTGGAGAACCTGCAGACTCTTACCACTGGAAGCGAACATAGTCTTAAGTCTCGACCCTGCGTCGGCATGAGTGCCCGCGCCACATCCATCTGCGTTAGCTGAGAAGCCCTGTGACCCGTGCTGCCCTGCGACGGCCGACGAAGCGACCGCCGGCACGCTGAAAATCCGGCTCGGCGAGGCCTTCGCTGGTGCGTATGACGCGTAGCGGGCGGACTGCCAGGAACGGCCGGAAGGTGCCGTGGAAAGCGTTTTCGCCGTCCAGGCGTGCTCTCCGCCGCGCCGGCAGCAAGCGGAATTCTCTGGCGGCATCTGATGCCAACAGCATCGTGCCATTGGCGAGAGGCCGAAGAGGGATGCCGGCAAGATTGCGAATACGCGGCGCAATGGTCCTATCTTACTTCAGGAGGCGCTCCGCCTCATCGCGCAACACACGGAGGTGAGGTTCGCCGGGCGCCAGACGCAGGGCTTCAGTAAAGTCATCGAGAGCCCCGGCAACGGATTCCGGCCGCAGCAGCTTCAATTCGCCCCGATACTGGAAGGCTTGCCAGAGTCCCCGATTCAGGCGGATAGCCTCTGTCAGGAGAAGAATCGCGCGATCGATGTGTCCGTTGACCGCCTGCTCCCTCGCCCGGTCGAGGAGTGTGGCGGCGTCGGGAATCGCTGCAGAACTCCGGCGGCTCCGGAAGTGCAAGTAGGTTCCAATGAGGAGGCATAGCCCTGCCACGCCGAGCGCGTCTTCAAATCCCCACACGCCCACAAAGAGCCGGCACGTAATCGGCAGGCTGGCAAACAGGAGCGCCATGACCCATGCGGTGCGGCTCCACTGCCGGGCGCGCTCCCGGCGGTTCGTGGGAATCGGGATGGGCCCCATGTCTCCACGATAACCCGAGGCGCCGGAAGGCAGGGTCTGGCTTGCGGCAGATGCGCCTTGGTACACTGAAAGTTCAACATGACCAATTGGTTGCGGTTGGGCGCCGCGCTGGCATTGTGTGCGTCTTGGGGATGGGCTGTCGATTGGAAGGCGCTTCGGCCGCAGGGATTTGTCAGCGATTACGCAGGCGTCATCAACGAGCGGACCAAAACCGAGCTGGAGGAGTACTGCGCTGAGGTCCAGCGTGCCACTGGCGTGCGAATTTCGCTGGTTACCCTCAATTCACTGCAGGGCGAGCCGCTCGACGATGTAGCCACGACCATCTTTCATCATTGGGGCGAGGCGGTCAACATCACCCCCGGGACGGATCAACGGGTCATGTTGATTCTGACCGTGAGCGACCGCCACGACTGGTTCGAGACGGGAGCGGGATTGAAGGCGGATATGGCCGCCGGTCTCGGGCCGCATGTGCTACGCGAAACTCGGGTGGCCCTCCGCAAACGAGACTTCAACGAAGCACTGCGCGCCGCCGCGGACACCATCGGCAGCGCCGCCGCCAAGGCCCACCATACAGCCTTGCGCGCGCGGATCGGCCGCAGCATCCACTGGTCGCCATTGGATGCCATCCCGTGGGTAGTGGTGGCCGGCGGAGTGGTGATCCTGGCAGTGCTGATGTGGAGAGGCAATCCAGCGGGTTACGGCGGGTTTGGTGGCCGCGGATTGATCCCCGGACTGATGGTTCGCAGCCCGATGAGCCGGTCCACGTGGGGCAGCCGGGGCAGCGGCGGGTTCGGCGGGTTCGATTCCGGCGATTCCTCGGGTGGCTTCGGCGGCGGTTGCTGCCGCGACTGGTAGGAGCGTGCCCGATGGACTCCCTTCTCAACCAACTCGTCGAGCGTCTCAAGAAGGCTTACGGCGAAAGCCTGGTATCGGTGGTGCTCTATGGGTCGGCTGCCGCGGACGATCACCAGGCGAAGTTTTCCGATTTCAACGTCCTGTGCGTTCTGAACCAGATCACGCGCGATGAGTTGGCGCGGAGCGAAGAGGTTTTCGGCTGGTGGCGGGAGCGCGGCAACCCCTCGCCGCTGCTTCTGACGGAGCAGGAAATCGCGGCTTCCACTGAATGCTTTCCGATGGAGTTCACCGATATCCGGCGCTATCGCCGGGTGCTTTTCGGAAAAGACGTGGCCGGCGAACTCGAAGTGGACAACCGCTTTTATCGCGCCCAGGTGGAGCACGAACTGCGAGCGAAACTCCTCCGGCTGCGCCAGAAGAGTGCCGGCATGTTGTCGGATCCCGACTTGTTGAGGCGCCTGCTGGCGGACTCCATCTCTACTTTCTGTGTGCTGTTCCGGCACGCACTGGCGCTTCACGGCAGGGACGTGGCGCCGGTGCGGCGCGAGATTATTCAGGCGGCGCGCGAGCATTTCGCCCTGGACGCGTCCGGGTTCGAGAGGCTGCTCGATCTCCGCGAAGGGCGCATCAAGCCACGGGACACCGACCCGGTGGCATTGCTCCCCGGCTATCTGCAAGGGATTACGCTGGTAATCGATGCCGTTGACCGGCTGGAGAAATAGGAAATCGCTCGTGAAGCCCGCGCTGATCGCCATCCCGGTACTGCTCGCCGCCACGGCCGGCGCATGCACCACTTTCGTCAAGGTGCGTGCCGATCTGACGCAGCAGCGGGCCGATATCCTGTCCGAGTGGCACGACGTGGAACAGGCGATGCAGGAGCGAGCCAACGTCATCGGAGACCTGGTAAGCACCGCGGAAAAGCTCGGCCCTGTGAGCGAGGGCGTTCGGACCGAGACCGCGGACGCTCGAAAGGCGTTGCGTAGCGGATCAGCGCCGGGCGACAAGATCCAGGCCAACCTCCAGCTTTCAAACGCACTGGCGAAAGTGCTGGTGGAATCCGAAAGCCACCCCCAATGGCGCGATGACCCGGGTTTTCTGCGCCTCCAGGAGGAGATCCGCAACAGCGACGACCATATCGCGGAAGCGCGCCTGAAGTATAACGATTCGCTAGAGCACTACAACGCGCACATTCAGAGCTTTCCGCAAAATCTGGTGGCCCGGATTTCCGGGTTCGGACGCAACGACGCATATTTCCCGACGGAACATTTCTAAGACCCGATATGACCGAAATCTTTGCAAATTACATCAATGGCGAATGGGTGAAGAGTGACACCCTCTTTGAGAATCGCAATCCCGCAAACACCGACGAAATCGTCGGGAGCTTCGTGAAGGGAAAGGCGAAAGATGTGGAGGATGCCGCCGCGGCCGCGGCTGCGGCGCTCACGGGCTGGGCCGCGATGAGCGGCCCGGGGCGAGGAAACATTCTCTACCGTGCCGCGGACATCCTCGATAGACGTTTCGACCAGGTAGCAGCCGAGATGACCCGCGAAGAGGGCAAGACCTTTCCGGAAGCCAAAGGCGAGGTCAGGCGCTCCATCAATATCCTGCGCTATTTCGCCGGTGAAGGCTCCCGCCTGCCCGGAATGCTGGTTCCATCGGAACGCGATCGTGTGCACATGTTTGCGATGCGCAAACCGATCGGTGTGGTGGGCCTGGTGACGCCCTGGAATTTTCCGAGCGCCATCCCTGCCTGGAAACTCGCGCCGGCCTTGATCTGCGGAAACACGGTGGTCTTGAAACCGGCTTCCGCGGCGCCTTTAAGCGCCTGGCGAATTGTGGAAGCCCTGCACGAAGCCGGCATCCCCAAGGGCGTGATCAATTTCGTGGCCGGGTCGGGCGGCGAACTGGGAAAAGCACTGGTCAACGCCCAGCCGCTGAAGGCGATTTCGTTCACCGGATCGTGCGACATCGGGAACTGGCTCCACGGGGAAGCCTCCCGGCGCCGCCTGCGGATCCAACTCGAGATGGGAGGCAAGAACCCCACCATCGTGCTGGCGGACTGCGATTTCAAATCCGCCGTGGAGAACGTGGTGAACGCGGCGTTTTTCTCCACCGGCCAGAAATGCACGGCCACCAGCCGCGCCATCGTTGAGGACGGCATCTACGAGCGCTTCGTGAGTGCGGTGGTGGAGAGGACGCGGGCGCTCAAAGTGGGCAATGGAATGGAGCCGGGCATCGAGATCGGCCCTTGCGTGGACCAGGCGCAGATGGAAACGGTTCTGCGCTACGTCGAAATCGGCCGCGCGGAGGCGGGCCCTCCGTTGTGCGGCGGCAACCGGCTGGCGGAGGGTTCCCTGGCGAAGGGCTACTTCGTCGAGCCCACGGTTTTTGCGAACGTCGAGGAGCAGCATACCATCGCGCGGGAGGAGGTCTTCGGCCCGGTTCTCGCGATCATGCGGGCGAAGGACTTCGAGGATGCCATGCGGATCGCCAACAACATTCCGTTCGGCCTTTCCTCATCGATACAGACCACCAGTCTTTCCCGCACCTTCGAGTACATCTACCGCGCGGAAGCGGGGCTGCTGACGGTCAACCTGCCCAGCGCCGGCGTGGAGTATCAGCTGCCCTTCGGAGGATCCAAGGATTCCAGCTTCGGTCCGAAGGAGCAGGGCCCCGCGGCTCTGGAATTCTATAGCGACTACAAAACGGTGTACCTGAAGTACTAGAAGCCTGTTTGACCCAGAACCGGGACGAATATGACGAGTTTCATTATGACTGCCGCGACGCTGAGGCACGGAGTTTCCGAGAGAGGATCTCTCCGCGGCCTCTGCCATCCCGGCCTCCTCCGAAATTCCGAGAATAGTGGCGACTCCGCACAGCGGCCGGGGGATCGGGCGCCGAGAGAGCCGGGATCGCCGGCTTGTGTCTGCCCGGCGTCCCAGCGTCCCGGTGGTGATTCATCTGGCCGGTTGGAGTGGAAGCTCGCTAGCGATAGGATCGAATGCATCTAGGACAAATCAGACTGCCGGGCGGCACAATTGCCGCCGTATTTGAAAACGAGCTGGCCCGGCCGATTCCGGGCCACAACATGGTGGACCTCATCCGCCGTTCCGAGGTGGAGAAAGTGCCGCTCGCCAAGCTGGCCGCGTCTCTAGCCAGCCGGCATCCGGAAGAGCATGCACCGGTGCTTCCCATCACGCCACCCGAAGTGTGGGGTTGCGGATGCACCTACCAGACGAGCGCGTCTTTTCGCGACGCGGAGCATGGCACGCGCGAAGGCATGTACGCCTATGTTTACCGGGAACCCCGCCCGGAGATCTTTTTCAAGGGCACATCGCGCGTATGCGTGGCCACCGGACAGGGTATCGGGATTCGCGTCGATTCCCGCTTCACGGCGCCCGAACCGGAACTGGCAGTGGTGCTTGGGTCGGGCGGCAGCCTGCTGGGCTTCACCCTCGCCAATGACGTGTCAGCATGGGACATCGAGCGGGAGAATGCTCTTTACCTGCCGCAATCCAAGACCTATGACTGCTGCTGTGCGCTGGGACCCGTCATGATCACTGCCGATGCGCTGCCCAACCCTTACGCCCTCGAGATGAGCTGCACCATCACGCGTGGCGGCGATGCCATCTTCTCGGGCGGCATCTCGACATCCAAGCTGCACCGGCGCGTCGAAACCCTTCTCGAATACCTGACGCGATCGAATCACGTTCCCTGCGGAACCGTCGTTCTGACGGGTACCGGCATCATCGTACCGGCGGAAGCCGCGCTGGCTCCCGGAGATGTCGTCACGATCCGGGTGGCGGAGATTGGCGAACTAACCAACCCCGCGGTCACGGTAGAGTAGTGATGGCGGATGTCGAAGCGCTTACGCAACTAGCCGCCGGTCTGCACATTCCAGAGGTGCGCCGCCATATATTCCTGTGCAGCGACCAGACCGAGCCGAAGTGCTGCGCGAAGGATGCCGGGCTGGAAGCGTGGCAGTTCCTCAAACGGCGGATCGCCGAGTTGGACCTTGCGGGCGCGGTATACCGAACCAAAGCGAACTGTCTTCGCATCTGCCGGCAGGGGCCGATTGCGGTGGTCTTCCCCGAAGGGGTCTGGTATCACTCCGTGTCGCCTGAGCTTCTAGAACGCATCATTCAGGAACACCTGGTCGGCGGCCGCGTGGTGGAAGAGTACGTTTTCGCCAGGAACGGATGGCAGCTCCCAGCCTGCCGTGAGGATTGAAATGAATATCAAAGCCTTAAGCAGAATCGAGCCGTGGCAGTGGCCCCGCAATGCGGCCGAGACGATTCGCGGTGTCCTCCTGAATCGGCAAGCCAAGCCATCCGACCGTTTGATTGCCGCCGACCTGGCGGGCGACTATACCGTCATCAGCGACGAGATGGACAACGCCCTGTTGAAAGTTCTGGAGGATGGCAGCGAGACAGACGCAATCCGCGTCCGGGCGGCGATCAGTTTCGGTCCGGTGCTGGAAACCATGTACCTGGAACTGGACGATGACGAACCGCCGATCTCCGAATCTACTTTGTCGAGGATCCATTTCACCCTGGAGAAAGTCTACCAGGACACCGGTAACTCGAAGGAACTCCGGCGCAGGGTGGTGGAGGGATCGGTGCGGTTCCCGCAGCCTTGGCACGAGCCGGCCATCCGGGAGGCATGGGAAAGCGGCGATCCGGAATGGATGTTGACCGCGGTGTTCGCGATGCGACACGTCCGCGGCTTCGAGGAATCGATCATGGCGGCCTTGAGGAGCTCCGATCCCTTGATTCACCTCGAGGCGGTTCGGGCCGCCGGAACCTGGGGACTGGAAGCGGCGTGGCCCCATGTTGTGTCGCTCGTTCAAGGTCATGATACGTCGAAGGACCTGTTGATCGAGGCCATATCCGCCGTGGGTTCGATCCGTCCCGCTGAAGCGCGTCACGTTCTGAAGGACCTGCTCGATACCGGCGACGAAGACGTCGACGAGGCAGCCCATGAGGCCATCGAGATGGCGG
>Ga0335077_10005219_pt1 | contig 15911 bp, 15 predicted proteins | sample Lox_Sample_31_FD_207151 | JGI IMG/M metagenome (GOLD analysis project Ga0335077, IMG submission 207151) | Soil microbial communities from Loxahatchee National Wildlife Refuge, Florida, United States - Lox_Sample_3.1 | ecosystem: Environmental > Terrestrial > Soil > Wetlands | place: USA...
CCGGCCTGCCGGCCGTAGGTAAGGGTGTCGGCAGTACTCAGCGCACGTGCCGCTCCGGTGCCCCGGGGAGGGAGATTCGTGACGTGCGCGGGAATCTGAATCAGGCAGGGGCACCGGATCATGATGTTTTCAAGGGAGCGAGAGAAAGTACCCATGTCATCACGTTTTTTCCGAGCGCGTACGTTCGCAGCACTCGCTGCGGCGGTTCCCACAGCGGCGGCCATGGCCATCGCGGTTCCGGCCGCATCGGCTGGGACGTTCAGCGTGAAGAACCAGTTCCACCAGACCAACCTGGTCTCGGACCTCAAGACGGTGGGGGCGCAGCTAGTCGACCCCAACCTGAAGAACCCCTGGGGCCTGGCCTTCGGCCCGACCACCCCCCTATGGGTAGCGGACAATGGGACCAGCGTGGCCACGCTGTACGGGGTGAGCCCCGGCGGCGGCATGGCCAAGCCGGTGCCCCTGGTGGTCACCCTGCCTCCCGCGGACTCGAGCCCGACCGGCCAGGTGTTCAACCCGACCAGCGGCTTCGTGCTCAGGTCCAAGGCGGGCAAGGCCCCCGCGCTGTTCATCTTCTCGTCGGAGGGCGGGCAGATCATCGCGTGGAGCCCCAAGGCCGATCCGGTCGTGAACGGCAAGTCCACCGCGCAGGTCAAGTTCAGCTCGAAGACCGCCGTCTTCAAGGGGCTGACGATGGCCAGCACCCGCTTCGGCACGTTCCTGTACGCGACGGATTTCCACAACGGCCGGGTGGACGTGTTCAACTCCAGGTTCCATCTCATTCAGTTGCCCGGGCATTTCAGGGACCCGCGCCTGCCGCGGGGCTACGCGCCGTTCGGGATCCGGGCCATCGACGGGTTCATCTACTTGACCTACGCGAAGCAGGACGCGGCCAAGCACGATGACGTCGCCGGGCCCGGCCACGGGTTCATCGACGTCTACACCCCCAACGGGTTCCTGGTAGAGCGCCTGGTCTCCCGCGGCGACCTCAACTCCCCGTGGGGGCTCGCGGTGGCGCCCCGCGGGTTCGGGCCGTTCGGCGGCGACCTCCTGGTGGGCAACTTCGGGAACGGCCTGATCCACGCGTACCGGCTGTTCTCCGGTCGGCCGCTGGGCGCGCTGCTCGACGAGCATCACCACCCCATCCAGATCGACGGCCTGTGGGGACTGCAGTTCGGGACCGCCACCACCGGCGGCACCGGCACGCTCCTGTTCAGCGCCGGCCTCAATGACGAGGCCGACGGCCTGGTCGGCTCCATCAACCCGGTGCCGTAAACCCAGGTGCCTCACGATGGCCGGCGGCGGGCGGCGAGTTCCTTCAGGTGCCGCCTGACCGCCGGCCATTCGGCCGCCGTGATGCCGTAGCGGGCCGAGTCGCGCGGCTGCAGGTCGGTCCCGAGCCGGTGCGCGCGCAGGACGCCCTCGAACCGCGCGCCGATCCGCTCCATGGCCTGCCGTGACCGCTGGTTCCGCGCGTCGGTGTGCAGGGACACCGACTGGACCCGCCAGACCTCGAAGGCGTGCGTGAGCATCAGGCGCTTCATCTCGGTGTTCGCCCCGGTCCTGATCGCGTTCGGGCTGAGCCAGGTGTAGCCGATCTCGCAGGTGTCGGGACCGGTGCGTTGCTGGCCGCCCGGCCACGGCCACCAGGCCAGGTCCCAGAACCGCGTCGAGCCGATCACGGTGTCGTCCGCGGCGCGGACCACGGCGAACGGAACGGCCGTTCCCTCGTCCCGGGCCGCGATCGCCGTCTCGACATAGTGGCTGACCTGGGCCTTGTCCTGCGGTACGGCCGACCAGCGGTACAGTTCCGCGCCGCCGGCCGCCGCGGCGGTCAGCCCTGGCACATGCTCGTGGCCCAGCCGTTCCAGGCGGATCACCTTGCCCGCGAGCGTCCCCGCCGAAAGCCCCGGAGCCGGGACTTCCCCCTTCGGCGGGCGCTCCAGGTAGCCTCCGGTCGGCCGGGCAAAGCCGAACTGCCGGTACAGGCCGTGCGCGTCAGAGGTGTGCAGCATCCAGCGGAAGCCGGCGCCCGGGCCGTCCTCGATCATCATCCGCACGACGGCCTTGCCGAGCCCGGCGCCCCGGCGCCCGGGCAGTACGTACACGTCGGCCAGGTACGCGGCCCCGCCGTCGGTGAACGCGCGGGCGAAACCGACCATGGCACCGGCCTGGTCGTAAGCACCCACGACCCGCCAGGCCGTGGCGATCTGGCCCTTGATGTCCGCGGCGCCGCGCCACCGGCCCCAGTAGGCCTGGGTGGTCAGGAACGCCACCGCGGCGTCGGCGTCGACCCTCCCCGGGTCGTCGTCGGTCTCGTAGTCACCCGCGGTCCTGCGCATCACGGCACCTCCGGCGCCGCCCGGGCCTGGCCGACGGCCGCGCTCACACGTCTTCCCTCCGCCGGTTCCGTGGGCTTGCGAAGAATGTTACAGCCTCATGGTCACCGGGGGTGCGCTGGACGGCATCGAGCGGGTCCTGGCGACCTGGCTCATGCCCCCGGCCCGGGTCATCGTCGAGGACCCTCTGGACTGAGCCACGCGGATGCCACCGACGCGCGCTGAGCACGCAGAACTCGTTGCCCTCGGGATCGGCCATCCGCCAGTCAAAGGCCTGCGCCCACCAGCGGCTCAGGGCCGCGGCGTCCCGGCAGTCGACGACGACGGAATACCAGCGGACGCCCATGGGACCCGACGCTAGCTGGTCGGCTCGCGGTGCGGCGTGTGGCCGGGCGGGATGGTCTTGAGCGGGATGGTGCTGAACGCGAATTCGCGCAGCGCGGCGCTCTTGGTGCGGCCGGGATCCCCAGGTCTCCCGGAGCCTTCGGCGGCGCCTCCGACCTGGTGCCCGTCCGCGGCTGGCTCGATGGCCAGGATGGTCAGCTGGCCCCCCGCCAGATCCTGTTCGCGCGCCCAGCCGCGTAGCGCCTCGATGACGTCGGCGACGTGGTAGGCGCAGGCGAGCGCCTGCCGGTCGGCCCGCCGCGGCTGCGAGGCCTCCAGCTGAACCTGGAAGCACGCCGCGTGGCGGCAACGTGGATCGGCGCCGCACGCAGCCATGGGCGCGAAGGCCTCCGGCGGAATCACGATTCCCCCGGATCACCGTGGTCCGGCGTCCTTCGTCCGGTCATGGCTGGCCGTCCCTCCCTGCGCCTGTCAGGCGTTTCTTGATGGGCCTCCCGTAAGACGCGGAAGGCGCTCCCCCGATCATTTGGTGACGGACTGACACCACGCGGAAATACGGGCCACAGTGACCGTCGGAGCAATAGTGACCGCACCGACGTGCGGTGCGCTACCCCATTGAGAATATTCGTCTCAGTTTCTACGTATGCGTGTAGTTATGGGAATACCCTCAGTACGACTCCGAGGTAACTTCAGGTAGGCTCCGCCTCACCTCCACCGGACTCGCGCCCGGTAAAGGCGTACAGTTCCGGAATTTTTCGCTTATCGCCAAGGCTCCTGTCATGATCTCGAGGCGTTCAGGCCGATCTTCCCGTCGCGCTGCGCCGAAATGTTAACGCGCACAATCGGGACATCTGTGCTATAGGAAACAGAGCCACGTCCATTAGGAGGAAACCTCACGTTTAATGCACGTGCAGATGAACGTTTGCCATAGCGGCTTTTTAGCTCGGGACGGGAACATAACCGCGGACAGCGGGGACGACCCCCAGGCAAGCCAGACAGTTCGAGAGGCCGGCACCCCAGGGTCCGCAGGCCAGGCGATCTCTCGCGAACCCGCGGCCGTGCCGCTAGCGTTGTCCCATGACGCAGCGCAGCGAGCAGATCAGCCTCCACCTCAATGCGTACCTGACCGCGCACAGCAGCCCGCCGGACGCCGTCCTGCGGGAACTGGCCAACGAGACCGCTGATCTGTTCCCGAACGAGACCGGCCTGCAGATTGCTCCCGAGCAGGGCACCTTTATGACCCTGCTCACCCAGCTAACCGGGGCCACGGCGGCGATCGAGATCGGCACCTTCACCGGTTACTCCTCGATCTGCATCGCCCGGGGGCTCAAGCCCGGCGCGACGCTGCTGTGCTGTGACATCAGCGAGGAATGGACCTCAGTGGCCAGGAAGTACTGGGAGAAGGCGGGGCTGGCGGACCGGATTGAGCTGCGGCTCGGCCCGGCCATGGACACGCTTGTGTCGCTGCCTGACCAGGAACTATTTGACCTGGCCTTCATCGATGCGGACAAGGGCGGCTACCTCGGCTACTGGCGGCAGGTCGTGCCGCGGGTCCGCCCGGGCGGACTGATCATGGTCGATAACACGTTCTCGCACGGCCGCGTGATCGACGCGGGCAACGACAATCCCGCCGTGTTCGCGATCAGGGACTTCAACGACCACGCCGCCGCCGACGACCGCGTCGATCTGGTCATGGTCCCGATCGGGGACGGGCTCACGCTGGCCCGCAAGAAGCAGTGCTATGCGCGCCGCTTAGCCCGGGCTGACCGTTTTACGGGACACCGCCGAGGTAGAGCGCACCGATCTCGGGGTTCTCCAGTACCTCACGGCCTGTGCCGGACAGTCGCACGCGGCCGTTCTCCATCACCACGCCGTGGGTGGAAAGCCGCAGCCCGGCCCGGGCGTTCTGCTCCACGAGCAGGATGGTGGTGCCCGTCGCGTTCATCTGCCTGATCGCGTCGAACACGGTCCGCAGGATCTTCGGCGCCAGGCCCATCGAGGGCTCGTCGAGCAGCAGCAGCCGGGGCTCGAGCATCAGCGCGCGGGCGAACTCGACCAGCCGCTGCTGCCCGCCGGACAGGCTGCCGGCCTTCTGCCCGGCCCAGCCCGCGATCTGCGGGAACACGTCGAAGACGGCCGCGAGCCTGCGCGCGGTCAGGGCCCGGTCGGACAGGATGTAGCCGCCCAGCTCGACGTTCTCCCGTACCGTCATGTCGCGGAACAGGCTGTGGTTCTGCGGCACCTGCACCACACCGAGCCGGAGGATCTGGCGCGGCGACCGGCCGGCGAGATCCTGCCCGTCCAGCAGCATCGAGCCCAGCCGTGGCCGCAGCAGCCCGCTGATCGCCGCCATCAGCGTGGATTTGCCCGCGCCGTTCGGACCCACGACGCAGGTGATCCCGCCCTCGGCCACTTCGAGGGATACTCCCCGGAGTACGTCCCCGCCGCCGTACCCCGCCACCAGGCCGTCGATCTTCAGTACCGAACGGGCTGTGGTGCTTGTCCCCGGTCCGCTGGCTCGCTCCGTCATGCGCCCTCCGCGGGGTCCGGGTCGTCCTCGGCTTCCCCGATGTCCTCGCCGAGGTAGGCGTCGAGGACCCGGCGGTCAGTGCGGACGATGTCGGGCGGCCCGGTGGCCACCACGGTGCCCGAATCAAGCACGGTGACCTGGTCGCAGAGTCCCATCACGAACTCCATATTGTGCTCCACGATCAGGAAGGTCTTGCCGGCCGCGTTCAGCTCGCGGATGCGGTCTGCGATGTTATTGACCAGCGACAGGTTGACACCACCGGCCGGCTCGTCGAGCAGGATGATGGCCGGGTCCGCTACTAGCACGTAGGCGAGCTCGAGCAGCTTGCGCTGGCCATAGGAGAGGGTGCCGGCCAATGCGGCATGGTATCCGGCGATGCCGACGAACTCGAGCTGCTCCATCGCGAGTTTCCGGGCGGCGGCGCGCGTACCCCTGCTGGGGACCAGCATGTTCTCCATCACGGTGAGGCTGGGGAAGATCCTGGTCAGCTGGAAGGTCCGGCCGATGCCGAGCGCGAATACCTTGTTCGGGGCGCTGTTGGTGATCTTCCTGTCGGACAGGTATACCTCTCCCGCGTCCGCCTTCGCGTAGCCAGTGATGACGTTGAACAGCGTGGTCTTGCCGGATCCGTTCGGGCCGATCAGCCCGGCTATCGTGCCCTCGTCGACCTGGACCGTGCACGTGTCCAGGGCCTGGACGCCGCCGTAGGACTTGTGCACCCCCTCCGTCCGCAAAAGCGCGCTCATCCGGCACCCCCGCGTGGACCCGAGCTGGCCGGATCCCGGAGCTCCGGTTTGACTTCGGGGGCGGGCACCGCCGAGGGAAGCGCCGACCGGCCCCTGGTCGTCAGCCGCCGGATCCATTCGCCGCCGGTCGGGATGATGCCGCGCGGCACGAAGAGCACCACTACCAGGAATATTCCGCCGAGCAGGATCTCGCCGTAGTACCCGTTCGTGAAGCGGATGGTGAAGTAGAGCTGACCTGGCTCGATGATGAGCGCACCGAGTACGGGACCGGCAATGGTGCCGACCCCGCCGAGGAAGGCCATCAGGACGATCGAGAGGTCGAACAGCGGGTCGAAGCCGCTCTGCGGCTCGACCTGTGTCAGGTAGAGGAACCAGACGCCGCCGATCAGGCCAGTTACCGTGCCGGACAGCGTGAACGCGGTCAGCTTCACCCGCATCGCCCGCACCCCGAGCCCCCGGGCGCGATCCTCGTCGTCCCTGATCGCCCGCAGGTGCAGGCCGAACCGGGCCCGCCGGATCAGCCAGGCCAGGACGATGATGCCGACCGCACAGGCCAGTGCGATGTAGTAGAAGGGATTGTTGTAGGTCGCGGCCGGCCAGGCCAGGAACGGGGCCGGCAGGCCGCTGGAGCCGCCGGTGAAGGAGAAGTTGAAGGCCATCAGCTGGAAGATGAAGAACACCGCGATCGTGATCACAATGAAGGTGTGCCGCCGCACCCGCAGCGCCACCAGGCCGAACGGAACGGCGATCACCGCCCCCACCGCGGCGGCCAGCGGCAGCAGGCCGAACACCGCGGTGCCGGTGACGTGCCAGTCCCTCGCCGCGATGCCGACCCCGTAGGCGCCGCTGCCGAAGAACACGGCCTGGCCGAGTGAAATGTAGCCGGAGAAACCGGAGAACACGTTCCAGGCCGAGGCGGCCGTCACGAAGATCAGCGCGAATACCCCGTAGTTCGTGAGCACCGGGCTGGAGAACACGACCGGGAACAACAGGGCCGCCGTGGCCAGGATGGCCAGCGCCGACCACCTGGCGCCCATGGCGAGGCGGGCCCTCCTGGCTTCGCTGGTCATTGGGCCCGGACCGCCTGCCTGCCGAGGAACCCGCTCGGGCGGATCAGAAGCACCAGCACGAGGGCGGCATAAAAGACGGCGTTCGCCCACGTCGGCGACCAGATGTCCACCAGTGACACCACGGTGAGCATGAAGACGGACGCGACGAGTGCGCCGGCGATGCTGCCCAGCCCGCCGAGGATGATGATGGCGAGCAGCCGGGAGATCAGGTCGTAGCCGCTGTTGGGGTTGAAGCTGTTGGTCGCCCCGAACATCATGCCGCCGACCGCCGTCACCCCGACCCCGATGCCGAAGGTGAGGCCGGCGACGCGGCTCGTGTCGATGCCGACGAGCCGCGCCGCCGTCTGGTTCTGCATCGTGGCCCGTACGCTGCGGCCGAACCGGGTCCGGTACAGCAGCAGGTACAGCGCCACGACCAGGACGACCGCCAGGCCGAAGCCGTACAGGTAGATGTACGGCAGGTAGAAGCCGAGCATGTGCACGCTGGATGTCACATACGAGGCCGTCAGTTGCTTGTCGTCAGGTCCGTAGATCCGGTAAAGGACTCCTTCGATGATCAGCGCCATCGCATAGGTGACGAGCAGGGTCATGGACGTCCGCTCGCGGCCGCGCAGCGGCCTGATGAAGGCCCACTGGATGGCCACGCCCAGGATGAACATGGCCGGCACGGTGACGAGCAGCCCGAGGAACAGGCCAAGGCCGAGCCGTCCCGACAGCGAGTAGCTGAGGTACGCGCCGAGCACGACCAGGATGCCCTGGGCGATGTTGATGATGTCGAGGACGCCGAAGATCAGCGTCAAACCCACCGCCATCAGGGCATATACACCGCCGATCAGGATCCCGTCGACGATGGCCTGGTAGATCTGCGTCGCCATGCACTCTCCGCCGGGCTAGTGAGTGTTCAGCTGGTCCAGTTCGGCTTGGGGTTGATGATCGTGACCGATCCCGCCGAGCCGACCGGAAGGACCTGGTTGAACGCGGTCCCGTTGCTCTGCCACTGGAAGGTGAACGCCGCGGCACTGGAGTTCTTACCGAAGTTGTCGAACCTCACCGGGCCCTGCACGGTGCTGAGCGTCACGCCGCTGTGCAGGTAGCTGATGATCTTGGCGTTGTCGGTGCCGCCGGTCGCCTTGACCGCCTGGGCCATCACCTGTCCCACCGAATAGGCCTCGGCCACATCGGCGTTGATGTCCGACGCGGTGCCGCCGTACTTGCTCACGTACTCCTGCACCATGGCCTGGCTTTCCGGATTGGCGTACCCGGGATACCAGCCGTTTGGCACCATCATCCCGGTCGCGTTGCCCTTCCCGACGACGGAGGTGAACCCGGCGCCCTGGTCCGGCCCGGCCGCGCAGATGAACATCCTGGGGTTGTAGTGCTGCTGTTCGAACGCCTGCATGAAGGCGGCCACGGTCGGGACGTCAGTGGAGCCGAGCAGTACCGCCTGCGCGCCGGTGGCGGCCACCTGGTCGGCGGCCGGCTTGTAGGAGGCGGTCTCGGCCGGGAAGATCTTCGAGTAGACCGTCTTCACCCCGAGCGCCTGCAGCTTCTGCTGGGCGAGCTGGACCGGCGGGTCGGCGAAGGGGTCGTCGGCCATTGGGTAGGCAGCCGTCTTCGGCCGCTGGCTGGGCGGCAGTGAGGCGACCCAGTTGACGAACGGGATCATCTCGTCTTCGATCGGCAGGCTGACATCGAACACGTTGTGCGCCGACATGTTGGCCGGGCTCGAGAACACCGTTGGCGCCCCGCCGGCGCCTTCGACCAGCGCGTAGCCGTAGTGCGCGGCGACGGACGCCGACGGCGTGGTCAGCAGCGAGGAGAACGGCCCGAACGCCAGGTCGACATGGTCCGAGGAGAAAAGGGTCGTGTAGTTTGTCGATGCCTGCGTCGGCGAGCTGTTGTCGTTGAGGATCGTGAGCTTGACCTGGCGGCCGAGCAGGCCGCCGTTCTTGTTCACATCACTGGCCCACAGCTCGTATCCCTTCTGGAACGCGATGCCGTCCGTGGAGAAGTCGCCGGTGAGCGAGAGTGACGCGCCGATGGTGATCGGCGTGCTGGAACTCGGGCTGGAGCTGGCGGTGGAACTGGTGCTCGTGCTGGTGCTGCTGCTCGAACTGCTGCCGCACGCCGCCAGAACGCTTACCGACAGTACTGCTGCGCCCAGGGCAAAGGCACGCATGGGGAGCCAGGGAAGATTAGGTCTCACGCCTGGTTCCTCCTTCCTCTCCTTGTTCCGTCCTTTGGTTGATGTCTGCGTTAATTCAGTGGTGTCGAGTCCATCGGGCACGTCCGCGTGCTCGCTGACCAGGGTGAGCCCGGCCGACTCTGCCTGCTGCTGCAGCAGTGCGGCGAAATCGGCATCGCCGTATCCGCGTCCGACCAGACCTTGGATGAGTTGATGGACGATCGCGGCTACCGGCATCGGCACCTCGTGTTCGCGCGCCGCGGCCAGGCCAAGGTCGAAATCCTTCCGCAGCAGCGTGGCTGTGAACGTGGGCTCGAAGTCCAGGTTCACGTACGCAGGCGCCTTGTATCCGGTGAACAGCGAACCCATCACACTCTTGTTAAGGCAGGCAAGAAAGGCCTGCCTGCTGATGCCGCTCTTTTCTGCAAGAACCGTTATCTCGGCCAGCGACTGCGCCACCACGCCAAGGAACAGGTTGTGGCACAGCTTAACCGTCCTCGCCACCTCTCCGTCGCCGACGTAAGTGACACCGCGGCCGAGCATAGCCAGGTACGGTTCGGCCATGACGAACGCGTCCCGGGGTCCGGAGACCGCGGCCGTCATCTTCCCGGCTCGCACCACCTTGGGGTTTCCCATCACCGGTGCGGCAAGCAGGGCGGTGCCCCGGCCGGCGATTTCCGTCCGGATGCGAGCAGAGGCCTCGGCCGACACCGTAGAGCAATCGACCAGGACCCGGGGCGCTGCTCCATCGGTTCCGGACATCAAGCCGTCCCGGCCGAGTACAGCGGAGATCAGGTCATCGGATGACCCGACCGTGATGAACACAATGTCCGTGGTGGCGAGTTCCGCGGCGGCGCTCACCTGTTTGGCACCCAGCCTTACCAGCGGCTCCGCCTTGGCCGCCGAGCGGTTATAGACGGCGAGATCGCAGCCGGCAGCGAGCAGCCGCCTAGCCATCTCCACACCCATACGCCCCGTACCCAGCCAGCCGAGCCGGTGCGTATTCTCATGTCCGACCATACCGCCAGATCCCCTCCACCCGATCACAATCGTTTGCACCTGAGACTGGCCTCGCACCGTGTATTTTGTCAATGCCGGATGGCCAACCTGTTACCAAAGACGTACCAAATGGTTCTCGGCCGGCCGGCCCAGCCGCCTATCTCACTGGACCACCTCACGTGCCGATCCCCGGCCGGATATGATGCTGGGACCGGGCCCCTCACGGCAGGCGGCGCGTGGCCGCTCCATGAGCGGCGTGGACGGGCCCTCCGGGCAGCAATCGATTGCGGAAACTTCGGAATCGACGGCGCCGGCTCCGGCTGGCACTTATCCCGGTGACGCCCTGCCGACCCGGCGGGACGCGGCACGGTGCAGCGGCACCGGCGCCAGATGCGCGGTCCCGCCCTCTTCCGCCCCGTCGGCCCGTGCGGCGGGTGCCGCGGTAGACCCGCGGACCACCAGCTCGGGCGCGAGGTAGAGGATCTTGACCGGCCCCTCGCGCTCGCCGATCCGCTCGAGCAGCAGTTGGGCCGCCTCGGTGCCCAGCTGGTAGTGCGGGAACCGCACGGTGGTGAGCGGGGGCCGGAGCCTGTCGATGAACGGCATGTCGTTGAACCCGATCACCGAGATGTCATCGGGGCACTGCAGGCCGGCCTCGTCGAGCGCGGCGTAGCACCCGACGGCCAGCATGTCGTTGCCTGCGGCTACCGCGGTGAAGCCGCCCTGCACAGTGAGCAGCTCACGCGCGCAGCGGGTCCCGTCCTCGACCGTATACCGTCCCGCGTAGGCGATAAGGCCCTCCCTGACCTCCAGCCCGTGGGCCGCCATGCCTTCCCGGAACCCGCGCAGCCGGCTTACTCCGGTCGACGCTTCCTGCGGGCCGGCGATGTGCGCGATGCGAGTGTGGCCGAGCCGGGCCAGATGGCTGACGGCCATCCGGGCGCCTTGCTCGTTGTCGACCGAGACCGCGGGAAAGCTGTAGTCCTGCGAGAGCCGGTTCATCAGGACCACCGGCAGGTCGGCGGCGGCCACCTCGGCGAGCAGGCGGTCGTGCAGGGTGGCGGTCGCGAGCACGAAGCCGTCCACGTGGCGGGCTCGCATCTGCTCGAAGATCAGGCGCTCCCGGCTGGCGTCGGCATCGGTGTTGCCGATCAGGGCCACGTACCCGGCTGCGGCGAGCTTGTCTTCCAGGCCGCGGACGATCGGCGGGAACAGCGGGTTGTTCAGGTCGGGAATCAGGACGCCGACGGTGTGCGAGCGCCGGGTCCGCAGACTGCGCGCGACCGGATTGGGCCGGTAGCCGAGCTTAACCGCGGCGGCCATCACCCGGCGTGCGGTCTCTTCGCTGACCAGGAGGCGGGTTTCCGGATTGAGCGCGCGCGAGGCGGTGGCTGGATGCACACGGGCCGCAGCTGCCACGTCTCGCAAGGTGGCCGGCCGGTCAGGCATGCTTCATCTCGCTCCCCCATCGCGCAGGCGTGGCACTTGCCGCACGTCGTCGCACTTCGGACCCACTAACACTATCCCGGCGACCGCCAGGCGAACACTACCCCGGATGATTATTCGGCGGGTTCAGCATTGCGGCGGGCAGGGTGCGCGCGAGGACCCCGCGGTGGGTCGGTACCGCCTCGGCGTGACGCTGCTCGCCCGCCTCGGTCAGCACCACGTCGACGCCCCGCCGGTCCCCCTCACAGCCGCACCGTTCGACCAGGCCGTGCCGGGCTAGCCGGTCGACCAGCCGGGACAATGCGCTCTGGCTCAGGTGGACGGCTTCGGCCAGGTCCTGGGCACGGAACTTGCGCGCCTCGCTCTCGGCGAGCCGCTCCAGGACCTCGAAGTCGCTCACGCCGAGCCCGTGCCGCTCGCCGAGCTCGAGCGCGAGCGCTGCGCACGCCGCCGCATGGCAGGCCGCCACCTCCCGCCACGCGGTCACCACGCTGTCCTGGGTCACGACGCTGTCCTGGGTCACCACGCTGTCCATAGGTCTCCGTGACGTGATCTTAGCGCTCCGGCTTAGTATTTGCAAGTGCATTAATTGTCCTTGCATCTAATGCTTGCACATGCATATAGTCACAGACATGACCTCATCACGTCTACCTCGCGATGACGTACTTTCCGGCGACGTACTTTCCGGCGACGACCGCGGCTGGACGCCGCAACTATGGGGAATCCTCTTCGTGCTCGGCGGCGCGCTGTGTCTCGACGCGCTGGACGTGTCGATGGTCGGGGTCGCCCTCCCGTCGATCCGGTCCGCGCTCGGCCTGAGCACGTCGTCGCTGCAATGGATCGTCAGCGGCTACGTGCTCGGTTATGGCGGGCTGCTGCTGCTCGGCGGCCGGGCCGCCGACCTGCTGGGCCGGCGGCGCGTCTTCCTCGTGGCACTTGCGGTGTTCGCACTGGTGTCGGTATTCGGCGGTCTGGTGAGCAGCCCGGGCCTGCTGGTCGCGGCCCGGTTCGTCAAGGGCGCGGCCGCGGCGTTCACCGCCCCGGCCAGCATGTCGCTGCTCACCACCACGTTCCCCGAGGGTCCGATGCGGAACCGCGCGTTCAGCATATATACCGTCTTCGGCGCGAGCGGTTTCTCGCTGGGACTGGTTCTGTCCGGTGTTCTCACCGAGATCAGCTGGAGGTGGACGCTGCTGGTGTCCGCCCCGGTCGCGCTCGGAGTGCTGGCCGCCGCCACCTGGCTCATCCCGGCCAGCGAGCGCAGCGGGCGAGGCGAGCACAGGTTCGACATTCCCGGCGCGCTCACCATCACGGCCGCCATGCTGCTGCTCGTCTACACGGTGGTATCCGCTCAGCAGGCTGGCTGGGGATCGGCCCGGACGGTCGGCTCGTTCGGCGCAGTCGCCGTGTTGCTCGGGGTGTTCGCCGCCGTCGAACGGCGCAGCCGGGATCCGCTCGTGCCGTTCGCTATCTTCTCCTCGGCTGCGCTGCGGCGGGCGAACATCGGGGCCGTGACGTTGTTCGGCACCTACATCTCGTTCCAGTTCCTGGTCACGCAGTACCTGCAGACGCTGTCCGGCTGGTCGGCGATGTCGACTGCGCTCGCGTTCTTGCCGGCCGGCGTTATGGTGGTGGTGCTGTCCACACGGATGGGATCGCTGCTCGGCCGGTTCGGCCCGGCCCCGCTGACCGGGCTCGCCTTCACCTGCCTGGTGCTCGCTTACGCGATCTTCCTGCGGGCCGGCGTCCGCCCGGACTACCCCTCGGTGATGCTGCCCGCCACGCTGCTGGTCGGGCTGGCGTTCGGTCTCGGCTTCTCCTCACTCAGCGTGGCGGCCACGGCCGGTGTCCCGAACTCCGAGCAGGGCTTGGCCGCCAGCCTGTTCCAGACCTCATTCCAGGTCGGCGGCGCGGTAGTGCTGGCGATCGTGACGGCCGTCGTCGACGCCGGCGGAGCCGGCCAAGTCTCCTCGGCCTCCACCACACTGGCGGCCTACCGGCCGGCGCTGGGTCTGATCACGGGTGTCGCGGCGATCGGGATGCTGGTCGCGCTGAGCGGGCTGCGAGGCCGGCAGGCCCAGCAGGTCCGGCAGCCCGGGTTGGCCGACGACCTGCCGTCCGGCGACCTGACCGATTTGCTGACATCTGGCGACCTGGCGGACGGCGACCTGGCGGACGGCGACCTGGTCAGCTGTCCGGCGCTGCGGCACGCTGCTCGCGTCAAGGACGGCGGCACCAGAACCTGATCGGCCAGTCGTCGACGGCCTCCCCGCTCAGGCCTAGTGGTAAGCCGAGATGATGATCACCAAAGACGATCCGCGCTTGCCGGTGCGGTCCGGGACTCCGCTGCTGGCGGTCCCGGACCCTCCGGCAGGCGATAGGACCGTCCTGGTCCAGCTGACATGCCAGCGGGGCAGATGACGGCTCAGCCAGCTGATGCCCGCCTCACGGGTCCGCCTGCTCTGCGCGGTATGCCGGATGAGCTCTTCGTGGCGCTGCTCGGCCAGGGTCTTGGCTGTCTCCGGATGCATCAGGTCGGCTCCTCGCGTGATTGGTCATGATTAAGATATATCGTGATTAGCAGATCAGTCAAGATATATCTTGAGATTGGTCGGTTTGGGTTGGGAATGCCCGGCGAGTGATGCGGCGGCGGCGCTTGCCACAGCCGGTGGTTGTTATGGCCGGTGGTTGCCATGGCCGGTGGTTGCCATGGCAGGGACTACGTCGGCATGGGTACTGGCCGTGTGGAGTTCTAGGGTCCCCGGCGACCGGTGAGGTCCCCTGGAGGCCGGTTCGCACGCTTACTCGGTTTGGCCATTATGCCGAGGAGGTCTGACATTTTCGCCGGACCCGGCCGGGCGTCGGTGAGGTCTGACATTTTCGCCGGACCCGGCCGGGCGTCGGTCCGGTGGGATCAGGCCGTCCGCGGTCGTGTGGTCGTCGGTGTCGCCATCCGCCCTGGCGTCGGCAGCCGGCAGCGGAGGCAGGTCGAGGACCGGGTACCCGAGCAGGATGAACTCGATCGGGAGGGCGTCCGCGGGACGCTTGTTCGGGTCCCGGCGCTCCCGGTAGCGGTCAAGGCGCTCGAGCGTCTTGCGGAGCTCCGTGTAGAGCTCACCCGCCTGCTCGGGCGTAAGGTACAGCCCCCTCGTCGATCCGCCCAGCGTCTCGAGCAGATCCTTGGGCCAGGAATTGAGCGCGGTCAGGCTGCGCCGGGCCCGGGCCAGCGACCTGTCCAGCCACACCTGATCGAGAGCCTCGGCGGCCTCCGACGCCTGGGGATCGTCCTGGCGGGTTCGTTGTTTTGACAAGTCTCTCGAAACAACTCTTTCGAGCAAGCGGGCCGGGGCCGGGAGGAGCCGCACGGCCCTGTCGCGGGGTGCGTATGCCCCGTTACCGGCCCGCGCCCGCAGGGTCCTCTGCGCAAACGGCTAGCCGGGTGCCGGTGACAGGTCGTGCAGGACGTGCACGGGGCCTTCGCCGCCGCCCAGCTCGGACAGGCCGTGCGCCACCGCGTCGCCGGCCACCACTGCAGCCTGCTGCGCCGCCTCGGCCAGCGGCAGCCCGGCCGCCAGCCCGGCCGCCAGCGCCGCCGAGTGGGTGCAGCCCGCGCCGTGGGTCGCGGCGACGGGGTATCGGGTAACCGGGATGACCAGGTGCCGTGAGCCGTCGAAGAGGTGATCGACGGGCTCGGTGCCATGTCCGCCGGTGACAAGGGCCGCTCGCGCGCCCATCGCGACGAGGGCTTCGGCGAGCTTCGCGCGGTCCTCGGTCGCGATCTCCGTCAGCGCCTGGGCTTCGGGGAGATTCGGGGTCACCACGGTGGCCAGCGGGAAGAGCCGTGTGACCAGGGTTCCGACGGCATCGGGCAGCAGGAGCCGGCTGCCCGAGCTGGCCACCATGACCGGATCGACCACCAGCGGCAGGTCCCGGGGCGCGAGCGCGTCAGCCACGGCCGCGATCAGCGGCTTGGAGAAGAGCATGCCGGTCTTGGCGGCGTCGGCTCCGATGTCGTCGAGGACCGCGTCGATCTGCGCGCGTACGAAGGTCGGCGGAAGCTCATGGATGGCGGTGACGCCTACGGTGTTCTGCGCGGTGAGCGCCACGATGGCGGACATGCCGTGTGCGCCGCAGCGGGCGAAGGCCTTGAGGTCCGCCTGGATGCCGGCCCCGCCGCCCGAATCCGACGAGGCGATGCTCAGCACCCGCGGGACGGATCGGGCGGCCGTGCTCATACGGGACGGGACAGGC
>Ga0335077_10005220_pt1 | contig 15911 bp, 16 predicted proteins | sample Lox_Sample_31_FD_207151 | JGI IMG/M metagenome (GOLD analysis project Ga0335077, IMG submission 207151) | Soil microbial communities from Loxahatchee National Wildlife Refuge, Florida, United States - Lox_Sample_3.1 | ecosystem: Environmental > Terrestrial > Soil > Wetlands | place: USA...
GCCAGGCCATTTTGATCACCGCCGCGGTCGCTTTTGGATTCGCAGGCCGGCCGTGGATCAGCGCCGCGCTGGTCCTTGCCGCGGTCGGTTATCTGGTCGAACTGCGCCGGCAGACTCACCTATCGTCCCTGCAAATGCCGCTGAAGACGGTGGGCTTGCAGGCGATGAGTCTGTCGATCGCCTATGCGCTGTTGGTGATTGCCGGATTGTGGCGATGAAGTTATGACCAGCGTAGTCGTCCCCAAGCCTCGCAAGAAACTTCTGAAGCGCACGCTCGCCGACCATTCCCAGCTTCTGCGCCGAACGGTGCAGGGTCTGTTTCTTATTCTCAATCTATGGATCGGCGTGCAGTTTTACGCTTGGGTGCGCTACTACGAATCCGGCGGGCGCACCTGGTTCGCTGACCGGCCTGCGGGCGTCGAGGGATGGCTCCCGCTCGCCTCTTTGATGAATTTGAAGGTTCTCGCTCTCGGCGGCGGCATTTCCAGAATCCATCCGGCTGGGACCTTTCTGCTGATTGTTTTCCTTGCAATGTCGTTCGTCTTTCGAAGGAGCTTTTGCGGCTGGATCTGTCCGGTGGGAACCGTCTCGGAATATCTTTGGAAATTCGGGCGTAAGCTGTTCCGCCGCAATTTCTGCCTGCCGCGCGCGGCCGATACAGCGCTTCGCAGCATCAAATACATTCTCCTGGCCTTCTTCTTATTCGCGGTCGCCACGATGCCGGTGCTTGCCATCCGGCAGTTTCTCGATAGTCCTTACGGCGTCATCGACGACGTGAAAATGCTCAACTTCTTTCGCGAAATCGGCCTGACGGGTGTAATCGTGCTTACAGTGCTGGTGGCCGGCTCGGTTGCCGTCCAGAACTTCTGGTGCCGGTATTTCTGTCCGTACGGCGCGCTGATGGGACTGGTTTCCATGTTCTCGCCGCTACGCGTCCGCAGAAACGCCCACGCGTGCATCGACTGCGCAAAGTGCGCGAAAGCGTGTCCGGCGGCGTTGCCGGTGGATCGCCTGGTCACGATCAAATCCGCGGAGTGCATAGGATGTCTCGAATGTGTGGCTGCGTGCCCAGCCGAAGGCGCGCTATTTTTTTCCGCGCCGCGTCACAACCGCGTCTCGGCCTGGGCGGTGGCAACGGGCGTCGCGATTCTATTCCTGGGCGCTTATTCGTACGCGCGCTGGACAGGACACTGGACGACGGATCTTCCGACCCGCGTGTATTTCAATCTGGTCCCGCGCGCGGATGAGTTCGAACATTGAAAGTGTCAATCACAGCGATGGATGACCACGTCGTGACCGCGAAACCGAAGTCCGGGAAGCATCCCGAGCGGATCTGTTGGGGTTGCGACAACTACTGCCCAGCCGATGACCTTCAATGCGGCTCACGCACGCGGCATCCAACCGAACTGTGCGGCGAGGATTGGCAGCAGTGGTTGGACCGGCTCGCGGACACCGGAGCGGATTGAATCCGGCTCGCCCGTTCGCACCGATCTGATCTCACGCACGATGTGCGCGCAGTCCGTAATAGTTCGCAGGACCCGTTATCTCCGGTCCCTGTTCATTGCGCCAGAGCGTCAGCAGATCCAGCGGCCGCCCGCCTGTTGCGACAAGTCCGAGCGTGGCAGGCTGAGCGACGCGCCGCAAACGTCCGGAGTCGACCAGATACTGGCGGCCATCAGCACCCTGAAACAGATCGCCGTCTTTCGCCTGCACTTCCGCGATGAGGTCTTCAAACGGCCGGCCGTAGCCGTCGATGATTCCATCGTCGAAACCTTTGAGTCCGCTGGTGGGCATCTGATTGCGATGGATCCGGAACAGCAGTTTTTCCCGCGCGGCGACGGAGCGATCCCACGTGAGGCTTTCCGCCATCGCGCGGCCATTGCGCGCGAGCCGCTCGCGAAGATCGGGCATGCGCGCCAAAATATCCAGTGCGCCCACGAAATCGACCACCACGCGAGGCCGGACGACGATTGCCGTGTGACCGTCAATCGCGTAGTCCTCGGTTCCATAAGGCGTGGTGATGACCGCCGTTCCGCACGCCATGGCCTCGACCGGCGGAAGCGGAAAACTCTCGTACCAGGAGGGACACAAGACGATATCGCTCTGTGCGTACAACCGGCTGAGCGGCTCATGACCGAGCGCGCCGTGGAAGCGATACGGCGCGAGTTTGTTTTCGGGTCCGATTTCGTGCGGGAAACCGTACACGTGCCACTCGATCCGCCCGGGGAAGCGGCGCATCAGTTCGGCCATCGCGGGAACCGCGTCCTGAAATCCTTTCCACTTCTCCGGACGCGAATAGGTGACCACGCGGATGATTTTGTCCTGCGCGCTCAACTTGGGAAGCGGTTGAAATTTTGCGGTGTCGACGCCGTGGGTCACCACCGGGATGACATCGTTAAAGCGGCGCCGGAATTCGCCCGCGAGCCAGGTGGAATTGGCGACGCGATAGGCGGGAATCTGAAACGCGCTGCGGCACAACATCTTGATGAGAGGATTTCCCTGAAGCGATGAGGGCTGGGTTCCTTCGAGCGAAAAGAAGACCTCGTCATAGTGCTGCGGAAAATGTACCAGCTTCCCTTTTCCGGATTGCCACCCGGGAATCACCGTTTCCCAATTCGCGGCGATGATCAGGTCGGACTTGGGGATCGCAGGAGTCAGCAGATTCAGGTAACTGATAAAAAACTGGAGCTCGCCCAGCGAGTTGCGCAGCGATTGATTCACCAGGTGAAACGGCAGGCTCTCGCGTTGCGCCGCCTGGTCATAGTGAATCGGAACGTCGAAGCCGAGATTCGGAAACGGCTCGGCCGCGGGCCACAGAAATTTCGGCCAGGTGGTGATCGAAACCTCGTGGCCGCGCTCGTGGAAGCGGCGCGCATATTCAAGAATGCAGGCGGCGCCTCCGGTGCGCGTTTCTCCAGTCGGCCCGAGCAGAAAATTGATGGAGAGACGATTCTGCGCCGGCCGCTTCGCGGCGACCTGCGGCGCACTTTTCTCCACGCGAATCGCGACGGCGAATCCGTTGCCGACTTTATCGTCGGTATCCTGCACCGCGACGATGGGCCATTTCAGCCACTCAATCATCTCGACAAAATCGGACGTGACCCAGACGGAGCAGTGCGCGACGTCGGGGTCCGGTCCGATGCCGGTCTGGTGCCGTTGGATCAGTTCGGCGAGCGTGGTCCGTGGGCGGTCCTTATCGAATGTCCGTTCCTTGTGCGGCGCGATGACGTAAATATATCCGCCCGGCCGCACCACGCGATGCCACTCCTTCAGCGCCTTGATTGGATCGGGGAAATGCTCGATCACGTGGGAGCTAATGACGAAATCGACGCTGTTTTCCTCGATCGGAAGGTGGTCACCCGGCGCGGCAATGTCCACCGGCAGGGACTCGCCGCACATCTTGATCTCTTCCTGCTTGAAGACGGTGATCTCTTTAGTGAAATCGACATTGCGGGTCTTCAGGCCCCAGGGATTGTGAGCGGAGCCTCCGATCTCCAGCCCCTGAAGACCGTCCAGCAGTTTGTGTGCGAGCGCACTTTCCTTGAATTTCACGATGGGCCTCCTAGGCCGCTTCCCATTCCTGATAGGGAAACTGGTTGTAACGTTGATTGACGACGTCCGGCTGACTGAGCGTCGGCTCGGAACGGCCGTAAAGAATTCGATCGACGACCTCAAGACCCTGCATGAAGGAATGGTCCTGATTGCTGACTTCGTACTTCCACGCGCCGAAGCGTCCGCGCGAAAAGATATTGATGGCTTCGAGAGCGGGCAGCGTCGTGGCGAGAATTTCCTCGCGACCGATCGACGGCGTCGGATACCCTGGCGCGAGAATCCGGTGCCAGCGGCTGATCACGTCGGAATGCGCCGGAATCAGGCCGATCGCGAACATCTCGGAAATCACGCGATGGACCAGCCTCGGGCCGTAGCAAGGCGCGTGCTCCGACTCGGCGACTTCCGCCATCAGGGACCACGTCGAACCGGGCTGGGGCACGTTGTTCGGGCTGTAATTGCTGAAAACGGTGACGCGATAGAAGCTCGCTTCCGGTCCTGGGAAATACATCCAGCACATTTTCCGGATGGATTCGGGCGGCGCGCCTTTCAGTCCGATACCGATCACGTGAACCGTGGACGATCTGAGTTCAGCCGTCTTCGCCGCGAGAGTCGCGTCACTGACGGTTGCGGTCAACCAGTTAAGCGGAGTGCTGTTGATCAGCGTTTCGTACTTGATGTGCGTCCCGCCGGCGGAGAGGATTTGTTTTCGAGCATCGATCGCGTCGATCCGCGTCGAAAGCCGGAGATTTTGTTCGGGAATCCGCGACGCGAGCGAACGCCAGATCGCGCCGGTGCCTCCCTTGACGGGAAAACGAAACCGGCTATTGGGGCCCCACGAAATCTGATCTTCGCCCAGGCAGATGGATTTCATCGCCTGCTCGAGCGAAACTACTGCCACACGCTCGCCGACCCATCGAAAATGCAGTGAATCGAGCGGATGTGCCCACACTTTGCGGTTGTAGGGCAGCATGAACAACTCGGCGATGCCCGCGCCGAAGGTCGCGAAAATCCACTGCTCGAAATTCGCCGGCGCCTTCTGGGGTGAAGCGGCGGAAATCAAGCCCTGCACGGCTTTCCAGCGATCGGCCGGGTCGAGGCGGTGAAGGTTGTTTTGGAAAGGATACGGAATGAACCGGTCTTTCAGCCAGATCCAGCTTTCGCGCTCATGCCACAGCCAGCCTTCCGGAGGGAACGCGAGATCCATGTATTCATCGAACTTGCGGTAATGCGAAAACTGAACGTGGCCGCCTAAATCCCAGGTGAACCCGCGATCGTCGACGCAGGAAGACGCGAGACCACCCGGTTGCGGCGCGGCGTCGATCAGCAGAAAGTCGCTGTGGCCGAGTTCGAGCAGCCGCAGCGCGGCGCCGATTCCTGTCGGCCCTGCGCCCAGAATCGCGATCGGCGTTCTGATCATCTGCGCGGGTCTCGCGGTTTCTGCTGCCGATTCTTTGACAGCCGGTTTTTCAGCCGGTGGATATACGCGAGCACCTCGGCAACTGCGCGATACAGGTGCGGAGGGATCTCGCGGCCCACGTCAACATGTTTGTAGAGCGCCTGCGCGAGCGGCGGATTTTCCACCAGTGGCACGCCATTATCGAGCGCAATCTGCTTGATGCGCAGCGCCAGATAATTTTTGCCTTTCGCGACCACCACCGGCGTGGCCATGGTGGTGTGCTCGTAACGGAGCGCGACGGCGAAGTGCGTGGGATTGACCACCACTGCGGTCGCCGTGGGCACGGCCTTCATCATGCGGCGGCGCAGGAGATCCTTGCGCAAGCGCTTAATTTTTCCGCGGACATGGGGGTTGCCTTCCATGTCTTTGACTTCTTCCTTGACTTCCTGCTTGGTCATCTTCAACTGGTTCATGTAGCGGCGGCGCTGGCGAATAAGGTCGATCGCGCCGAACACGATGAACACCGCGGTCGCCTTCCACAACAGCTCCTTAAGCGAGTTGCCGATTTGCGAGATGCCCACTTCGAGGCTGGCAAACGGAAGCGTCAAGAAAATTCCGATGTTGTCGCGCGCGATGTAATAAATGGTGAGGCTGAAGGCGACCAGCATGGCTGCCGCCTGCAACACGGACATCGGCGCCTGCTGCGCGACCTGGCGGATTTTAGTCACGGGATTGAAGCGCGCGAAATCCGGCTGGAAGCGCGAGAGGCTGAGTCCGCCGCGCGTAATCGACATGTGAACGGCGATGGTCGCGAGCATCGAGCTCAGCGCGAGTCCGCCCAACGGAACGAACGCGCGGTCCAGGAACGCGCGCGCGAGCCCGGGAACCCTGGCGACGTCCAGATCGCCGCGAAAAGCCGCCGCCAGCGCCTCTCGCAGCATCGATTTCATACCGGTGAACCACGCCGGGAACGCGATTCCGAACAGCAGCACGAACGCCAGAAACTGGCCGGCGGTGATCATGTCGCGTGAAACGATGAACTGACCTTCGTTGCGCGCGCGCAGCAGCCGCCGCGCTGTCGGTTTTTCTGTTTTGCTCGAATCAGCCATGACGGTTTCAGGAGCCCAGCAGGCGCTGGATCATTTCCACCACGCCTCCGCTCGCCTGATTGAAAACCCGCGGGAAAATCGCAACCAGCCACGCGAGCAGCGTCATCGCGAGCAGCATTTTCACGGGGAAAGACAAAATCATCAGGTGAAGCTGCGCATTAAGGCGCGCGAGCAGGGCGATCGAGACTTCCACCATGAGGAGCATGCCCAGCACCGGCAGGATCAGGCGCAGGCCGGTCGAAAAAATCATGCCGCCCAGCCGGATCATGGAGTTGATCACGGCCGGCGAAATGTTGAAATGGCCCGGCGGCTGGGTTGCGAGGCTATGCGCGAACGCCGCCAGCACCATGCGATCCATGCCGGTCGCGAAAAACAATAAACCCGCCGTGAGCTGCGCGATGACGATCAACACCGCGGATTCCGCGCCCGAGGTCGGATCGATGGTCTGGGCGAAACCGTAGCCGGCCTGCAGACTGATGATCTGCGCGCCGACCTGAAAACCTTCGGTTAAAAACGACACTGCCAAACCAACAGCGACGCCGATGCCCGCCTCGGCGACCATCCAGCCGATGAGCAGCCCCAGAGTCACATGCGACGCGTCGATGGCCGGCCAGCTCGGGAAGAGTGCGAATGTCATGCTGAGCGCGATGAGGGCGCGCGCAAGCTCCGGTCCGGATTTGATTCCGGGTAGCGGAATGTAGACAAGCGCGCCCGTTACGCGAGCGAGCACCAGGAGAAACGCGTATAAAGTTCCGATATCGAGCCGCAGCTCAGCGCCCATAGTGCGCGATTTCCCCGCACAGCCCGATGATGTAGCTCATCCACTGCTTCAGCATCCACGGCATCAGCACGCTGAACCCGACCAGGAACGCGGCAAGGCGCGGAAACGTGCTGAACGCGTTGTCCTGAAGCGAGGTCGCCACCTGGACCATGTTCATGATGATTCCGACCGCGAGGCCGATCGCGAGCAGCGGCGCGCTCATCCAGAACGCCGCCATCAGGGCGCCGTGGATCATTTGTATTGCGGCTTCGGGCGTCATTTTTGAGGGCTCCTTTTATCCAAAAGACTTGACCAGCGATCCGATCACAAGATTCCATCCATCGACCAGGACGAACAGCAGAACCTTGAACGGGGCCGAGAGCATCACAGGCGGCAGTTGAACCATCCCGATCGAGAGAGTCACTGAAGCCACTACCAGATCGATCACCAGGAAGGGGAGAAACAGCATCGCGCCGATCTGAAATCCGCTTTTCAGCTCGGAAAGGATGTAAGCGGGAACCAGGACGTTCAGCCCCAGATCCGAAACATTTCTTGGAGCCGGCGATTTGGTCACTTCCAGGAACAGCTTGATGTCTTTTTCACGGGTAAAACGCGAGAGGAACGTCTTCATGGGCTTGGACGCTTCATCGAACGCCTGCCCGGCGGTGATCTTGCCTTCATCCATGGGTTCCCAGGCTTTCTGGTACATCTCAGTGACCACCGGCTGCATAATCACCATGGAAAGAAACAGCGCCAGCCCCACCAGCACCTGATTGGACGGCGTGGTTTGGGTGCCGAGCGCCTGGCGCAGAAAGTGCAGCACGATGCTGATCCGCAGGAACGGCGTGATGGACATCACCACCGCCGGCAGCAGAACCATCAGCGTCATCGACAGCGCGATCTGCATCGGCAGGCTAAGCGTGGTCCCGCCGTTTACGCCGACTTTCGCTAAAGGCGAGTCGTTGCGCGCCGCCCACGCGGTGCTTGCGATCAGAATTCCGGGAAGCAATTTCATCGTTCCAGTCCGGGAGGCAGGATGCCCACTGCGGGCGTACTCTCGAGAAGGTTGCAGCCGTTGGGAGACAATCCGATCAGCAGGGTGCGGTCCGCCAGCCGGATCAGATGGACGGAGTGATGCGGCGTCAGCACCAGACGATCGATCACTTCCAGGCGTCTGGCTGGGTCGTGCGGCCGCCGGAGGTTCACTCGGGCCCATCCCTTGCGCTTGAATACCGCGATCAGCGCGCACAGCGCTCCCAAAACAGCGGCGACCGCAAGGAGCTGTTGCAGGATATCCATCAGGCGGCCTTTCCGGAACCGAAGGTCAACAAGCGAATGGCCGGCACGCCGTCCGAGCGGATCCACTCGCCCGCAGCGAAAGGAGCGCCGCCCGCGAATAGCTGCACGTTCGATCCGAACGACGCCGGCAGCTTGAGGATGCTGCCCGGCGCGAGAGCGAGAACCTCCCGCACGGGCAGCACGCATCGTCCCAGCTCGGATTCGAGCTCGAGGGGAAGCTCGGCGTAGCGCTGAATCTGTTCTGAATTCATGGCAGCTCACTCATTACGGGTTAATGGCGAGCAGCGTCTGGTCCATCTGATCGATGGTGGTGAGGACCTTCGAATTCGCCTCATAGCCCTGCTGGAACACGATCAGGTTGGTGAATTCGGTCGCCATATCGACGTTCGATGCCTCAAGGGACTGCCCGACCAGATTTCCGCGCCCGCCCGTGCCTGCCCCACCGACGCTCGGCGTGATGGTGCTGGGTCCGAGGAGGTAATCGTTGTTGTTGGTTGCGACCATCGAATCCGGATTGGAGACGTTGGCGACCGCGACTTGCGCGAGATTCTGTTGCGTTCCGTCGGAATAGGTGGCCACCAGGATTCCACCGGTTTCGAGAGAAACACCAGTGACGGTCGCGGATGCCTCGCCGTCCTGTGTGCTTCCGGACGCGGCCGAGGTCCCGGCGTAGTTGGTCAGCGTGGAGCTGCCGTTGGTGCCGTAAAGATTCCAGTTGATATTCATCGTGGCCGCGCCGTCGGCGAGCGCAGTGCCGTTGGTGAGGGCGATGGGCGTTCCGGCGGCCGGCGCCGTAAGATTGCCGCTCGAATCGAACGTCAGCGTACCCTTGCCGATCGAAACCTCCGATCCCGCCTTTCCGCCTTGCAGATCCGATCCCGGAATATCTACTTCGTAGTTCCACGCGCCAGGGCCTGTATTGGTGAACGTCGCCGTCAGAGTGTGCGCGTTGCCCAGCGAATCGTAAACCGTCACCGGAGTGGAGAAGGTCGCGCCGACCGCGGCGTTGGCGTCGAGATTGGCGCTCAGTGTCATGTTCTGTGTCGCGACCGGGGCACGCGAATTGAGCAGCGGCACTTGGATCGCGCTGGTCGCGCCGGAGGCATTGACGACACCGTTGGCTCCCATCCATCCCTGCACCATGTCGCCGTTGGCATCCACAAGTTCGCCCTGCGAGTTGAGCTTGAAGCTGCCGTCGCGGGTGTACATGGTCTGGCCGGCTTGATTCTGCACGATGAAGAATCCGCCTCCCTGAATGGCCAGGTCGAGCGGCTGGCCGGTCGAGGTGATGTTGCCCTGGGTGAAATTGCGATCCGAGAGGGTCTGTCCCACGCCCGCGCCGATTTGCAACTGCGCGTTCGCTTCGTTCATAGCGTCTTCAAACGCGACAGTATTCGTCTTGAAGCCCTGAGTGTTCATATTGGCCAGGTTGTCGCCCACCACGTCCAGAGCAGTGGTGTCGGCTTCCAGGCCGGAAAGTGCGGTGTAAAACGAGGACATGTGGTTCTCCTTTTTTTCTTTAGCTCTGTGTGCCGGAGGTGCCGCTCGTGCCGGAAGTGCCGGAGGTGCCCGATGTGGCGGCACCGGCCGCCGTCGCGGCGCCTGCATCCGTATCCAGTTGGGAAACATCTCCCTGAATCGCGATAAGCTGTTCGAGCTGGCTGAACTCCGCCAACTGCGTGAGGAACGTGCTGCTGTCCACCGGCTGCGTGGGATCCTGGTTCTGGATCTGCGCGACCAGCAGTTGCAGAAAAGTGTTTTCGTTGCCCAGTGAATTGGTGGCGGCGAGCGCCGCGCTGGTGTCGGAAGAGGTCGAGCTCGACGGCGTGGTCGGCCCGATCGGATTCATCATGCTGCTCATGCGTTTTGCTCCTTGCTGAGATTGTTTCGGCCCGCGGATTCATTCCACGCCTGCATCCAGGGAGATGGATCGGAGCCGCGAGGATTCCGCCGGTCGCGTCGCGTGTCCTGCTCCTGCGCATCCGGCGCCTGCCTGCGCGAATCGTTCGAAGAGTCCTGATTTTCTTTACGAGGGGCTTGATCGGCGCCGGGCGCGATGGAGGGCGCCAGATGAATGCCGGAGTGTGTGAGGCGATCGGAAAGTTCGCCGAGACCGGAGCGAAGATTTTGCGCCATGTCCGCGTCCCACGTGCGGACAGTCAGGTGCACGTCGCCGCCTCGCTCGACAAATCTGAGATTGACCGGAGCGTCATCGCCCACGCCGGGAACGTTCACCGAAATACTGTGACGCGACGAGGGAACCGTCGCCGGTTCGATCATGGGCTGCATCTGTTCGGCGATGGGCGCTTCCGTTTGGCCGGACGCGTTGCGCGAAATTTGCGGCTGTCCGGCTTGCGGTGTGTAGGTTTGCGTAGCCGCGGGCGGAATCACGCTGGCCTTGAGGACTGCCTCGGTCTGAACCGGAAAGCCCGCCGCCTCGGATTGCGGTTCATCCGTCGTGAAAGACTGTTTCGATCCGGATTGTATTGCCGGAGCCGAATGCGATGCGGCGCCCTGAGCGGATTCCGGCGCGGCTTGCGTCGACGAAAGGGTCGCTTCAAAAGCGATCGGAGCCGGCGATACGGGACTTGAGGCGCCGGAATCGGATTCGGTGGTTTCCTGAGTCGAATCGCCGGCGTGGCGCGCGTTCGCCTGGTCACGCGTAGTGTCGTTTTTCAAGCCGTTTGGATCTGCCGCGGGAGGCGCCGGCGCAGTCGGAATCAGATCCGAAGCTATCGTCGAATCGGTAGTGCTTGACTGGGCTGAAGGCGCAGCCGGCTGGTCCGCCGTCCGCCGGGATGGCGCGCGCGAAGCCGTCGCAGAGCGATTGTTTTCACTCTCGACGTCCTTTGGAAGAAGTGCGGCTGCGGTGACCGTTCCGCTGTCGGCCGTTTCCGCGACTTCAGGCATTGGCGCGTGGATGGAGGAGAATTTCGGCAAATCCGAAGCAGGCGCCGGAGCCGGCGACGCGTTCGCCGCCGGTGATTCCGTGCGCGTGTCGCCGTCGGCGTCATTCGATGCCCGCTGCGTATCGTCCGGCGCATTCGGAGAAGTTGGATCGGAGTCTCCATTTGTCGAATAGCTAAGCCCGACCGAACTTCCCTTCTCCGCCGCGACGAGCGCCAGAGAAGACCCTGTTCGCTCGGCGCGCCGCGATGCATTCGCCGCTTGTGTTTCGGGCTGGGTTTCGTCCCCGGCTTCTCTGGGTTGCGCAGGGACCTGCGTGAAAGAGGTGGGAGGTGTCAGGTACCCGGCCGCAACGGGATTCGTCCAGGAACTGCGTCCAAACAACGGATGCCCCATCTGCATCGGCGGAGGGGAAGATAAGCGGGAAGAATCCGAGCGTCCGTTCGTGTAATGGGAGGGAGAATGGACTGAGGTCGGAGAGGCCGGCCGAGAATCGATCGCGTTCGTATCGCTCGCGGAGTTCTCCGGCGACCCATCGCTCTCGTCCTTGGATGAATCGTACCCATCGTTAAGTGAGGACTGTTGCGACATCACCTCGCGAAACTGCGTGGCGCCGTCCAGTGCGGGCTCAGACGGCAAGGTGTCGTTTGTGTCACGCGCAATGGTGCTGCGCGGGGTGGATTTTTCGCCGGGCATTCCCGCCGCGCGTAAGAGACCGAACGTTTCGACACGTGCCGACATTGCTGAAGCCGGCGTGAGTGCAAGCCGCGGACCACTGGGTTCGGCTAATTTTTGAGCATTTTAGATTTCGGGCGGCGTCGAAGCTTCAACGCTTCCCGGCGGGATTCCGTCGATCAAACAAATTCATGCTCCTCTGTCATATCGCGAATGCGCGGAGAATCTAGAGAAAAATTCGAAAACTCGTTTGGCCGGAGGTTTGCATCACCGCTCCACGAAATCTATGGATCAAGCAGCTATCGCCGCGGCCAGCGGTCTTCATTCGCGGATCCAGGCGCTCGACATACTGTCCAACAACCTGGCGAACTCGAGCACCGCCGGTTACAAGCTCGATCGCGAATTTTACAGCCTGTTCAGCGGCGAGTCGCAGAGCGATATCGACGGTGTTTCGGAGCTGCCCTTCGTCAAGAGCCAGTGGACGGACTTCTCGCAGGGAACGCTTACCCCTACCGGAAATCCGCTGGACCTGGCGCTCACGGGCCAAGGCTTTTTTATGGTGAACGGTCCAAAGAGTCCGCTCTACACCCGCAACGGCGAGTTCCAGCTCTCGGCCGACGGCACGCTGGTCACGGCCGAGGGGTATCCCGTTGTCGGCGTGGACGGGCCGATTCAGGCTCAACCCGGGCAGAAAATCGATATCGGCCAGGACGGCACCGTCACGCAGGGCGGCAACACCATCGGTCAATTGCAGATCGTCGATTTTCACGATCGCCGGGTCCTCAAGAAGCAGGGCGGCAGTTATTTCGTCAATTCTCAGCCCTCGCAGAAGCCCGTTCCTTCACCGGCGAGCGTCGCGCAGGGGCAACTGGAAGGATCGAACGTCGTCCCGGCCGAATCGGCGGTCCAGCTTGTGGGAGTGATGCGGCAGTTCGAAATGTTGCAGAAGGCGGTTATGCAGACCACGGAAATGGATAAGCAAGCGCTCCAGGAAGTGGCGCGCGTGGGCGGCGGTTCGTAGAGAAAAGGAGAAGCGAGATGATTCGGGCACTTTACAGCGCAGCGAGCGGGATGAACGCGCAGCAGTTGAATGTCGATAATATCGCCAACAATCTGGCGAACTCGAATACGGCCGGATATAAGTCGCGGCGCGCGCAGTTTCAGGACCTGCTGTATCAGAATATGATTCAGCCGGGCGCAGCCGCTGGACAGTCCTCGACTGTTCCCACGGGCTTGCAGTTGGGCTTGGGAACGCGCACCGCGTCCAATGAAATCGTCTTCTCGCAGGGCGAATTTTCCGAGACCGACAATCCTTTGGACCTGGTGATTCAGGGTAGCGGCTTTTTTCAGATGCTTCTGCCTAACGGGACCATCGCCTATACGCGCTCAGGGCAATTTCACTTGAACGCCACCGGCAGTCTGGTGGACGCCAACGGCAACCTGCTTCAGCCGAACATCACTTTTCCGACCAACGCCCAATCCATCACCATCGCGACGGATGGAACGGTCAGCTACACGCTGCCCAACCAAACGGCGGCGCAGACGGCCGGTCAGATCCAGCTCGCGACGTTTGCCAATCCGTCCGGACTCAACAGCCTGGGACAGAATCTGTACCAGCCGACCACCGCGTCGGGCGATCCCATCCTGGGAAATCCCGGCGGTCAGGAAGGCCTGGGAACACTGCTTCAGGGCTACACCGAACAATCGAACGTCAGCGTCGTCAACGAATTCGTGAATCTGATCATGAGCCAGCGCGCCTATGAAGCCAACTCCAAGGTGGTGAAGGCCGCGGATGAAATGTACCAGGAAATGAATAATCTTACGCGATGACTTTTCTGATCCCATTATTTCTGGCCGCTTCCCTGCCCCCGGGAGAATGCACGGCAATCGATACCGATACCGTCGTCGCCCGCGATGTGGCGAAAATCATTCCAGCCTTCGCCCAGATCCCCGAGGATTTTCTGTTCGGCTACGTTCCGGCGACGGGCGCACAGCGGGTTTTCCGCGCAGAGGAGCTGGAGCGAATCGCCAAAAATCGCGGCCTCGATGTGCACGGGCTCGAGGACATCTGCTTCGTGCGGCTCACGTTTGTTCCCGACGCTACGCAAATACGCGCGGCGATGCAGAAGACCATCGGCATCGACGGCGCGAAAATCGAAATTCTTTCGTCCAGCCAGCAGGCATTCCCAGTGGGCGAGCTGATTTTCCCGCGCAACGGCGTCCAGGGGCTGAACGGGCAGGAGATCACCTGGCACGGCTACGTTCGCGCCGGCGAAAACACGCGGTTTTCGGTGTGGGCGCGCGCAAACATTACAGTGCCCTCGACGCGAGTGGTCGCAAACGAAAACCTGCCGGCCGGTAAGATCATTCAAAAGGATCAGGTTTCTGTCGAGCAGTGCGAGGATTCCCCCTTCGATGACACCATGGCGCGCCAGCTCGATGACGTGATCGGGATGGCGCCGAGAGCGACGCTCACGAAATCCATGCCCATCCGCAAATCCCAAGTGCAACGTCCCATGGATGTTGCGCGCGGGGAGACAGTGCGGGTGGAGGTCTACGATGGCGCGGCGCATCTCAGCCTCGAAGCCCGCGCCGAAACCTCGGGCATGAAGGGATCAACCATCACCCTTCGAAACTTGTCGAGCGGCCGCGAATTCCAGGCGCAAATCACCGGGAAAGACCAGGTCGCGATCGGAGGACGCGAGTAAATGCTACGAATTCTGATGGCCGCGCTTCTGTGTGGGGCGGCCAGCCCTGCGCAGGACACCTCGTCCAGTGCCGCGGCAGCGAACGCGCCGCAGAGTACCTCCTCAAACGCGCCGCCCGACACTCCGCAAAAGGGGAAGAAAAAGAAAAAAGAAAAAACGAAGCCGCCTTCCGCTCTGGACAAATATATTAAGGAAGCGTCGGTTCCGCTGGCTTCGAACGGACAGGTCGCCGATAACGGATCCATCTGGTTTCCGGCCGCGCGTCTTTCGAATCTCGCCTCCGATCTGCGGGCCCGCAATGTGGACGATACAGTCACGATTCTGGTAGCGGAGTCGGCTTCGGCCGTGAGCACCGGCCAATCGAAAACCTCGCGCACATCGAGCGCCCAGTCCGCGATTACTTCGCTCGCGGGCCCCAAGTCCCCGACCGGGGCCCTAGCCAATCTCTTAAACGCCAATAGCGCGACTTCACTCGACGGTGAAGGCACCACCAGCCGCCAGACGACCTTGACCACCACCATCTCGGCGCGCGTGACGCACGTTCTGGTGAACGGAAACCTGGTGGTTGAAGGCACGCGAAATCTGAACGTGAACTCGGAAAACCAGATCATCACGGTTCGAGGCGTGATCCGGCCGATCGATCTCGATACCACCAATTCGGTGCCCTCCGCGCGGCTCGCCAATATGGAAATCGAGGTCAACGGAAAGGGCATCGTAAACGATGCCATTCATCGGCCGAATTTCCTCTATCGTTTACTGCTGGGCTTGCTGCCTTTTTAAGATGATGCGACTTCTGCTGCTTCCACTTTTCGCCTGCGCGCTTCAAGCCCAGGATGCGACCGAATCCACCACCGTGCGGCTCAAGGAACTGGTCTCCTTCGAAGGGATTCGCGACAACCAGTTGATCGGCTACGGCCTGGTGGTCGGTCTGAACAGCACCGGCGATCACCAGACCACTTATTTCTCGGCGCAGAGCCTCACCAACCTGCTCCAGCAGATGGGCGTATCGATCAATCCCGCGCTTATATTGGTCAAGGACACCGCAGCCGTCATGGTTACCGCGACTCTGCCCGCGTTCGCTGAGTCCGGTATGCACATCGACGTGAACGCCGCAGCGATCGGTGACGCCCAGAATCTGCAAGGCGGCGTGCTTTTACTGACCAGTCTCAAAGGCGTGGACGGTCAGGTCTATGCGCTCGCGCAGGGGCCGGTGGTGACCGGCGGATTCGGCGTGGGGCTGGCCGGCAATTCCGACACCGTGAACCACCCTACCGTCGGGCGAATTCCCGAAGGTGCGACCGTAGAGCGTAGCGCGCCCTCGATTCCGCCCAAAGGAAAACTTCGCATCCAGCTTCGCCAGCCCGACTTCAGCACCGCGCTGCGCATCAGCAAAGTGATCAACAAGACGTTCACCGAATCCGGCGGACCTGTGGCCGAGCCGGAAACCTCGGCTACGGTTCGCGTCAATATTCCGCCGGACTACTCCGAACGCGTGGTCGAATTCA
>Ga0335077_10005221_pt1 | contig 15910 bp, 11 predicted proteins | sample Lox_Sample_31_FD_207151 | JGI IMG/M metagenome (GOLD analysis project Ga0335077, IMG submission 207151) | Soil microbial communities from Loxahatchee National Wildlife Refuge, Florida, United States - Lox_Sample_3.1 | ecosystem: Environmental > Terrestrial > Soil > Wetlands | place: USA...
GCGGCACGAGAGGATTGAAACGTCCACGGTGAGGCGATGGCGCTCGCGCTGCTCGCGGCGATCAACTTGATCAGCCTGCGGCGCTGGCGATCGACTTTGCTCGGTTTGGTGCCCTTCGACTTCGCATGCATCTTGGGTTGCTCCCTTGCTGGCTAGCCTTTGGTATCGCGGCCCACCCATGCCGATGGTGGGACCCGCCCCCGGATCGGCCCATCATTGCAGACATTGATCGGCGGGGAAACCGCGCGGTGCGATGCGAATGGCCGCGGCCCGCCATGGGAGCATGAATTGGCAAAGCCTGCCGGCGGACTTGATCCGCGGGTGGAAACCGGTGTCGCGAAAAGCGCATGCTCCATCAGGATGCTAGAACAAAAATCGATTTGGTCTGGAGCATTTTTGCACTAACCTGGCAAGATTACGTGGAAACTCGCGCCGGGCGAAGGCAGCGAATTTTCCTCTACAATCTCCGCTTGTCGCGCTCACAATCGCGCGTATCGTGCGGTTATTTGAAATTTTTTCATCGACACCTGTGCGTCATGGCCTCTGAACCCGCAGCCTCGATCATCGTGGCGACCTACAACCGGGCCTATGTGCTGCGCCATTGCATCACGAGCGTCCTGCGCTCCGATTTTGCCGATTGGGAACTGATCGTTGTTGGCGACGGCTGCAGCGACGAGACCGAAGACACCGTTCGCACCTTCGCCGATCCGCGCATTCGTTTCATCAATCTGCCGGAAAACTCGGGCGGCCAGGCGCTTCCGAACAACACCGGGCTCGCGCTCGCGCGCGGCCGATACATTTATTTTCTCAACCACGACGACATGTTCTTCCCTGGGCATCTCAGCCAGTCGCTCGCATTCATGGCGAGGGAGCAGCCTGAAATTTCCTGGTCGCCGGTCTTCGTGCTGCAAAGGTCGGGCCTCGACTCCGGCCTTCCCGATCCTGTCCGCGACCTCGTCTGCCTTGACGGAGCGGGCCTCAACGGTCGTCTCGACAATCGCAGCTTCATGATCGCCTCGAGTTGGGTGGTCGAACGCAATGCCTGCCGTGCTGTCGGCCCGTGGCTGCCGGAGACGCAGGCGCGCCTGTCGCCCTCGCAGGAGTGGCTGTTCCGCGCATATCGCCAGCAGCGTCGTATCGCCTTTAATCCGCATGTCTCGGTACTTTGCATTCACGGCGGGGATCGGCGTTACTCCTACCTCGTCCGACGTTCCCCCGAGCACGAGCGCGCCGCGACCTGGATCGCGGCCGGTGAGCCCGCACGCACCGCGCTTCTCGAATGTGCCGCGGTTGAGCAGGCGGCGCGGCTGCTGAAGCTTGAATGGGAGGTGAAACGTCCGCGGGCGCGCGGCGTGTCGGGCTACCTTCGCGCCTTGATCGTGCAATGGTCGCGCCGATTGGGATTTCATCCGGTGGCGGTCGAGCGTTTCCTCACTGGACACGGCAAGGGCGATTGGATCGCGAAAGTCCGGCGATTGACCGGCGAAGCGCCCGAGTTGCACAGAGACGAGACGCTACATCTCGGCGATCCCATGGCCGAGCCTTTCCTTGGCAGCGGTTGGCATCACGCCGAGGTGGGCGGCCGTTGGACATCTGCGAGCCGGGCGGAGATTTTGTTCAGCCTCCCCGCCTGCAGCGGCGATGAGCGTGAGGAGCTTGTCCTTGAACTCGCTGGCCGGCCGCTGCGGCTGCCTGACGACGTCACGTTCGAACTGAGTGGACGGCCGGTGCTGACAACGAAGGTCGAAAGCAAGGATACGGTCGTCCGCTTGCCGATCATGGGCCGCGGCAGCTTTTGGCTCACAATAACGATCCGATCGCCGACCACGCCACACGACTTGACCGGCGCCGAAGATGCGCGCGTCCTCGGCTTCTGGCTTTCCTGGCTGCGCGTCACCTCCGCTGCACCGTATGGCGACTCGGTTGCGGCGGCACGCGGCTGAGCGCGATGGCGCCGACCATCATTGCGGTGCGCGATTTCCGATCCTGCAACCCCTACGCTCCGAGGGGGCCAAGCTTCACCTTTTCCGGACCCAAGACGCGTTGAGCCGCGCCGAGGGCGAAATAGGGCACCATGGTGTATTTACCGGAATTGACCGAGTGGTACCCTTCGGTGGATTGAATGCCGATTTCGTCGCGCATATGCAGCTTGCTTTGCGGATCGTCGATATCGGTGTCACCCCAAGCGAAAATCACGCCGCTCGATGGATCGACCTGGTCGCGGTGGAATTTGATGGCGCGAAGCTTCGGGCAGAGCGTCGTCCATTTTTCCAGACTGCGCGCGAAGACGTCGAGACGCGTGGCTTCGTCGAGTTCGCTCCAACTGGGCGGAGGCTGCAGCTCCGACGTGGTGTCGACCATGCCGAATGGGTACCACGACAGGTAATATCCGCCCGAGATGAAATTGACGATATCGCCGAAGGGACCGAGCACCATCGTCACCGATGGCAGATCGGTCGGTTGCAAAGCAGCGGTTACCCGATTTCCGAATTTGTGCCGGAAAATCCACTTTTGACTCGGTCGGATTCCGAGCGAGTGATCGATGGCCAAGCGCCCATCCCATGACGCATTGACAACCTGATCGTAAGGACCATCCTGCTGCGTACCGTTGAAGCCGACAATGTAGCCGCCTCGGTCGCGGCGCGTGACACGCTCGACGATGCAGCCGCCGTGAAACGTGATCCGCGGCTCGGCCAGTACAGCGGCCCGCAGACGGTCTGCGATCGGGCGCGGATCGACGGCGTACTCGCCGGTCGCAAATGCGCCGACAAAGTGCTCCGGGTCCAGCGCCGATTCGAGTTGCGGTTTGTTCAATCTGTGGAAGCTTGCCGGTTCGTCTCGCCCCAAATAGTGCAGGCCGGATGCTGCTTGCATCTCCTGAAAGAGGGCACAGCATTTCGTGAAATGCCGCGACAGCGTATCGAGATCAACCATGGTGTCGTTGTGCACGGCATAGATGAAGGGCGTCGAAATGGAGAGTGGCGATGCTTCGAGATCGATCCACCGCGACAGGTTGGCTGCAAACGAAAGGCCACCACGGGCCATCAAGCGTGCGGTGCGTTGCGAATGGTCTTTGGCGTAGAGAAAGCCTTGATGGATTTTGCCTTCATTGATGCGGCTCGCGCGCATCAGTGGCCGGGAATCCCGCTCGTAGACGTCGACGCGGCAGCCGTGGCTGGCGAGCTCCAGCGCCGTGCACGATCCGACTCCGCCGCCGCCCAGAACCGCCACGCGCAAATTCGTCCGTCCCTCGTGAGTTGACGCAAAACGAAATTAAATCAGTGCGCGAGCCTTGGCACGAGTCCGGCGGTGAGCTCGCATGCGATGGTCGGCGGAAGCTCGCGCTGCAGGATCGCGCTACGTGTTTCGCGCTTCAGACCGCGGCGATTTGGCACTGTGGCTGCCGCAATCCGGCTCGTTCCATGCGGGGCAGCAGCTCGTCGCGAATGCCCGGGAAATCGTCGACATAGTTGATCATTCCGAGCGCCAATCCGTCGAGCCCGGCGATGCTCAGCCGCTTGAAAGTCTCGACCGCATCGTCGTAGCTGCCGACGCAGGGAAAGCCGGCTCCGCTGATGAGCCTCGCCTTAAGCTTGTCTTCGTCGGCCTTGAGCCAGCTGTTAAGTCGCGAGCCGCGCAACTTGAAGGCATATTCTGCCGCCTCCCAATCGCCTTTCTCGTGGACGATGTAGTGATGATAGTCCTCGGCCTCCTTGCGCGTGCGCCGGACCATCAGGTGACAGCTCGCAAAGATGTTGCGCAATTGTCCAGGAGGCGCCGCATCGCGAAAGAATTTCAGCTTGGCCTGCAAATCGTCGTGTTGCGGCGGCACGGTTGTGAACAGACAATCGGCATTGCGCGCGGCAAACTCGCGTCCGGTCTCGGAATTGCCGGCGCTGACCAGAATGGGTCGGCTGCCCCACCAGGGCTTCGGTTTGCCGTGCACGGCCTTCAAAGTGTAGTGCTGGCCGTCGTAATCAAATGGCGCATTCTCGAGCCAAATGCGGTTGACGATGTCGAGCCATTCTGCGGCATAGCCGTAGCGACCGTCGTGGTCGCCCAACGCGACGCCCATCATGCCGAATTCGATCGGGTTCCAGCCGGAAACGACATTGAGGCCGAACCGACCATGGCCGATGTGATCCGCCGTCACCATTTGCTTGGCGGCAAACACCGGATTGATGAATGCGACGTGAAGCGTGCCGAAGGTGGTGATCTCCGCCGTCGAAGCCAGCAGACCGCAAGCCCAGGCGATGGTCTCGAAGGTCGTGCCTTGGGTGTCGCTTTTGCCTTGGTAGCCGTGCCAGCGTCCGATCGGCAGCAGGAATTCGAGGCCGGCTGCATCGGCGAGCTTTGCAGCTTTGACGTTGTTGTCCCATGACGCATCCCAACGTTCGGGCGCCGTCGTCAGGCTCAGTCCGCCCGAGCAGTTCATGCCGAACAGCCCGAGCTTGAATTTATTGCTGTTGTAGATTCGGGTCTCGTCCCGGCTGCGCACCATCGCGCCCTCCCGTCGGTGCTCAGGCTGCCGCATCGTTCGGCGTGAACTTCGGCACCGAGACGCTCTCGTTGCAATCGTCGAACACGACCTTGACCGGCATGTCGCAGGCAACTTTGTCGGGCGCGACACCAATAATATTGGTCAGCAGGCGAGGGCCCTCGTCGAGTTCGACCAAGGCCACGACGTAGGGCACCTCCTTGGCGAAGGCCGGATGGTAGACCCGATGATAGGTAACGAAGCTGAAGACCTTGCCGCGGCCGGATACTGGCGCCCAAACAAAGTCGGTGGCCTGACAATGCGGACAGCTTAGCGCCGGTGGAAACCAAAATTGACCGCAGGCGTTGCAGCGTTGAATTTCCAGACGATGCTCCCGCGCAGCTTGCCAGAAGTGAAGCGATTCCGGAGCTGGATGGGGCAGCGGTTTCTCGCTCGTGTCGTTCATCAGGCGCGTCCGAGAATGAGTGTCGAATGGCAAACCTGGTTGCCGCCGTGTCCCGAGACCAGGGCAATTTCGGCATCCGTAACCTGGCGCTCGGCTGGATAGGTGTGGCGCATCTGGCGCGCGCCTTCGACGACCTGCAGCATGCCTTCGGCATGCGCCTCGGACAGTTGTCCGCCCGATGTATTGGTCGGCAGCCGGCCACCCATGCGCAATGCGCCCGAGGCGACCAACGGGCCGCCTTCGCCCTTCTTGCAGAAGCCGTAATCTTCAAGCTGTGCCAGCACCATATAAGTGAAGCAGTCGTAGATCTGTGCGGTATCGACGTCGTCCGGTCCGATGCCCGCCATGCGGTAGGCGGTTTCGCCGGACTTCTTCGCCGCGGTTGTCACCATGTTGTCGTCGGCAAACCAGCCACGCAGATTATTGAAACTACCAAAGCCCTTGATCGACACCGGCGGCTGGCGCAGATCGCGCGCTCGTTCGCGGCTCGTGACAATGACCGCGCCGGCGGCGTCGCTGCGCAGGCTGCAATCGAGCAGGCCGAATGGCGCCACGACCGGCGGCGCTTCATGATACTGCGAAAGGGTCAGCGGTTTCTTCATCTGCGCCGCTGGATTGCGCAGCGCGTGTTCACGGAATGCAACGGCGATGTGTCCGAACTGGTCACGCGTCGTGCCATAAAGGTGCATGTGGCGCGTTGCACCGAACGCGTGTGCGGCGACGGCGCCAAAATAGCCGTATTCGGGCCCGAACTCCTGCGCCAACTGGTTGTCCGGACGCGTTTCGTTGCGCAGATTGGCCTCCTTCGAGGAGTGCGTGCGCGACCACGAATCGCGACCGAAGCCGATGATTACCGTCGACGCCATGCCGGCCTTGATTGCCATGGTCGCTAGCGCCACGCCCAGAATCTGGCTGGCGCCGCCGTTATCAAGCGTCGTGGAGAACCGCGCATTGACGCCAAGCCGAGCGCCGATCTGCTGATGATGCGTGTAGCTTTCGTCGGGGCCACGGCAGACGATGCCGTCGATGTCGGTCACTTTGAGGCCGGCGTCGGCGATCGCGTTGTGCATGGCTTCAACCAGCAGGTCGAGGCTCGACACGCCCGGCACCCGGCCGAGACGGCTATTGCCGATGCCGACGATGGCGCAGGCGTCGCGTAGCTCGCGTGATGGCTCGATCATGATTGCTTTCTCTCGTGCATCGGTCTTGCTTTCCTGAACTATTTGACGAGTTCGCGCAGGCGGGCAACCACGTCACTTGGCGCCGCATAGACGCGGTCGAGCAGGCCATTGATGGCCTCACCGCCGACCGGGTCGATCTCGGCCTTTTGCAGCTTGGCGTCGTCGAGGAATTCCGGATCCGTCATCGTGGCGTCGAAGGCGGCGCGCAGCGTCGCGACGCGCTCGCTCGGCACGCCCGGTGGCAGGACAAAGGGCCGGCCCATGACTTGCTCAGCGAACGCGATCTCGAAGAGTTGCTTGTCGGCAGGCGCCGTCTCGACCTCGATCGCGGTCGGCACGTCGGGGAACGCCTCGTCGCGCTTCATGCCCATCTGCATGATCACCTTGGCGTTGCCACTTTGCAGCCAAGGCAGAATGCGGGCGCGAAATGGCGCCGAAGAACCGCCGGAGACATGAGCGTCGACTTCGTTGCGCTCGACCGCCATCAGGCAGGCTTGCGAGCCGTTGTAGCCCTCGATCGGTTTGAGCTTGGTGCCGAGGGTGGCATTGAGGATGCGCGAATAGATCGTGCTTGGCGAATTGTGCGCGGTCGAACTGACGGTGACCTGCCGCGTCTTGAGGTCGTCGATCGCGTGCAGTCCCGATTTCGTCGACAAAATGAGCAGTCCGATCTCCTGTTGCGGCGAGCCGAGCCAATGGAATTTGCGTGCATCGAACTCAATCCCGGCGTTGCTGAAATCGTAGAAGCGGGCCAGGCCGGTATTGCGCGATAGGCCGCCGATCACGGAGCCGTCCTGCGCCGCGACGTTAAAGAGGTAATTCGCCGCGCGCAGGCCTTCGGCGCCGACCATGTTTTGCACGATGATCGTGGGCTCTCCGGGAATATGGCGTGGCATGTGTTTGGCGAGGAGCCGCGCATATTGATCGTAGCCGCCGCCGACCGAGGCGGAAGTGACGAGGCTGATCTGCTTGCCGCGATAGAAGTCCGCAACCGTCCGCGCGCATGCGGGCACGGAGCCGGCGACTGCGAGGCACAGGGCAATCGCAATGGAGGCTCCATCTCGTCTCAGGCGCACCACAGGCATCACACGCCGGCCTTGAGCTTTGCCAAAATCTCGTTGGTGTGCTCGCCAAGTTCGGGCGCCGCCGCGCGGATGTCGGGTGGCGTCGCCGACATTCGTACCGCGTTGCGTACCAGGCCGACGCTGCCGACGTGCCGATGCGGCACCTGCTGCCGCAGTCCGAGATGTTTCACCTGCGGGTCGTTGAACACCTCGTCGAGGGCATTGAGTTCGGCTGCCGGAACGTCGGCGGCTTGCAGCTTCTCGAGCCACACGTCGCGACGATCGGTCTTGAAAATGGCGGCGAGTTCGCCCTGCAGTACGTCGTAGTGTTGGCTGCGGGTCTCCTTGGTGGCGAAGCGCGGGTCGTCGATCCATTCCGGTCGGCCTGCGACGCGCGCGAGCGCCTGCCAGAACTTTGCCGGCGTCGAGAGATGAATGACGAACGGCTTACGGTCGGCGGCGACAAAAGCATAGACTTGCGCTTGATGCGTGCGCGCGGCGCGGTCGGGAACCTTGCCGTTCTCGAAGAAACGTGCGGCGTTCTCGCCGAGGAATGACACGCTGGCCTCGAGCAAGGACGTATCGATGCGCTGGCCCTTGCCGGTGCGGCCGCGCGCGATGAGCGCGGCGAGAATGCCGTTGCACGCCGTTATTCCGGCGAGGTGGTCGGACAACGAGATGCCCATCGGCCGCGGCTTGTCGAGATCGGTGAGCAGGCTCAATAGCCCGCTTACCGACTGGCCAACGGTGTCGTAGCCCGGGCGCGAAGCGTAGGGGCCGCTCGTGCCGAATCCGGTAATCGAGCACCAGACCAGGTGGGGATTGTCGCGGGCAAGCTCGTCATAGCCGAGCCCGAGCCGCTCCATTGTGCCGTTGCGGAAATTCTCGATCAGAACATCCGCCGTGCGCGTGAGGGCGCGCGCCGCGGCGACGCCTGCGGCACTCTTGAGATCGAGGACGACACTTTTTTTGTTGCGATTGACCGAGCCGAAAGTCGGGCTGTACTCGACCCGGCCCCAGCCGCGAAACGGGTCGCCGCCATCGGGCGCTTCGACCTTGATGACCTCGGCGCCGAAGTCGCCGAGCAGCATTCCGGCATAGGGGCCGGAAACGTAATTGGCGAATTCGACGACGCGGATGCCTTCGAGCGCGCCTACCATCGACAACCCCGGCGAATCGTTGCTCTGCTCGCGCGGTGGGTGCAACGGCCGCGCCGGCGCACACTAGACCATGATCCGTTCGGATGGAATCGGATCATGGTCCAGTTCATTTGCGTGGAGCATGATCTTTTCGGAAAAGCCCACCCGCGGATCAAGTCGGCGGGCAGGCTTTTCCGGATCATGCTCTGGCTGTGAGCGAAATCGATCAGCTCAAACGGAGCTAACCGCACATCGCAACGCGGCGATGCTCTTTCTCCGGATCGCGTCCTGCAGGCCGCGTTGGGCGGAGGCGGGGCAAAGAACAAGATTGGGGGCGCCGTCGCGGAGGGTCTTTCCGGCGCCCGGCCAGCCGCAGCTTGGTCACGACAGCAGCGACAGCGGCAAATTGGGCTTTTCCGGCGCCTTACCGGTCTCCTTAACCCCCGCCGAAGCATGCTAATATGTCACAAAGCATGGGGCGCCCCCCCAAGGCGATTGGGGTCAATGACGGCCGACGTTGAAAGAGCGGTGTTGCCCGAAACGCTGACCGGTGCAGTCCCGGCTGCTACCGGCGCAGGCCCAGTTGCGGCACAGGGACCGCATAGGCCGAAATATCGAGCTCGGCTGTTCCTGAAATATGTCGGCTTGTTCGTCGCGGTGGTGTCGATTGCACTGATCGCCAACGGCCTGTTGGACGTCTGGTTCTCCTATCGTGAGAACAAGGACACTCTGCTGCGCATCCAATACGACCAGGCGACGGCCGCATCGGCCAAGATCGGGCAGTTTATTCGCGAAATCGAGGGCCAGCTCGGCTGGACGGTGCAGCTGCCTTGGGCGAGCGATACGCTCGAGCAGCGCCGCTTCGACGCGCTGCGGCTGCTGCGGCAAGTGCCGGCGATTACTGAACTCGCGCAGCTCGACGCGACCGGCCACGAGCAGCTTCGCGTCTCGCGCCTGGCGATGGACGTGGTTGGCAGCGGCACCGACATGTCGCAAAATCCGGCCTTTACCCAGGCGGTGGCGAACAAGGTCTATTACGGGCCGGTCTATTTCCGCCGCGAGTCGGAACCCTACATGACGCTGTCGCTCGCCGGGGCGCGGCGCGACGCCGGCGTGAGCGTCGCCGAAGTCAACCTCAAATTTATCTGGGACGTGGTCTCGCAGATCAAAGTGGGCGAGCACGGCGAGGCCTATGTGATCGATGCCGATGGCCGCCTTATCGCCCATCCCGACATCAGTCTGGTGTTGCGTAACACCGATTTTTCGAAATTACCGCAGGTCATCGAGGCGCGTTCAGGCGGTTCCGGTGTCGGCCAGGCGGAGGTGGTCCGCAATTTCGCCGGCAATCGCGTGCTCAGCGCTTACGCCAAGATCGATCCGCTCAACTGGGTCGTATTCGTCGAATTGCCGATCGCTGAGGCCTACGCGCCGCTTTACACCTCGATGGAACGCATCGGCGTGTTGCTGGTCGGCTGTCTGCTGCTCGCCCTGTTCGCCGGGCTTTTCCTGGCGCAGCGCATGATCGTGCCGATCCGGGCGTTGCGCGTCGGCGCCGAACGGCTCGGCAGCGGCGATCTGTCCCAGCGCATCGCGATCAGGACCGGCGACGAGCTCGAGGGCCTTGCCGATCAGTTCAACGATATGGCCGGCAAGCTGCAGGAATCGTACGCCAGCCTGGAAGAGAAAGTCACGATACGGACGCGCGAACTCAGCGAATCGCTCGAACAGCAGACTGCGACCTCTCAAGTCCTCGGGGTCATCTCCCGGTCGCCCGGCGAACTCGAGCCGGTGTTTCACGCCATCTTGGAAAACGCGACGCGGATCTGCGAAGCGAAGTTCGGCATCATGTGCCTTTTCGAGAATGGCAAGTTCAGTTACGTGGCCCAGACCGGCGCGCCGCAGGAACTTGTCGAGTTCTACGAGAAACGAGGCCCATTTGCGCCGACGGCGCGTGGGCCGCTCGACCTCATGATGCAGAACAAGCGAGTTTTCCAAAACGACAACATTGTCACTGCGGCGGTTCCTCACCTCGAGAAGTTGGGCGGTGCCCGCGCCTACATGGCCGTGCCGATGCTCAAAGAAGAGGAGCTGGTCGGCGCCATCATCATCTACCGCCAGGAGGGCCGCGGCTTCTCCGAGAAACAGGTGGCGCTGGTCGAGAGTTTTGCTGCGCAAGCCGTCATCGCCGTCGAGAATGCTCGCCTGCTCACCGAGTTGCGCTCGCGCACCGAAGAGCTGGCGCAGTCGGTCGGCGAGTTGCGCGCGCTTGGTGACGTCAGCCAGGTGGTGAATTCAACGCTCGACCTCGAAGGCGTGTTGTCGACGATCGTGTCAAAGGCGGCGCAGCTCTCGGCGACCGATGCCGGCGCCATCTATGTCTACGACGAGCAAACGAGCGAATTTCTGCTGCGCTCCACCTATGGCATGGACGAAGAGGTCGTCGCCGCGATCCGAAACCAGCGGGCTACTTCGGGACCGACCGCGATCGACGAAGCCGCCAAAACGCGAGCGCCGGTTCAGGTGGCAGACTTGTCTCAGGAGCCGCAGTCGCCCATCCTCGATATCATCCTGCGCGCCGGCTATCGGGCGCTGCTGGTGGTGCCGCTGCTATCGCCTGACAAAGTTGTAGGCGCGCTGGTGGTGCGGCGCCGTCAGACCGGACGCTTCGCCGACAGCACAATCCAGCTACTGCAGACCTTCGCCATCCATTCGGTGATCGCCATCGAGAATGCCGGTCTGTTCCGCGAGATCGAGATCAAGGGCCAGCAGCTTGCCGAAGCGAGCAAGCACAAGTCGCAATTCCTCGCCAATATGAGCCACGAATTGCGCACGCCGCTTAATGCCATTCTCGGCTATACCGAGCTCATTCTCGACAATATCTACGGCGAGATGCCGGCCAAGATGCGCGGCGTGCTGGAGCGGGTCCAGTCGAACGGCAAGCATCTGCTCGGACTGATCAACGACGTGCTCGATCTGTCGAAGATCGAAGCCGGCCAGCTCGTGCTCTCGCTTACCGACTATTCGATCAAGGACGTCGTTCAAGGAGTCTACAGCGCGGTCGAGCCGTTGGCGAACACCAAAAAGCTCGGATTCCGTATCGAGGTGCCGCCCGATCTGCCGCGTGCACATGGCGACGGTCGCCGCCTGACCCAGGTGCTCCTCAATCTCGTCGGCAACGCCATCAAGTTCACCGATATCGGCGAAGTCGCCATCAGGGCCTCGACCGCCAATGGCTCCTACACGATAGCGGTGCGCGACACCGGGCCGGGCATTTCCGACGCCGATCAGGTGAAGATTTTCGAGGAGTTCCAACAGGCCGATAACGCGGTGACCAATGCCAAAGGCGGCACCGGCCTCGGTCTTTCGATCGCGCGACGCATCGTCGAGATGCACGGCGGCAAACTCTGGGTCGAGTCGAGTCCCGGTCAGGGTTCGACGTTCTCGTTCACGGTGCCGATCAGGGTGGAACAGCAGATCACCCTGTCATGAGCAAACGCATTCTCGTAGTCGAGGATCAGCAGGATAATCGTCAGATTTTGCGCGATCTTCTCAGCAATGCCGGTTACGAGACGGCCGAAGTCGAAGATGGCGAGGCTGCGCTCGAAGCAGTCAAGGCACTGCTGCCCGATCTGATCATCATGGATATTCAGTTACCCCTGATGGACGGCTATGAGGCGACGCGTCGCATCAAGGCGGATCCGGCAACCCGGCGTATCCCGATCATAGCGGTCACTTCCTACGCCCTGAGCCAAGACGAGGCCCAGGCACGGGCTGCCGGCTGCGACGCCTACATTCCCAAACCGTTCAGCCCCCGCCAATTGCTGGCTACGGTGAAGCAATTCTTGTCGTGAAACGCCTTACGGAGTGCCCGCGCGAGGCGGTCCTTCTTGACAGTTGAACCGGTCAGCGAGCCGTCTTAGGACATGGCGCCAGCAAGCGCCGAAACGCGGTCGTCCGGGCCCGCACGTTGCGCCACCACGGAGCCTGACGTGACCGAGACGGTTGCAGAAATTCTCGATGCCTATCGCTGCGGCACTCTGACGCCTGCGGATATCGTGGCACGCAGCTACGCGCGCATGCGGGCGCACGACGACCCGGCGGTTTTCATTGCGTTGCGCGAGGAGGCCGAGGTCGCGGCTGAGGCGCAGACGCTGGCGAAGCGCGCGGATCCGGCGCTGCCGCTTTACGGTATCCCGGTTGCGGTCAAGGACAATATCGACGTGCGGGGGTTGCCGACCACGGCGGCTTGCCCGGCGTTCTCCTATCGGCCGAGCCGCGACGCCGCCGCCGTGGCGCGGTTACGCGAGGCAGGCGCCATCATCCTCGGCAAGACCAATCTCGACCAGTTCGCGACCGGCCTCGTCGGAGTGCGAACGCCCTACGGCATTGCCCGCAATCTGTTCAACGACAAGCTCGTTCCGGGTGGCTCGAGCACCGGTTCGGCCGTTGCGGTCGCCGCCGGGTTTGCACCACTGTCGCTCGGCACCGACACTGCCGGATCGGGCCGCGTGCCCGCGGCCTTCAACAATATCGTCGGGTTGAAGCCGAGCCGCGGCCTCGTCTCGACATCGGGCGTCGTGCCGGCTTGCCGCACACTCGATTGCGTCTCGGTCTTGGCGCTGACGGTCGACGACGCGTTGGCCTCGCTCGATGTGATCGCGGGTGACGAGCATGCCGCGGCTAGAACCCTTCGCGCGGCGGGGCCGATGCCTGACGGCGTGAAACTCGGCGTGCCGATGGCGGGTCAGCGTCTGTTCTTCGGCGATCAGGCCTCGGCCGACGCCTATGAGGAGGCGCTGGAGCGGTTCGTGCGCCTCGGTGCCGTCATGGTCGAGATCGACATCGAGCCGTTCTATGAGGCGGCTCGGCTGCTCTACGAAGGCCCTTGGGTTGCCGAGCGTTATCTGACTGTGCGCGCGCTCGTCGCGTCATCGCCCGAATCGATGCATCCGGTCACGCGCCAGATTCTGCTTGCCGGTTCGCATGGCAGCGCAGCGGACGCATTCGCGGCATTTTATCAACTCGACGACCTGCGCGGCGCCCGCGATCGCACATTCCGCACTGTCGATGTGATCGTGCTGCCGACCGCGCCGACCATCTACACCGTCGAGCAGGTGCTGGACGATCCCATCGGGCTCAACAGCCGGCTCGGCACCTATACCAATTTCGTCAATCTGCTCGATCTGTGCGGCCTCGCGGTGCCGGCTTCGCTGCGCGCCGATGGCGTGCCGTTCGGCGTGACGCTGCTTGCGCCCGCAGGACAAGACACGGCGCTTGCCGCCATCGGGCGACAATTTCATCACGCGACCGGCTTGCCGCTCGGCGCGCTCGGCTACAAGCCGCCGCCGCTCGCGGCTGGCGGAGCAACGCCCGCCGCCGGCGAAATCGCCATTGCGGTCGTCGGTGCGCATCTTTCCGGCATGCCGCTCAACGGCGAATTGCGCGCGGGCGGCGGACGGCTTCTCGAGCGCAGCGCGACGGCGCCGCACTATCGGCTGTTCGCGCTGGCCGGTACCAAGCCGCCGAAGCCCGGTTTGCTCCGGGTCAAGAACGGCGCCGGCACGGCAATCGAAGTCGAAATGTGGGCGCTGTCGGAAGCAGCGTTCGGCCGTTTCGTCGCCGCGGTGCCGCCGCCGCTGTCGATCGGCACGCTCGAGCTTGCGGATGGGCGCACGGTGAAGGGATTTTTGGTCGAGGCCGAAGCGGTCGAGGGTGCGCGCGACATTTCGAGCTTCGGTGGCTGGCGCAAATTCGTCGCGTCCACCGCCACCGCCTGAGCGAAGCTATATTTGCTCGTCGATCATGCTGACGTGGGCGGCGACGATGCGCCAGCCTTCAGGGAAACGTACCCATGTCTGCATCTGACGACCGATTCTGCCGGGAAAGCTAGGCCGATGGTACAACGTCGAGGCGATGGCGTGATCGCGGCCATAGCTGCTGATCACGGTTTTCGACAGGGTGCGCGCCAGCCCCAAGGGCGAGCGGGCGGCGCGAAACGCCGCGATTTCCGCATAGCCATAGAGGTTCTCGGCGCCGCCATAGCGGATGGTGCGCGGATCGTCGCGGAACAGCGCGTCGAGCGTGGCGACATCGTTGTCGACCAAGGCTCTTTCATAGCGTTCGAATTCGGCTCGGACTTCGGCGATGACCTCCGGCAGGTCGATCTCCATGATCGGCTCCTGGTTGGCTCGGCTAACAGTCCGTGATGATTGGATGAAACGGAGGACGGCGCCAGACCCGGACGTCGGCGCCTACAGCGGCGGTCGCGGTGCGGCAGCGACGCCTTTGACTTCAAGCGCATGGGCAATGCGGAAGGCGACGTCCTCTCGCCACGGCGCCGCGATGATCTGCACCGCGATCGGCAGCGGCGTAAGCGGGACCGGGACGGCTACGACCGGCAGGCCGATAAAGGAGATCGGCTGGGTGTAGAGGCCAAGATTGCCACGCACCGCCAGCGTGGTATCGCCGATCTTGATGATGTCCTGGCCGATCAGCGGCGCGGTGCACGGCGTTGCCGGCGCTATGACGGCGTCGACCTCGCTGAACATTTTCAGCACTTGCGTACGGTACCAGCGGCGGAACTTCTGCGCCTTGATTGCCAGCGATGCCGGCACCATGGCGCCAGCGAGCAAACGGTCGCGCACGGCAGGACTGAAATCGTTCGGCCGCGTGCGAAGGCGATCGAGATGCAGTCCCGTGCTTTCTGTCGCAGTGATGATGACGGCGGCGGCGCGCGCGCGTTCAACCTGCGGAAACTCGATATCACGATTGGCCCCGAGCGCGGCGGCCACGCCGTCGACGGCGGCAAGCGCTTCGGCGGTCTTGCACTTGAAATAGCCGCCGGCGACCGCGATGCGCAGGCCGTCGAGGCCGCGGTCGAGGAGCCCGCTGATCGGCTCGGCGGGCCTGTCGGCGCTGACCGGGTCGTCGGCATCGGGGCCCTGCATCGCGTCATAGGCGAGCGCGAGGTCGCGGGCGCTGCGTGCGAGCGGGCCCATGTGATCGAGACTTGCCGCAAAGGGGAAGGTCCGTGCGCGGCTGAGCCTGCCGTAGGTCGCCTTGAGACCAAATAAACCGCACAGCGAGGATGGCACGCGGATCGAGCCGTTGGTGTCGGAGCCGAGCGCAAGCGGCACAAGGCCGCCCGCGACTGCGGCACCCGAGCCCCCTGAAGAACCTCCGGTCATGCGATCGAGATCGTGCGGATTGCGCGAGGGGCCGTCGTGCTCGTTCTCGCCGGTGAAGTCGTAGGCGTATTCGCCCATATTGAGCGCACCGATGAGCACCGCGCCGGCCGCCTCGAGGCGCTCGATCAAAGTGGCGTCGCGCGACGCCGGCGGCAGATCGCGATTGATCTTGGCCCCGGCGAGCGTCGGCAGGCCGGCGACGTCGTAGAGATTCTTGACGGCAAACGGCACGCCGGCGAGCGGGCCGAGCGGCTCGCCACGAGCGAGCGTGGCATCGAGTGCCTCGGCGCGCAGCCGCGCGCGGTGCTCGGTGACCGCGGTAAAGGAATTGAGCAGCGGATCGCGTTCGCGAATACGCGCCAGCGTGGCCTCGACGACGCTCGAGGCGCTGACGCG
>Ga0335077_10005222_pt1 | contig 15909 bp, 13 predicted proteins | sample Lox_Sample_31_FD_207151 | JGI IMG/M metagenome (GOLD analysis project Ga0335077, IMG submission 207151) | Soil microbial communities from Loxahatchee National Wildlife Refuge, Florida, United States - Lox_Sample_3.1 | ecosystem: Environmental > Terrestrial > Soil > Wetlands | place: USA...
CGGCCCCTACTCGGGCCCATTTTCATCTTCATGGGCGGTCGGCAGCCGACCAGGGCGTTTCGTTTGTTCAAAATGATATGTAACTTTCATATGTCTGATAATAAGCATCTTATGCGCGAGAAAAATGGCAAAATCGCCGTCGTCCGTGTACGGGTTTTCTGCGCAAGGGGTGGTTTTGCGTGTCGCGCCCGGTCCAAAACGCTTCAAGCCAAGCCGCGCAACAACGTGCTGCGGGCTCGGCTACGTTAGGTGGGATGACCTGGATCCAGGTGGCGCATGGTCCACGTCCAAGCCCAGCCCCTTCGCCGGTCAAAAACTGCCCCCTGGGGGGGGCTTCGTTTGTTCAAAATGACATGTAGCTTCCAATCGCTTGATAAAACAGGGCTTATTCGCTAGAAAAATCGCAAAATCGCCGTCTTCCGCGCGCGAGTTTTCTTTGGAAGGAGTCGTTTTTACCTGCTACGTTCCGGACCCAACCGCCTTAAGCCAGGGTGCGCACCAACCGGGCGGCGGGCTTGGCGAAGTAGGTGAGAATGATCTGCGCGCCGGCGCGGCGGATCGAGGTCAGACTCTCCATCATGGCGCGGTCATGATCCAGCCACCCGTTGCGCGCGGCGGCTTCGATCATCGAAAACTCGCCGCTTACCTGGTAGGCGGCGATGGGCACGTCGAAGCGGCGCCGCGCCTCGGCAATCAGGTCCAGGTACGGCATCGCCGGCTTCACCATGATGATGTCGGCGCCTTCCTCCAAGTCCAGCTCGATCTCTCGCATGGCCTCCCGGCCGTTCGCCGGGTCCATTTGGTAGGCGCGGCGGTCGCCGAACTGGGGGGCGGATTCGGCCGCCTCGCGAAACGGCCCGTAAAAGACGGAGGCGAACTTGGCAGCGTACGACAGGATCGGAATGTGGGAAAAACCGTGGTCATCCAGCTTGCGGCGAATGGCGGCCACCCGGCCGTCCATCATGTCCGATGGCGCCACCATGTCGGCGCCGGCGCGCGCGTGCGAGAGCGAGGTGGCGGCCAGCCATTCCAGCGTCTGGTCGTTGTCCACCTGGCCGTCGACGATCTTGCCGCAATGCCCGTGGCTGGTGTATTCGCAATTGCAGACATCGGTCACGATCAGCAGTCCGGGCGCTTCCCGGCGGATGGCGCGAATGGCGCGCTGCACGATGCCGTCGTCGTCATAGGCGCCCGAGGCGTTCTCGTCCTTGCTCTCCGGGAGCCCGAACAGGATCACCCCCCCGATACCCAGGTCGCGCACCTCGCGGCACTCCGCGGCGATCTGATCCACCGACATCTGGTACTGGCCAGGCATGGCCCCGATCTCGCGGCGCACTCCCTCGCCGGGACAGGCGAACAGCGGCAGGATGAACCCGGCGGGATCCAGGTGAGTCTCCCGCACCAGGCTGCGCATCGCTTCGCTGGAGCGCAGGCGGCGCATACGGTGTATGGGGAAGGGCATTTCAGTCAGATTGTATCGCAGCGGCGCGAATTGCCCGCCGAACGGCAAAAAAATGTGATTGGAGGGCTTGACAAGAGATCGCGGTTCATTAGAATAAATCGTAAGTCTTGCGATTTATGCAGCACGCTTGTGAGCACACCCGTACCGAGATCATCGCCCGTCGCGACGGCGTGGAATACGTGGAATGTCTGGACTGCCGCCAGATTTTCGAGGCTGAAGATCTCGAACCCGTCACAGTTGAAGAAGAAGAAGACTGATCCGGCCGACTGCCGACGCGCTAAGTCGGAACCGTGGTTTGGAGTGTGTATCTGTCTGAGCCGCGTGTTTCTGAGCCGCGTGTTTCTGAGCCGCGTGTTTCTGAGCCGCGCGCGTCGGCAAGCGGTATCTGATTGCTAGCATAGTTCCTATGTACGACCTCGCCTGGTTTCGCGCGAACTTCGACCGCATCGCCGAACGCCTGCAGACACGCGGCAACGTGCCCAGCCTGGAAGGGTTCCGGGAATTGGACCAACGGCGGCGCTCGGCCATCGCCGAATCCGAGCAACTGAAGGCTCGCCGTAATTCCGAGACGGCGGAAATCGCCCGATTACGCCGCGAGGGCGTGGATACTGCCGAACGGCAGCAGCAGGTCCGCGCCATCGCCGAGCGCATCACCCAGTTGGACGAGCAGATGAAGGCAGCCGATGAGGCGTTCCGCGAACTACTCACCGGGTTACCCAACGTGCCGAACGAATCCGTGCCGGTGGGGACCAGCGAGTCTCAGAACGTGGAGGTGCGGCGCGTCGGCACGCCGCCGCAATTCGATTTCACGCCCAAGGCGCACTGGGATCTGGGCCCGGAACTGGGAATACTGGACCTGGCGCGCGCGGCCAAAATCACGGGAGCGCGGTTCGCGGTCTATTGGGGCCTGGGCGCGAAACTGGAGCGCGCGCTCATCAATTTCATGCTCGACGTCCACACTCGCGAGCACGGCTACACCGAGGTTCTGCCGCCGTTCATTGTGAATTCGGCCAGCCTCTTCGGCACGGGCCAGTTACCGAAGTTCGCGGCGGACCAGTTCAAGCTGGAGAACACGGATTACTGGCTGATACCCACCGCGGAGGTGCCGGTCACCAACTTGTACAGCAGCGAAACCCTGGATGCCGCCAACCTGCCCGTCAAGCTGTGCGCCTATACCCCGTGCTTTCGCAGCGAGGCCGGCTCCTATGGGCGCGACGTGCGCGGCATCATCCGCCAGCACCAGTTTCAAAAAGTGGAACTGGTGAAGTTTGCGCATCCGGATCAAAGCTACGACGAACTGGAGAAACTGACCGCGGACGCGGAGGATATCCTGCGGCGTCTCGGCCTGGCTTATCGCACCGTGACGCTTTGCACCGGCGACCTGGGCTTTTCCGCGGCGAAGACTTACGATATCGAAGTCTGGCTGCCGGGGCAGAACGCCTACAAGGAGATCTCGTCCTGCTCCAATTACGAGGCCTTTCAGGCGCGGCGGGCGGGCATCCGCTTCAAGGGCGCAAAGGGCAAGCCTGAGTTCGTGCACACGCTGAACGGCAGCGGGTTGGCGGCAGGCCGCACTTGGGTGGCGATCGTCGAGAACTATCAACAGAAGGATGGCAGCGTCGTCGTGCCCGAGGCGCTACGGCCGTACCTTGGCGAGGAAGTGATCCTGTGAAGCCGGGCGAAGTGAGCAGCCCGGCCGCCCAGGACCCGCGTGTTTACCTGGCCGCCGAGCGGACGTTCCTGGCATGGATTCGCACCGGGCTGGCGCTGATGGGATTCGGTTTCGTGGTGGCGCGCTTCGGCCTGTTCCTGCGCGAGATCGAGTTCAGCCAGCACCCGCTGACGCTGCGTTCGGCGCGTTTCACCCTGTGGGTCGGCACCGCATTGATTCTGATTGGCGTGGTGGTGAATGTGTTGTCGGCGCTCCAGCACGTGCATTTCGTACGCGCCGTGCGGCAAAGTAGTGAGATCGTGGAGCGGCCTGCGACGCTGGCTGTCGTGATCGCGTTCATCCTGGCAGCCACAGGTCTGGCCATGACGATTTACCTGGTGTTTGTGCGATGAGACGGCGGGACCTGCTGGCATTACCGCTGGCCGCGCGGCTGGGCGGCGCCGGCGGGGGACAACGCATCGTGCTGGTCAGTGGCGACGACGAGTACCGCTCCGAAGAGGGCCTGCCTCAACTGGCGAAGATCCTCTCCAGGCGTCACGGCTTTTCGTGCACGGTCCTCTATGCAATCGATCCCGAGGACGGCGCCATCAAGCCGGATCTGCGCACCAACATTCCCGGACTGGAAGCGCTGGACAGCGCCGCGCTGATGGTGATGCTCATCCGGTTTCGCGACTTGCCGGACGCGCAGATGAAGCACATCGTGGACTACGTGGAATCCGGCCGCCCCATCGTCGGGCTGCGGACGGCCACGCATGCTTTCGATTTGAGAAGCAGCGCGACTTACGCGCGGTATAGCTGGAACAACAAAGAGTGGGATGGCGGCTTTGGCCGGCAGGTTTTGGGCGAGACTTGGATCGATCATCACGGCCATCACGGCAAGCAGAGCACGCGCGGCGTGTTTGCGCCGGGTGCGGCCAGTCACCCGATTCTGCGCGGAATCCGCGACGGCGAGATCTGGGGACCAACCGATGTGTACGAAGTGCGGCTACCCTTGCCGGGAGATAGCCGGGCGCTGGTGCTGGGGCAAGTGCTGGAAGGCATGCGCCCCAACGATCCGCCGGCTCCAGGCAAACAGAACGATCCGATGCTGCCGGTGGCATGGGTGCGGAGTTACACAGGCAAGCAAGGCAAAACGGCGCGCGTCTTTACCACCACCATGGGCGCTTCCGAGGACCTGTTGAACGAAGGAGTACGCCGCATGATCGTCAACGCTTGTTACTGGGCGATGGGGATGGAGAACCAGATCCCCGCGAAGAGCGATGTCAGTCTTGTCGGCGATTACCGTCCGAGCCGGTTTGGGTTTGGAACGTACCAGAAGGGCCTCAAGCCGGCTGCGCTGGAGTAGGCCACTACGCCGCGGGTTCGGCGGCGATGACGCCGTCGCCATACGAGCTGACCACGCGCCAGCCGGGCTCGACCACCAGGTATCTGGCATCATCCCAGGGCCCGTTAACCAGCCCTTCGATCAGCGCCATGTCGCCGCAGACCTTCTCGAACTTCCAGCCCCGCTCGCGCGCGGCGTCGCGCGTCAGGCGTTCGAAATGGTCGTCGGGTTCCACGCCCATCTGGATGAACGTGTATTGCCGGTAGTGCTTCTTGTAGGCGCCGATTTCCTCTTCCAGGAAACGGGCGTTCTCCTCGCCGTACTTGGCCACCATTTCTTCCCGGCTCATGGCCAGCCCATAGCGCTCGAGTCCGGGCTGGCTGAGGTCGCCGAGCCGCGTCCCCCGCTCGATCCAGCCGGTGGTGGCGTAATAGACGCCGGGATTCTGCTGGAAGTAGTTCAGGTAGCGTTGACGGTCGCCGAGGAACAGGGTGATGCAATCGTGCGCCCGCGGGACCACCAGCGGGACGGTGCGCGCGGTGAGTCCGGCGAGCCCGTTGCCACACAAGCCGTAACCCATAAGGACCGCATCATAAGCCGCGCGGTCGACGCCATCGACGGCCTGTTGCAGGGTTAGCCTCATTTCGCTCGCGCGCCGGTCGTGCAGCCCTTTCGGCAGGAACTCCACGTCTACCTGATTGGGCGAGCGTGCGACTACCGCACAGATTTCGCGATACAGCACGTCGCAGGCGATCAGTCTCAGGCGCATGCCATCCTCCGCTCGCTCAAGGCGCGGATGAAGGCGGGTCCCGCGCCGCAGCAGCCGCCAATGAAGTCCGCACCGGCCGCGAGCAACGCAGGCAGGTAACCGGCGAACTCCTCCGCGGTCGTCCGATAGACCAGACGGCCATCCACCAACTCCGGCAGGCCCGCATTGGCCTTGATCCAGATTGGAAGCGTGGTGGCTGCCCGCATGCGGCGGCAGATTTCAACATAGCCGGCGATGCCGCGGCCGCAATTGGCGCCCACGGCATCGGCGCCGGCATCTGCCAATTCCGCGGCGGCGCTCTCCGGGGTCGCTCCGGTAATGGTGCGATCGCGGTTTCTGCCGGAATCGAAGACGATGCTCACGACTACAGGCAGCCCAGTCTCGCGGGCGGCAGCCAGCGCTACTGCGGCCTCCGCGAGGTCGCTCATGGTTTCGATGACCAGAGCATCCGCACCGGCGGAAGCCAGCGCTTCGGCTTGCTCGGTGAAGGCGGCCCGTAACTCCTCGGCGGCAACATCGCCCGAGAAGAACATCTTGCCGCTGGGACCGATCGACGCAAACACGCGGGCGCGCCCGGCGGCCGCGCGGCGCGAGATCTCGACACCGGCGCGATTGATGGCGGTCGTCTCGGCGGCCAGGCCGAACGGCTCGAGCGCAATACGGTTAGCGCGAAAGGTGTTGGTGAGGATGATGCGGCTCCCAGCCTTCATGTAGGCACGGGCAACTTGCTCCACCCGTTCCGGTTGCCGCAAGTTCCACAGGTCCGGGCATTCGCCGTCTGTCAAGCCGTGGGTCCCTAGTTCGGTCCCCCACGCGCCATCGGTCACAACCGAGCCGGCGGCGAGCACATCCTCAAGGGAGCGCATGCCGAATTATCGTCAGGATAGCAGGATTGGGCCGCGCCCAGATAATATCAGGGGTACCGCTCATGTCCCTCCCTATCCCTCACCAGGACCCGTTCGATCAAGGCCCTTTGATTGAAGAGGCGTCCGGGCTTCGCAATCCCCGAACTGGATTTCTGTATCCCATCCGCGATGAAATTCCCGTCTTCCTCCAAGAGGGAACGGTGGAAGGCCCCAATGCCCGATATCAGAAGTTGTACGACCGCTTCGCCGGCGCCTACGACGTCTCTACCCGCTTATACGCCTGGTGGAAGAGTGGCGCCGAGGCGACTCGGCGCAAGGCCTACCTCGAGGAACTGGAAGTCCGCGACGGCGCCAGTTTCCTGGAAGTATCCGTAGGCACTGGTGCGAATTGGTCCTACATGAACCGGAGCATGGATTTCTACGGCCTCGACCTCACGGCGGGAATGCTGAACCGTTGCCGCCGCCACGCGCGGAGGCTCGGGCTCAGGTTCCAGCTTTGCCAGGGGCTCGCCGAACATTTGCCGTACCCCGATTCCGCATTCGACTGCGTCTTTCATATGGGGGGCATTAACTTCTTTAGCGATCCCGGTGCCGCGCTGCGAGAAATGGCGCGCGTGGCCAAGCCAGGCACGCGGCTGGTGGTGGTCGACGAGACCGAAGAACTGGCCAAACGCCACGAGAACAGCCCCATCGCCGGGGCGTTCTTCAAGAATCGTCCGCGGACCATCGTGGCGCCCGTGAGCCTGCTTCCGGCGGGCATGGAGGAGGTCTCGGTGCGAGAGATCTGGGACCGCGAACTCTACGTGTTGACCTTCCGCAAACCGGTTGCCTCCGCCGCGCTGTAAGGTATTACAGTAACGCTATGCGCGTTCTAGCTCTTCTGCTGTTGGTGCTTCTCCCGCTCCCGGCCCAGAAGCGCGTGCCGCCCAAACGCTCGTCGCAAATACAGGACGGCTTCGGCATCAACTCCGATCTGCCTCGCGATCCGTACCTGCCGTGGGACCGGCAATGGTGGACCAACATGTTCGACGCCGGCGTGAGTTGGATCCGCATCGGCCAATACGAGAACAGTTCCGACTACACCAGTTGGGACTGGATCGAACAGAAGCGGGGCATGCTCGCCATTCCGCCCGGCGTCGACGATTACGTGGATTCGCTTGTGGACAACGGCATCAAGGTGCAGGTGCAGTTGCTCTACGGGAACCCCATGTACACGGCGGCAGCCGGCAAGCTGCCCGACGCCATTACGCCGGCGCCCGGCAGTTTTCACAATCCCGATCGCAGCCTGTATTCGGTTTTCTGGCCCGCCAAGACGCCTGAGCAGGTCGCCGCCTTCACGCGCTACGTGAAGTTCATGGTGAGCCATTTTCGAGGGCGCATCCACTATTACGCGCTATGGAACGAGCAGGATATCGAATACTGGAATCCCGTGCCCAACCCCGAGGAATACGGCCGCCTGCTGAAAGCCTTCGTCCCCGCGGTGCATGACACCGATCCGGAAGCCAAGGTCGTCTACGGCGGGCAGGCGGATCCTTCCTCGGACTTCGCGCGGCGCGCGCTGGGTGCCTGCGGTTGCGCGGCAGGCATCGACGTTTTTGCCTATCACACCTATCCGGGCTACGGGCGCAACTTGAATCCCGAGACGATGGACTATGGCGCATACGGCGCGGAGTCGCCGGCGAACCTGCGCGAGACTGTGCGTGCGTATCCCGGCATCCGCCTGGACATTCATTTTTGGGACGACGAGTTCAACTCCATCCCGTCGTGGGCCGGCTCGGACGAATCGGTACAGGCTAAGTATGTGCCCCGCGGGCTCCTTTACAACTGGGCGCATGGGGTGCGTACCTTTGTGTGGCTGCTCGCGGCCGGCACCGACGGCAACGAGTATGACGACTTCGGCATCATTCATGGCCTGCGCTACCGGCCCGACGATTTCACGCCACGGCCGGTTTACTACGCGGTCCAGAATACCAACGCGCTATTCTCCGATACACGCATCGATCCCTCCATCAAGATCACCACGCCGGATAACCCCGGCTTGCGTGAGCGGTCGCAGCCGCTCATGGCTTACGGATTCCGCGGCAGGAATGGCAAGGCCATCGTGGCGTACTGGCTGGCAGCCCACAGTTTGCCCGGCAACGTGTTTCTGCCGGAGCACGCCGAATTCACCATCACCAACACCGGTATCCGCCGGCCGGTATTGATCGACGTGGTGGCGGGCTCAATTGAGCCCATCAACAAGGCTGAGTCCGGCGATGTGTTTCCGAACCTGCCTGTGCGGGACGGTGTGATGGCTGTCACCGACGCCGACTACTTCGATTGGCCAGTGCTGCCCGAGGCCCCCAGTTCGCTGCGCGCCGAGTTGCGCGACGGCGCAGCGGCATTGCGGTGGGAGATACACGGCGGCGACCCGCTCAACGCGATTGTCGAGCGGCGGAGTAGCGACACCGGATGGACGCGCGTCGCAACGCTGCCCGCTTCCGCCACGGAGTACACCGACCGCGGCGCGCCGGCGGGCGAATCCAGTTACCGCGTGCGCGCCAAGAACGCGGGCGGCGAGTCGGCGTACTCGAACATCGTTCGCATCCGGCGTTAGCGCTAGCGCAACATCAGCACGAAGTACTCTTCGTCCAGGTACCGGCCGCCGACTCGCAGGGCCCGCGGTTCGCGGCCGAAGCGCCGAAACCCCAGAGACTCGTAGAGCCGGCGCGCAGCCTGTTGTTCGGCGCTCACGGTGAGCCAGATCTGCTCCAGGCCCGTGATGGCCGCGGCTTGGTCGATCAATCGCTGCAGCAAAGTGCGGCCAATGCCACGCCCGCGCGCCGCTTCGGTGACGTACATGCCCCATACCCGGCCCTTGTGGTTCGACTGCAGTTCAGTCGCGCGGCGTCGACGGTGGTGCCGAGATGCTCCTCGCCGAGGCGCCGAAGGCTTGCGGCTCGCGCTCCAGCGCTTCAAGGCGCAGATGCCACCACGCAGCCGCATCGGCCGCGGTCAGAATGCGGATCTCGGCGGACAACCTCACAGGTTACCGCGTACCCCGTCATATAATGAGGATTAAAAGACCATTTCAGGAGTTTTGCTTAACATGCGTAAACTAGCGTCGTGCCGCCACGTTGCGGCGGCCTTGGTGCCGTGCGGCTTGCTGATCGCCGGCCTTCCTCTCCATGCGGATGAAGGGATGTGGACCTTCGACAATCCGCCTGTCCAGCAGTTGGAGCAGAAGTATCATTTCACACCTACGCAGCAGTGGCTGGACCATGTCCGGCTGTCCTGCGTGCGGCTGAACGACGGCGGTTCCGGGTCGTTCGTCAGCGCTCATGGCCTGGTGCTTACCAACCACCACGTGGCGCGCGGCCAACTCCAGAAGAACTCCACCGCCGAGCATGACTACGTGAAGAACGGCTTCTACGCGGCCACACCCGAGCAGGAGATGAAGTCGCCTGACCTTGAAGTGAATGTGCTTGTCTCGATGGAGAACGTCACCCAACAGGTCCTGGCGGCGCTGCAGGGCTCGAAGACACCCGAGGAAGAATTCGCCAGGCGCAAAGCCGCGATCGCCGACATGGAGCGTGAGAGCCTGAAGACGACCGGTCTGCGCTCGGACGTGGTCACGCTATACCAGGGTGGCGAATACTGGCTGTACCGCTACAAGAAGTACACAGACGTGCGCCTGGTCTTTGCGCCGGAAGACCAGATCGCCTTCTTCGGCGGCGATCCGGATAACTTCACTTATCCGCGCTACGACCTGGACATGGCGCTGTTCCGCGTCTACGAGGACGGCAAGCCTATCGACAGCAAAGACTACCTGAAATGGAACGCCAAGGGCGCGGGTAACAACGAACTGGTGTTTGTGTCCGGGCATCCGGGCAACACGCAGCGCCTCGACACGGTGGCGCAGCTCGAGTTTCAACGCGACTACATCGAGCCCACCATCATCAAGCTCATCAAGAACCGCATCGCCATTCTCAAGCGGTATTCGGCGCAGGGCCCGGAACAGGCGCGCCAGGCGGCGTCTAACATCTTCGGCCTCGAGAATGGCAGGAAAGCGCTCGAAGGGCGCTATGCCGGCTTGCTCGATAAGAACGTGATGGGCACCAAGCAGAAGGATGAGGAAGACTTCAAAGCGCGCGTCATGGCCAATCCGGAATGGAAGCAGGCTTATGGCGACGCCTGGGACGCCATTGCCGAAGCCATGCGCAAAGAGGCCACCCGCTCGAAGCAGCAGTTCTATCACAGCACTGACTCGCAGCTTAGCGGGTTGGGGGCGACCATCGTGGACTATGTGGCGGAGGTCAAGAAACCAGACGGCGAGCGGTTGCCGGGATACCACGAGGCCGAGCTGGATTCGTTGCGGCATCGCTTGTTTTCGCCCGCGCCCATTTATCCGGCAATGGAGATCGCCCGCATGACCGGCGCGCTTGAAGCCGACGTGGCGGAACTCGGGCCGGACGATCCGTTTCTGAAGATCGTGCTCGACGGGCGCTTGCCCAAGGATGCGGCTACCGCCCTGGTGAACAGCAGCAAGCTGGCTGATCCGGTGGTGCGCCGGAAACTGGTCGAGGGGGGCGAGGCAGCCGTCGCGGCATCCGACGATCCTATGATCGTCCTGAACCGCAAGCTCGATCCCATGCGCCGCGAGATGATCAAGTGGCAAGAGGATAACATTGAGAGCGTCGAGCAGACAGCCGGCGAGAAACTGGGCAAGGCACGCTTCGCCGCTTACGGTAAGACTACTTACCCGGATGCCACCTTCACCCTACGGCTCTCTTACGGCCAGGTGCAGGGCTATCCCATGAACGGCACGAAAGCACCATATAAGACTACCTTTTACGGACTGTACGACCGCGCCACCAGCTTTGACTTCGAAGGGGATTTCTATCTGCCGTCGCGCTACAAAGAGAACCGCGAAAAGCTGGACCTGGCCACGCCGCTCAACTTCGTGACCACCAACGACATCATCGGCGGCAACTCCGGTTCGCCTGTCATCAACCGGGAAGCCGAGATCGTGGGCTTGGTCTTCGACGGAAACATCGAGTCGCTGGTCGGCGATTTCGTTTATGACCCCACCACCAACCGGACCGTCGCGGTGCACACGGCGGCAATGACTGAAGCTCTGCGCAAGCTCTACGGCACCGACCGGCTGGTGAAAGAGCTTCTCGGCGAATAGGCAGTACTAGGCGTGCCGCAAACCCTGCCGGTGAAAGCGGTGCAGGAACGGCTCCGCCAGACCCCAGATGAACAGGAACAGGATCACCAGGCCGTAGATCAAGTCCCGGCTGGGGCCGTCCCATCCAGGTACGGGCGGTGCGAAACCCAAAGCCAGAGCCGCCAGCACGCTAAACGCGTGCCAATACCAGCGCGCATGGAAAAGATACACCAACGCCAATGCGAGCAGGGCGGCCCCACAGTATGCCGCGAAAACCACGATGGACATTGCTACGCTCCTGCCTGTATTCTATCGCCAAAAACGGACAACAGCATCCGGTAATAGGGCGCTCCGGCGGGATAGCCAAAAAGCCGCGGAAGTTCTACCATGGAACAGCTATGCGATTCTTCGTGTTCTGCCTTGCCTTTCCGGCGTTGGCCGGGGCCCAAGGCGTGGTCGACGTCAGCCACTCGCCCTACGCTAAACTCCACGGCACTCCTGTTCATGCGGTGAAGATGGGCGACGGCTTCTGGTCGGCGCGACGCGCGGTGAACGAGGAGAAGAGCATCCCGTCGATGCTCGATGAACTTAAACAGCATGGCATCGTGGATAACTTCTTGCGCCTGGAGGGCAAATCCACGGCGGAGCGGCGCGGCCCCGTGTACACCGATTCCGACATCTACAAGTGGATCGAGGCTGCGGCGTTTGTGCTGCAATCGGGCGACCGGCCGGAACTGCGGCAGGAGATCGACCGGCTCACGGACATCGTCGCGGCGGCCCAAGAGCCCAGCGGGTATCTGAACACCTACTGGTCGGGAGACCGCACACCCCGGCGCCTCACTGAGATGACCTGGTCGCACGAACTGTACTGCGCCGGGCACCTGTTGCAGGGCGCCATCGCTTACTACCGGGCGACGGGGAATCGCAAGTTGTTGGATGTGGGCATACGGTTTTCCAATTACATGGTGGAGAACTTCGGACCCACCAAGCGGCCCGCGCTTACCGGCCATCCGGAATATGAGATGGCGCTGGTGGAGTTGTACCGCACCACGGGCGAGCGAAAGTATCTGGAGTTCGCGGGCTATCTGCTCAGCGGAGTGGAGCGCGAGCGGCTGCACCTGAAGGATCACGAACTGGTGTACATGTTCAGCGGCAAGCCGTTCACCTCGCGAACTCAGTTCGAGGGCCACGCCGTGCGCGCCATGTACGCTTCGTGCGGGGCCACGGACTACTACATGGAAACCGGCGACGCCGCTTATCTGAAGACGCTCGAAACGCTCTGGACCGACCTGGTAACGCGCAAGATGTACATCACGGGGGGGGTGGGGTCGCGCGAGTCGGGCGAGTCCTTCGGCGAAGCCTATGAATTGCCGAACGCACAGGCTTACGGAGAAAGCTGCGCGGCGATCGGCAGCTTCATGTGGAACTGGCGGATGCTTCTGGCGCTCGGCGAATCGCGCTTTGCCGATGTCATGGAACGCGCGCTTTACAACGGAATCAACTCGGGTATGTCGCTTTCGGGCACCCTGTATTGTTACCGAAATCCGCTGGAATCTTCCGGCGAAAAGATCCGCAACGAATGGTACGACACCACCTGCTGTCCGCCGAACCTGGAGCGGGTGCTGGCAGCTTTGCCGGGCTACATGTACAGCACGGGGCCGCGGGGGATATACGTGAGCCTGTTCCACAATTCGGAGCTGGACTGGCATCTGGAGAACGGCGCGGGCGTGCGCGTGGCCCAACAAACCGAGTACCCATGGAAGGGCGCTGTAGATCTGACCGTGACTCCGGCTACGCCGGCCGAGTTCAGCGTTTTTTTGCGGATTCCGGAATGGGCGGACGGCACCACGGCGTCGGCGGCGTGGCCGATGAGCGGGCAGCCGCAGGCGGGGAGGTACTTCGAGGTCCGGCGCCAGTGGAAGGCTGGGGATCGCCTGCACATCGCGTTCCCCATGAAGACGCGACTGGTGCGCGCGAATCCGCTGGTGAGGGAGGATGTGGGCCGGGTAGCACTGGAGCGCGGCCCGCTGGTGTATTGCCTGGAGCAGCCCGATCAGCCGGGCATCGACCTGTTCGATGCCTCCCTCCCACTGGACGCGGCGGGATTCAGCAGCGAGTTTCGCGCGGACCTGTTGGGAGGCATCCTGGAATTGCAACATCGCGGCGTGGCGGCCGAGCATTCTCTCAGCAACGAGCCGTTGTATCGCGGATTTGAAGAGATCCGGCAGGGGCCTCGCAAGCAAATCACGCTGACTTTCATTCCTTACTATGCATGGGCCAACCGTGGACAGGAGAAGATGGAAGTGTGGGTGCCGTACACATCGGCTGGCGGCCAATAACTATCAATGACCCGCCGCCAATTGCTTTCTTTGCCCGCCGCCACGGCGCTGGGGCGCCTCCCAATTCCGGCGCAGTCCGATTTTCCCGGTGTGCTGTATCGTGAGTATGCGCGCTGTCTGCCCGACTTCCTGCGCGGCTTAGCGGCAGAGGCCTACCAGGCGCGCAACCTCGAGATCGCCAAGCTCATTTCGCCGGACACCATCCGGCAGCGCCAGCAATGGGCGCGTGAGACCTTCTGGCAAGTGGCTGGCGGAATGCCGCGCCGCACTCCGCTCAACACTCGTACCCTCGGCGCGTTCGAGCGCCCTGGTTACCGCGTCGAAAAGCTGGTCTACGAGAGCGTTCCCAACTTCCACATTTCCGCTAATCTCTACATCCCAGCCGGCGCCGCCGCCAAGCCGCCGTTCCCCGGCGTGCTGTTTCAGATGGGCCATTCGCCGAACGGCAAAGCCGCCGGCACCTATCAGCGGTGCTGCCAAGGGCTGGTGCGCCTCGGCTACCTGGTGCTGGCCTTCGATCCCATGGGCCAGGGCGAGCGCATCTACTATCTCGATGCAAGCGGACGCCACACGCGCACGGACTCGGCCGATGGCGAGCACACCATGGCCGGAAGGCAGATGCTCCTGTTGGGCGATACGGCCACGCGCCTGCAGGTCTGGGATGCGGTGCGCAGCCTCGACGTGTTGGCCGCGCATCCGCTGGTTGACCCCAAGCGCCTCGGATCGGCCGGACAGTCCGGCGGCGGCACACTTACCATGCTGCTCATGGCCGTCGACGATCGCCTGGCGGCGGCGGTCGTGTGCTCCGGCAACACCGAGAACTTCGCCTGCGGCGGCTTCAACCCGCCGGGATCCACCGACGACGCCGAGCAAAACCTGCTGGGCTCCGCACCCCTGCACTTCGACCGCTGGGACCTGCTGTATCCATTCGCTCCCAAACCCCTGCTGATCACCGTGAGCGACCGCGATTTCTTCGGCACCTACTCGCCCGAGTACATCCGGAACGGCTGGGAGGAATTCCGCAAGCTGCGCGCCGTGTACACGCGCCTGGATGCAGCGGATCGGCTGGCGTGGGACGATACGCCGCTGCCGCACGGTCTCTCGTATGATTCGCGCGTGCGCCTGTACAACTGGTTCGGACGCTGGCTGCAGGGCAGCGCGACGCCGGTAACGGAGGAGCCGGATGTGCAGCCCGAAGCCGACGAGACCCTGTGGGTGACACCCGGCGGCAGCACGACGGCGGCCTTTCACGGCGAGACGCCCTTCACGCTGAACCGCACCCGGCATCTTTCCGCGCGGCCCGCTCCTCTCCATCAGTTGATTGGCGCCGAGCGCGCGCGGGATGGCTTACAATCCACTGTGTTGCGCCGCGTGGCGTCGCGCGGAATCGCCATCGAGGCGCTGGAAGTCGCCAGCGTGCCGCGCGTGTGGCTGCCCGCGTGGCTGTATCTGCCCGCCGCGCGCGATTCCGCCAAGCCGCTGCTTTTGGTTCTCGAAGAAGGCGGCCGCAACACACGCTGGCACGAAGGCGAACTGTACCCGACCCTGGCGCAGCACGGCTATCCCGTATGTGTGGCTGACGTGCGCGGCACCGGCGACCTGGCGCCTGAGCTGAGCCGTGGAGCGGCCAACTACGCGCGCTCGCACGCTAACGATGAAGATTATGCCTGGGCCTCGCTCATTTTGGGCAAGCCCCTCCTTGGACAGCGCGCCGCCGATATCCTGGCGCTGGCGGCTGCGCTGCGGACGCATCCCGTGCTGCGTGGGCTGGCATTGAAGGTGGCCGCTTCCGGAGTGCTGACTGCACCCGCGCTGTGCGCCGCCGCAATGGATGCCGGCATCGCAGCGCTCTACCTGGCGCGCGGCCTGGTCTCGTTTCGCGACATCGTGGACACCGAGGATTATCGCGCCCCATTCGCCAACTTCGTGCCCGGTATGCTGTTGCACACGGACCTGCCGGAAATCGCGGCGTCACTCGCGCCCCGGCGGCTGTGTCTGGCAGGAACGGTCAACGCGGCGGGCAAGGCTCTGGATGAAGCGGCCGTCCGCGCGGTCTATGGCGGCCCTCACATCGTAGTGCGCGCGGCGGCAAATTGGGATGAGGAGGCTCTGACCGCGGCATGAAGGCTTGTTTGCTGGAATCTCCCGCGTCGGTGGAGGAGAATCCGCTGCGGTTCACGGAAGTCGCCGCGCCCGAACCCGGTCTGGGCGAGGTACTGGTGCGCGTGCACGCCTGTGGCGTGTGCCGCACCGATCTGCACGTGGTGGAAGGCGAGCTGCCGCCCCGCAAACGCCCCGTGATTCCCGGCCACCAGGTGGTGGGCACCG
>Ga0335077_10005223_pt1 | contig 15909 bp, 12 predicted proteins | sample Lox_Sample_31_FD_207151 | JGI IMG/M metagenome (GOLD analysis project Ga0335077, IMG submission 207151) | Soil microbial communities from Loxahatchee National Wildlife Refuge, Florida, United States - Lox_Sample_3.1 | ecosystem: Environmental > Terrestrial > Soil > Wetlands | place: USA...
TGAGCCGCGTCACGAGAACCCCGCGGCGCGCGTGTTCGAGCGCGCCGACGGCCATGCTTACCGTGAACATGACGGGGAGGGCGACGGGGACCGCACTGAGAAGGAGGAGCAAGAGGAGGGGGAGGATTTCGAGCAGGGGAAGGCCGCGGATCGCCGCCACCGCGAAGGCGGCGATCGTGAGCCCCCCCGTCATGGCAAAGAGCCAGCGCACGAGCCGTGCCACGACCTCCTCGACGTGGAGCCTTGGGCGCGCGCTCTCCACGAGCTGCACGGTGCGTCCGAAGTAGGTCCGGGTACCCGTCGCGGTCACGACGGCGGTCGCCTCTCCGCGCCGGACCACCGCTCCCGAGTACAGAACGTCGCCTTCGTGCCTCGCCGCTTCGTTCGACTCGCCGGTGAGTGCCGACTGGTCGACGGTGGCATCACCCGCAGCGAGCTTTGCGTCGGCGGGGACGAAATCGCCGCCCCGCAGCCGGATCACGTCCCCCGGGACGATCTCTGCCGCAGGCACGAGCCGCCAGGAACCGGAACGGAGGACGCGCGCATTCACCCTCAGTCGAGAGCGTAGAGCGTTGACCGTCGCGGTGGCGTGCCGCTCTTGGACATACCCGAGTACCGCATTGATCGAGAGGAGCGTAGCCGCGACGATCGTGTCGGTGACCCGGTGGAGCAGCGCCGAAAGCGCGACGACGAGCTCGACCATCCACGCCGAAGGTCCCCAGAACCTGTGTAGGAACACCAGGACCGGGTGGGGTTGCCTTTCCGGCACCTCGTTTCGGCCGTAGCCGAGGAGGCGCTCTTGCGCCTCCTCGTCCGAGAGCCCGCTCTCGAGGTTCGTCGCAGATCCCTTTGCCGTATCGGGCGGCGTGGTTTCGCCGGACACCGCCCTCATAATGAGCACGCCCGCGCGCGCGGGATCGCCCTCTTCGGGGCGGAGCGCTTGGTGCAGGTCGCGGGGGATTCAGCCGCGCTTGCCCCTGGTCGGGCCCCCGTCCGTCCTGGTGCCGGCGGACGCCGCCTGGTGGTATTTCCGCCGGATCTCATCGAGGTCGACGGTCGGCCGCGGCAGCTCCATGCCCAGCGACTCGAGCGTCTCCACCAAGATCTGCGAGACCGCGAGATTCCGGAACCACTTGTGGTTGGCGGGGATTACGTACCAGGGTGCATGAGCGGTGCTCGTCCGCGTGAGCGCCTCCTCATAGGCCGCGACGTAGGCAGGCCAGTGCGCGCGCTCCGAGTAGTCGGACTCGCTGATCTTCCAGCGCCGCGCGGGATCGTCGAGACGCTGCTTGAAACGCTCGAGCTGTTCGTCCTCGCTGACGTGTAAGTAGAACTTGAGGATGTGGGCTCCGGACTCCACGAGGTTGCGCTCGAAGTCGTTGATGAGGTCGTAGCGCTTCGACCACACGTGTCTCGGCACGAGATCGTGGACGCGGACCACGAGCACGTCCTCGTAGTGCGATCGGTTGAAGATGACGACCTCTCCCCGGGCGGGAGCGTGCTGGTGCGCGCGCCATAGGAAGTCGTGGGACGCCTCCTCTGTCGAAGGAACCTTGAATGCGTGGACCCGGGTGCCCTGCGGATTCATGGCGCCGAGCACGTGGTTGATTGTGCCGTCCTTTCCAGCGGCGTCGGGCGCCTGCAGGCATATGAGCACGGACCGTCGGTTCTCGGCGAAGACGAGGTACTGGAGCTCGCGCAGCTTGTGGGCGTTCGCCGCGTTCTCGGCGTCGGCCGACTCCCTGTCCTCGTGCTTGCCCTTGAATCCCGGATCGATGTCGGAGAGCTTCAGCTCGCGTCCCGGGTCGACGCGGAATCGCTCGGAATACCGCATGTGTCACGTCTCCTGTCGGACCCCGATCATCGGTCTTCGGGCACTACCTTAAGGGTCGAAGGGAGAACTCGCATGCTCGTCGACTTGGGCTCGGCCGTATTTGTCGGAGGTGCTGAAGCTAGCGCTCCGGCGCGCGCTCGCCTCCTTCATCGGTCGAACACGAGGAGCACGTGCAGCGCGACGCCGCTTGCGCGTTCGGGGAAATCGCGATGTTCCGTCTCGTCGCGCGTGCCAGCTGCGCGCTTGCGCTTCTTTCGCCACCTCCATTGATCCCCTGGAGCGCCTGCCTGATTGTCGCCGCCGGCTTCCCGACCGGCGTCGTACTGTCAACGGTTCGACCCCTCTGAGCCGCAGCGGCGGCGTGAACCGGGGACGCTCAGACAGCGTCCCCGCTCCGGCCATAGCGGGAGCGCGGGTCGGCCTCGATGGTAATCGCTCTTCAGCGCGAAGCCTTCACGAGGCGCGGGGAATGTGTCTCGATGCGACCTCCTTCGTCTGTCGACCAGGCGCTCACTGGAGCGCTCGCATACGAGCGGCTATCCCTGATGATCCTCATTCGGGTCTCATATGTCGACAACCGGCCAGCCGGGAGCCAATGCTACAAGTGCGTTGCTCGAACCTTTCTGGGTGTTCCCGAATCCAGGCGAGTGAGCCGAGGTGGACGATGGCCGAGAGCGCTCGAACCCATCACGCTGGACAGGACGTGTTCAAAGCGATCCTGTCTGAGGACATCGATTGGAAGCCTTTCGCGGCGTTCCCACCCGAGGTGCGCCTCGCGGTCGTCGTAGGCGAACCTTCCCGCGAAGGGCCCTATGTCGTTCGTGTCAAGGTGCCTCGCGGCGTGAAGCTCATGCCGCACAGACATCGCGAAGATCGGGTCTACACAGTCGTGTCCGGCGTCTTCTACATTGGGCTGGGTGACCGGTTCGATGCCGATCGCCTGGAGGCTTATCCCCCGGGCAGCGTGATCATCCTACCTGGCGAGACGTCCCACTTCCACTGGGCCAGGTCCGGCGAATACATCACGCAGGTCACGGCCATCGGGCCGCTGGCCTTGGAGTACGTGACCCCGGATGACGATCCCCGGAAGGCTCGGCGGACGAACTGACTGCGAGGCCTCGCGCGGCCGCGACGCCCGGCAGGGTCGACGATGTGTCGTGGAGCGGACTCGGGACCCGGGACCCTACTTCAGGAGCGGAGTCGCTCGCCGGCGTGAGCCGATCGCGAGCGCTCTTCGGGGCCGAGGCGTGTCGGTTTAGTTTGGCAGCCAGGACTTCGGGGCGCTCCGCGCAAGGGGGAGAGCGCATAGGTCATTCTACCTTGGGCACGAAGTCGAATCGACCGCGAGCTCAATAGCCGGGCAATCGGAGACGCCGGCGCTAACTCGAGCGGGGGGCGAGCTTGAGGCCCGTCACTCCCTGGTCCGACGTAGCAGATTGGCGACCCCGGGGTGGCTCGGATCCCGGCTGCCGGCGTAGGAGGCCCACGCCTTCGCGGCCTCGCGGTTCTTCAACAACAGCCACGCCTCCCCCATGGTGACGGACCACAAGGCAGCGCTGGCGTCGTCCTGCTGCTCGAGCTGCGCGCGGATCTCCTTGTCCAGGTCGGGCGTCAGAACGGTGCGTAGCTTCTCGCGGTCTTCGAGCTGCAGCAAGGCGTCCACCAGCTGCATCTGGAGTCTCGGCGACGTCGTTCCCAGCTTCTCCAAGAAGGCGAGGCGGCGCTCAGGGCTCATGCGAAACGCGAGGTTGACTGCCGCCTCCTCTCGGACGCAGTCGTCCGCGGCGAACCTCTCGAACAGCGTCTCACCGACGTCCGGGTCCTCCGCCCAGCTGACCGTCATGAACAGGACCACCGAGTCGGCTGGATTGAGCGCCAGCGCCGCGCCCAGCGTTTCTGTGAGCGAGCGGGAGGAGCTCTGCGAACTACGCCCCCCTCGCCGGAGCGCGAACACGAGCCTCTTGTATGCCTCGACGGAAAAGGGATCGAGGCCCAGCCACTTTTCGGCCGTGGCCACCGACTCGGAGTAGTCTCCGGCCTGGAACTGTTGGTCGGCGAGCTCCTCCTCCTTTCGGAGAAGGACTCGACGCCAGGCACCGGCTTCCTGCGTCCACGACTTCGTTCCCACCTCCGTACATCGCTTCCCGCCCTTCCGCGCCACCTCGTACACAACCTCGACCCGACCGAACACCTGCCCGTCCCTGGACTCCACCCCGAGAACCGTCACCGATTTGCCTCTCCAGTTGCTCGGCTTGGCGAAGGCCTCGTTGAAACCGTCGCGAGTCCCGACCTCGGACTGCGACTCCCTCGAGAGGAAGTGCCATGGATCCGAGGGGTGACCCAGATAGAAGCAGTTCGTGACCTGCTCGAGGTCTCGGTCGACGTCGGCCTGGCATCCGCCTTCGCCCGAAGCGGCCAGGGACGTACCGACAGCCTCGGTTCGGGGGGACGCTCCCCCCGGCCTCTTGCAGGCGCCGACCGCGACAATCACCAGCGCCCCGGCGATGAGCTTTCGGGTCTTCACGATCGCCTCCATGTCCGGATGGGTCCCGCCCTCGGGGCCGCCCCTCTGCGGTCGATGCCACGGCGGGACGGGCGCAAGGGTCCCATCCGGCATCCTGAGGGTCGAGAGCCACCTTCCCGCTCGAGCATTCCCGAACCATCCCGGTGATCCCCGATCACGAGCTCCCGTTCACCGTCCTCCACCGGATGCTCGTCCACACTTCGGCGAGGCTACTCAAAGCGCTGGACCGAGGAGCACGATCGGATCGCCGACCTCCACCACGCCCGGGGCGACCACGCTCGCGTAGACTCGGCTCCAACCGGGATGGAGTTCCTGCGAGATGCGCTCGAAGGCGCCGCCCGTGAAGCAGCCGGCGATCTTGCTGCCGGGGTCGGTGTAGCTGGTCACCCGCAGGTGCACCTCCCCGACGCGGAGCTCCGCGCCCGGCGTGAACAGACTCCAGTCCACCCCCGAGAGCGTGAGGTTCTCCCCGGCACCGCCCGGCTCGATGGGGTGCCCCTCGCTGGGCAGCGCCTCAATCCGCTCGAGGGCGTAGAGACACACCGCCCGCTGCGGGCCACCATGGCCCCGCCAACGGTGCTGGTCGCCCGCGAGCCCCTGGGCACCGACGAAGGCCTCGGGCACCGGCAGCTTGGGCACGCCGCCGCGCGAAACGTTGATCGAGTTCATGACGCCGGAGGTCACCAGGGGGAGGTAACTGGCGGCCGGCGCGCGCGCCACTCCGCTGGGCCGCCGTGGCCGTGCGCTCCCGGATCCTCTTGGCGAGCGACAGGAACGCTACCGATGCCGCGGCTCCCACCACCAGGCACGAAGTCCAGGGCGCCAGCGCGCCAAACCGGCCCATGATCGCGGCACCGAGAACCGGCGAGGTGGTCATCCCTACCCCGAGGGCGAAGCTCCAGGCCCCCTGATAGCGCCCCTGCAGCCCCGCGGGGGCGAGGGCGGCCACCGTCGCCGAGGCTACCGGCATGAACACGATCTCCCCGATGCTCCACGCTCCGGTGGCGAGTGCGAAGGCGGCCGCGCCGTGGCAGAAGGCGTAGCCGAAGTACCCGAGCCCGACGATGAACACCCCCCGCGGCCAAGAGGCGGGCGGGGTCGCGGGCGCGTGACCCAGGCGGAAAACAAGGGCTGCAGAAGCGTGATCAGCATCCCGTTCACCGCCAGCACGCGACCGAAGACCGCCGGCCCGTGGCCCTCTCGCGCCATGGCGATCGGGAGCGTCACCTGCAACTGCCAGAGCGGCAGCACGAAGAGGAACTGGAGGACGAGAAAGACGAGGAAGAGTCGGTCCTGAAACAGCCTCCCAACGCTCGGAGCTGTGTGCGCGCCCTCCCGCTCGGGGTACAGCGGCCCCGTTTCGGGGACGCGGGAGGCGACGATGAGCGCGAAGGCGAGGGTGGTGCTCGCATCCACGAGGAACAGCCTGTCGTAGCCGATCGAGGCGAGCGCGCCGCCGAGGACCGAGCTGACTGCCAAGCCGACGTTGTTGCCCCACCGGAGCGCGCCATAGGCGCGCGTCCGCCCCTCGGCCGGGACGACATCGGCGACGAGGGCCATGGCCGCCGGCCGGTAGGAGGCGGCGCTCACCCCAACGAGCAACACCGCGCCCGCCATCGCGGGTAGAGAGGTGACCACCGCAAGGAGCGCGGTGGCGGCACTGGCGCAGACGAGGGAACCGATCATCGTGGGGCGGCGGCCGATCCGATCGGCCAGGGTTCCCGCTAGCGGCCCCGCCGCGAGGATCCCACCCCATAGAGCGCCGCCATGCGCCCGGTCTCCCTTACCCAAGGCCGCGCGAGGTGAGGAACAGCGTCAGGAAGGGGAGGACGAAGGTGGCGAGCGCCGAGACGAGGGCGCCGCCAAAGAGCCACCAGAAGGCCCGGGGGGGGGGAGCGCCGGTCAGGCGGTCGAAGCGGATGCGGAAGGTCTGCACGGGTGCAGCGTGCCAGAGCAGCTGCCAAGGCGGGTTCGACGAAGGCGCGGTGGGTCGAAGCGAGCTCGCCGGTGCCCCCGCTCTGAGACGCCACGGACGTGTGCACCGGCGGGGTCGACGAAGCGATCCTGGCCCCGTGCGTGCCGTCCGCGAGAGACCCTCACCCGGGGCGCCTGCCCGTCCTCCACCAAATCCCTGTCCGGCCAAGACGTCCTTCCCCGACCTGGCGGTCGGGACCGGTGTTGTCGAACGCGAAGAAGGATCCGATTGACGAACTGTCGCGTGGCATCACGGGTCGTGAAATTGGTCGGCACTGCTTCGGCCCCGAGGGACTGCGTTAGGGCGCTCCTCTCGCGGACGCCAAGCGTTCGACCCTGCGCTGTGACCCGGCCTCGGGCAAAGTGCTTCCGGCGAGTCCAACGCCCGAGCGCCCGTCCCCGCCGGGGAAGAATCGTCCAGCTCCTCAACGCCCCGACAGCTTCCGGTAATGCCGCTGCAGGATCCCGAACGCCAGCTTGCGCTCGCCACGATCGGAGATGAGGCCCTTGCGGTTCCAGCCGTCCTGGATGCCGGGCAGGGTCCGCCGCGGCGAGCGGAAGTCCGTGAGGATCCAGGGGCTCATCCCCGCCAGAAAGGGGATCCCCTCGAGCATCCGCAGCTGATGATCATAGACCGCCGCCTGGTACTCCTCGGTCCAGCGGGTGAGCGAGGTACCGTGGTGGCCGGCCAGGGCGTCGGCCCCGAGCTCGGTCATGACGAGCGGCTTCCGGTAAGACGTCTCCCAGCGGACCCCGTCGGGCCGATCGGGGAGGCCTTCATACCAGCCGAGGTACTCGTTGCAGCCCAGCACATCCAGGTCGGCACCGAGCGGATCGTCGATCCGCTGCGTCAGCGGATCCACTTCGTGCCGCTCCAGCGCCGCGCTCACTAATCGCGTGGGGTCGAGCTGCCGAACGCGGCTCACGAGCTCCCGCAGGAAGGCGAGCCGCGGCGCGGTCGGCGGAGTCTCGTTCCCGACCGACCAGATGATCACGCTCGCTCGGTTGCGGTCGCGGGCGATGAGCTCCTCGAGCTGGCTACGGGCGTCCTCGAACGCATCCGAACTCTCCCAGTCGATGGTCCAGTAGACCGGGATCTCAGCCCAGAGCATGAGCCCCATCGCGTCCGCCAGGCGAACGGTGTGCTCGTCGTGTGGGTAGTGCGCCAGGCGGACGAAGTTGGCACCCAGCTCCTGCGCCCAGCCCAGCAGGGTGCGGGCGTCGGCCTCGCCGTGGGCGCGCCCCTCGCGCAGCGGCGCCTGCTCGTGGAGGCTCACGCCCCGCAGAAACACTGGCTGGCCGTTGAGCAGGATCTCCGTCCCGCGCGCTTCGATCGTGCGGAAGCCAATACGGTCCACGATGCGATCGGCACCCGCGACGATCTCGACCGGGTAGAGCCGTGGTCTTTCCGGCGACCAGCGCTCGAGCCGAGCATCGACCTCGAACGCGGCGAACCCGTCCGCGTCCGTGGACACCACCGTGCGCACGCCGGCGTCGGCAATCGAGATCGTCACCTGCTGCCGCCGTGCCGGGCCATCGAGCTTGATCCATCCTGACAGGCGATCCGGCCGCGCCGGCTCGAGCCGAACCGCGTAGTCGCGGAGAAACGTCTCCGGTGCCTCAACGAGCAGGACCTCGCGGGTCAGCCCGCCGTAGTTCCACCAGTCGGTGTTCAGGGCCGGCACCGCGTCAGGGCGGCGGCGGTTGTCGACCTGCACCACGAGAGAGTGCTCCCCGGTCCCCACCCGGTCAGTGACCTCGAGGTCGAACGGAGTGAAGCCACCGCGGTGCTCGCCCACCAGCACGCCGTCGAGATAGACGCGAGCCCGGGTGTTCGCGGCGCCGAAGTGGAGGAAGGTGCGCCGACCAGGCGCGCGAGCGGCCTCGAAGCGCGTCCGGTACCAGACCGTCCCCTCATAGAGGAACAGCTCGCGGCGCTGCGAGTTCCAGTCCCCGGGCACGACCAAGCTCTCGGCCCGATCGAAGTCGTATTCGACGCGATCGCTCGGCGAGGCCGGCTTGCGATCGACGAAATAGCCCTCGGCCGTGTGCGGCTGGCCGCGGTAGTCGAGGTACCCATTCTCGTAGGGGTCCACGATGGCACGCCAGTGGCCGCCCAGATCACGGACCGCGCGGGCATGGACGTTCTGGAGGAGCGGCGGGGTGGGACCGGGCATGACAGAAGTGTGGCGTCCAGGCGAGTGGGGGTCAATTGCCGGGACGTTCCGGGCCGCTCGCGACCGGTGCTTCGCCCCCCGAAGCGCCGAGACCGAAGCAACTGGCCTTCGCTGCCTCGTGCTAAGTACTCGCTCGCCGCGCTCTCATCTCGAGACCGACCTCACGGATCGACTGGTGGCCCGTCACAAGTCGCCCTCGGTTAGGCGACTCGACACCCAAGACAAGGGCCAGGCGAATGGAGACAGAGCGACCTTGGACGGCGCTTAGCCCAAGGCCACTCGGGCACCCTAATCGGAGGGACACGTCGGCGAGGTCAGGGCCTGCTGCATCTTCAACCTGAACCCCCAAAGCAGGGGGCGTTTCTGCCGAGGCGTGGCGAGCGGATCGGCCGATGGAGGGACACGCTCGTTACCGCCCTCGACCCAGCAAGGCCGCGCTGGCGCGGTCGCGGGAGTCTCGTGATGTTACCGATGCGGAAGCCCAACCCCGTAGAACCAACTCGAGTCAGGAGACGCCTTGACGGTCGGGTGTTTCCTTTGGGCGCCCCGCTCACATGTGTGTGGCGGTCACTCGCAGTCCTTCTGCACCACGATCACTGGCGAGTAGGTCTTCCCGCCCATCGTGTACTCGTACTCGAATCCGATGCCTTGCAATAGCCAGGTGCGGGTAGGCTCGCTGCGGCACAACCTGATCCGGGCCTGCTTGAACAGCTCGCCAAGCAGCCGTTCCCTGTCTGACTCGCCGAGCGGTGGGCGGGTGATCGTGGCGCGGATGAGCACGTGCTTGCCCACGGCATCCACGCCGTCCCCTCGGGTGACTTCGTCGATCGTCCAGGGCGGGGAGAGCTTATTCCGCATCGCCGTGGCAATGGTCGTGGCGGTGATTCCCGGGGGTTCCGCCGTAACCGCGGAGCCCATCTGCCAGACTCCGAAAGCCGTGAGCGCCGGCCCCAGCCATCGCAGGTGGCGCACGTAGGTGGACGCGCTCTCAGTCCGCCGGAAGCCGAGCCATGTTGCGAGAAGGCCGGCGACCAGCGGTACCGAGGCTTCGATGAGGTTCGGAACGTTCATGGGAATCTCACGAGGTTACCGAGGTCGCTACTCCTCGACCAAGCCGAAGCGATGCGGAGGGCTGAATGTCCCGAGCACGAGTGCGGATGCGGGCTTGCCGGTGAACAGCTCGAACTCTCTCGAGGCGACCGCATGCAGCCGGCTCTCCACGCCGTCGTCCCTGGTCACGCACAGGCGCCCGCGGTCGAACAGGATCAGCTCGTTGCCGCACCGAGCGGCGATACGCTCCGCTGCACCGTTTCTGGAAACGCACGCGAAGTCGTTGCCATCGTCGTCGGAGAATAGGGAAAGGACGGGCTGTATGAGCTTCGCGGACAGGGCGCAGGACAGGTGGATGTAGGAGCGCTTCAGGCCGTTGGCAGTCCCCTTCGCGCGCACGTCTCGTACAGCTCGTTCACGACCTCCAGTACTGGGCAGAGCGAGGGGGAGATCGGTCGCGGGCGTCGCCGCGGATAGGGGTTGGCGCGGTGGCTTCGAAGCGCGGAACGTATCCACCGCGAAGACCGCAAGGGCGTCGTGCTTGTAGATGCGGAATGCGATAGGCGCGGGCAGCGCCGCGCGCACGCGTTCAGGATCCGGTTTCTCGACGGTGAAATGGCCCGAGACGAGATGCCCCACCCGATGCGCCTCTTCTGGGCTTCGGCAGGGTCGCTCAGACCAGCCGATTCCCAGTAACCCGCGGAGTCCCCGACCGACAGTCACTTCTTGTCCATCGACTCGAAATACGTGCGCGCAGCCAGTTGGATGCTCCCCAGTGCCCGATCCATGACAGCGGAGAAGTCGGTTGGCTCCTTCAGGAAGAGTTCTGCCGCGACCAACACCGTCTCCTTGGTCAGGAGTACCTTCGCAACCTTGGTCCCGAGCTCGGCCTTGTTGGCGGCCTCGAGCATCTTCTCCCGGTCCTGGTTTCCGGGCAGCTTCCACACGGACACGACGCGGAAGCACTTCGGGTCCTGCGGATCGATGACGATAATGTACCGCCCGCCCTGATACTTGAACGAGACGTCACCGCTTCCCGTGATCTCGGGCGAGTACCCCTCACTCTTGAGATAGTTCACATAGAGTTCTGAAGATCCTCGCGCTGGGTCGCCGTCCCCTCCGCGCGCCCTGCGGATGCGCACCCGAAGGCAAGCAAAATGCACGAGATGAGCCTGGTGCGACGGAACATCGTCTCCTCCCGAGGCTGCTTGCAGGGGCTTCCGACAAGCTACGGTACCATGCTCCATCGAAATTCGGACCGGGCGCAGCCTGTGCGGCGCCCTCCCCCGTCCACCCACGCGGTCCCTCTGAAGAGTTGTTCTCCGATGGCGGCTTGAATGAATCCGTCCCCTCCCTCACCGATGTGCTCCTCCCGTTGCAGACGCATCCAGTATCGGTGCTCCCGCACCTTCGGAAGCCTCGACCATCTTCGCCGCCGCTCTGAAGGGTGCCCACAGCGACAAGAAGAGAGGCGAGTAGTCGTAGAGCGGGCGTGAGGTTCCACGCGCCTCTGCCCCCTCGAGGCGGGATGCGAGCCTATTCAAGGGGCGCGTGCTGACCCTTCTCCTCGGCGTCTCATCGGGCGACTGCGGGAGCCTGGCGGCGATCCGAGCCAGGACGTGCTTTTCTCGAAAGTGTCAACCGTGGCCGTCTGGAAGACGAGGGGCCGAGGGAACGGGAGAACACGACGGGCGGGCCGAACCACAGGCCCGCCCGCCGTCGCCACGCTCGAGGTGTTCGTCAAGAAGATCAGTCGCTCAACGTCAATATATACGATGCACACGCATAGTTCGGGGTGAGCGGGCGAACACGAACGTAGAAGGTGGGCGACGAGACGGAGGTGCATCCGTTGGCAGGGTTGTCGGTCCAGTCAACCTGGCTGAGGCTGGCGCAGCCCACGCTGCCTCCGTTGCAGTCGGCGTACACGTCGAAGACGTACTCCGTGCCACCCGAAGATAGATAGATATGGGGGAGCGACCCGCCGGCCTGGAAACTGATCATGTACCAGTGCTGGTCTTGGACGGCGGTCGGAAGCGTATCGGGGTACGCCTCGCTCCCGTGGGCAGAAACCGTGCCCATGTTCATTGCAGAGGCGCAGGTCCCGAAGTTGTACGGGGATGTCGAGCAGTAGAAGTGAGGATTGGGAAGGGGTCGGGACGCCCACGTTCCGCCATACACCGACAGGACCTGGCCTTCTGCGCCTATCTGCCCGACTGGAGCCCCTTGAATCCTGGTGACCGTGGCGTTCCACGCGTACCCGCTGACATCCCCACCCATGGGAGCCAGCGATATTGTACCGGTGCCCGTGATGGTTCCTCCGGTTAAGCCCGCCCCGGCCGTGATCGCGGTCACGGAGCCCGGGCCCGGCGAGCCTGCCGGTCCAGTCGCACCTGCAGGCCCTTGCGGCCCGGCAGGTCCCTGCGGGCCCACCGGTCCTGTCGCGCCCACTTGCCCCTGAAGCCCGGCCGGTCCCTGCGGCCCCACCGGTCCGATCGAACCCACGGGCCCCTGCGGCCCCGCGGGTCCCACCGGCCCGATCGCGCCCACAGGCCCCTGAGGTCCCTGCGGACCCGTGTCGCCTACCGGCCCCGCGGGGCCCTGGAGCCCCTGCGGACCGGTGTCGCCTACCGACCCCGCGGGGCCCTGGGGCCCGACCGGCCCAGCAGCCCCTTGAGAAGCGAGCAGGTTCCACTCACCGTTCAGTCCAGGAGGTGCGACGCCCACGGTGGGTTGGGTGGCCGCGACATAAGCTGAGCCGTTGTACTCGACAGCGGAAGCGACGCCGTACTGCTGCGTCGGGTCCCAGCTGCCCGCCCACACCATTCCGGACGGCCCAGCAGGACCTTGCGGCCCAATGGGTCCTTGCGGTCCAACCGGCCCAGTCGGCCCCTGCGATCCAGTGGCTCCGGTCGGGCCGACGTCGCCCGTTTGCCCCTGCGGCCCAGCAAGCCCTTGCGGTCCGATGGGCCCAGACGGTCCCATCGGCCCAGCGGGACCCTGAGACCCTTGGGCACCGGTTTCTCCCGTGAGACCCGCAGGCCCCTGCGGCCCCATCGGACCGACGGCTCCAGCCTGGGCAAGGAGTTGCCAGAAAGCGGAGTTGGGGGGCGTTTGGCCGGGCGCCAAGCCCATCGGGACAGAGTCGAGAGCAACATAGCTCGAGCCGTCCGAAAACGAGACCGCTTCCCCCGCTGCGTATGACCCTGATTGGCTCCAATTCCCCATCCACACAAGCCCCGCAGGTCCAGCAGGGCCCTGCGGACCCGTGGGCCCCTGAGGTCCCTGCGGCCCGGTTGCGCCGGTTGCTCCGGGAGGTCCACTCGGCCCGGCCGGTCCTGTCGCTCCCGCTGGCCCTGCTGGGCCTGGCGGACCCTGGGTCCCGGCCAGGCCCGCGTCGCCCTTCGGCCCGGGCAGCCCGTCGATCCCGTCGATGCCGGAGAGGCCTTGCAGGCCCTGAGGTCCAGGAATGCCCTGCGGCCCTTGCGGACCCGCTGGCCCTTGCGGTCCCTGCGGCCCGGCCAACTCACCGACCTTGACGCTCACCATGTTGGAACGATCTCCTGCCACGTACACCACGAGCGGATGCTGGCCCTCGTCCACCTCGTTCAGCACCGCAACGATCTGCGTGGATGTGAACGTGGCCACCGACAACCAGTCCTGCCCGAGCCTCACGCTCGGCGGCGTTGTCGGCGTCCCGAGGTTGATGCCGGTGATGGTGAGGGTGCGGAAGAGAGAGTCGACCACCACGCTGTCCAGGCAGGCGTCGGTGGGGTCGCGGACAAGCTCTGGACAGCTCAGGCCCGCGGTGGCTTGGGCAGGCGAAGCGAGTAGCACGATCAGCGCCGCCGGGACGAGCAACAGCACTTCGACAAGGCAACCAACCAGCTTCCGGGTCATGGGTCTCCCTCCGCCGGCCTTGGCCGGCTCAGTTCTGGCGACGAGCGAAGGGCTCGCCAGGCCACATCGTTGGTCAGGGACTCCCATTGCGGCTTCACCCTGGGGCAAAGCCTGACAGGCTGCGCGCGCGAGCAGGAAACCCGCCTCATCATGTGCCCATCCCTGGGAATGCAATTGGAAGTTTGCGCCATTGAAGCGGCGATTTGGACGGCTGTTGGTGGGTTGCCTCGAATAGGTAGGTCGATGCCACTATTAGTGAATGAGGGGCTTGTGAGCGGCAATCGGGGAATGTGCGCCACCTGCTCCGAATAGACGTGCGCGGCTCACAGCCCCACGTACCGTAATCAAGGGAATGCTCCGCTCGGCTCGAGCGGGTGGAGCGAACATCAGAGGCCGCTGTCCCTTCGACACCCGCCTTGACGACGGCCACCCATTGTGCCGCGGACGCGCGTCCAATCGGTAAGAGGCGCTGCCGATGAGGAGGAGGTGGCTCGCTCCTCGACCGCGATGCTGCCGCCTCGGTGCCCGCGCCCGGGACGGAGACTCTTCGTCCCGGCAAGGCCTTCTTCCGCTCCGCTGGTGGCGAGACCCTCGGGTCCTCGGCCGGCGCCGAGGGAAGGCTCATTGCCGGAGAAACTCGGGCCCTACGACAAGCTTGCCCGTGAGCGCGCGGCCGAACTTCATGATCGGTCAGCCGCTCGCCGCTATTCGGGCCTCCGCCAATTCCTCGAGGAGGACGTCCAGATCGCCCTCGTCGGTTCGAAAGCTGGTGATACAGGCTCGGAGGACCGTCTCCCCCCCGATCCGGGCGAGGGAGATCCACGCCCGTCCCCGTTCCTGAACCAGCGCGGCGGCGCGGGCGAGGTCCATCAGCGGGGCACCTTCCCCTGGCTGGAAGCAGACGAGCGGCAGCCGCGTGGGGTGGATGACTCGCCAACCCGCGTTGGCGAGGCGCTCGCGGAGGCGATCCGCCATTCGCACCTGCCATTCCACAAGATCGCGCCAGCCCTCGAACCCGAGCTCCGCGAGCGACAGCAACACCTTCACTCCGATGGCCCGGCGAGACCACTGCGGCGTGGTCGTGTAGGGCTCGCCAGCTTGCGCAGGCATGTAGGAAGCCGAGACACCGAAGGCACGCCCGAGGGCCGCGGGATGACGGCAAAAGAACATCCCCGCCCCCATGGGCACCGCCAGTGTCTTGTGGGCATCCCAGGTGACGGAGTCAGCGCGCTCGATACCCCTGAGCAGCGGCCGCAGCCGCGGCGACAGTGCGGCAAGCCCCCCCCACGCCGCGTCCACGTGAAACCAGCTTCCCTCTCGAGCCGCGATCTCGGCAATCTCGGGGAGGGGGTCGATGGCCCCGCCCGCCGTGGTCCCGGCGGTCCCCACGACCAGGAGCGGGGCGAGCCCCGACGCCCGATCCTGCGCGATACCCTGCGCCAGGGCGGTCACATCCATGGCCAGTCCCGGTCCCACCGGCACCCGGCGGACCGCGTCGGTGCCGAGTCCCGTGAGGCGCGCGATCTTCACGAAGGAATCGTGCGCCTCGGCGCTGACGTAGAGCGCCGGGCGGCAGGGCAGCGCTGCCAACCCCCTCTGCGCGTGGTCGGGATGGAACTGCGCCAGGGCAGCGGCCACTGCGGCGAGGTTCGCCTCCTGCCCACCGGAGGTGAAGAAGGATCCGTCCGGTTCCTCAAACCCTACGAGTCGCCCCAGGGCCCGCAGCACGTGCCGCTCCATCGCTGCGGCGGCGGGCGCGTGCGCCCGGACAGCGACCTGCGGGTTGTAGAGGGCGACGAGTGCGTCGCCCAGGACCGCCGACTCGCGCACGCTCGGGTTGAAGAGCCCAAAGTAGCGTGGGTGGGTCACGTGGACGAGATGCTCCCGCAGGAGCTCGCCGGCAGCGGTGAGCAGCGCCTCCGGTGTCGCCGGGCGATCGAGCGGAAAGCGCCGCTCCACTTCCAGCTCCAGCGCCGCAGACGTCGATGCGACGGGCGTCACCCGTAGCTCGCGGACTCGGTCGTAGGCTCGGTCCACCTCGTCCGCAAACAAGAGCCACGTCCTCTGCCGGTCATGCTCCGGCATGGGTTCTCCTCTCCCCGTCATCGATGTTCACCGATCGCCCACCTGTGCGTGCGGAACCTGATCGATATGCGCGAGCCGCCACTTCAAGGGCAGTGCCCTTGGCAAGAATACCTCAGGTTTCTTGCCGGCTCGCGATGGCTGCACCGGGAGCCCCATCCTCCGCCGCTCCGATTCCTCCGGGGAGTTCGTGGAGAACGGTTGGGACCGCGTAGCGGAGTGCGGTAGGTACAACCGGCAAACGCTCCATACCAGAGGGAAGCAAGGGGACGACCGGCCGCCCAAAGAGATCGAGGCCTAACTGGGCCTGACCGCCCGGCTTGACGTGACCTCTCCTGAAGCTCGGCGACTTCGCATCTTTCACCTCCATG
>Ga0335077_10005225_pt1 | contig 15906 bp, 14 predicted proteins | sample Lox_Sample_31_FD_207151 | JGI IMG/M metagenome (GOLD analysis project Ga0335077, IMG submission 207151) | Soil microbial communities from Loxahatchee National Wildlife Refuge, Florida, United States - Lox_Sample_3.1 | ecosystem: Environmental > Terrestrial > Soil > Wetlands | place: USA...
CGTCTCCTGGGCCGCAGTGTCTCAGGTGAAAGACGCGCTCACCGGGGCCGAGTTCCATTGGGACAAGACTGAGCGTTTTCGGAAGGCGGCGTCGTGAACCCCTTCTTCGCCGTCGTGTGCCTGATCTTGCTGACCTGTGTGCTGTTGCTGTTGCCGCTGCTGCCGGCGTTGGCTGAATTGCACAGTAAGTCGGACGCACTGCCCCTGAGCGTGATCCAGCAACACACCGGTGAGATCCGTTTCTTTGCGGATGGATTTCGCAGCTACATGAAAGGGCTGGGACCGGCTTTGCGGGAATGTGTCAGCTCCGGCACGCACGCCACCGGCACTATGCCGGATGGGTCCGAATATCTTGTTTTGGGCCGCGGGGCAGAAGCTTTGGCCCTGCCTTTTCGGGAACAGAATGAATTCCGGCCGGTCATGATTGCCTCCGCCACCGACCTGCTTCTGCCCTCCGAAACTAACTTCTCCAAGGACATCTATTCGGCCGCCAGCGTGATCGGCAGTACCAAGAATCGCTACCGGGCGATTCTGGCAGAAGAAGATATCCGGCTGGGCCGCGAGAGCAGCGTCATGCGTTGGGTCCATGCGGTCGGAGAGTTCAGCGCCGATCCTGGCTGCCGCTTATATGGCCGCGTCTCCTCGGACACCGGTATCCGTTTATCGGCAGAATGCAGTTTCTTGCGTTTGAATGCTCCCTACATTGCGGTTGGACCGGAGGCGGACCCTGCGCGAGTCTTCCCGGAAATTCCCGCCGGCACGACGCCCCAACAGCGTTTGTTCCACGACGGCGACTTTGAGATTCGGGCGGGTGAAGTTTTTCAGGGCAATCTTGTCGTTAGGGGCCGGTTGCGCATTGGTGCCGGAGCTCGGGTCCGCGGCAGCGTCAAGAGCGAACAGGAACTGGCCCTCGAACCCGGCGCCTCGGTCGAAGGCTGCCTGATTAGTGCCAGCACGATGCAAATCGGCTTTGATTGCATGATTCACGGACCGGTCATTGCCGAGCACACCGCGCTGCTCCAAAAGGGGACTCGATGCGGCACGCTGCAAAACCCAACCACGGTTAGCGCCCCGAACATTGAAGTCGAGGAGGGCGTGGTGGTTTTTGGGACCCTATGGGCACGCGAACAGGGACAGGCGGTGGCGAGTTTATGAAATACCCCTGGCTAATGCTTGGGATCAGCAGTCTGGTGCTGGCGGTGATGGTGGGAGCCTGGTCGTCGCGCAGACACTCTGACACTGACGCCGACCGCTTGCTGCTGCTGCTCCCCGAGGACGTCAGTCTTTCCGACTACAAAGTGACGGTGTGGCTGGATGCTGCCAGTGAGGAGGGGCTTCACGTCGTCCCCATGCGCGACTCCGAATTTGTCCGCCCGTTCTTCGGACGCCCCAAGTGCGCCGGCGTGATTCTGCCCGATACCGTGCACCAGCAGGCCAATGATTTGTTCATCGCTTCCCTTCGAAGCTTCGTCACCGCGGGGGGCAAACTGTTGCTGGTCTATGACGCCGGCGTACTCTCGCCCCAGGGCAAGTATGCCCGGGGATGGTCTCGTCTGTCCGATCTTGCCGGCGTGGACTATGCCCTCTACGACCAGTTGCACGATGACACCATCCGCTGGGGGAACGTGAGCGGGAAATTTTCTGTGTTGCGCCAGATGGAAATCCCTCCGGGAAAGTACTATCCCTTCCAATCGGAAGCCGGCGATTCTAACTCGGGTGACGGCACGGAGATTGCCCCCGCATCGGATTTCGACGTTCAGCTCCGGCGCTACAAATTCGGTGACTTGCAGTATCCCAGTTTCGTGACCTCCGGCAAGAACGCCGGGCATGAACTTTTACACTCCGGGGGCGTCGTCGTTGCCAATGAACACGTCTACGGCAACGGTTCGGTACTGTTCGTCAATCTGCCTTTGGGATATCTCAAGGCCAACACCGACGGCTTACTGCTGCACACCTTCCTCGCGTACTTTGCCGAGCATTCCCTTGCTCTACCCTCGCTGATGGCGGTCCCTGATGGGGTGGGAGGCCTGGTCCTGAACTGGCACGTTGATTCCAACGCCGCCATCAAGCCCCTTCGGGAAATGACTTCCTGGTCGCTGATGCGCCAGGGGCCTTACTCCGTTCATATCACCGCCGGTCCTGACGCAATGAGGATCGGAGACGGGGAAGGCTTTAACCTCACCCACAATCCCACCAGTCAGCAGTTAGTACGCCGCCTTTCCGCTCTGGGTGACTCGATCGGAAGCCATGGGGGCTGGATTCACGACTATTTTGCCGCCCATGTGGACAAAGATGATCCCCAGGACCTGGAAAAGTTTCTGGCCTTGAACAAGGACGCTTTGGAAAGAGTCACTGGCAAGCCAGACGTGGAATACTCTGCCCCGGACGGAAATCAGCCCAAGTGGGTCACAGCTTGGCTGGCATCCCACGGATTCCTGGCTTACTACTTCACGGGAAATAGCGGGATGGCACCGACTCAGGGATATCGCGACGGCGTGCGTGAAGGACCTGATATCTGGGCATTCCCCATCGTGCACCTGAACCAGGCGGCCGCCTTTGAGGAGATGGCGCGAGAAGGATATTCCAGCTCCGAGATCGGTCATTGGCTGGAAGGGGTCACCCAGTTCGCCGTCGACCACCACTCTGTGAGGCTGGTGTATTTCCATCCGCCCGGAATCATTCAATACCGGGAGCTTGTGGATCACTGGATGGAACGGACCGCCCGGCTGCGGAGCGAAGGACGCTTCCGCTGGTACACGATGACTCAGCTCGCCAACTTCCTGAACGCCCGCAAACAAGTGGACTGGAGCACCACGCAGCAGGGAGAGCGGATGACCATTACCGCCACTCATCCTGTGAGCCTGGAGCACGACACCTGGCGTCTTCCATCGGCCAGCTTCTCCGAGCCGGTGGTGGTGCAGGGCTCAGCGGAGATTGTTCGTGATAACGACGCCTGGAGGGTGATCGCTCAGGAAGGAAAAGAACTTCGATTCGAAACCACGAAGGTCAGCAAATGAAGAGGGCACACAAATGATCATCGCAAATCTGCGGCACTGTCGACTCAAGGCGCTGCTGCTGCTGGCAAGCTTTGCCTTTACGCTCCAAACCCAAGGCCAGTCTTCCCCGACTTCGCCGGAGCCGGACCCGGCGCCGGAACCGGCGGTGGCCACCGCACAACCGGAAGCCCAGATCAAACAGTTGACCAACTACGTGGAAACCGGGGCAGACTACATGACCCTGACCAACGGCTTCGGTTCCTGGAGCGGCGGCTACAGCCGCGGCGTCTATCAGCAGGGCAAGAATATTTGGAACGCGGAGATCACGGGGCAGCACGAATTCGGAGACGCAGGTGTTTACTTCGACGCGGGCGACACTTACAACTTCAACGCAGACTGGTATGGGGCGCTGACCGTGGGTTCCAGCGCCGGTGGCTTCTTTTGGCCCCGTTTCCGAACCGACGGATTCCTCAACAAGAAGTGGCTGGGACGCAAGCAGTTGATTACCACCGCAGGTGTCAGCTATGACATGGCCAAAGATGTTCACCGCGACCACACCTTCTACCTGGGGACCACCTATTATTTTCAGAAGCCTTGGATTGTGGAAGAGGGGCTTTACCTCAACATCAGTCATCCCGGGGCGGTTTTCGCACCGGCAGGCTTTGTCGCGGTGACGCAAGGCCACAACAAGCAACAATACATCACGGTTCGCGCCGGCTTCGGAGAAGAGGCGTACCAGCTGATTGGACCAACCGCCACTCTTTCGCAACTCAACAGCGAAACCTTGACCATCACCTGGCGAAAATGGATGGGCCCGAATTGGGGCTTCAATTTCGTGGGCGACTATTACCACAGCCCGTTCTACTTGCGGGGCGGAAGCACCTTTGGCTTTTTCAAGGAGTTCTGAAATGCGCGCGCCTGTCGCGCACAACCCGAGGCAGCCGATACGGCCGGACCCGGTGCAGTTCCGAGGTCATCGCGGCGGCATGATTGCCATGCACCGCGCGCTGACGCACTTCCGCCTCGGCCCGATGAACGTAATCATTTCGGTTTCTTTGTTCCTGGTGTTTTCCTCCATCTGGGTGGCTGTCCTGCCGTGGTTGTGCGGGTTCTGGAGTCATGCCCTAGCCCTGGGCCTCCACGTCTTGCCCTTACACGCGAGGATGGAAGTGAGTGATCACAGTTTTCGGCTTCTCCGGCTGCGGATTCCCTACCTGCGCCTGGAGCCGGTCTTGCCTGAACTTTCAACCTGGTCTCTGACGTGTGCGGTCACCCTGCTGCTTTTCGCCGGCACTTTCTTTCTTTCTAAGAAACTGGTCCCTGCGATCTATCTTTCGCGCGGTATCCTGCTGATCCAGGCGACGTCGCTCGTCTATTTTGCGCTGTGGCCAACCAGCTTCCCGCATACCCCGGAAAGCTACATGGAGGCGCTGATCACTGCAGGAATCGGATTAATCTCCGTCGTACCGCTGTTGTTCGCCTTCACCTACTACATTTTCGACTTCGGGTTGTTAAGAAAGGCGGCCCTCACCGCCATGACCATGTTGCACCTGGCCATTTTTCTGCCCTTTCAAGTCCTGGCGCAGGCCCTGGTGTTGCAAAAAACTGTGCTGTTCATGCCGGTACTGTATATCGTCTTCGGCATGCCGGTGGATGTGCTCCTGATCATTGCGTTCTATTCGTGGGGGATGACATGGGCGTTCCGGCCGGCAAGCAAGAAACAGCCAAAGCTGGGCGGTTTGGCTTTCAGGGCCTGGAGCGGGCGTTGGATGCGGCGTTTGAGCGATGCGATCCTGCAACCGACGAGCCCTGTCTAGCTCGTCCGGCTCTTCAACACTTCAATCGCCTTCTGCATTTGTTCATCTCGCTGCGGGGGCTGGGGCTTGCTGGTCTGGTCTGGCGGCGCAGCATTCTCGTCCTCATCAGGCAACGGTGCATCATCATCCTCGTCGGCAACCAGAACGTTGGGCGTCACCGCCGCATCCTGGATGGCTTTGCCACTGGGCGCGTAATACTTGGCTACCGACAGGATCAGCGCCGAGCCGTCGCTGAGTTCGATCACCTTCTGCACCGACCCCTCGCCAAAGGTCTTGTCGCCGACGACGTCGCCGCGAGCGTTTTCCAGGATCGCCGCCGCCACAATCTCAGCCGGTCCGGCGGTGCCCTTGTTGACTAACACCACCAGCGGAAGGCTGGTGATGGTCTGAGCAGGGTCGGCGTTAAATGCTTCGCGGGCGAACTTCTGGCCCTGGAGATAGGTGATGGTCCCATGGTTCAGAAAGAGATTCGCAGTCGCGATGCCCTCGGATTCCTCACCCTCGGCGCAGTTGCGCAAGTCGAGGATCAGCTTCTTGGCCCCGTCCTTTTGCAGCCCCCTGATCTTGTTACCAATTTCCTGGGTCTTGCCCTTGGAAAATGCATCCACTTGGATTTCACCGATGCCATCGCCCATCATCTTGTCAGTGACCGGAGGAATGACGACGGTATCGCGCGTGATGACTAGCTTCTCAGGCTCGGCGCGACGAGCCCGCACGACGGAAACCGTCACGTTCGAACCCGGCTGCCCCGCCAGCATGTTATGGATCTCAGCGAGAGACATCTCGCGAGTGCTCTTACCTTCGATGGCTTCGAGAATGTCTCCATCCTGCAGGCCGACCTTGTCCCCAGGACCGCCTGGCATCACGGAGATGACGGCGGCGTAGCCCAGACGCTTGGAGACAGCGGCGCCGATATCGCCTTTGGCTCCTGTCAAGTGAGCTTTGTACTCCTTGTACTCGGCCGCACTCAGATAGCTGGAATTGGCATCCAGTGACTCCAGTAAACCGTGCAGAGCGCCGTCGGTCACAGCGGGAAGATTGGGGTCTTCAACATATTCGGCGCGGACCCGCGACAGCACCTCGCTGTACACCTGAAGCTGGCGGTAGGCGCCGTCGTTGCTGGAAGCCCGTACTCCGTCCATGCCACCCACGACCATGAACAGCAACACCGCGGCCGAAGGCACCAGAATTGCAGACTTAACTTTATTGGACATCGTGATTTTCTTCCCGGAAAGAGACATTACTTCCTGCAGAACTGTTCAAATTATAGCTTGTTTGATGCGCATTCCGGCAATCTTGTTCGGGAAAACCTGTCGCCGGTAACCATTCAGGGCATTCTGCAGTATCCAGCGAAAAGCAAAGCACTTACCGGAAGGTCTTTCAACCCGCCCGTCACTGCGGCGGGACCCCTTGGGCAATAAATATGCGGCTCCTAGTTGCGGCCTGCCGGATCGGCCTGATCGCCTTATACTCAGGCGAATCGCCGGCGACGCCGATTGCGAGGCCAGCCAACGCCGCCAGTGCCAGTTTGTGGCTCGTTTTCATCGGATCACTCCGCTTGGTGAGGATTCGCCAACAAGCAAGCCCAACGCCGGATGCACATCGAAGCGCCCGCTTGGCCGGCTCACCGCACCTCAGCCAGTTGCGTGCGCAGTTTGTGAGTGGCGCGGAAAAGGGTGTTCTTGACCGTGCCTTCACTGGTATTCAAGATGCCGGCCACGGTACGCAGCCGCAGGCCGTGATAGTGCTTCAATTCGAATACCACGCGCTCGCGCGGCGACAGCCGTTCCATGGCGCGGAGAATGCACTTCCGCAGTTCTCTGCTGATCAAGCTACGTTCGGGGCTGGTGCCAGCCCGCTGGTCAGGCAATCGATCCAGCACCTGTTCTTCTTCGCCGTCGGCGGAGATCGTGGTCGTGAGGTCACGCGCGCGCGAGGATCTTTTGCGCAGGTGATCGAGGCACAGATTGGTCACGATCCGGTAGATCCAGGTATAGAACGAACACTCGAAGCGGAACCGGCCCAGATTAATGTAGGCGCGGAGAAAAGCTTCCTGGTAAATGTCCTGGCCATCTTCCTGAGACCCCGTAAGATGCACCGCCAGGCGTAATACTGCGCGGTCATATTGGCACACCAGCTCTTCGAACGCGGCGGCATTGCCCATCTGAGCTTCGCGGATGAGCAACGTGTCATCGACGCGGGCCGGGCCCACCTTGCTGCGCGGTTGCCCACCGAGTTGTAGAGCCTTCTCCACCTGGTTCTCGTAGCACTTTCAACCTACAAACTTGTAACCCGTTCCGTGCACCGTCAAAATGAAGCGGGGATCATCCGGCTTGGGTTCTACCTTTTGCCGTAGCCGGACAATGTGCGCATCCACCGTCCGCGTCGTAGGAAAACGGTCGTAGCCCCAGACGTCTTCCAGCAACCGGTCGCGGCTCAACGTTTCTCCCGGGTGGTGGAGGAAGTACTTCAAGAGCTCGAACTCCTTCGACGAGAACTCCAGCGCTTTGCCCTTTCGGGAAACCTGACAATTCCGCAGATTCACTTCGACCTCGCCAAATGCGTACTTCTCGCCCTGTTTCGGAATGGTTCCCGCGCGCCGCAGCACTGCCTTTACCCGTGCCAGGAGCTCACGAATGGAAAAGGGCTTGGTGACATAATCGTCGGCCCCTAATTCCAGCCCAACTACTTTGTCGACTTCCTGTCCGCGTGCGGTGAGCATGATGATCGGCATCGACGGCTTCTTGGCTTTGAGTTGTTTGCAGACGTCCAACCCGCTCATGCGCGGCATCATGACATCGAGAATCACGATGTCCGGCGACTCACTGAGAGCGCGCTCCAGGCCGGCCACTCCGTCGGGCGCGGTCAGCACCTGATAACCCTCGAATTCGAAGTTGTCCCGCAACCCCGCCACCATGTTGGGTTCGTCTTCGACGATCAGGATCTTGGCCATACTCTTCCGTTCTCCGAAACTCACGCCGTTGTCGTTCTAGATCCGTTGACTCTGGGGTTCACTGGCAAAGTGATGGTGAACTTGCTGCCTCTTCCCGGACTGCTGTCCACTGCCACTTCTCCGCCGTGCGCCTGCACAATGTGGCGTACCAGCGAAAGTCCCAGCCCGCTGCCTTTGGTGTTGTGCACCAGCGGGTCCCCCACGCGATAGAACTTTTCAAAAATCTTGTGCTGCTCTTCCGTGGGAATGCCAATACCGTGGTCCACGACTTCCAGCTTCACCGAGCCGTTGTGACGAAAAAGGTTTACCCCGATGAACTTCTGATCCTGCGAATACTTGAGGGCGTTGTTGACCAGGTTCAGCAACGAACGAGCCATGGCCTCGCGATCCACACGCAGGGGAGGCACATCTTCAGCGATCTTCTCCTCGAATGCAAACCCGTTCTGCTCGATCTGGAAGCGATAGGAATCCAGCGTGTTATGCACCAATTCCTTCATGTCGGTCTCGCGGAAGTCATATTCCTTTCGCCCGGCCTCGATCCGCGAGAAATCCAAGATGTTGTTGATCAGCGCGGTAAGCCTTTCGCTTTCCTTGCGAATGATGCAGTAGTACTCCTGATATTTCTCTTCCGATTTCAGCCGGCCCATCTCCAGGGTTTCTGCGTAGAGCCGGATTAAGGAGAGCGGCGTGCGCAGTTCGTGCGATACGTTGGAGACAAAATCAGACTTCAGCTTCGCCAGCGCCATCTCTCGCGAAATGTTGCGGTGGGTCATGAACAGTCCGCCCGCGAGGAGAAGTGAGATCACCCCCAGGATTAGGAAGCTGGTACGCACAAAATGCTGCTCCATCGCCGCCAGAGTAGTTCCGGGCAACTTGATGCCAAGCGTCAGTTCCGGGAACGCGCCTTCCAGGTTTCGTTCCACCTCAGGAGTGCCGCCGTCCCATTCCGAAGAAGCCACCATGGGCGTGTAGTCGTACTTGGGGCGCAACATCATCGCCACGTGGTTCTTTTCGCCCTTTTCTTCCTGATGGCTCAAGACCTCATTCAACATCTCGGGGAAAAACTGATCGTGCAGGTAGTCAGCGTCAAACACCATGCCCGCGATGGCCTTTTTTCCTCCTGCGCCCCCGGTCAAGAAGACTTGCCCGGCAACGTAGGCGTGCTTTTCGCCGCGAGGGACCCAATCCGAAAAAGGAGACCGCCTGCCTTTCTTGGCTTTTTCCTCCAGTTCTTTTTCCATGTCCCAATACTCAACTTGTATCCAATTGTTAAACATGGAATAGAGATAGTCGTGCTCGGGGCGAAAGGTAGGGGAATTGGCGCGATCAGGCTGGGAACGGAACACTAAACCAGTCGCCGGATCGTAGACAAAGAGGTGCGCCACGTAGGGGTGGGTCGCCAGGATTCGGTCCATGGTTTCAGCGCAAGCCGCACCGGAAGATGGAAACTGGTCCCGCACATCGTCGACCAGTTCGAACGCCTTGTGGTTGATCTCCTTCTCGGAGATCGCGAGGACTTGGGTGAAATCGCGCTGGAACGCCGCCTGGACGCCGCGATCTCGTTGGATGCTCTCCAAGTGGAGCGCGCTCAGAATCACCAAGGCCGCGGCGGGCAACACGACGGCGAGCTCGAGGGTGAGCATCAACCGGGTCCGTTCATTCATTGCGCGCTTCAATTTCATGGGATGGTGTCGTCCGTTTTCCCTGAAACACCATAGTCAAACCTCCGGGGACAGGTGTCAATTCAGGGTAAAAAGACGTAAAAAGTTGTGAACTGGGTTGATTTGTTCAGTGCCTGCTTTGAGACCAGATTCCGATCAAGGCGCCGGCTCTGGGCAGCTCGGAAACAATAATTGCTATTGCGTTCACCCGCCGGATAGAATCTCTGTTGTCGAAGCGCTCCGATTCCCGCGAGGATATTTGAAAAAAGTTGTCGCCATCTATCCGGGTTCGTTCGACCCTCCGACCAACGGACACCTCGACTTGATTGCGCGGGGCAGCAAGATTTTCGACCAATTGATCGTGGCCATCCTGCGGAATGCTGAGAAGGCGCCGTTGTTCGGACTGCCGGAGCGCCTGCTCATGCTGGAGTCCATGACCGCGGATTTCAAGAACGTCGAGGTCACTTCTTTCGACGGACTCATGGTCGAGTACGCCGCCAAGGTCAAGGCGGACGCGGTGCTGCGGGGCATTCGCGCCATCAGTGATTACGAATACGAATTGCAGATGGCCTTGATGAACCGAAAATTGCATCCTGAGCTGGAAACCGTATTCATGATGCCGGCCGAGCAGTATTCTTACCTCAGTTCGCGGCTGGTGCGGGAGATTGCGCAGTTGGGTGGATCGATCAAAGATCTGGTCCCGGCAATGGTGGAACAGCGTATCAAGGAAAAACTCGACCCGGCGGTTAAGTTGCAACACGCAAGAAATCCTAAGACAAGGAAACGAGGATGACCCCGGTAACCGAAGTTATGACCGCTCTGAAACTGACCGACCGAATCAATCGGATTGAGCCTTCCGCCACCATGGCGGTGGTAGCCGAAGCTGACAAGCTCCGCCAACAGGGCATCGACGTGGTCGATTTCGGAGCCGGCGAGCCCCATTTTGCAACGCCGCAGCACATCAAGGACGCGGCTATTGCAGCCATTCAGTCCAATTTCACCAAATACACAGCTGTGGGGGGCACCACGGATTTGCGCGACGCTATCGCGATGCGTCACGGCCAGGACTTCGATTCGAACTACCGGCGCGAAGAAGTGGTCGCTTCTGTGGGTGGCAAACATGCGCTGTTCAACGCCATCCAGGTCCTGGTTGACCATGGGGATGAAGTCATTCTGACCGTGCCCTATTGGGTTTCCTTCAAGGACATCGTGCGCTACGCCGGGGGGAACTGCGTGTTGCTCGAAGCCGACGAAAACCAGGGCTTCCGAGTAACTGCGGAAATGATAGAACGACTGGTCACACCGCGCACCAAGCTTATCATCCTGAATTCGCCGTCGAACCCCTCGGGTGCGGTTATGTCTCCCGAGGACATGGAAGCGGTCGTGCGCCTCGCCCATGAGCGCGGCATTTGGGTGATTTCCGACGAATGCTATGTTTATCTCAATTACACTGGCAGGCTGTTTTCCGTCGGAGGGCTGCGCGACTTCCGCGAGCGCACCGTGATTGTCGGTTCGCTTTCCAAGACTTATGCCATGACCGGATGGCGGCTGGGCTATGCGCTCGCTCCCGCCTCTGTGGTCAGTGCCTTGCAGAAGTTGCAGAGTCAGTCCACGTCGAACCCAACTTCCATCGTTCAGAAAGCCGCGGTGGCCGCGCTGACCGGGCCGCAACAGTGCGTCGCCGACATGCGCGCCGAGTACATCCGGTTGCGCGATCACGTGGTGAACGGCCTGCGTTCAATTCCCGGCCTCCGCTGCACCAGGCCTGAGGGGGCGTTCTACGCCTATCCCAACATTTCGGCGTACTTTGGCAAGGACGGCATAAAATCGGCATCGGACCTCGCAGGCAGACTTCTGCGCGAAGCCCACGTGGCCACGGTTCCGGGCGAGGGCTTCGGCACCCCGGACCACATCCGCGTCTCCTATGCAACCTCTGTGAAAGAACTGGATCGAGGTCTGGAGCGGATGCGAAAATTTCTGGCGTCGTTGTGAGCTGGGGAAACGGCGAAGCTGTCTCTAGCACAACCAGTCCGAATATCTCCCATCTTTTTCTGCTGCATGAGTGATCTTTACCCGCTGCTAATGTCGCCCGTGTTTGATCCCCGTCCCTGGGGAACGCTGGACTTGTCGCCTGTCTATCCCAGTCACCGCTTTGCGGAAAAGATCGGTGAAGCTTGGCTGACCGGAGACCACTGCAAGGCAGCCACCGGGCCGCTGAAGGGAAGGTCTTTGGCCGAACTAAGCCGTCAATATGGCCCGGGGCTCGTGGGCACGGCGGCCGCAGATTCCCACCGCTTCCCGCTTCTGCTGAAGTTCCTGTTCCCTTGCGAAAAACTGTCGGTGCAGGTGCACCCCGATGACGACGCCGCCCGTCGCGGGGGGGAACCCTGGGGCAAGAACGAATGCTGGTATGTGGTCCAAGCCAAGCCCGGCACCCAGGTTGCGCTGGGACTGAAGCCTGGAACCACGCGGCGCGATTTCGAGCAGGCGATTCAGCAGAAACGCGCAGAAGAGTTGATGAACTGGATCAATGTCTTCCCCGGCGAAATGATTTACGTCGCCGGAGGTACCGTACACACGCTCGGGCCGGGCTCTATCATGGTCGAGACCCAGCAGCAGTCGGATACGACGTATCGCTTGTATGACTATGGCCGTCCGCGCGAGTTGCACTTGCAGCAAGGGCTTTCGGTGATGAAAGAACAAGCCGGCTCGGGGAAGGTACTTCGTCCTGCACCCAAGGAAATTCCCGGCACCAGGAACCGCCGGGCGCCACTGGTGGCGTCATCGTATTTTGTGGTGGAGATGCTCGAGCTCAAGGATCCGCAGGAGTTTCAGACCCTCGACGACGCGGGCAAGAGTTCGGTGCAGATTCTGACCGCGGTCGAGGGCTGCGGTGTGGTCGAAGCGCCGGGGACCGAACCTGTGACCCTAGCCAAGGGAGATGCGGTCGTGGTGCCAGCTTCGACTGGCCGGTTCAGGGTTCGCCCACAATGGTCGGTCGAATTCTTGAAGTCATCCTTACCGGGCAAGGCAATGCCCGAGCCAGCGGTTAGAATGTAGCTTCATGCCGAAGCCAGACCGTAGCCTTTGAACTTGTGGTGAACACCAATTCCAATCTCTATCCCGTGATTCTGGCGGGGGGCCGTGGCACCCGGTTCTGGCCGTTGAGCCGCAAGCGCCGGTCCAAGCAGCTGCTGGCGCTGGATGGCAAGCAGACCATGATCCAGCAGACGGTCGCCCGGCTGCTGCCGCTGGCCCCACCCGGCCATTGCTGGATCATCACCAACCAAGACCTGCGCCGTGAGATCGTTCGTCAGGTTCCCCGCTTGCGCCCTGCGCAGATCATCGCCGAGCCTGTGGGCAGGAACACTGGGCCGGCCATCGGTCTGGCCGCTTTCATTCTGCTGCGCCATGATCCCTTAGCAGTGGTTGGCATGTTTCCCTCCGATCATGTCATCGCCGATGAAGCTCGTTATCGTGCACTTCTGCAAAAAGGCGCTGCCCTCGCTGCAGCAGGTGAAAACATCGTGGTGATCGGGATTGCTCCCACTCGCGCCGAAACTGGCTACGGTTACATCGAAGCGGGAGCGGCCAGCCCTGAGGCGTTGCGCGTGCGCCGTTTTACCGAGAAGCCGAATGCCGAACGTGCCGCGGCATTTCTGCAAGCCGGCAACTATTACTGGAACAGCGGCATGTTCTTGTGGAGCGCGCGCACGCTAGCCAACGCGGTGCGGGAACACCTGCCGAAGACGGCTCCCATCCTGGAGGAAATTGCGGCGGCCTTCGGCACCAGAAAGTTCGGGCAGGTTTTTCGCCGCTTGTATGGCAAATGCGAGAACATCAGCGTTGACTATGCGATCCTAGAGCCGCGCTCGGCAAAGGGAGAGCAGAAGTCGAACATCTTCTGTCTTCCCGCCAGCTTTGCCTGGAACGATCTGGGATCATGGACGGCGCTGCACGAGCACCAGGTTGCGAAGCAGAAACCGCTGCATGACAACCTGATAGCAAGCGCAGGGACGTTCACGCTAAATTCGGAAGGCAACTACATTCACGCGCCCGGAAAGTTCGTCGCGGCGGTGGGCGTAAACAATCTCGTGGTCGTCGAAACTCAGGATGCGCTGCTGATTACCACCCGCGATCAGGCACAGAACGTCGGCAAGGTAGTGAAGCATCTGGACGAGAACAAACTGCACAAACTAGTGTAGGCCCCGTACCAGCAATGCCCGACCCCATCAAATTCGGCACCGACGGCTGGCGCGGCATAATCGCTGACGATTTCACCTACGACAACGTCCGCCGAGTTTCGGCCGCTATTGCCGCCTACACGCGGAAACACGAGGACGCGCGTCACGGTCTTATCGTGGGCTACGACACACGATTCTGTTCCGAACGCTTCGCCCGCGTCACCGCCGAGGTCCTTGCCGCAGCCGGCATTCCCATCAAGCTGGCCAACGATTATTCCCCCACGCCTTCCATTTCTCTCGCCGTCAGGCAGCTCGGCGCCGCAGGTGGCGTTGTCATTACCTCGAGCCACAATCCGTGGAATTGGAATGGAGTGAAGTTCAAGGGCAGATTCGGCGGGTCTGCCACTCCGCAAATCATCAGGGGCATCGAAGCCGAACTGCATGCGGGCACAGCTTCAAACGGCGACCCGGCGGCGATTGAGGAGGTCGACTTCAAGCGCGCCTACGTTGAAACCATATGCAAATTCGCCGATCTCGGCGTCATCGCCAATGCTGGATTCAAGTTTGCCGTGGATTCGATGTATGGCTCGGGGCGCGGCGTGCTGGCTGGGATCTTTGCCAACCACGGAATCGCGCATGTTGCTATTCGCCAGGAATTGAATCCTCTGTTTCCCGGCATCCATCCCGAACCGATTGAGCCTCACGTAGCTATGCTGCAGGAGGCCGTAGTAAAACAGGGTTGCCACGCTGGATTCGCCACCGACGGAGACGCCGACCGCATCGGCGCGGTGGCAGAGGACGGGAGCTTTGTTGATTCCCACAAGATTTTCTCTGTCCTTCTGCGCTGGTTGCTTGAACGCAAGAAATGGCCGGGCGACGTGGTTCGGGCCTTTAACACCACCCGCATGCTGGACCGCATTGCCGCGCGCTACGGCCGCAAACTGCACGAGTGCGCCATCGGTTTCAAATACATCGCCGACCTGATGATGAAACGCGACATTCTGATCGGAGGCGAAGAATCCGGCGGAATCGGCTATTCGCGATTCTTGCCCGAGCGCGATGGCATTCTGAACGGCCTGCTACTGGCGAATGTTATGGCCGAAGAGGGCAAGCCGCTGGGTCGACTTGTGGCCGACCTGCAACGGGAGTACGGTCCTCATTATTACGGCCGCCGCGATCTACATATTCCGGAAGACGTGAAACAGTCGGCCATTCGTCGTGCAGGCTCCGATCAAACTACGCGCCTGGGCCGTTACTCGATCTTGAAAAAAGAGGGTCTGGACGGCGTAAAGTTTTTTCTCGACGCGCCTACGCCGGACAAAGGAGCCGAAGCCTGGGTCCTGCTGCGGGCGTCCGGAACCGAACCGCTGCTGCGCGTCTATGCCGAGGCCGCTTCGCTGGAATTGGTGAATGAGATCCTAACTTTCGCAGAAGGATTCGTGAGCTCGCACGCGTAGCAGCCGCCAACAGACCGCACCATTTTCGTACCGTCATGGCGTCACTTTTCGGGCTCATATCGCTCCCTGCTGAGTACAATACCTTCTAGATGAGCTCCCCCGCAGCCATGCTGGGCCCGCCAGCCGATTCGCCGGAGGCGCGCCGCTATAACCGTATTCGGAGGTGGCTTGGCATCGCCGACTTTGTCCTTGGCCTGCTGTTTCTGCTGGCGTTGTTACTTACGGGATGGAACGGCACGCTCCGCGACTTTGCCTTGCACGGTGCCTTCGAGCATTACACGCTGGCCGTCTTTCTTTATGTTCTGATGCTCATGCTGATCGGAAAAGCGCTCGGTCTGGGTTTGGATTACTACGGCTTCCGGCTGGAACACCGCTTCAATCTTTCTAACCAGAAACCGCGGGCGTGGGCATGGGACGAAACCAAGGGCTTTCTCGTCGGCGCGGTGCTGGGTACGATTGTGGTCGAGCTTCTCTATTTCATTATCCGCCAGACCCCACAATACTGGTGGCTGGTGGCGTGGGCGGCTTTTCTCGGTTTGTTTGTCCTGCTGGCGCAACTTGCCCCCGTCGTTCTCTTTCCCATCTTCTATAAGTTCGAGCCGCTGCAGAACGAAGAACTTAAGTTGCGTCTGGTGAAACTCAGCGAGGCGGCGGGAACGCGGGTGCGTGGAGTTTACAAATGGAATCTATCGGAAAAGAGCAAGAAGGCGAATGCAGCTCTCACCGGGTTGGGCAACACGCGCCGCATCATCCTTGCCGACACGCTTCTGGAACACTACTCCCCGGACGAAATCGAGGCTGTGCTCGCCCATGAGCTCGGACATCATGTTCACAAACA
>Ga0335077_10005226_pt1 | contig 15905 bp, 16 predicted proteins | sample Lox_Sample_31_FD_207151 | JGI IMG/M metagenome (GOLD analysis project Ga0335077, IMG submission 207151) | Soil microbial communities from Loxahatchee National Wildlife Refuge, Florida, United States - Lox_Sample_3.1 | ecosystem: Environmental > Terrestrial > Soil > Wetlands | place: USA...
CCCTGGACCAGGAAGTAGGCGAAGGCTTGGGTGCGCAGGCGGGCGAGATCAAGCTCACCGAAGTCATTCGCGACGGTGGGTTTACGCAGGTTCGAAGGGTGTTCACCGGGCCGTTTAACATGGTCCTTGAAGCCCGGGCCTAGCTGGTAGCCGGTATCTTGAGTCTGCGGCCACGAGCCGCCAAGCATGCCATAAGCACTCGCGAATGCCGGACTCGTTCGATGTGCCGCGGCGATCGTTGTCGGGATAACGTGGACAACGCCGGATCGCTTGGAAAACGTCGCTTGTGGACCCATCACGACATTGGCGGCGAGCAATTTGCTGTGCCGCACAACAGATACCCAGGACCAGCCGTATGATAGAATGCAGGCCTCAGCCTGGGGGCGCGACTTATGCGACGGCGGGATTTCATCATATTGGCCGGCGGTGCGGCTGCAACGTTGCCGCTCGCAGCACGGGCGCAGCAAGCCGAGCGAGTTCGCCTGGTCGGTTTTTTGGAAGGGGTAAGCGCAGACGCGCCTGGCACTAACGCGCGCCATGCGGCATTTCTGGAAGGACTCCGGCAACTGGGTTGGATACCGGGGCGCAATGCGCGTATCGAGGTCCGCTATGGTGGAGGCGATGAAGCTCAAACACGCAAGTATGCGGCAGAACTGGTCGCGCTTGCCCCGGACGTAATTGTGACCGGTGGAAGCACGGCGCCGGGGGTAATGCTGAAAAGTAGCCACACGATTCCCATCGTGTTTGTCATCGTCCCAGACCCCGTTGGCGCCGGCTACGTCAAGAGTCTGTCGCGTCCGGGCGGCAATGCCACCGGCTTTATGATGTTTGAATACAGCTTGTGCGCAAAGTGGCTGGAGCTCCTCAAGGAGATCGCGCCAAGCGTGACGCGCGCAGCAGTCCTTCGCGATCCTGCCTTCGCCGCCGGCATCGGCCAATTCGCCGTCATCCAATCCGTGGCGCCCTCGGTCGGCATCGAAGTAAGTCCAATCGACCTGGGCGAGTCAGCGGAGATTGAACCCGCTATCGCGGACTTCGCGCAGTCGTCAAATGGAGGCCTGGTCGTGACGGCGAGTGCGATAGCGGCGACCCACGCTGATCTGATCATTGCTGCGGCCACCCGTTACAAGCTGCCCGCAGTCTACGTTCAACGTCCTCAGGTTGCTGCCGGCGGATTGATGTCCTATGGGCCAAACTTTGCCGACCAGTACCGACGCGCGGCTTCCTACGTCGATCGCATCCTCAAAGGCGAAAAGCCGGCGGATCTGCCAGTGCAGGCACCGAACAAGTATGAGCTTGGCATTAATCTCAAAGCCGCCAAGTCGCTCGGCCTTATCGTACCGGCCGCGCTCCTCGCACGCGCCGACGAGGTGATTGAATGAGCCGACGCGAGTTCCGTGGCTGCTCCATCGCTGACTGTGCCGCATCGGAGTAGCCCGTACGGATCAGTGCGGGAAGTGGGAGGAGTGCAGTGAAAAAACGGATCATCCTTTTAAGGTTTGCAGTTGGCTTCATGCTATCGGCGGCCGCTTCGGTGAGCGCGGCTCGCCCGGAGAGCAGCGCGACCTTGATTACGCTCGGCACCCGCGGTGGCCCGCTGCCGACCCGCGATCGGGCGCAATCGTCCAATCTCCTTGTGGTCAACGGCACACTTTATCTCATCGACGCTGGTGGCGGGGTCACCGGCCGCATCGTCCAGGCCGGCTATGATTTTCGCAAAGTCGGAAAAATCTTCATCACCCATCCACACAGTGATCACAGCGCCGGCTTGGCGACGCTATTGGTGTCGGAATGGGAATACCAGCGTGCCGAGCCAGTCGACGTCTATGGCGGCGGTGTCGAGGCGCTGGTGAGGGGTGCCATCGCCTATCTGACGCCGAACGCAGAAATCCGCTGGGCCGAAGGCAAGAAGCGACCCATGATCGATGTCTTTCATGGTCATGACATCGGTCCGGGCCTCGTCTATCAGGACGAAAATGTAAAGGTGACCGCAGTCGAGAACACGCACTTCCACTTCGAGCCCGGTACGCCACCCTATGGCAAGTACCATTCCTATTCCTACCGCTTCGAGACTCCCGGTCGCGTCGTGTTCTTCACTGGCGACACCGGTCCCAGCGATGCCGTGGTGGAATTGGCCAAGGGCGCGGATCTCTACGTCACAGAAACCACCTCGCCGGACGACGTTGTGGAACTATTCAAGAAAAACGGTGCATGGCAGGCGAAGACCCCAGGCGAACAGGAAGGCTTCCTGCGTCATATGCATGAGGAGCACGTGACGCCGTCCGACATTGGCAAGATGGCGGCCAAGGCCGGCGTCAAGGCGGTCGTGATGACCCACCTCGGTCCATCCATCAATCCAAGCGATGACTATCAACGTTTTGTCGACGAGGCGAAGAAGGACTATTCGGGGCCAATTACGGTCGCAAAGGATCTGATGAAGTTCTGAAGTCCGGCCGAAGTCGGTGAGACTGGACCTCCAAGGCGCCGCGGCCCATCAGGTCGCTACTGCGGTCGCAGTCGGGAGCGCAACCGACCATCAAAGGCGGGGCCGGCGCGAATACCGGCCCTCGCGCACATGATCCAATTATCGGTGCATCAGAATTTGTAGTTCACGCCGAGCTTGATGAGTTCCTTGCGTTCCTTGACGGTGCCGCTGAACGGCGTTGTAACGCAGACGCCGAAATTACAGTTCACGTCGGTGAAATTTACAATCTTGTTGCCGTAGTCGATGAGGTTGTACTCGATCTTTGCGGTCCAATTGTTGGTGAGCGCGTATTCAAGGCCAAGCCCCAAGAGCACGCCAGTGATGGTAGCGCTGCCAGTTTCAGAGAAACTGAAATTGGGCGGCTCGACCTCGATTGAATTGTACTTGAACCTCCCGACCACACCGCCCAATTTGCCGTAGATGAAGGCGCGTTCGTAGACTGTCAAACCCGCACGCACGGAGATCGCTCCGTCCCAGAGATTGCGGGCTTTTGCATCGTTGAGGAACGTGGGGTCCTGATCAAACTGACGGTCGTAGAGACCGGAGCCCCAAAATTCACCTTCAAGACCGACGACGAACATGTTCCATTGGTAATTACACCCGGCCTGCACGCCGCCAAGGGCGCCGACACCACTTTCGACCCCCTCACTCGTATAACTCGATGTCTCCCACCCGGCCCCGGCATGGGCGCCCAAGTAGCAGCCGGTCCAGGTGAAGACTGGCGCTGCCGGCATTGCTTTGACGGGCACGGCCATGTCGGCTGCCATCGCGGGCGCCGCGAACAATGTGGCGAGTGCGGTGATCTGCAGCGCAAACCTTTTCATGTGCGGCCCCGATGTTAGATTGTGCGGGGTGATCCTACACCTCGGGAGCGGCGATTGCTGTTGCAGGGGCGCCACAGTCCGCATAAAACGCGCGTTCCGCACTTATACCGGCAGATGCCCGAGTGACGTTGCTGTGAGGCCCTTGGCCTCTTTTCCTTTCACTGTGCCGTAGCGGCAACAGCTTTCCGACGGACCGTCTGGTAGCCTGGGAAGATGGGATTTGGGGGAAGTCATTTTGAGGGAAGTCATGGGATACGCGAAGTACGGGCGGTTTGCCCTGGCGGCGCTTCTCATCGCTGCACCGCTTAGCATCGCCAACGCGGCAGACATGGCGGTTAAGGCCCCACCTCCGCCGCCCGAGGTGTGGAGCTGGACTGGATTTTATATCGGCGTACATGCCGGCAGCGGGTCGAACAGAGGGAATCTGCGTGCTGACTATCTGCCGTTTCCAACCTTCGGTCTCGATCCAACTGTGGCGACTTCGAGCGAGTTGGGCACGCTTGGCGGCGGCCAAGTGGGCTACAATTGGATGGTCGCGCCGAATTGGCTCATCGGCTTCGAAGGCGATGGGTCAAAGACCATTATCGACTCCGACCTCACCGCGATTCCAATAATTTTCGCAACCGGACTCCCGCAAATCGTCCAGCCGACCAGTTGGACGCGGAATCTCGAATGGATGGCGTCCGCGCGGGGACGTCTGGGCCTTATACCGACGCCTAATCTGCTGCTTTACGCGACTGGAGGCGCGGCATGGGGCGGCTTCAATTACAACGCCCAATTTGTAAATACGACTGCCGGATCCAACAACTGGATCGCCCCCTTCAGCAAAACCCAGTCGGGTTATGTGGTTGGTGGCGGCGCGGAATGGATGGCCTCAGCGCACTGGCTTCTTCGTGCCGAATATCTTTTCTACCGGCTGCCCGGCGCGTCGAACCTCGCCAATAATCCCGCGTTTCCGACCTTCCCGATCCAGTTCACGTGGAACGCGACCAACACGAACGTGGTTCGCCTCGGCGCGAGCTATAAGTTTTGATTGAAAATCGATTGGGTCTGTTGTCTTCCGCATGTGCGGGGGCTCGTCGCTGCGTTGGTCACTGACGTAGGCCGCAGCACATGATGCGTGGCTCCTGACTGGGACAGTTCGATCGCGGTCGATACGGAGCCGGGTGAGTCCGCGGACATCAGGGTGATTTTACCGCGATCGCCCGCGAGGTGATCGAATGTGCCGGAATTTGCGGCACTAGAGCGAAATCGTTTCATGTTGAAACGATTTGCGTTCCAGCATCTTGGTGGAGCATGATCTTTTCGGAAAACCGGCGTCCACTTTTCCGGATCATGCTCTAAGCCGAAAACGTCGCTTCTGAGCCAAAGCCCCGTGGTCGCCTTGCGGTGCAGCAACGCTGAGGGCTTTCGCCTCGCAGAAAAATTTGCGCCGCGACGCCGGAATTGGGCTTTTCGTTCCGTGTATCCGTGTTGGCAGGTTTCTGCGCCAGGGAAAATGGAGGCGACGATGAGAATGCTATTCGCTCTTGCGATCGGGGTCGTCGGTGCGGCGTTTGCTCTCGGCCCCGGCGCGGCGCGGGCCGCGCCGACGGCGCCCGGGGCGGCCATCTCGGTCGACGGCGCGGCGAAGCAAGCCGGCTCCCACGATGCCAACCGCGGCGGCGGTCATCACAAGAATTCCGCGTTCAGACGCGGCGGCATCCTTGGCCATCTTGGACGCTACCAATCGTTGCTCGGCATGTTGGCCGGCGGCCAAGGCGGCGGGATTGCCTCGATGCTCGGCGGCATGGGCGGTGCCGGCAATACGGGTGGCTTTGCCTCGATGCTTGGCGGCATGGGCGGCGACGGTAACGCGGGCGGTTTTGCCTCGATGCTTGGCGGCATGGGTGGCGACGGTAACGCGGGCGGTTTTGCCTCGATGCTTGGCGGCATGGGCGGCGCCGGTAACGCGGGCGGCTTTACTTCGATGCTCGGCGGCGCCGGCGGCAGCGGCGCGCAGTCGCCGGCGAGCGGCCAGGTCAGTCAGTCAGCCCGTCAAGCTTGCACGCCCGACGCTCTGCGGCTCTGCTCCGACTACATTCCCGATGTCGGGAAGATCACGGCATGCATGCGGGCGAAGTCGGCGCAATTGAGCACACCTTGTCGTGCCGCAATGAACGCCGAAGGCGCACGCCTTGCCGGCCGCAGCACCGCCGGTCCGGCCCGTAGCGAGGATGTCGCGACCTATGGCGGCGACGATAGTGCGACCCATGGCGGCGGCGGTCAGAACAGTTACGAAGCGGCCCCGGGCTATGACCGCTACGGCAGCGTGCAGAATTTAGGCGGCGGCGGATTCGACATTGGACGGATGATGGGCATGGCGCGATCGTTCGGCATGCGCTGGTGATCGCGCTGTCGCAAGGCCGAGCGGGAGACTCAAGCGGGAGACAATGTGATGCTTCCAATCGGAAATGATGTTGCACGGGCGATCGAATCCGGGATTCAATGGTTACGTCACAGCATTCAAATACCAAACGGTAGAGGCAACGCGGCAGGTTTCGTTGCCATGCCGTGAATAGGAAGCCTTCCCATGAAGCGCTGGTTTACCGGACTCGCGTCGTGCACCGCTTGGCACGCGGTGCTGATCGTGATTGCGATCATGCCGCCTGCAAGCGCCAGCTTTGCACAGGGCACACGGGCGCAACGCATGGCCTGCGCTGGCGACGTCTGGCGACTTTGCAGCGCGGCGATCCCGAGCGTCGATCGCATCGTCGCCTGCCTCAAACGCGAAAGAGCGCGCTTGAGCCCCGGATGCCAGGCCGTGTTCAACGATCCGCAGGTGCAAGCCGCCGTCACCCGATCGCTGTCGGCCGCACCCGGTAAGGCGACATCCCGGGCCGAGCCTGAACAGGCCACCAACACGGCCGCGGCCCCGGTTCCGGGTGGCACCGACAGCGCTGCCGCGGAGCGATCCGGCGATGTCGCCCGACCGCTGCTGGCCGCACCTCCTGAGGAGGTCGCGTCAGCAGCATCACGATCCGGCGCAGGTTGGAAGATGGCCGCGCCGATCGAGCGCGTCGCGTCCCGCGACGTCGAATCGACTCCGCGGATCAATTCAAATCACGGCCGGCAACAACGAGAGGCCTACCACCAAAGCAGTCACTACGGACGGCCCGGCAATCGGTACGGTGGCATGATGGCGCAGATTGCGCCGCTTATCGCCACGGCAATGGGCGGCGGCCAAGGTGGTGGTGGCAATTTCGACGTCGGGCAAGTGATGGGAATGGCCCGAAGCATGGGTTTCGATCCCGGGACGTTCATGGGTGGCGGAGGCTATTGGCGCTGAGGCGTCGCCGGCAAGCGAGCGCGTCATCGCCGTCAAGCCCACCGCACAGGACTCCATGGTCAGCAAGGCGCTTATATCGGTCGAATTTTTGCGAGCGGCCTATTCGATCACCTCTTCGGCAGCGACGAGCATCCATGTTGGAATTGTGAGGCCGAGCGTCTTCGCGGTTTTTACGTTGATGACCAGTTCAAATCTGGTCGGTTGCTGGACCGCAAGCTCGTCCGGCTTTTCACCGCGAAGTATGCGATCGATATAGGAGGCCGCACCCCGAAGCAGATCGGCGACAACGACCCCGTAGGACATCAAGCCGCCCTCGGCGGCAAAGACACGGTACGGGTAGATCGTGGGTAAACGATAGCGCGCGGCAAGCGAATAAATCATTTTGCGATAAACAATCATTGACGTGTCCGACATGACGAAAAGGCCAGCGCCGCCTTCGCCACCGAGCTTCGTCATGAAGGCTTCAACGTCCTCGGTGCTGCGCACGGGGGCGTCAATCGCCTCGATGGCGAGCGCCGACGAAGCGGCTCGGAACGTGTCCAGATAATATTGGGCATAGGGCGCCGTCTGCGGATTGTACAAGAAGCCGATGCGGGAAACCTGAGGTGCACTCTCACGCATCAATGTGAGCCACTTTCCGATCACCGAGGCTTCAATATTGAGGAAGCCGGTGATGTTGCCGCCCGGATGTGCCAGGCTTGAGACAAATCCGCTGCCAACCGGATCGGACACCCACGCAAATACAATCGGAATTGTGCGAGTCTCGGCCTGCAACGCCGCGGTCGCCGGAGTGCTTATGGTGACGACCGCGTCCGGGTTTAGCTGGACCAGTTCCCTGGCGAACAAGCGCATGCGGTCTACGCTGCCGGCGCCCCAGCGATAATCGATATGAATGCTGCGACCGTCGATCCATCCCAATTCAATGAGCCGCTTGCGGAAAGCGGCATCCCAGGCCTGAGCCTCCGGATCGGTCTCGGCGAGTGAACTCAAAACGCCGACACGCCGCATCCTGTCGGGCTGCTGCGCATGCGCGACCAGCGGCCATGTGACCGCCGCGCCAGCAGCGAGCGAAATGAATTTCCGCCGTCTCATGGACCGCCCCTGTCGATGACCGAATGCTATCACACCGCTGGGCATCAGGGGGCAGTTGTGCGGCACAGCAGCCGCTGGGCGCTCGGTAACGCAATGGGGTCAGAGGCGCCGATCTGGGCACACTGGCCGATGTCGGCTTTCCGACCACCGTAACAGTCAATATCCCCAAATTGAGTGCTTTTTCCTCGACTGTGGCGCGCCGGCTACAGTGATACTCGCCCCACGGATTTATAATGGTGTACTTAAACTCTATGTCGGGGGCCTCATATGAAAAAGATTGCGCTGCAGATCACTGCGCTCGCGTCGCTGTTCGCCGCGCCTGCCATGGCGGCTGACATGGCCGTGCCGATCAAGGCAATGCCGGTGGCACCCGCTTTCACTTGGACCGGCTGCTATATCGGCGCGCATGCCGGGGCAGGTTGGGAGGTATCGAGTTATACGACGCAAGAAGCTGGCAGCGGCGTCGGCGCCCTCGGCGGCGTGCAGGCTGGGTGCAATTACCAATGGAACATGTTCGTCGTCGGCCTTGAGGGCGAATTTTGGGGCTCCGGTCTCTACGACCGCGAGTTTGCGCAAGACCCTACTTTCAGCGACGATCGCAAAGTCCGTAACGTCTGGGACGGAGCAATTTCAGTGCGCGCCGGTCTAACAGTCTTCGAGCGCGCCTTTATCTACGGCAAATTAGGCGGCGTCGTGGGAAAGTTTAAGTACTCTGCTTACGAGTTCGAACCGAACAGCTCGTTTTCTGAAACCGGCAGCGCTACCATCACTGGCGTGCTCATGGGGCTCGGCCTTGAATACGCGCTCACCAACAATTGGACCGCGAAGATCGAATATAACCTCATCGACTACGGCAACAAAATTGTGAATTTCACAGAAGTATCCTGTAACCCCGGCTGCGTCACATCGCCATTCAGTCAGACCATCAAGGAGCGCAAGGAACTCATCAAGCTTGGCGTGAACTACAAATTCTGAGGGAATTTTGCGAAGAACTTGCTCGCCGGTGCGTGTCACCGCCGACGGCCTAAGCGCGGTCGAACTCGGCAGCGCGTAACTGATGGGCAAGCTGGTCGAGCACGGCATTGACCATGCCGGTCTCATCGTCGTCGACGAAGGCATGCGCCACGTCGACATATTCCGACGTCACGACGCGGGCCGGAACGTCGGGCCGGCAGGCCAGTTCGTAGGCGCCGGCGCGCAGCACCGCGCGCAATATCGCCTCGATGCGCTTGAGCGGCCAGCCGCGATTGAGCGCAGCGTCGATCTGCGGGTCGAGGCTTGCCTGCTCGCGCACCACGCCGCCGACGATGTCGCGGAAGAACGCGGCTTCGGCGGGCCGGTACTGGGCGCCCTCGACCTCGCCGCCGAGCCAATGGCTCTCGAACTCGGCCATGATGTCGTTGAGCCCGGTGCCGGCCAGATCCATCTGGTAGAGCGCCTGCACGGCGGCGAGCCGCGCCGCGCCACGCTTGTTGGCCTTGCGCGCCTCTCTCGGCTCGGCGGCGGCCATGTCAGCGCTTTCCGAGCCACATCGCGAAATGGATGGTGTCGCCGCGAATGACGCAGCCGCGCGCGCCGGCGCCGGCGTCCTCGAGCGCCCTGTCGTCGCGCCTGCCTCGCCGCGGCCCGGCCATCGCTACCTCCATCTGGCGCGTGGGTCGTAGCAAGCCGGGCCGGCGCGAACAAGCGACGGCTCAGCGGGCCTCTCATGCCGGGATCAGCGCCTCGGCAGGACTAACGATTGGAATCCTGCGGCGCCGCCTCAAGAAGGCGCGCGGCGTAGCGCGCCATCAGATCGATCTCGATGTTGAGCCGGGCGCCGGGCAGCGCCGCGCCGAGCGTAGTCACCTTCAAGGTGTGCGGGATGATGAGCACGGTGAACGTGTCGCCGTCGACCTTATTGACCGTGAGCGAGACGCCGTCGAGCGCAACGGAGCCCTTCGATGCGACGAAGCGGGCGAGCTCCGCCGGCACCCGCAGCGTCAGCTCGGCGGAATCGAGCGAGTCGTCGCGCGCGATGAGCTCGGCAATGCCGTCGACATGGCCAGAGACCAAATGGCCACCGAGCTCATCGCCGAGCCGCAGCGCCCGCTCGAGATTGAGCTTCGTGCCATGGCGCCAGCCTTCGGCGGTGGTCATGCGCAGCGTTTCGGCCGCCGCATCGACGGCAAAGTACGCGCGGTTATGCCGGCGGCCTCGGCCGACGACCGTGAGGCAGACGCCCGAGCAGGCGATCGAGGCGCCGATGTCGATCAAGTCGGGATCGTAGCCGCACAAAACGGTCAGCCGGCGCAGGCCTTCAGCCTTCACCTCGACCTCAGAAACCTCGCCTAAGTCATTGACAATACCGGTAAACATCACTTGCGCTCATAGGTTTCCTGGGTGTCGGCGCCGACCGGCTCGCGGGCCACGAGCTTCAGCCGCGAAGTGAGCGCGCTTGCGGAATCCGACGCAAGGGCATCGACGCCGTCCGTCCCGATGATTTTCGGCGCATGAAACAGGATCGCTTCGTCGACGAGGTCGGCTGCCAAGAAGGCCGCAGCAAGCGCGGGGCCGCCCTCGACCATCAGCCGGGTGATCCCTTTGGCGGCAAGAAATTCCAGCGCGTCCTTGAGATCGATGCGGTGGACGCTGGCCGGCGACCGCAGCACCTCGACGCCGTGCGCCAACAGGACGTTCTCGGCCTCGGGCGGCGCCTGCGCGCCGGCAACGACCCAGGTCGGCGTGTAGTGCGCGGTCTGCACGAGCCGTGCGCCAACCGGCAAGCGCAGCGTGGTGTCGAGCACCACCCGTACCGGTGAATATTTGGCCATGCCCAGCAGCCGGCAGGTCAGCAGCGGATCGTCGGTCAGCACGGTGCCGATGCCGACCATGATGGCATCGCTCCGAGCACGAAGACAATGCACGCGGTCGCGCACCGCCTCGCCGGTGATGGCGACCGGCTTGCCGCCGGCCGCGGCCGCCTTGCCGTCGGCCGAGATCGCAAGCTTGAGGAGTACATGGGGCCGGCCTGCGGTCATGCGCAGGATATGGCCGGCGTGGTCGCGGCGCGCTGCCGCGGCGCCGACGCCGACATCGACCGCAATGCCGGTCGCGCGTAGCTGGGAAAAGCCCTGCCCCGCCACTTCCGGATTGGGATCCTCCAACGCGGAGACGACGCGCGCGATGCCGGCGGCGATCACCGCATCGGCGCAGGGCGGCGACTTGCCGTAATGGGAGCACGGCTCGAGCGTGACGTAGAGGGTGGCGCCGCGCGCCGCGTCGCCGGCGCGGCGCAGCGCCTCGACCTCGGCGTGGGGCCGGCCGCCGGGTTGGGTCCAGCCGCGGCCGACGATGACGCCATCCTTGACGATGACGGCCCCGACAGCCGGGTTCGGCCAGGTACGGCCCAATCCCCGCCGGCCGAGCGTGAGCGCAAGCTCCATGAAGCGCCGATCGACGTCGGCACTCACTTGGGCGCTCACTTGCGCGCTACCTCCGCGGCCTCCTCGCCCGAGAGTTCCGCAAGCGCCGTCTCAAAATCCTTGGCTTCGCGGAAATTGCGATAGACCGAGGCGAAGCGCACATAGGCGACGTCGTCGAGCTCGCGCAAATGCGCCATCACGGTCTCGCCGATGGCCTCGGACGAGACCTCGCTTTCGCCGATGCTTTCGAGCTCACGCACGATCTTGGACACCATCTGATCGATGCGCTCGGGATCGACCGGCCGCTTGCGGCAGGCGATCTGCACGGAGCGCAACAGTTTATCGCGGTCGAACGGCACGCGGCGGCCGTTGCGCTTGATGACGATCAATTCGCGCAGCTGCACGCGCTCGAAGGTCGTGAAGCGAAAATTGCAGCTCAGGCAGACGCGGCGGCGGCGGATGACCGACGAATCCTCGGTCGGCCGCGAATCCTTGACCTGGGTATCGAGGCTGCCGCAACTCGGACAACGCATGCCCTACCCCTCGTAGATCGGAAACCGCGCAACCAGCCGCTTGACCTTGTCGCGCACGCTTGCTTCCGCTTGGGCATCCTGCTCGGCGCCCTTGGCCGCGAGCGCATCGAGCACCTCGACGATGAGGTCGCCGATCTGCCGGAACTCGGCGATACCGAAGCCGCGGGTGGTGCCGGCCGGCGTGCCGAGGCGGACGCCCGACGTCACCGTCGGCTTTTCCGGGTCGAACGGGATGCCGTTCTTGTTGCAGGTGATATGGGCGCGCCCCAGCGCTATTTCCGCGACCTTGCCCGTCAGGCGCTTCTTGCGCAGGTCGACCAGCATCAGATGCGTATCGGTGCCGCCGGAGACGATATCGAGGCCGCGCGATTTGAGCGATTCGGCCAGCGCCTTGGCATTCTCGACCACGTTCTTCGCGTAAAGTCTGAAGGACGGGCGCAGCGCCTCGCCGAAGGCCACGGCCTTGGCGGCGATGACGTGCATCAGCGGCCCGCCCTGCATGCCGGGGAACACGGCCGAATTGAGCTTCTTCGCCAGCTCCTCGTCGTTGGTCAGGATGGCGCCGCCGCGCGGGCCGCGGAGCGTCTTATGGGTCGTCGTCGACACCACGTGCGCATGCGGGAACGGGCTCGGATGGGCGCCGCCGGCGACGAGGCCCGCGAAGTGCGCCATGTCGACCATGAGATAGGCGCCGACCTCGTCGGCGATCTCGCGGAAGCGGCGGAAATCGATAGTGCGCGGATAGGCCGAGCCGCCGGCGACGATCACCTTGGGGCGATGCTGTTTCGCAAGCCGCTCCACCTCGTCGATGTCGATCTGGTGGTCGTCGCGGCGCACGCCGTAGGGCACGACCTTGAACCAGCGGCCGGACAGGTTGACCGGCGAGCCGTGGGTCAGATGGCCGCCGGCGGCGAGGTTGAGCCCCATGAAGGTGTCGCCCGGCTGCATCAGCGCCATGAACACTTCGGCATTGGCGGAGGCGCCCGAGTGCGGCTGCACATTGGCGAAGGCACAGCCGAACAGCTTGGTCACCCGCTCGATGGCAAGCCGTTCCGCGATATCGACGAATTGGCAGCCGCCGTAATAGCGCTTGCCTGGCAGACCCTCGGCGTACTTGTTGGTCAACACCGAGCCCTGGGCTTCCAGCACGGCGCGGCTGACGATGTTTTCCGAGGCAATGAGCTCGATCTCGTCGCGCTGGCGGCCGAGTTCCAGGGCGACGACGTCGGCAACCTCCGGGTCGCTGTCGGCGAGCGAAGCGGTGAACAGCCCCTCGTCCTTCGTCGTCTTGGCCTGGGAAACCGACATGCCTCGCCTCGTCGAAATTTAAGCCCCGTTGCGGCGGTGATACACCGCACGACGGCATGATACCAGGCGCCCGGCCCAAGGCATGGGATATTTCAGCGGATAACGCCGCTATATTTAGGGATTTCACAATTTCACAGTAAGCCGTCACCCTGAGGTGCGAGCGGAGCGAGCCTCGAAGGGCGACGGCCCGGGCGCTCGGGCCGTATCCTTCGAGGGCCGCTGCGCGGCCGCCTCGGGATGACGGATCGTAGGTTGGAGCGCGTTCATGCCGGATGAGAGCCGGCACGGCGTGCAGGTTTATTCAAACCCGTACAGCGCCCGGGCATTGCCGGAGTAAATCTGCCGGCGGCGCTCCTCGCCCAGGCTTGCCGGCAAGGCGACGAACGGGTCGTCGAAATCCCAGTGCGGGTAGTCGGACGAGAACAGGATGCGGTCGAAGCCGATCGCTTGCATCAGGTCGGCGAGGTGCGCCGGATTTTCCGGCTCCTCCATCGGCTGGGTGGTGACCCAGAAGTGGTCATGCAAGTATTCGGACGGCGCGCGCTTGAGGTGCGGCAGGCCTGAGCGCATGCGTTGCCAGCCGCGGTCGAGGCGATAGCCGAGCGTCGGCAGCCAGCCGAAGCCGCCCTCGATGAACACCACTTTCAGCTGCGGGAAATTCTCGAACACGCCCTCCATGATCAGGCTCGTGACCTGCGCCTGGCAGGCGTTGGAGTGCTCGGTCATCTCCTCGATGTAGAACGACGGCCAGCCGGTATTGCTGGCGGCGCGGCCGCTATAGCCGAAGACATGGACGCCGAGCGGCAGGCCCGCCTCGCAGGCCGCCTCGTAGATCGGCCAGTAGCGGCGCCGGCCCATCAGCTCGCTGGTGCGGGTGAGCATCAGCACGTGAGCGAAGCGGCGGTCGCCCGAGCGGCGGCGGATTTCCTTGACCGAGGCTTCCGGGTCCTCGTACGGCACGACGACGGAGGCTTTCAGCCGCGGATCGAGCGCGTTCCAGTGGTTGATCTGATGCTCGTTGATGGCGAAAGCGAGCGCGGCGCTGTACTCGTCGTTCTGCTCGCCCTGCCCCGACGGCGCCAGCGGATTCATCACGCCGTAATCGATGCCGTAGAAGTCGAGATGCTGCTTGCGCATGAACTCGTAATTAGAGGCCGGCAGCCCGCCGACCGGCGGCCAGCTATCGCGGCGCGAGGCCTGCGGCTGCGCCTTCGGATAGGGGTAGCCTTTGACGTAGCCGTGATGGGAGCGCGACCCGTAGGTCTGCGCATAGTCCCACCAGCGATTGCTGAGATAAGGCTTGAAATCCTCGACCGTGCATTTCGGATGAATGTCGCAGTCGATGATCTGCAGCTTGGCTTTGGTGCTGCGCTCGACTTGCCGGGCTTCGATGTTCATGGCACTTCCTCCGTCGGAAGGCTTCGAGTCATTTAAACTCATAATAGGAGCTTTAGCGCTATTCGGCCAGTAGTCCCGGACACAGCGCGTTGCAGCAAAGATGCCGCTACTCGATCACTCTGTCGGCGATGGATAAAACGCCCGGCGGAATAGCAAGGCCAAGGGTCTTGGCGGTCTTCATGTTGATTACGAACTCGAACTTTGTCGATTGCTGGACCGGCAGGTCGGCCGGCCTTTCGCCTTTGACGACCCGTCCGGTGTAAACGCCAGCTAAGCGCCAAGACTCCGCAATGTCGCCGCCATAGCTCAACAGACCGCCAGCGGCGGGAAATTCGCGGTAGGCACTCATCGCAGGAATGCCGTCGCGGATCGCCAGCGCAGAGAGTTTCTGAGAGTTGCGGGTGAAAAGCTGCGCGGAACTAAGAACAAGTGCACCGATCTTGAGCGAACGCAGGTTTGCAAACACCGCGTCAAACTCGCTTTCGCTGCTTGCACCCAGAACGTGGAGTACCAATCGAAGGTTTTGCGCCGCCGTCTGCATTTCTTTTTTTTCAATCTCAACATTGACAGGATAAGTCGGATCGACAAGCAGCCCTATGCTAGTCGCGGAGGGAGTCAGTTGGTGCATCAGCTCCAGCCGCTTCGAGACGACATCCGTGTTCATCGACGTCACGCCCGTTATGTTGCCGCCGGGATGCGCCAAGCTTTCCACAAGTCCCATCGCAACCGGGTCGGCGCCGACTTGGAACACGATCGGGATACCGTTGCTCACTTGCTTTGCCGCGAGGGCCTGAGGCGGACCGCCGATCGCGGCAATGACCTTCACTTGTTTGCGAACAAGATCAGCCGCGAGCGCCGGCAGCTTGTCGCGTTGACCATTGGCCCAACGGTATTCGATGACGACGTTTTTGCCTTCGATAAAGCCTTGTCCGCCAAGGCCATCACGGAATGCCCGAAGCCGATCTGGAAAGGTGTCTTCCGATACATCACCAAGGAAGCCAATCACTGGCATCGCCGCCGGCTGCGCGTGCGCGGTTAGCGGCCACGCCGTCGCGCCTCCCACCAATGCGATGAAATCTCGCCGTCTCACACGCTCCTCCAGAGCCGACGAATTTGACCCTAGCACGTTATCGAACGGAGCGTTTGGGCCTGCGAGCCTCAGACAGTAATCACGCGGTCGAGATAAAGTTTCCAGTTTCCCGGCCGCGGCGTGTTGCCGGAGAGCCAGGTGCCGGTGACTTTGCCCTCCCACTCGACCGGCAGCACCATGCCGCGCAGGAAGCGCGCCGCCATCTGCCGCGAGCTCCAGGCGACCACCGTGTCGGAGCCGGTCTCCCACCAGGCATCGCCGGGGCTGAGGTCGCGGTGCGATTCCGCGTCCTGCTGAACGTTGAAGGTGCCTTCGAGCAGGCAGCGGATGCCGGGGCCCGGATGCTGATGGCGGTCGGCGATGCGGCCGGCGGCGCTCACGATCTGGTCGAGCCGGAACAGCCAGCGCGTGCCTTCGGTCATGGCGAGACCGGCGATCACGCG
>Ga0335077_10005228_pt1 | contig 15902 bp, 16 predicted proteins | sample Lox_Sample_31_FD_207151 | JGI IMG/M metagenome (GOLD analysis project Ga0335077, IMG submission 207151) | Soil microbial communities from Loxahatchee National Wildlife Refuge, Florida, United States - Lox_Sample_3.1 | ecosystem: Environmental > Terrestrial > Soil > Wetlands | place: USA...
CTCAGCCATTCCTCTTTATCAGCGAGCCATCGACCTCGACCCTAATTTCGCCCTGGCCTACGCGCGCCTGGGCACGATGTACGGCAACATCGGCCAAACCGCACTGCAGGAACAGTGCCAGAAGAAAGCATTTGAGCTGCGCGACCGCGCCAGCGAACGCGAGCGGCTTTACATTACCGCCCACTACTACTCCGACACCGGGCAACTGGAGAAGGGCATCGCAGCCTACGAGCTGTACAAGCAAACTTACCCACGGGACGGCATTCCGTATAACAACCTGGCTGCCATATACATGCCCCTGGGGCAGTTTGAAAGGGCTTTGCAGAACGCGCACGAAGCCATGCGGCTTGACCCCGGTCTGGCGAGCGGGTATCTCAACACCGCGGCCGCCTATGCTGCCTTGGGGCGTTTAGATGAAGCCAAAGCGACCATCGCCGTGGCCTCACAGCGCAAACTCGGAGGCTCCTTCGCACATATCTTTTTGGCAATCGTCGCCTGGGACCAGAATGACCCGGCAACAATGGAGAGCGAGCTGGCGGCGGCCAAGGCTGCGGGCCCGGAGGGCGAGATGGCGGTGGCGAACATCCGTGCCAGTCTGGCTGCATTTGGGGGGCGAATGCGGCAGGCGCGGGAGCTGTTCGGCGGTCTCAAGGAAGCCTGCTTGCGGTCCAACCTGAAAGAACTGGCGGGCAATATCCTCGTGGGACAAGCCGTCTGGGAGGCTGCCTATGGGCAGCAGGCGCTTGCCGTCGAGGACGCAACCGACGCCCTCAAATTGTCCCCGACCCTCAACGTGACCAGCAACGCCGCCATCGCGCTCTCGGTCGCGGGACAGGAACACAAGGCCCTGGACGCCCTCAGCCCTTTTCTTAAGCAAAGGCCCGACGACACGCTGCTGCAACAGGCTGTGCTTCCGAGCGTCCAGGCTATCGCCGAGCTGAAGCGGGGCAACGCCGACAAGGCCCTTCAACTGTTGAAGCCTACCGAACCCTATACCGCCAACGCCCCTGGGGTGCTTTATGTAGCGGCAACCGCGCACCTGCAGAGCGGCCGAGCCGCAGAGGCCGTCCAGGGTTATCAGAAGGTCCTTTCGTTGAAGTTAGGCACCAGTTTCGGCCCGGACCCGGCAATCGTCCTGGCTCAGCTTGGGCTGGCTCGCGCCTACCTGGCCCAGGGCGACAAGGCCAAAGCCCGCACTGCCTACCAGGACCTGTTGGCGACATGGAAAGACGCCGACTCCGATCTTCCGGTCGTCCTGAAGGCCAAAGCAGAGTACGAAAAGCTCCAGTAAGACGAATCTCAGTGTTGAGGATTCTGCTGCACCCCTTGAACCGGTTGAGCCGGTTGAACCGGCGCGGCCGGTTGCAAGCCGGGCACGTGCGGCGCGTGGATCACATTTCCGGTTTCGGCGTCCGCAATCGAAATCCCGAGATCGTCGAGGGTTCGTCCGGTCACTACCTGTAGTTGCAACTTCGATTGTGCATATGCGGCCGTCGCGGCCACCAGGTTGTTCTCCGCCGTGGCCAGGTTGCTCATGTCCTGGAGCACATTGAAGGTAGTGCTCAGACCCTGGGCTAGCTTCTTCTGTTCGGCGTCGAGGACCTGGGCGGCATACTCGCGCTGTTGCGTAGCTGCGTCGACGCGAGCGCGGTTTTGCTGGACCGTAAATTGGCTGTTGCGAACATCGATGCCGATCTGGTTCTGAAGCTGCTGCACATGTACTTCAGCCTGGCGGTACTCCAACTCAGAACGAATCTGGTCCGCCTGCGCGGCCCGGTTCTTGATGGGAATATTGATGTTGAAGCCCACGAAGTAGGTGGGGTTCTGGCTCAAGGAGGTGAAGGCGTCGGTGAACCCGCTGGACGGTACCGTGGGAACACTTCCGCCTCCGAGGGGAGCGTAATTGGGATTCAAATTGCCGGCGAGGGAAGCTCCGCCGTAGTTCGCGACCAGGTCGAGGGCGGGCAACATGGCATTGCGCGCCGATTGTTCGCTGATCCTGCGATTGGTCAGGTCGATGCGCGCCTGTGCCAGTTCCGGACGGCGCTGCAGGGCCTCCTGAATGAGGTCCTGGATGGGTTCGACCGGTTCGACCGTCGGAAGCTGCAAGCGGTCGGTGGGCACCACTGCGGCGGCGGCGAGTGCCGGGTTGTTTTCGTGTTTGGTGATGGCGTTCTTCATCAGCAACTCCTGCAGTTGGAGAGTGGTCTGGGAGATGATGACGTCCTGCTGCGCGGAGGCCACCTGTGCCTGGGCGTTGACCACGTCAATCTGCGCCAGCGTCCCTACCTGGAGTTGCCGGCGGTTGTTGGCCTCCAGTTGCTGCGCCAGAGCCAGCGCTCGCTGCTTGGCAGTCAAGTCCTCGTACGCGCTCACCAGGTTCCAATAGAGGTTCTCGATCTGGGTGACGGTGAAAATGATCTGTTGGCGAAAGGCGACGTCCACGATCTCGCGGTTGTTGCGCGCGATCATGATGTAGCGCCGATTGGGGGCGAACCCCAGTCCCTGCAGCACATGCTGCCGCAACTGGATCAGGTAGTTGGCGTTGAGTTGCGGCACCAGGAAAGTGCGGATGCTATTGGAGGTGATCCGGGAGTTGTCGAGCGTAATCGACAGCAACGTACCGCTGGTGAACCCTTGAGTGTAGGTAAAGTTGGCGCTGCCGGTGTTCTGCGCCAGTGCAGGTACGCCAGTGAAGACGGTGTTGGCTTCAGGGGTCTGCGTGTGCTGGATACCGAGAGAAGAGCTGAAGATAGGATCGAAGGAGTCCAGCGGAGGGCCGACTCCTAGCGTCGAGGAGACGAGCCCTGCCGCGCCGGTGCCGGCGCCGCCGGCCGCTGCCGAGGTCCCGCCGGCGCCCCCGCCGGCAATGCCGCTGTTGCCGATGGAGCCGACGCCTCCGCCGGGAGTGTTCTGCACAATGCCGGTGTTGACGCCACGGGTGGCTGCCCCCGACTTGGTGCGCAGGATGTCGGTGTCGGCGATGGGCAGGTTGTAGCGTGCAATCACCAGGTCGAGGTTGTTCTCCAGCGCCAGCGTGAGGGCGTCATTGAGCGAGAGCATGAGCTTGCCGTCCTCGATCAGTTGGTTCACGCGCGAGGAGTTTGCCATGTTGGGCGCGGGGACGTGTCGCGGTTCATACGGCCGGATCACGTTGGGAAAGATGGATGCCGATGTTGTGTAATCCTGCTGGGCGAAGACGGGGTTCACCAAACAAACGCAGATCAGCATCAGCCGGCAAAGCGCGGGTGTCTGCAAGAATCTCATCTGTCATCTCCTGATTCGGGTTTAGGCATCGGTGTAACGCATTGGGAAAAAACAGGAAAGCATGAAGTGCCGCGGCTACTTTCGACAATCGTGAACAGAAAGTTTTGTTCGACGTAAGTCGCTCGGGAGGATTTTCGTCTATAATGAGGGCGCAATAATACGCCAGAATCTTACAAACGGCGATTCACCAGCCAACGCAACCGGAAATCGCGAGGTTCTATGGTTGAGGTAGTAAAAGTTGATCCCATCTGGTTTTTTCCGCACAAATTTTGGGCAGCTACACGCAACATGCCGAAGGAGCAGGCCGACAGGCTGCTCGAAGAAGTGATTTCCCTATCTGAGGTTCGCGACCTGGAGGCCCTGCGCAAGTACGATTTTGTATCGCTGGAGAATCCGTATCACCGCCGCAGAGTAGCCTAGCCGATTACCTAGCGGCGCACCGTCGAGTGAGTTCCGCATAGAAGATCCGCCGGCGCCAGGGAAATTCTGTTTTCGGACCTGCCCAGGAGCCAACCGTAACGACCTCCGCTATGTTCACTACTCGATAAACATCCTGCCCCGGGATTGTCAACCCTGGTACATGTCCTTCCTGTCTACTCTTGTTCATCTTGCCGTAACAAGCGGTAGTTATAAGAAAGCTAATGACGATCCCGTACTGCGACACGATTATCCTCTCCGACCTGCACTTGGGGTCGGAGGTGAGCCGCGCTCGTGATGCCTTGCACCTGCTGGAGAGTCAGTATTTCGAACGCCTTATCCTGCTGGGCGATATCTTCTGCGACCTTAACTTTGGACGACTGAAGAAAGACCACTGGCGTCTGCTCTCTTACATCCGCAAGCTCTCGAACCCCAAGCGTGGCATCGAGGTGGTGTGGGTGGAAGGCAATCACGATCACGGGCTCTCGCTGGTCATGTCGCACCTGGTGGGAATCAAGGTTTACCAGCAGTATGTTTGGGATTACCGTGGCGTGCGCCACCTGGCGGTCCACGGACATCAGTTCGATCGCTTCCTTACTGACAATGCCTTGCTGGGCAGCCTGGCGTCGGCGGCGTTCCTGCTGCTGCAGAAGCTGGACTTCCGCGGGCATCATCTGTCGAAGCTCTTTGACCGGCTCGATACCCGCTGGCGTCGGCACTCGCCCAAGGTGGCGGCCGGCGCGCTTGCCCACGCCCGTGCGCACAACGCGCAGCGCGTTTTCTGCGGCCACACCCACCAGGCCATGCATCTCGCCGAGAATGGCGTGGAATATTTCAATACCGGATGTTGGATCCAGGCTTCGGCCACCTACATCACTATCGATGAGGAAGGAGCGCAGATCCATGAGTACGACGAGCGATCTGACAATTGTTATCCCGGCGAAGAACGAGGCGATCCTGCTGCCGAGACTGCTGAACTCCCTGGCGAAGCAGGACTTCTCGGCGATGCCGAATACGAAGGTGTATATAGCTGACGCAGGCTCGACCGATGGTACGCCCACGATCGCGCGTTCCTTCGCCGACCGTTTGGCCGTTGAGGTCATTCCCGGCGGCTTGCCGGCCGTCGGGCGGAACAACGGCGCGCGGCGCGCTTCCACGCCTTACGTGCTGTTCATCGATGCCGATATCCAACTCGACGATTCCACGCTGGTGCGCCGCACCGTGGAGCTGATGCGGCGCAAGCGCCTGCACTGCGTCACCACCAATATCCATTGCCCGCAGGGACGCAGCTTCGACCGCGTCCTCTACGCGACCAGCAATCTGGCCCAGCAGCTCTCGCGGCTGTGCCGGCCGTTCTCCACCGGTATGTACATGCTCTTCGATCGTGCGCGCTTCAACGACCTGGGCGGTTTCCATGAAGGCGCGCTCTATGCAGAAGATTATCTGCTCAGCAAGAAAGTGGCGCGCCTGCGCTTCGGAATCGTGCGCGGACACATCATCACCACCAACCGCCGCTTCAAGAACATGGGATATTTGACGGTCGCGCGCCTGTTTCTCTCCACCGCGCTCAACACCTGGAACGACAGCTTCTTCTTCCGCGACCACCGCTACTGGCACTCCGAGCCCAGGACGTTTACCGGGGCGTAGCTGGCCTTCGTTGGGGCGGCTATAAGAGCGGATGGTGTGCAGGGTGTTATGATCAGCGAAAGCAAGGAGGGTTGTCCGTGCCCAAAGCGCGCAGAGAGAACTACGAAGCAAGAATCGTTCGCGACCCAAAGGTCTGCGGGGGAGAGGCCGTCTTCCGGGGCACGCGTGTCACTCTGCGCACTGTGCTTGCCAGCTTGGCCGCAGGGGATAGCGCGGAAGAGATCCTCGCCGATTTTCCGAGCCTGAAAGTTGAAGACGTTCAAGCCGCAATTGCCTTTGCCGCCGCATCTGCCGAAGAAGATTTGCCTGTGGCGGCCGTTCCCCACATTCAATGAAGATTAAGCTGGACGAGAATCTTCCTCTCCGCCTGTCAACGCTACTGAACAATCTCGGCCATGACGTTCACACCGCACACGGGGAGCAACTTAACGGTCATCCGGACTTGGAGATTTGGGAAGCAGCGCAGAGAGAATCGAGATTCCTAATCACTCAGGATTTGGATTTCTCGGATCCTCGGCATTTCACTCCGGGCACTCATCACGGCGTCCTGCTGGTCCGCCTCCATTCGCCGAGCCGCAGAGGCTTGATTGAGCGCATCGACAAGCTGTTCCGGCAGGAAGAAGTCAACGAGTGGGCTGGGTGCTTTGTGGTTGCCACGGAACGCAAGGTCCGAGTCCGGAAGCCGGGGCCCAAACGGGATTAGTAACTCGCCCATCTTAGCCATAATAGCCGCGTCCATTCCCCGAGTAGCGCTTTAGCATTCCGACAGGGATGCGATTCTGCTTCGCGATGGCCGCAAATAGCCGGCCACTCTCGCGCATCGTTCGCTGCTGGGTCGCGGGATCGAGTTCGACTAACCCGAAGCGCAGCCTCCAGCCGTCATTCCACTCGAAATTGTCGGTGAGGGTCCAATGGAAGTAGCCGCGGACGTCAACGCCGTCCGCCATCGCTCGGTGCAATTCACGGAGCGCGTTTACGAGGAGCCAGGGGCGGATCCGGTCCAGGGCATCGGGTACGCCATTTTCTAGAATATAGACGGGCTTCCCCAGGCGGGCAGCGTAGCCGGCCGCGATGCCCAGCGCCCCAGGATAAGCCTCGGCCAGCGGGCCTTCGGTTCCCCAATCGCCCTGCGGGACGCCTTCCGGTACCAGGATGTTTCCGAAGAGCTGGGAGGGTTTGCGCGGATCGAAACACACGTATAGACGTCCGTACACGTTGAGACCGACGAAGTCGCATGTCCCGCGGACCTCGCTGAGATCGCCGGCTACCACGCCGAATCTTAGTGGCAGCCTGCCCTCCGCGATCACGCGTACGAAACTGTCGTTGAACAAGGAATGATGGAGCCGGGCGATCCAGCGGTCGAAGGGCAAGCCCGGACGTAGCGGCTCGAACACCACGTAGTTGTGCGCCCAGCCCACGTTGGCGGTGGATTGCAGCTCATGAATGGCTCGGTACGCGCGGCCGTGCGAGCGGAGAATTCCCGCCAGCACCTTGAACGTCGTGAACAGTTCTCCGCGCCGGCCCGGTGGAAATAAACCGACGGCGTATCCCATGGCGCAATAGACGTTGGGTTCGTTAAACGTTACCCAGTCCTGGCAGAGGTCGCCGAGAGCGTTTACTGCTTTGCGAGTGTAGCGTTCGAACTGCGCTGGCGCTTCGGCGGCGAGAAATCCTTCGTTGCGCTCAAACCACAGCGGATTAGTGAAGTGGTGGAGGCTGATGAGCGGGCGAATGCCGCGCTGGTGAAGACCGCGCAACATCTCACGATAACGCTCGATGGCCTGCTGATCCCAGACGCCAGGACGCGGCTCAATGCGGCTCCACTCCACGGAGATCCGCATGGCGTTGATCCCCATCTCTTGTGCGAGATCAAAATCGGGCTCGGCGTTGGTCCACCAGTCGCAGGCGCGTCCGCAGCAGTCCCCGGACCTGATCCTGCCGTCCGCCTCCCAGGCCGACCACTGATTGTTGAAGTTGTCGCCTTCCACCTGGTGGGCGGATGTCGAAATGCCCCACAGAAAGCCGCTGGGAAAAATGAGCTCGCGATCACCATCAGCATTCGGCATGGTCACGCTGAGAGTTTACCGCCTGACCGGGGATTGCCACCGCGGGGTGTGCCCCAACGAGCAAATACGGGCGCCATTTTCACGGGCGGTTCACATGTTCGTAACGCGGCTGCAACAATCCGTGCCTATTGTGAGGCGGGCAAGCGGGCGGAGCACATGCCATAGCTGCCATGAAGCCAAACGTAATTCTGGTCGAGGACGAACCCGATATCTCGCTCCTCATTCGCCACCATCTCGAAGGGGCGGGATTCGCCGTCTCCAGCTTTCCCAGCGGCTCGGGCGTGGTGCAGGCGGCGGAAGCCAGTCGCCCCAGTCTTTTCCTGATCGACATCATGCTGCCGGGCAGCAACGGCCTCGATCTGTGCCGCCGCTTGCGCAAAACCCCCACGCTCACCAAGGTCCCCATCATCTTCGTGACCGCCAGGACGGGAGAACCGGACCGGGTGGCCGGGCTCGAACTCGGGGCCGATGATTACATCACCAAGCCGTTCAGCCCGCGGGAGATGGTGGCTCGGGTCAAAGCTGTTCTGCGGCGCTACGACCGGCCTGCCGCCCCCGTCCGGCTCTCCGCCGGCCCCATTGAACTGGACAGCGCCTCCATGCGCCTGACCCTCTCCGGTGAACTGGTGCCAACCACGTTGACTGAGTTCCGGCTTCTCGAACACCTGATGCGGCATCCCGGTCAGGTCTTCAGCCGCGATCAGCTTCTCGACGCCGTGTGGCAGGAGTCGCGCTATGTGACCGATCGTTCGGTTGATGTTTACGTCCGCCGCTTGCGCAACAAGATCGAGCAAGATCCGGAGAACCCGCGATACCTGCGCACCGTCCGCGGCGCGGGGTATCGCTTTGACGTCGGCTAATTCCCCAAGGGGGCCGCGCATGCTTCCGCGATTCGCACCGGGATTACAATTTCAAACCGCGGATGGATACCGAGGAGACCAGGCCGGTGGTAGTGGTCAACTCCAGGGCTGCGGCCCGCCTGCGGGCCGGGCACCCCTGGATCTACCGCTCTGACGTCGTCTCGAGCGGAGGCGCTGGCCCAGGCGCCGTGGTCGAGATCAAGAACGAGCGTCGCAGGCAGCTGGGCACCGCCTTCTACAGCACCGCCTCGGAGATCGCGCTGCGCCTGCTTTCCCCGGGCAAGATCGAAAGCCTCAGTGAACTGGTGCGCGAGCGGGTGCGCCACGCGGTCGAATACCGCAGGCGGGTGGTCAGGGATACCGACGCCTATCGCGTCGTATTCAGCGAAGCCGACGAACTCCCGGGCCTCATCGTGGACCGCTACAACGACGTGCTGGTGCTCGAGGCCCTGACCCAGGCGACCGACGACCGCGACCTGAAACAGGCCGTGGTCACGGAGTTAGTGGAACAGTTTGCGCCGGCCGGGATCGTCGAGCGCGCCGAGCCCCGCATCCGCCAATTGGAGCAGCTTCCACCTCTGCAGGATGGCCTGCTCCACGGCCAGAAGACCGAGACCGTGTTTACCATGAACGGGGTGCGCTTTTATCAGCGCGCCCTCAGCGGACAGAAGACCGGCGCCTTCCTCGATCAGCGGGAGAACTACGCCGCCGCCGCTGCCTGCGCCCACGGCGATGCGCTCGACGTCTTCTGCTACCAGGGCGGGTTCGCGCTGCACCTGGCGCGCGTCTGTTCGCACGTGACGGGAGTCGACAGCTCACGGCCGGCGCTGGAGAGCGCAGAAGAGAATGCCTCTCTTAACCCCGGTCTGCCGGAGGTCGAGTGGATCGAGGCCAACGCCTTCGACGTCCTCAAGGACTACGCCGCTGCCGGCCGCCAGTACGACACCATCGTGCTCGATCCCCCGGCCTTTGCCCGCAGCCGGCGCGCCCTCCAGACCGCCCTGCGCGGCTACAAGGAACTGAACCTGCGCGCCTTGAAGATGCTGCGTCCGGGCGGCATCCTGGTCACCTGCTCCTGCTCCTACCACGTCGGGGAGGGCGAATTTGTGGAAATGTTGGCCTCAGCCGCGGTAGACGCCCATCGGTCAGTCCGCATCCTAGAAAAACGGGGGCAGTCGAAAGACCACCCAGCCGTGCTCACGATCCCTGAGACAAGCTACTTAAAGTGCGTGATTGCTGTTCTAAGCCGTTGATTTTACTGCGAGAATACATATTGACAGCAACACAGTCAACTTTTATGATGCGATTACACTAATGCATGCATCCAATGCATTGACGCATCAGTAGAACGCTTCAAGAAGGAGAATGAGAACATGACTGTATTGACTCGTTGGGATCCATTCCGTGAACTCAATGTGCTGCAGGACCGCATGAACCGCCTCTTCCAGGACTACGCTCCCCGTGGCGAGCAGGATCTGACCACCGGAAACTTTGTTCCGCCTGTGGATATCTACGAGGACGAGCACAGCGTCACCCTGAAGGTGGAAGTGCCCGGGCTCGATCCCAAGGACGTGGATGTCCAGGTAGAGAACCACACCCTGACCATCAAGGGCGAGCGCAAGTTCGAGAAGGAAGAGAAGGAAGAGAACTTCCATCGCATCGAGCGGCGCTACGGCTCGTTCGTGCGCAGCTTCACGCTGCCCACCACCGTGGACACCGACAACGTGAAGGCCGACTACGAGAATGGCGTGCTGAAGATCCAGTTGGCCAAGCGTGCTGAGGCCAAGCCCAAGCAGATCAAGGTCAACATCGGCCAGAAGACGATCGAAAGCAAGAGCAAGGCGGCGTAAACACGCCCCATCGATTAGTATTTGGCGGGAGCAGCGGGAATAACGCCCGCCTCCCGCTTTTTTGATGTTGCGAGGTTTCAAAGTCTCAAAGTTTCAAGGTTTCCGGTTGGCCGGGAACGCGACCTTGAAACTTTGAGACATTGAAACTCTGAAACCGAGGATTTATGGCAATTCGCTGGGACAAATTCACCATCAAGGCGCAGGAGGCCATCCAGGCCGCCAACGACCTGGCCTCGCAGCACGGCAATCCGGAAATGCTGCCGGCGCACCTGCTGGCGGCGCTGCTCGAGGACCGTGAGGGAATCGTAGTGCCGGTGCTGGAGCGCATTGGCGCCGACGGCCAAGCCATTCTCGCCGAGGCGCGCGCGCAGGTCGAGCGGCTGCCCAAGGTTTCTGGTGGGGGCGCAACCCAGGCGTCGCTCTCGGCGGCGGCTGGCCGTGTGCTCGATCAGGCATTCAAAGAAGCCGACAACTTCAAGGATGAGTACGTTTCCACCGAGCACCTGCTGCTGGCCATCGCACAGGCGAAAGGAGATCCCGCGCAGGCGCTGCTCGTCCAGCAGGGCGCGACCCACGATGCGATTCTCAAGGCACTCACCTCGGTGCGGGGCACGCAGCGCGTCACCGACCAGAATCCCGAAGCCAAGTACCAGGCGCTCGAGCGCTACGGCCGCGACCTGACCGAGCTAGCGCGCCGCGGCAAGCTCGACCCGGTGATTGGGCGCGACGAGGAGATCCGGCGTGTCGTCCAGGTGCTTTCCCGCCGGACCAAGAACAACCCGGTATTGATCGGCGAGCCTGGGGTGGGCAAGACGGCCATCGTCGAAGGCCTGGCGCAGCGCATCGTCTCCGGCGACGTGCCGGAGATCCTCAAGTCGAAGCGCGTGGTGGCCATGGACCTGGGCGCGATGCTGGCGGGAGCGAAGTACCGCGGAGAATTCGAAGACCGCCTCAAGGCCTTCCTCAAGGACATCGAGGAATCGCAGGGGCAGATCATCCTGTTCATCGACGAGCTGCACACGCTGGTGGGCGCGGGCGCGGCCGAAGGCGCCATCGACGCTTCCAACATGCTCAAGCCGGCGCTGGCCCGCGGCGAACTGCGCGCCATCGGCGCCACCACCCTGAGCGAGTATCGCAAGTACATCGAGAAGGACGCGGCGCTGGAGCGGCGCTTCCAGATCGTCTTCGTGGGCGAGCCCAACGTCGAGGACACCATCGCCATCCTGCGCGGCCTGAAGGAGCGCTACGAAGTGCACCATGGGGTGCGCATCAAGGACTCGGCCATCGTGGCGGCGGCCACGCTCTCGCACCGCTACATCTCCGACCGCTTTCTGCCCGACAAGGCCATCGACCTGATCGACGAGGCCGCGGCTTCGCTCCGCATTCAGATCGACTCCATGCCCACCGAGATCGACCAGCTCGAGCGCCGCTCGCGGCAGCTCGAGATCGAGAAGCAGGCGCTCAAGAAGGAAGACGATCCCAACTCACGCCAGCGGCTGGCAGCCATCGACAAGGAGCTGGCCGAGATCCGCGAGCGCGCCGACGCCCTCAAGGCGCGGTGGAAACAGGAAAAGGAGCTGATCACGCGCGTGCGCCAGCTCAAGGAGCGTATTGAGAAGCTGAAGCTGGAGGAGCAATCCGAGGAGCGCAAGGGGAACCTCGAGCGGGTGGCGCAGATCCGCTACGGCGAGCTGCGCCAGGCCGAAGCCGAGTTGGAGAAGCTCAACGCGCAGCTGGACGGCCAGGGCCAGGTGCGCATGTTGAAAGAGGAAGTTGACGAAGAGGACGTGGCGCGCATTGTCTCCAAGTGGACCGGCATTCCGGTCTCGAAGATGCTCGAAGGCGAGGTCAAGAAGCTGGTCACGATGGAGGACCGTCTGCGGCAGCGCGTCATCGGCCAGGACCAGGCGCTGGAGCGCGTGGCGAACGCGGTGCGGCGTTCGCGCGCCGGGCTCAGCGATCCCCGGCGGCCCATCGGCTCGTTCATCTTTCTCGGGCCCACCGGCGTGGGCAAGACTGAGCTGGCGCGCGCGCTGGCCGAGTTTCTCTTCGACGACGAGCGGGCTCTGATCCGCATCGACATGTCGGAGTACATGGAGAAGCATGCGGTGGCGCGGCTGATTGGCGCGCCCCCGGGCTACGTCGGCTACGAGGAGGGCGGACAGCTTACCGAGGCCATCCGGCGGCGTCCGTACGCGGTCGTGCTGTTCGACGAGATCGAGAAGGCGCATCAGGACGTGTTCAACGTGCTGCTGCAGATCATGGACGACGGCCGCCTGACCGACGGCAAGGGCCGCACCGTGGACTTCAAGAACACGGTCATCATCATGACCTCGAACATCGGCTCAGCGTACCTTTCGCCGGAAGCGATGCGCACGCCGGACGATTTCGAGCAGGCACGCAAGCTGGTGATGAACGCGCTGCAGACGCACTTCAAGCCGGAGTTCCTCAACCGGGTGGATGACATCATCCTGTTCAACCCACTGGGCAAGGAGCAACTGACCAAGATCGTGGACCTGCGTCTGGAAGATCTGCGCCGGCTGCTGGCCGATCGCAACATCAGCCTGGAGCTCACGGATCGGGCCAAGGAACTGCTGTTCACCGAGGGCTACGACGTGAACTACGGGGCGCGTCCGCTGAAGCGGGCGATCCAGAAGATGATCCAGGACCCACTGGCGCTGAAGATCCTCGATGGCGAAGTGCTGCACGGGGATCACGTGGTGGTGGATGCGGACGCGAAGACGCAAAAGATGACGTTCACGGTCTCCCGCGCCGCGGCTGGTAAACGGCCCAAACAGCCCGCGGGCGCAAGATAAGAAGCGGCCACGGATCTCGCGGATGAGCACGGATCGAAAACGAGATCCGTCCCGATCCGTGAAAATCCGTGGCGTTATTCTTTCAGGCTGCTGTCGAGCGGACGTCACTCTCGTTCTTGAGCATGGAACGGAGCTGTTGCCGCAATTCGGGAGAATCCGTATACCCGTGAACGGTGGTTGCGTGGAGTACGGCCAGCTCAATCACTTCCTCTTCACTGCCGGACATTGCCAAAGTGCAATCGCCGGCTGCCGGGTGGTCCCGACAGTCGATCACCTTTCTCGTCCCTGCCATGGTTTCACCCCCAATGGATGGTTTCGATCCGGGGCAGCATAGACCCGTTCGCGGGTGGATTCAAGCGGCAGAATTCATGCCAGATCGAATAGCAGAATTTCTGAGCCATCCTGCTTGCCGGTGATGGCCAGCTTCTGCTCATCGCTGACGTTGGCGCCATCTCCTTGCTCCAGGCGGCTGCCGTTCAATTGCACCGAGCCGCGCGCGACCTGAAGCCAAGCGTGACGTCCGGGAGCGAGCGCATGCTCGACCTTCTGTCCCTTATCCAGCAAAGAGACGTAGAGCGAAACGTCCTGGTGCACAGTGACGGCGCCGTTCTCGCCACCTCGTGCCGCGATCAGCTTCAACCGCCCGCGCTTCTCCGCTTCCGGGAACGCCTTCTGCTCGTAGCCGGGCGTGATGCCCTTGCTCTCGGGCATGATCCATATCTGCAGCAGGTGCACAGGCTCGGTCTTGGAGGCGTTGAATTCGCCGTGCAGGATGCCCGTGCCTGCGCTCATGCGCTGGCCGTCGCCGGGATGGATGATGGACCCGTTGCCCAGGCTGTCCTTGTGCTCGAGCGCGCCCTCGAGCACGTAGGTGATGATCTCCATGTCGCGGTGGGGATGGGTGGGAAACCCCGCGCCGGGCTGCACCACGTCTTCGTTAATGACGCGCAGGGCGCGAAAGTGCATGTGGCGCGGATCGTAGTAGCTGTCGAAAGAAAAGGTATGACGGGTGTTGAGCCAGCCGTGGTCCGCGCCTCCGCGTTCCTGGCTCCGACGAATGCTGATCATATCTCTTGCCCTCGTGCGATTGGATTCACGCCAGCGTCAAAAGATTCACATCCATCTATCTAACTAAGTGGCACGTACTCGCCCCGGCCGCTAGCGTGCGCGGTCTTCACGGTAGATGGAAACCCGCGCTCCGCAAGCAGCGTCTGACCTGACAGGAGGTTATGATGCCAAGGAAATCGTCGCGCAGCCGGTCAAAGGGCCGCAAGTACAGCAAGAAGGCGGGACAGGAAGTACGGACCGAGATGCACCACATGAGATCGGGGAAGCACCCGGTCAAGAACCGCAAGCAGGCAATCGCCATCGGCTTGTCAAAGGCGCGGAGAAAAGGCGCCAAGGTCCCGCAGAAGAAAGCTGCTTAGCTGCGCTCGGCGGAGGCCGTCAGAAGTTCTTCCGAGGTCATGCCGTAAAGCGGGGGCGTCTTGACGCCGAGTACGCCGAGGTAAGCGTAGATTTCGCCGCGATGGTGGATTTCGTGCTCGATCATCAGCCGCAGCCCTTTCCAGCGGGTGATCGGCGAACCGTCGGGCGTAAGGCACTTAGCGGCGAGCTCTTCCGGAGTAAAGCGCGAAAAGACCTGCATGGATTCCTGGTGCAGGCGCTGCATAAAGCTAATGACGTTCGCGAGGCCATCGGCCAGCTCGCGGCCGCATCCGTTGTAGCGCTGCGGCTTGCCCTGCACGCACTCCGCCCAGGTATAGCGCTCGACCACGGCAAGATGCCGCGCCAGGTCGCCGAGGGTGAAACGGCCTTCGCCGAAGCTGTGTTCCAGCTTCTCCGGCGGGATCGACTTCACCACGTTCATGGTGCGGGCACGTACCTTTTCGAAGTACTCGATGAATGGCTCGATGGTGCGCAGTTCCACGGCTATTTCTTCTTCTTGGGCTCGGATTTGGGTTTGGATTCGGCTTCCTTGGCCGGAGCCGCACCGCTTTCTGTGGTTGGTCCTTCCTTCTTCGGCGCTTCCCCGCCAGCGCCTTTGCGCCCGTAGTCGGTCACATACCACCCTGTGCCCTTGAACCGCACCGCGGGAGCATGCAACAGGCGCTTGAGCTTCCCTCCGCACTCCGGACACTTCTTGGGATCGGGGTCGGAAAATTTCTGGATGCGTTCGAAGCGATGCCCGCATTTCGAACACTGATATTCGTAAAGAGGCACAGGGCATTTGTAATCGAGTAATTTGTGATTTGTAAAGTCCCGGCGAGCACAAAGGGTCGCCGCGGGTATAGACTTCCTCCCATGAAAGCCAACGGCGAGCCCACGCGCGGTGGTGAGGCGCCGCATGGATCGTGCCTGTACGTGGTGGCCACTCCTATTGGCAATTTGGAGGACATCACGCTGCGGGCCTTGCGGGTGCTGAAGGAAGTGGACCTGATTGCCTGCGAGGACACGCGCCAGACGCGCAAGCTGCTGGAGCACTACGGCATCCAGACGCGGATGATAAGCTACCACGAGCACAATGAGATGACCCGGGCCGCCGAACTGATCGTCAACCTCGAGCAGGGCGGCCGGCTAGCGCTGGTGTCGGACGCCGGCATGCCCTCCATCTCCGATCCCGGCTACCGGCTGATCACGCTGGCCATCCGGCATCACGTGCCGGTGATCCCGGTTCCCGGCGCCTCGGCATTCGTAGCCGCGCTCGCGGCGAGCGGCCTGCCCACGGATTCCTTCAAATTCCACGGCTTTCTTCCCGCCAAGAGCGGCGAGCGCCGCGACGAACTGGAAAAGGTCCGCGACGCGCCCCGCACCGTCATTTACTACGAAGCGCCGCACCGGGTCCTCGATACACTCGAGGACGTGGTTGCCATCATGGGCGGCTCGCGTCACGTGGTCATCGCACGCGAAGTCACCAAGCTGCACGAGGAGTTCCTCCGCGGCCGCGCCGACGAGGTTCTGGAGGAGTTGCGCGAACGA